>Ga0224508_10000789_pt1 | contig 29587 bp, 23 predicted proteins | sample SF_Jan12_sed_USG_4_FD_170157 | JGI IMG/M metagenome (GOLD analysis project Ga0224508, IMG submission 170157) | Sediment microbial communities from San Francisco Bay, California, United States - SF_Jan12_sed_USGS_21 | ecosystem: Environmental > Aquatic > Marine > Sediment | place: USA...
CAGTTAATGCGTTCCCGACGGGCGCGGTATCGCCGAGCGGCTAAAAGGTAGCGGATGGTCGCCCGAGCTGCAGCCGATTCACCCGCTGGAACACATTAACTGCTTTACCCGCAAGACTCTGATCGAGATGGCGGCGCAAGCGGGATTAAAGCCGCTCAATCCGCCAGTTCGGTTGAGTTGGGGCAGTTTATGGGGCGGAGTGAAGCGTGAAATCGCCGATCGATTTCTGACCACGCACGTTATTTTCAGGCATTGACAGCAGTCCGAAACGCCCTGGTCACTCGGACACGAGCAGTTGCTGGAAATGCTCGTTGCCGGTCTTCAGTTCGCCAAAAGGCGCCTGCTCCAGAAGCTTGCCGCGTTCCATAACCATCACCGAGTCGAACAGCTCGGCCAGTTGCACTCGCCCGAGAATCCACAGGATGCCGCGGTCTGCCATGGCTTTGCGGATATGTTCGATCATGCGGCGTTCGCCCGCGGTATCGAGGCCGGACAGGGCTTCATTGATGATCAGTAGATCGGGCGCCTTCAGCAGCGCGCGCGCAACCCCGAGCTTCTGCCGCTGGATAGACGACAGTCGGCCGCCGGCCACCCCGACCTCGTAGCCGAGTCCGACTTCGATGATATCCTTTCGCAATCCCAGCGAATCCACCACATCGGCGATGAGGTTGTTGATCTTTTGCTGTGCGTGCGCCTGCCCGTAGGCGAGTTTTCCAAACAGGATATTGTCCTGGATAGAAATCCTCGGATTGAAACTGTCCTCGTCGAAGAACTCGATGCCGAGATCCTGGGTTTTGGCCATTTCGTGAATGCGGGTGCGAGCCACGAGAATCTGCTGCTGCATCGGCTTGGTGATCAGGCCCAAGCGATGGCGCGCGACGATGAGTTTGAACGGCAGCGACATCAGCCGCTGTTTGTCGCCCTGATCCAGGTTTTGCAGGCCCTGCTGCCGGGTTTGCTGCAGCAGTTTATTGAACTCGGGCAGGTCGTCGGCAGAGATGAAGCTGAACTGTTCGAACAGTTCGCTATCGGGTTCGACGTCGGAAAACAGATCCAGCATGATTTCGGTGATCTGCGCGCCGGCCTCGAGAAAACTGTCGTTCAGACCGGCTTCTTCGAGCACGGCGCGAATAGCCGGATTGTCGAGCGGGCGTTCGGCGTCGATCTTGTCGCCGTAAACCGTGCCGAACAGCAGGTTTTCGGATACCGTCATGTTGAGGTTGTATTTTTCGTGATCGAAGGGCTCGACCAGCCTGGCAACGCTATCCTCGGTGAAGCTGTCGCGTAACTGCCGGCGCGCCTGCATGATGCGCTCGGCCAGGTCGACGTTTTGCGACTGATCGACAAACGACAGCAGGCCGAACTGGTAGATCTCTTCATCCAGCTCGACGCATTCAAGGATCTCGATGATGTGGGCGACCAGCGCTTGATGATCGTCCAGGCCGAGCGCCGCGTGATCGATCCAGTCGTCGTCGTAACGGTCGGGTGAATTGCCGGCCTGTTCGGCGAGTTGACGCTCCTGTGCCTTGTCCTCGCCATCGTCGGCGTTATTGACCGGTTGGTGTTTCAGCGAATAGCAGAGGTTATCGAACACCGAGCCGTTGAACATGAACGCGCCCGGTCCGACGTAGCCCAGGCGTTTGCCGGTAATGGCTTCCGGCAGGTCCTGCATTTTACGGTCGCCGATGGTCAGGTTTCCGGAACTCGGATTGATCAGCCTCGAAACCAGCCCGGCGAGTTCGTCCTTGCCGCTGTTGCCGAGACCCACGGCGGCACAGTGCTGATCGACGGCAAACCTGAAACTGGCGCCATCGATGCTGTAATAAAGCCCGTCCTCGCTATAACGCAGGTTGTTGGCCATAATTTCCCGGCCCGGCAATTCCTGCGATTGCGGCCGCTGGTCGATTATTTCACTCGCGATCAGGTTCTGCGGGTCGAACTGCTGGATCACCTGGGTGTACTTGACCTTGATGTCCTCCTTGCGCTGGTAGTAACGCAGCAATTCTTTCCACGGACCCGACAGGTCCTTGTAGGCAACCAGTACCGCAACCATGGAACCGATCGACAGGTCGCCGCGCAGTACGAAGTAGCCGCCCACCGAGTAAAAGAAAAATGGCGTCAGCTGGGCAATGAAATTGTTCAGAAACTTGATGAAAAACTTGCGCCTGTAGATGGCGTAACGGATCTGGTAAATCTTGCCCAGGCGCTGGCTGATATGCGCGCGTTCGTAGTGGCTGGTGTCGTTGGCGTGAACTTCGTTGATGCCGGAGACGGTTTCGCCGATGCGCCCGGACAGGTTGCGTACCGTTGCCACGCGCTCCTTGGACAGTTCGTTGACGCGTTTTTGCAGGCGAGGGATGACGATTAGCTGGAACGGGTAGAGCGCTATCGCGGCCAGGCCGAGGAACAGATCCTGCTGAAAGATGAAAAACAGGTAGGTGATCAGAATTCCACCCTGAAATACCGGCAGCGTAAATGATTCGCCGATGAACTCGCCCAGCGGTTCGGTTTCGGCGGTAATCATCGGGATGATCTCGCCCGGGGAAACGCGCTTGAAATGCGGCATAGGGAAGCGCAGGATGCGGGCGTAGAGTTCGTAGCGAAAGCGCCGCAGCAGGCGTTCGCCGAGCGCGCCGCGATAAACGTTCAGCAGGTACTTCAGGCCGCCGCTGGCAAGCACCGTCAGCAGGAAGGCGAAACTGAATACCATCAAAAATTCGAGGCGGCCAATTTCATAACCGAACAGGCCCTCGGGGATGTCCATGCCCTCGAGCAGGTTAATGATTTTCTTGGGCAGCTCGAGCGTGATGTAAACCAGCGGTAGCGATGCCAGCGACAGGAAAATCAGACCGATCTGGTCCTTTTTGCTGTGCGTCAGTATGTACCTGTATAACGATGGTTCCATAGACTTCCAGTTTATGATTCTGATTTCGCTGACTGGTTCATTGCCCGACCTCGGTAGCATGGCTTGCTGGGCCAGTGTACTATCGCCGATCAGTCGCTTTATATCAAATACCGCTTATGCCGCCCCGTGTCGCTATTGTTTTAAAGGGTTACCCGCGTCTGTCGGAAACCTTTATCGCCCAGGAAATCAGGGCGCTGGAGCTGCGCGGCTTCGAACTGTGCATTATATCGTTGCGACATCCCTACGACCCGGCGAGCCATCCGATCCATGCCGAGATCGAGGCGCCGGTCATCTACCTGCCCGAGTATGTGCACGACGATCCCCCACGGGTGCTTCGGGCGATGCTGAAGACCGTCTGGCGGCCGGGTTTCTGGCGCGCACTGGCGGTTTTCCTGCGCGACCTGCGGCGCGAGCCGACGCGCAACCGCATGCGGCGCTTTGCCCAGGCCCTGGTGATGGCCTGCGAGACGCCGGCGTCGGTGCGGCACTATTACACCCACTTCATGCATACGCCGGCATCGGTAAGCTACTACGCGGCGATGGTAAGCGCTCGCTCCTGGAGCCTGTCCGCCCACGCTAAGGACATCTGGACCATACCGCAGTGGGAAATCCGTGAAAAACTGGCCAGCGTCGACTGGATCGTTACCTGTACCGGCGCTAACCATCAGTTTTTATCCGCTTTAAGCCCCGATAGCGACAAGGTCGAGCTGGTCTATCACGGGCTCGATTTTGCGCGCTTCGACCAGAATCCGGTGACCGCATCGCAGCGTGACGGCAGCGAGGCGGGTAAAGCCGTGATACTGATTAGCGTCGGTCGCGCGGTCGATAAAAAGGGCTACGAGTATCTGTTGACGGCGCTGGCGTCGCTGCCGGCGAGCACCCACTGGCGTTTTGTGCATATCGGCGGCGGCGAATTGTTAACCCGGCTGCAGCAACAGGCGCAAGACCTGGGTATAGACGACCGCATCGACTGGCTGGGGGCGTTACCGCAGACCGAGGTGCTGTCGCGCTACCGCGCCGCCGACCTGTTCGTGCTGCCGAGCAAGATTTCCGACGACGGTGATCGCGACGGCTTGCCCAACGTTCTGATGGAGGCGCAAAGCCAGGCGTTGGCCTGCCTGTCGACCGACATCTCGGGCATCCCCGAATTGATCCTTCATCGGCAAACCGGCTGGCTGGTCGAGCAAAAGGACGCCGACGCGCTGCGCCAGGCTCTGCAGACCCTGATTAGCGATCCGGCGCTGCGAAATCGTCTTGGACAGGCCGGTTTCGAGCGAGTACGTCATGAGTTTTCGATGGAGCGCGGTATCGATGCCCTGGTCGAACGCCTGCAACAATCCCTGGCGGGAGATCGAGGGCAATGAAACTGGCGTTGTTGAGACACGGTATCACCGACTGGAACCTGGAGAAACGGGTGCAGGGCCGCATCGATCACCCGCTTAGCGAGGCCGGTCGCGAGCAATTGACGAGGCTCACGCTGCCGCGGGCGCTTTTTACATATCGCTGGTACTGCAGTCCGCTGCTGCGCGCGCGCCAGAGCGCCGAACTGCTCGGGCTGTCCGATATCGCCGTGGAACCCGCCCTGATCGAAATGAGCTGGGGTCATTGGGAAGGCGAAATCCTGAAACCGCTGCGTAAAAAACTCGGTGACGTCATGCGAAAAAACGAAAGCCGCGGCCTCGATTTCTGCCCGCCAGGCGGGGAGAGTCCGCGCCAGGTGCAGGCGCGCTTAAAACCCTGGTTAACGCAAATAGCCGCCAGCGGTAACGACAGTGCCGCGGTTGCGCACAAGGGCATCATCCGCTGCATCTACTCGTTGTCTTCAGGCTGGGACATGCGCGGTGAGCCCCCGGTAGACTTCGCCTGGGACGCAATCCACCAGTTCGAGCTGGCCGACAACGGCGAGTTACTCGATAGTTACCAGTCGATACCGATGATCGAGTCGGCTTAACAAGCTTTAACAATCCCCTGATCGCATGAAAACGCCCTGAGACGCGCGCTCGAAACCTCGAGTTCGGTAGTGGCTAACGACTCGCCCGCGACGCCCGGATCTAAAGCCAGGACGGCAGCTCGGTGCCCAAAGCCGCTGGTTTAGATTCCATTGAAATTGTTGGATTCGCTCCAGCGGCCATACAAGAGTACACGACAATTTCGTCCTTAACTTTCGATAATCCAGGACCGGGTATCACGCTACGTTTCATCAGCCCGAAACATCAACAGTCACTAGCCAGCGGATACGATTCTGTTTTAGGCTTAGCCAAAATGGGGACTCCGTCCTGCAGGGTTTCATTGGCTCCGGGGCCAATCGGTAAACCAGTTGTTTGTTCGGATTGATCCCGGGTCCTCGATCAAAAAGAGTAAATTAAGCCTAAATAGACCTTTCGAATCTGATCTTCATCTACGATAGGACTGTCTGTAATGCTTGTGTCGAGCGCTAGCTGCTCCATACCGGCAATCGCTAGCAACTGGGCATTAATTGAATAACCCACCGTCAGGGAAGCAAACGTGTTGATGGCCTGATCGCCCTGGTAGGCTGGTCGATCGACTCGAGCCTCGGAAACTGTAACACCGTGGTAGTAGTCCACTAGATCGCTGCTTTGCAGCTGCAAACCCATCGCAGGCTCGATCATCCAACGTCCTGATTGATTCGGGTAGCTGTATGTGGCGGACAGTTCATATCCCTCGTATACACCTGTCGCGTCGAATACCCCCTCTAAAACAAACTGACCCCATGTCATCTTATTCTTCAAACCCAGTCCCAGCTCAAATGCCGGGTCTCGATCATTCATCCCCTCGATCCCCAAATCATCGCTGAAATCTGTGCTCGCCGAATAGAACTGCCGCTGGCGTATTTGACCTACTATGTAGGTGTTACTACCTTCTCCCGAGCTCAGCCCATATTCGATCTTCCCGCCAAGGTAACTGAATCTATCACCGATATAGCTGACCTCGGGTAAACCGTTGGTTTCATTCCGGTCATCGAGAAACGGTGATCGACTGTTTTCAGCTAAAACACCAACCTGCCATGTTCCAGCATGGGTTGTCGTTGTGAGAAGTGTAAGTACAAGGCCAAGTCCCGCATGTATCGTTTTGTAGTTCATTATATCCACCTGTTTGTTTGATCAGTGCAGCTACTATCACGTGGTAGACCCGGTAAGTCGTCCTGGCGTGAAAGGTGGGACATAAAAAGTCTGGAATCCTTGAAGGTATTAGCGAACTTATTTTCCCGACTTACAGGGCGGGAGGATTTTAGGTAGCCCAGAGCTTACTTTATGCATAAATTACAGGAATGGATCATGACTAGATTTTGGCTGTTCATTGCAAATATTATTGGTATCCTTATTCTCGTTCTCTTGTTGATCTGGCTGGCAGGGGTATTCAGTAGCGGCTTCTTTTATCTTTCGCGGTACTGAGGAGTTTGCTCGCCAGCCTGCAGAACGACCAGGGCTCAGAGCTTTTTGATCACTCAAAAAAATGGGTTTCTGAAGTTACCGGATGGACAGTGGTTTTAACCTATTATCTACGCTCACCTTGCTGGGGGCAGCCCAGGGCGTGTTCCTGGCCCTGGCGCTTTTAAACACCAAAAGCGGCGATATCAGGGCTCATCGCATATTAGCGCTCTTGACCTTCATTTTTTCGATGGATCTGGGTGAGGAGTTTCTGTATCAAATTGGCTTTTTCGAGTCTGTGCCAGAGCTGCTTCAGGTGCTGGCGCCCATCGATCTGCTCTATGGTCCCCTGATATACCTTTACGTGTCACACCTAACCAGCCCTGTAAACGATGGGGTTGTAACAAGGAACTTTTGGCATTTCCTTCCGGTGCTGATTGGCATCGTACTGTTACTCCCGTTTTTCCTGCTGGATGGAGCGGAAAAGTTAGAACTCACTGAGACTCTGCGCAAAGGTGGTGCCATGGAAAGCGACACGCAGCATGTGTTGCTCATCCAGCTTGGACTCACCCTGTTTATTCTGGGTACGATTGTTCAACTCGGATTGTATCTTTTGTTCTCGGTCAAGCGATTGATCGAACATTCCAAACGCATCAAAAACGAGTTTTCCGATATCGACAAGATAAATCTCGCGTGGTTGAGGAATTTGCTCCTGGGTTTGAGCTGCATCTATTTGTTCTATCTGGGGGACCAGTTCTTTCCGGATCTGATGGGGATGAATATCCTGGGTGACTTGACCACCGTGATGGCCGTCATCTTGATTTATACAATGGGTTACCTCGGGCTGCGCCAACCGGTAATCTTCACACGGGTCTTTGTATCGCAGCCAACAACGATAGAGGAAAGTGTCGACCAGGCGGAAGAAAAGTATCGCCGATCCGGACTGGATAAGGAAACCAGCCTCCTTTTTCTCGATGAGCTAACCGCTCATATGGAAGCGAACAAACCTTATCTGGAAGGTGATCTGGTATTACCACAACTGGCGCAACAACTCGGCATCTCGGCCAATTACCTGTCACAAGTCATCAATGAGCAGTTGAGAGTCAACTTCTATGACTTTGTCAACGGCTACAGGGTGGAGGAAGCCAGGCGGTTGATGCGAAATGCCGGGCAGAAAAACTCCAACATCCTGAACATAGCGCTCGATTCGGGATTCAATTCAAAATCCGCATTTTATACGGCCTTCAAAAAGGCCACCTCTATGACGCCTACCCAGTACCAAAAAACATTTTAGTATCCAGTCTTATAGGGCAGGACGAAAAAGCTCTGCTCTCTGGCCATCATGGCAGTACCCGTACTTAACCATGAGTTCCCTTCGGGGGACGTTATTTCACAGGAGACTGAAATGGATCGAGTAATTCAAGACTACAAGCACACCTATTTATTCTATTTTTTGGCAACCATCATTCCCTGGTCGTTCTGGGGACTCGCCGCATACATCAGCTATTCGACTGATTACCCATACCCGATGGAAGTGGCGAGTTTGCTGGCCTTTGTCGGTTTACTTGCCCCGGTGATAATCGCTTTTGTCCTGATCCATCGAAACAAGCGATTGATGAGTGACGTGCCACAACGAATGATAAACCTGCGTTCCGGTAAACCGGTTTATTGGGTGCTGACCCTGCTTCTCATGCCGGCTAGCATTTTGCTGGCACAGCTCGTTTCGCTGTTGCTGGGCTATCCCGTATCGCAGTTTGCGCTCAGTGAACACTACAGCTTTACTTCCGGGGTGTTTCCTGTCTGGTTTTTATTAATCGCCGCGCCGCTTATCGAGGAGTTAGCCTGGCATAGCTACGGCACCGACTGTTTGTGTAATCGATTCAGTCTGATGAAGGCCTCTATGCTGTTCGCCTTTTTTTGGGGGGTATGGCACATCCCACTGTCGTTTATCAATGATTATTATCACAGCAATCTGGTTGATGCCGGATGGGTTAGCAGTCTCAACTTTTTGGTGAGCCTCTTTCCCTTCGTAATCATAATGAACTGGCTGTATTACAAAACCGGAAGGAGTATTTTGTGCGCCATAGTTTTTCATATAACTGCAGGTTACTTTAACGAATTATTCGCTACCCATCCCGATAGCAAGGTAATTCAAACGGGGTTATTAATCATTGTGGCGATATTCATAGTGCTAAAAGAAAGGCAATTATTTTTCGGTAGCTTGGTACCTGTGCCGACTACCCTGGTGCCCAGTTTCAATTTGCGCTAAATATTGAGCCTGCTTTTAGAGCAATAATTGATTCATGGCAATCATTGAAGTGATCATAAAGTGAACGATGAATCCATATGAATCCAGGGCAATGTTATTTGCAAATGTACGACCGAATAGGCTTAAAGAAAGATACAAATAAACAGGAATCTAATCTAGTGATTGCAGCTGACCTAAAAGTTTCGAGCCTCATTCCTGGGGTTTGAGATTTTAAGTCAGCTGATTTGCTACGTTGAATGACTCCTTCGGGTCCAGACTGTGTGAAAACTCCAATAAATTGTGTGAACGAAAAATTTCCTCCCACAACCACTTAATTAGTAAGTTGATATTAACTGGAGTTGCCCATCAACTAGCTGAACGCATCTACAATCTTGTCTCGAATTACCACATTGAATTATTGAGAATAGTTTGCACACAGTCTGGGTCGACTCCTGCCGCTGGGCACAAAAATTTGGGCGTCAGCTATCGGAAGAAACCCAATTTACCCGGTAAATCGCTCCTCACTGGCACATATGAGCTGCGCTTACTTACTTCGATTAATAGCTATATTGCCGGATTATTGCCGGGCGGTATAATTCGGGGCAGCGGCGATCAAATTCCACGCCGTAACGGGCTCGCGTGGATTTCCCGTGTGCAGCTCTGCATATATTCTATTATTGCAAGTCCGCATGTGATCGGGAACGGATTGATGGGAAGGTTACTCTCGAAAACCGGATCATCCCTTTATTCCACGATCTCGCACCAGTCCGTGTTGCGGATTTGTGGCCAAGATAATTTTAATTGATTATTTTTAGATAATTTGGGAGTATTGGCCATGCAGGTAGTTTAATCGTAATAAAAATTAAATAAATGCGTAGCGTGCATTTTCGTCTACGAGTCTCAATAAACTATAAGTTATACCTGCCTTAGTGAGATTGCGAATCGACATGGCACCAGCGCATGAATTTATAAATTCAGAGGGGGAGCCATGCGTCTATTCGGTCGCTCAATTCTATTCAGTATCATATTTCTTTCTATTCTGAGCGCCTGCGGTGGCGGCGGCGGCGGCGACGACGATGATGGCGGCAACACCGGTAACTTCGAGGTTTCCGGCACCCTCAGCGGGATAACCAGCGGTAGCGTGACGATCAGCAATCGCAACGGAACGCCGTTTGTTGTCAGCCCCGGAGTCTTCAGTTTCGTCGTACAGGGCGATACCGGTTACGCCATCAATATCGTAAAAAATGCTGTTGAGCACTTCTGCCGGACTGTTAACGGCAGCGCCAGCAGCATCAGCAGCAATGTCACCAACGTCGAGATTATCTGTGAAAGCGCTGGCATACCGAGCGTCGCGGCCTCCTGTTCGGGTGCTACCGACAGTGATGAAGACAGCCTGACGGATTGCGACGAGTTCATCACGCACAAAACTAATCCCTGGCTGGCCGACAGCGACGGCGACGGCAGTGATGACGATGCTGAATTGTCGCTGTTCAATCCGACCAACAACAATTTCGTCAACAACCCGCGCATCTCAGACTTCCCGAAACTGGCGGTCGACATGACCGAACTACCCAGGATTCGGTTGATCTACAATACCAGCACCACGACGGGCGAGGAGCGCGAAGCGGGAATCGACTTTACCCAGACCAGCAGCGTAAGCAACGACCGCGGCGGTTCTTCCAGCCGCCTGCTGGAGGCGAGCCATACGACGAATACATCGTCGACGGTGACGGTCGGCACCGAGGTCGAAGCTTCGCCGACGGACCTGGGTGTTACCGCGAGCCTCGAGTCCAGCCTGACCCTGGGTTACGAGGAAACGAGGGGGGAGACCTGGGGATCGAGCGTTTCCTGGAATCAGTCGCAGCGCAACGAGAACAGCCAGACCCACTCGCAGTCGATAACGGAACAGATCTCCAATACCATCGATATTACCGGGGGCGTTATCGAGGTCCCGGTTTCCGTACGCAATCGCAGCAATGTCAGCTATCGGCTCGATAATTTGACCCTGGCCGTATTTGCGACCGACCCAAGAGTGCCATTCTCGTCTACCCTCGTCGGTACCCTTACCCTGGGCGGTGGCACGGCCGATAGTTTTCCCGAAACCGCGGTGACAGCCGGGGGTAATACGCCCCAGCTATTCAGTACGAGCATCGACCAGGGCCTCGCCCTGAGCCTGCTGCGCGATTCCCCGGACCTGGTCGTTCAGCCCTCGACCTTTCTGCTGCTCGATTCGACCGGTACGACCGAGCTGCAGATTCAGGGTGACGTGATCCGGGCGCGCACCGCGACGATTATCGTCGACCGGGGAACCGCCGCCACAACCGGCGAAGAAAAGCACCAGGTAGCGGTAGACGGCGGCGACGGCAGTAAATCGGTCTCCCTGCTGTCTGCGCTGGAGAATATACTCGGACTACAGGTGACGGAGGGTACTGATCAGTGGCTATATCCCGGCGATTCCCTGCCCAGCGACACGCAGGCGGGCCTGCTCGATATCGGCGGTCTCGCCCACAGCGACACGTTGAACCGTTACTGGATACTGGCCCATAATCGTAACGATCCTGCCGGGTTAGGTAGTCGCATTACCACGGTCTACAATTTACTGGACAGTAGTTACGACCTGGATCAGATCCTGTTGCGCGCCGGCGATTTCGTGACCCTGACCTACGTCGGTGACGCCGATCGCGACGGCATCCCCGATCGCACCGAGGCGAGGCTGGAAACGAATCCGGATCTGGCCGACACGGATGGAGATGCGCTGTTCGATGGCATCGAGGTATACGGCTGGCTGACCGATTTTACTCCCCCGGACTGTACGGACGGCACGACGATTCGGGTCTACAGCAATCCCCTGCAGGCGGACTCGGACGGGGACGCTCCCGGGGCCGTGCCCGGACCTGGTGACGACGCCGACGAAAAAGCGAACTGTACGAATCCCGGCGCGAGTTTCTCGGTCTCGGCGGGACCCGACCGTGTGGTTCAGCGCACCGGTGACGTCACGTTGAGCGCATCGTTTCAGGGTGGTGCGCCGACCGGCACACCAGACTACACCTGGAATCTGATCAGTGGGCAGAGCGGTCCGGGCTTCGCCGGCATAATCCAGTTGGCCGGGGCAACGCCGACCCTGACCGTTCCCGACGAGGTGACAACCCTGGTTTACGAGCTCGAAGTGACCGCCGATGGTGAAACCGAAACGGATCAGGTGTCGATCCAGGTGCTGCATGAACTGGTGTCACCCTGCGATTTTGATACGCCTTGCTCGGGCGTGCATTTTGTCGGCGCCGCGGGAACCGGCGCTGCGGATGGCAGCATGGCGAATCCCTGGCCCAACATTGCCACGGCCTTGGCGCAATTTTCCCCTGGAGACGGGGACGATATCTACGTTATGGCTAACACTAACCATTTTGGTCCCAATACACTGGTGGTTCCAGATGGCACCAGCATGTTTGGCGCTTACGACCTTAACTGGCGACGCGCACCGCTAAACGGGGATTTTGGTGGTCTCGGCCTGGGTAACGGCCATACGCAGCTGTTTGGAAATGTATCGCCTCTGGTATCGATCCCGACCGTGACTGCCGGATCGGAAATCTGGTTTTCCGGTTTCCAGGTTTTTGCCGTTGCCTCCGGCCTGGATGCCAATGTTGTCACGATGCAGATCGGACCTCCGGGAGGAACCATACAGCCGGGAACGATCAACACCAGCGATAATGTAATCCTCGGTGGAGGCATTTTCGGGACCTCGACTACACCGGGCAGTGCAGGTAGTAGTCATGCCGTGATCGTGCAAAACCTGGCGAATTTGATTCTGGAAGAGAACAATATTGCTACGCAAAACGGGGCCCATGGCAGGCCAGGTGATCTTGGCATTGACGGCGTAGACGCACCCGATCCTCATACCGGTTGCTGTGATGGGAGCCCGGGTCCGACAGGTGAGGGGGGTATTACTGCCGCCGGTAATGGCGGTGGTGGTGGCACAAATGGAACCGCCGGTTATGTCAACGGCGGCACGGGGGGTACCGGCTTGCCGGGCGGTGGTGGTGCCCCTGGTGGTACGGGTGGCGCCGGCGGTAGCGGCGGTGGCCCGTTTAGCACTGTGGGAAGCGGCGGAAGCGGTAACCCGGGCATCCCCGGTGCGCCGGGTGCTCCTGGCGATGGTGGCTTGTTTGATCCGTTGGTGGCAAGCGGAGGCTATAGCGCCGCGAACGCTAACAATGGCACTAACGGCGGCGGCGGCGGCGGCGGCGGCGGTGGTGGCGGTGGCGAAGGAGACTTGACCTCGACTGGAGGCACCGGCGGTGGCGGCGGTGGCGGCGGCAGCGGTGGCACCGGCGGCCAGGGCGGCGGCGGCGGCGGCGCTTCCATCGCGGTCTGGCTGGAAAACGTAACGACGTCTCAAATCAGGGACAATCGAATTGGATCGAGCAATGGGGGTAACGGCGCCAGCGGCGGCGGAATCGATGACGGGATTAATCCGAGGGGCAGCACTGGTGGCAGTGGCGGGCCGGGTTCTGGGGGCAATATTAGAGGTGGTACCGGAGGACGCGGCGGTGATGGTGGTAATGGTGGTTTCGGTGGCTCCGGCGCCGGTGGCCCCAGTTTCGGTGTTTTCGTTAAACAGGGCCTGGCACCGATCCTGACCGGCAACACGATCACCAGTAGCAATGGCGGTAATGCCGGGGTTTCGGGCAACAATGGCAGGGGTGGCGACAGTTTTGCGGTCTACGACGCGGATCCGGCCGGCTCCAATCCAGTTCTGACCGGCACCACCAATACACTGACCAACGGTGCTGGCGGCTTTTCGCTTGGTACACCTGGCCAGAGCGGTCCGAAAAATTTCTGATCAGTTAAGCGAGAAGATAGGGGTCGGTGACAAATGAGAATCATTTAAGTTTGTCACCGACCCCTTTATCAGTACTAAGAAGACACTTTCACAGATACTGTTAAACAGTTGATCTGTAACTATTTTTTCACTCTAAAATTGTCGGAATTTTACCCATGTGGGTGATGAAACCGCGCGCGTAACTCGATTGGCTTAGTTCTCGACTCATCGGGATGAGCGATAACGAAGACCAGTCGGGGAACTGGCAGGATTAGGTGTGGTATAAACCCGGATGAAAGACAAAAAATCACCTTCAGCTACAAAAAAACCGATATCACGGATAACACTGACACCAGTCTGATCACCGATTTTACCCAGGTGTCAGTTGCGCGGTCGGCCTTGACCGCGACGAGCGGCGCCGGGCATAAATTCGACGTGAATTAGTCGGCGTATAATAAGAATAAACGCCTGTTTACAATACTCCTTGTGGTATTGGTGAATGGTGCAATCGGCACCGGGCCGGATATGGAGCTGCTTTCTTTCTATATTCCTGGGGCAATTTCATAGATACGATTGAAAGCGCGCTCTTTCGTTCACCCCTTGTGTCCATTCCCGGCCACCAGGCCAAGCCGAGTCCCGCCGCTTTCTTCTGGAAGTAACCCGGGGTGATACGGTGTGGATTCGGGCTATCGTCAGCCCGGCAGGTCTACGGGTGGCGGCGCCCGGCTCCCGGGCAACAAGCTCACATGTTGCAACATCAATGTCGAAAACCCTTTTCAAGCGTTGTGCCCAGGTCATTGCTGCGTGACGTTCTGCCGGAGTGCAGTCGTCTGTTTTACTGTTTACCCGGCGCTTGTTCCCCTTGCCGCGTATTACGGGCGTGATCAGAGCGCGATGTTTGCTATTTGGTGCGAACACGCCATGGAAGCGAGTCAGGTTGGCTCTCGATCTGGGTGCCAGTGTGGCGAGCCGGACCAAAAATTCCAATGACTCGAAGATGACGTGGGTAGTGCCGTCTCGATAAGGTGTCTTCAGCTGGTAACGGATGTTGCCGCCAGGCGTTAATGAAAGTCGCTTTTCCACCACGGCAGGCCGGCTGATGTAACGGCACAGACGTTCCAGTTTCTTGCGCTCATCACACCTGGCCGCCACGCCCACATGCAGGGAGAAACCGGATACTCTGCCTGCCGTGTCGATGAATGCATCCGGCTCACCGGCGAGCAGAGTTTGCAGGGTGAATACCTTGTGGCCTGCCTGGGGATCCACCGCGACACGGTAGGTGATCGAATGCCGTAGCAACTGGTCCATCGTGCCCTCGGAGCCAGTATCCGAGGACAGGTAGCTGTTTTCGGCATCCCGCTCCAGTAGCCCCTGGCGCGCAAGATATCGCCCGACTTACCGTGCGATAGCCCGCGATAGTTGGGTTAGCTCCTGGGTGGTCGGTGAACTGATCCGGCGAAATCGAACCGATCCTTCGAGGCGGTCGACATACACCCCATCCAGGAACAACATATGGAAATGAACATTCAGGTTCAGTGCACCACCAAACCGCTGGATCAGCGTTACAGCGCAAGTGCGGGCTGTCTTTCTCGAATAGCTCGCTTTCCTGGGAAGATGCATGGAGATGACACGATAAACGATACCCAGCACCTGACCCGTGACCAACGGAAGGCTGGCGAAGGGAAAGCGCAACGGGGAATGGGAAACTGAGCACCCATTGGCGCACCGGTTGATGCGGGAATACCCTATCTACCGGAAAGGCCGAACTCTCGGTCATGCGGCGCGCGCCGCAACTGGGACAGAACCCACGACGCTACCAACCGAACATAACCAGGGGCTCCTCGTGGCAGGTTTCACGGCGTACCCGCAGAAATCCATGTTTCAGTCTGCCGCACTTCAGGTAGTCCTCGATATCCCGCTGGACGTAGTCAGGCAATACCCTGCCTTCCTCGGCAAACTGCCGCCTGAAATCCGGGTAGTGCTTCGATACTAAATGATAGAGAAGCGTCTTTTCGGGCTGATGGCGCCGATAGTGAAAAGCACCGTGGTCCGCACAGGCATTCCTTGCCGTGCCAATGGTGGACATGCTTCGCTTCCATGCGATTCAGAGTGATTGTCGAGTCTAGCGCTGGAAGAACATCTGGGCAAATTTGAGATCTCATTCCGGCAGTAGTCAGGAGCCGGCTGGGGCGCCATGAAGTCCTTGATGTTGCATATCCGAGTGACGGTTCTGGGTCGAACTCGGAAGCTCATCGTAATTTTTTCAGCGTCAGCTTTGAGGTGATTTTCAGGTTTTCAGCTTCGTGCCCAATGGAGGCACCTGAATAATTGAGCCAGGCGACGAGCATCGGCCATTTTCGGAGGCTCAAGAATAAAGTGGAATATGCTATCAGGTCAAAAACCTTTTAATTGTGCTGTCATATGCAAGTTCCTAACGAGGAGAATTAGGATGCAAATAAATCAATACATTTTTCCGGTACTAATTCTAATTTTGGGCTTAACTGGATGCGCCTTATATCCCAGTGAGGCAGAACAGAAGGCACGGCTATCGAAGGAAAATTTTTCAAGTAAGTATCGCGTAGCAGTGACTTCTTACCAAAGAGAAGCCGATATTGACACCGCATTCATGCAAACGACCATTTGGACCATGATAAGGCAGGGTTCGGTAAATGAGGTGCTTTCCAATATAACCAAACTTGGGAAGTTAGATTCGGTACTTCAAGAAACCCTCAGTCAAATGCTCCCATCAACAGCCGAAATATTAGAACGTTCTGTCTATGGCGCAACTTCCCCGATCTTGGGAGGAGAAATAGTAGCGGATGATGCGATGAGAATTGCAAAGGAGCAGGGATACGATGCTTTACTATTTGTCGCGGTGCAGCCGGTTTTAACAACCAGGGGAACAACTGGTCTGTAAAGCTTCTGGGTTGAGTTATTAGGATTAACGCAACTACATAAAGTATTACCGAGTGGGGAAGTAGGTGGTAGTACAGCCCTACTGCATAGCCAGGATACTGTTCTTTGCAAGCAACCTTCAGAGGGCACCACTCCAAATATACTTAGGCTCGCAATAGACAGCTGTGTTAGTAAACTGGCATTTAAAATAAGAAATACTCTAAAGGTAAGGCTTGGCGGTTGAAGATACATCAACCATACAAGCTATATGAACCTTAGGTTTGAGCACACTTAGTATCAAATTTGAATTGCAACAAAACTGATATTTACGCGCCGCCCGCAGACACTAGCGCGGTGAGAAATTGCATAGAAAAATATGTCCGCTTTCGATCAATTAAGTAAGGCATCTAGAAAAGCAATTCGTCTGCTTTGGTGCGAAAGCCGTCTTACATACAGAAGTTATAATTTTTCGGAAATGGCAATTCTCCGATGCCGAGTTCGTGGATTTGACCCGTCTTCGGTGAAGCAGGCAGTCGTTCAGGGGACTCAATCAGAATTGCGCCAGATCTGGCGGGCATCTATGAAGTCGGCGGCGGGGTGTTGCGACAGGAACCGCAGCAGGTCGTCGAGAAAACGCCAGACGGATTCGTTTTGAACCAGGTGATGGCTAAGGATGCCGGTGGCTTCGGCGCTGTCGCGGTAACCCTGTCTTTTCGCCACCAGGTGCTGTATCAGGATTGCAATTGCCGGGTAGACGCCGATAAAACCGCTATCGTGACGCCAGTTGATCGGGTCCAGGTGGGTGTTTACCTGCAGCAGGGCGGGAACGGGGTGGGCGCTGGCGCGTTTTTTCATTGTCGAAATCCCGCAAAAACCGAGCTCGGGCAGTCGCTCGACGATGTCGCTGTCGATACGGTTCCATGGCGGCACCAGCGCGGCAACGAAGCGCCCCTGGAAATTCTGTTCGAGGAGCAGCCTGCCGAGCGCGAGATCATCCAGTATCTGTTCATGACTGCGCCTTCCCCCGAGTTCGATTTTACGCTGACCGGGTGCGGCATGACTGTTGTGCGCATAGCCGTGTTGCAGCACGCAAACCGTTTTATGCAACTGTAGCGCTTCCACCAATCCTGGTTTGAGCGCCGATGGAATGACCGCCAGCGCCAGCGGGGTCTGACTGCTCTGACCTATATGCAGTAGCCTTTCGAGCGCGGCGCCGCTATCGCAGGCATCGTCGTCGCGCCACCAGAATTGCGCGTTTTGGCCGGCCTCGGCCCAGAGCTCGAGTTCCTCGCCGAGCCAGTGCCAGGCCTGCTCGATGAATGGATTACGGCTCATGTTTGCGCCGCCCGCAGCCAGGCCGAGATTCGAACGGCACTGTTGATTGCTCCCTCCAGGTTTATCGGCATCGAAGTGTCGAGCTCGATGGCGCGATCGACCGCCGCGGCCAGCTTGCGCGCGGATAATTGATGCTGTTCCAGCATCACCACCCGGCCGCATGCCTGCAGCCGCTTTGCGCGCAGGCTTTGCTCGATCTCGCCCGCCTCGGCAAAGGGGATAACCACCGCCGCCGCGCCAGCGGCAAGAACGTCGGTTAGCGTGTTGTAGCCGGCCTGCGATATCGACAGGCTGGCGTGGCGCATCAGTTGCGGAAAGTCCGGGCGGTTGCGTTCGACCTCGATGCCGTCGCCGGCGAGTTGCTGCAGCTGGTGAAACACCGCTTCGGCGATGGCGGGACTAACCAGGATTCGCCAGTTGTTGCGTTTCAGCCGTGAAAGAGGCCTGGCGGCGATCGCGGTTTCGAGAATTGCGCGGCCGGTGTCGCTGCCGCCGGCGGAGACGAGTACTTCGGCGCGGGAACTGTGGTCGGCGCTAGCAGCATCGCCGCTACGGCAGATATAACCGCTGTAGTAAACCTTGTCGTCGATTGCCGCGGCCGCCGGAAAACTATGCTCGAGACGGGCAATAGTCGGATCTCCATGCACCAGCACGCGGTCATAATAGCGATCGACCAGTTCACGGATTTCCTGGTTACGCCCGGGTTTCGACTTGGGCTGCAGGATATCGCGGATCGACGAGATCACCAGCTGGCAACGAGCGCTTGCGCGCGCTTTTTCCAGCAGTGGCATTAGTTCGAAGCGCAGCATACGTCTGCCGAAGGGGAAGGTTTCGGTGATCAGGATCGATGGCGACAAACGCTCGAACAGGTCGAGCAGCTGCCGGCAGCGGGTTTGTTTCCAGAGATCGTCGACTTCGTTGCCGTCGGCATCGAGCAGGCACGAAAAACTGGCATCGGCACAGCGAGCCGGGGGTAACTGGTGAAAACTAACGTCGGGCAGATCGATCTCTTGCCAGGGCGTGCCGCCGGAAACAAGGTCGACGACGAAATCTCGTTGCGCGAGCGCGTCCGCCAGCCGCAGCGCGCGCTGCAGATGACCGACACCCAGCAGGTGCTGGACATGGATCATGACACGATGGGGCGAACGGGAGGACACGCCGGGTTCAGGCGGTGATGCTTTCTTGATCCGGGGGCTCGAGGTACTGGCGTACCATTTCGGCGATATTTTCATGCCCCGCGAGCAGTCCCGGTACCTGGCGCGCCGATGGCCTGGATTGCTGCGGCAATGCTCGTAGCGCCGAGGCCATTTGCTGCGGATCGCGTTCTCCCGCCGGGTCGAGCATGCTCGCCAGGCCGAGCCTGACCGCGCGTTCGGCGCGAATCAGCTGCTCCTGGCGCGGCACCGAGCGCGGGATTATCAGGGCCGGTTTGTCGAGCGTGAGGATTTCGCAAAATGTGTTGTAGCCGCCCATGGCGACGATTCCGAGCGCTTTTTTCATCAGTAATTCGATGTGGCTGTCGAATTTCAGGATTTCGACGTTTCCGAGCGCCTCGCAGCGTTCGTGGAAATCCTGCTGCTCGGTAGGTGGCATAAATGGCCCGGTGACGATGATGGCGCGATGCGGCAGTCGCGGGTCTGTCTCGTAGGCGCGGATTACCCAGTCGATCATTTCCACGCCGTCGCCGCCGCCGCCGGCGGTGACCAGGATGAAGGGTTCGTCGTAATTGAGTGGCGCAACCCAGTTACGATCGCTCGGGATTTCCCGATCTAGGTAACCGGTGAAAGACAGTTTGCGGGTGATCGAACTCGACAGCTGCAGGCCTTCGACCGGGCTGCCCATGTCGCTCGGCCCGTAGACCCAGATATCGTGATACAGGTTCTCCAGTACCGGCACGACCTGCTTGCGTTCCCACTCGGCCTTTAACGACGAGGGTTCATCCATGATGTCACGCAGCCCCAGTACGTTGACCGTGCCCTGTTGTTTCAGCATTTTAAGGGTGCTGGTAACCTCGCCCTGCAGGCCGGTGGGTTCCTTGTCGACCAGGAAAATGTCGGGTTTAAAGGTTTTCGCGGTATGGTAAATAATGGATTCGCGCATCTGCAGCGTCTGTTCCAGGTCGATATGCAGCCCCAGCGAGGTATAGGCGCCATCCTTGAGCTTGATTACACCGGGTATGCGCACGAAGTCGACCCGGGCCTTGAAGTCGAAACTGCCGATAATCGGAGACCCCGACAGTATCAGCACCGACAGGCCCTTGTAGCGCCCGACCAGCGAGTGCGCTATCGAGCGACAGCGGCGCAAATGCCCCAGACCGAAAGTGTCGTGGCTATAAATCAGGATTCTGGATTGATCCAGCCGTTGTGTCATTTCTGGCGTTTCTCGTGGCGTACCACGCGCAGATTACACGGAAACGACCCGAAACGCACTGTCGCCGGTCGATTTTGCCTTCCTGCTGCGGAATTATTGACAACCGCTCCGGTCATAGCTTCATAATGCGACATTCCCCGATGGAGCCTGTATTGAGCAAAAATCCGTCAGACAGCGCGACCCCGGTCTATCGGGACCTGGTCGGGCGTCAGCGCCAGGATGCGGCCTTGCCGGAGCGCCTTCGTCATTCGATTCAGGATCAACAGGAACGCAGCGAAATTCTGATCAGCGTGATCCAGCTGGTAATCGTGTCGATTTTCGGCCTGCTCTACGCCATCGCGCCGAAAACCTTTACCCAGGAGGCTGATTTTGCGCCGGTACCCTGGGTGCTGTCGCTGTATCTGGCCTTCAGCCTGTTCCGTTTTTACCTGTCGATAAAGCGCCGACTGCCGGACTGGATGCTGTACCTTTCATCGGTGGTCGATATCGCCCTGTTGCTCGGCCTGATCTGGAGTTTCCACCTGCAGTACGAACAGCCGCCGTCGTTTTACCTGAAGGCGCCGACCTTGCTTTACCTGTTCATTTTTATCGCCATCAGGGCGCTACACTTCGACCCACGATTCGTGGTATCGACCGGACTCAGCGCCGCTTTTGGCTGGGTGTTGATGGTAATTTATGTCATGTTCAGCGATCCGGCGGACAGCATGATTACGCGAAATTACGTCGAATACATGACCTCCAACAGCGTCCTGATCGGTGCCGAATTCGACAAGATCGTTTCGATACTGATGGTAACCGGTGTGCTGGCGCTGGCGCTGCAGCGGGCGCGCAGCCTGCTGGTCGAATCGGTCATCGAAGGCAGCGCGGCGCGGGATTTGTCTCGCTTCGTGCCGGATGAGGTGGCGAAAAAGGTCATACAGTCCGAGGAGGGCGCGATTACCGGCAAGGGCGAGGTCAGCGAATGCACGATTCTGTTTACCGATATCGAGGGCTTCACGTCGATCAGCGAAACCCTGACCCCGGAGCAGCTGATCGAGGCCCTGAACCATTATTTCAGCCTGATCGCCGGGCCCATCAGCCAGTACGGCGGCGTTATCAGCCAGTTCCAGGGCGACGCGGTGCTGGCAACATTCAATGTACCCAAACCGGATGCCGATCATGCCGCTAACGCGGTGCGGGCGGCGCTCGAAATCCAGTCGGTACTGGATGGCGTGGTTTTCGGCGACGATATCGCCTTCAACACGCGCGTCGGCATCAATACCGGCCCGGTGGTCGGCGGACTGGTGGGTTCGGGAGATCGAGTTGGATACACCGTGCATGGCGACAACGTCAATCTGACCGCGCGCCTGGAGCAACTCAACAAGGACTATGGTACGCGTATCATCGTTTCCGACAGCACGCGGGCGCAAGTGGCGGATAACCTGTTTGCGTTTCGAGAACTCGATGAAGTCTCGGTGCGGGGTTTGAAGCGGCCGGTCAGGATCTACACCGTAAGCCGGGCCGACTGAAAGCTCGCGTCGGCGCGGCTTATCGCTGCGGGCTAATGTAATCGAAATAGCGCGCCAGGTTCGAGCGCGCCTGGTTTTCCAGGCGCTCGGCAAAGAAATCCGACAGGTAGAAGCGCTCCTTGGCCAGCAGGCAATTTTGAAAGCTGGTTTTCTTACGATAGTACTCGGCATCGCTGAGATCCGCGCTCTCCAGGCGCAGATTTTTACTGTCCTGTAGAAATTCCTCCCATGAAAGGCCAAAGCTGGACAGGTCGATATCGACCATGTAAACCGCGTCGTGGTCCTGCAGCGAACTGCCGTCGTGCAGCGTCGCCATGATCAGTCGATCTATCAGGCCGCGGGTCCGTTCGTCATGCACCCCTTGCGAAAGCGCCAGATATAGCTCGGCGCTGCGCTTTTCGTTGTCGGGCCTGCCGGGCTCGAATATCACGTCATGGAACCAGACCGCGAGTTCGAGCGCATCGGGATCGCTCGCCAGCGATTTGCATTGATCGAACATGACGAGACATTGTTCGATATGAGCGAGGGTATGGTAGTGGCGCTGAGGTTCGCGATAGCCATCAAGCAGGCGTCGATGGATATCGGCGCTATTATCGGTCGCGCCGGCGACCAGGCATCGTTGCCAGAGCTGCTGGAAACGAGCAGGGCCGCTGATATCTCCGGCCGCGGCGGACGACATCAAGCGTCGTCCTGTTGATTAACCTGTTTCTGCAGTGTCTCGACACGCGCGTGCGAACGGCTCAGCTTGTCGCTAAGCATGCGAATAACGTCGAGTGCCACATCCGCGTTCTCACGCAGCATTCTGAAAAACATGTCGCCGGTTATTTTCATCACTCGCAACCGACCGCGGGTGACAAGTGTCGCGTTCCTGGGCGCGTTGTTGAGCAGGCCGAGTTCACCGATCAGCTGATTTTGCGACAGGGTATCCGAAACCACCGGCCCGCTATCGGTTTCGGTGACGATATCGACCGCGCCTTCCATGATGACATAGGCGAAATCGGCGCTGTCGCCGCTATTAAAAACGACATCACCATCATCGAAGGAAACGATTTCGCTGGCAAACGCCAATAGCTTCAGCTTCGATGTTTCCATCTTCGCGAATATCGGAATTTTTCGAAGTAAATCTGTCTCTTCAGCAAGATCCAAGTGACATGCTCCAAACGTCTGGCTGGCGTTTACTACGGTCAATAAACAAAGATTGGCACGGGCATGAGCACAATTCAAGGGTTTCGACAGGCCGCAAGCGCCCAATGGTATGCGGAGTCAGGTCGTTGCAGGCCGCTCTATGGCTTATTTTCTGCTCCATGCATAGTAGCCGGAAACCTGCAAATCGCTTCCCGGGCGGCGAAACAGGCGCAGTCCAATGCGGTCTATCCAGCGTGCTGGTGACATGCCAAATCGACCTTCGATATTCTTTTTCCAGAACTTGTGCAGGTTGAAAATTGACGAGTAGGGACCGCGGATCGAGTAAAGCCTGACTTCCGAGAAATCCCGTAACAACCAGGCGATACCGTCGCGGCTGAATCGATAACCGTCGGTGAAGGTTAAATCCCGCGGTGCGTGATAGCGGAACAGAAACGGCAGGTGCAGCAACAGGTAACCGCCGGGCTGCAGCAGGCTATGAATCTGGGCGATAGCGGCAAAAGGGTCGTAAACGTGTTCCAGCACCGACAGGCAGACGATGCCGTCATATTTTCCATACTGCAGTCGGCTCGGGGCGCAGATGTCGTCGATGATATCTGCGGTTTGATGATCCAGGTTGACGTTGGTGGTTTCGATCTTTTCCCGCTCGAACAGGCTGAAACGTTCACGCGTCGACTGGCCTACGTCGAGCACCATCGAACAGTTTGCCGCCATAAATCGCAGCTTTTCGTCGAGCAGGCCGGCGCTATCGTAGGCGCGGTCATGGTCGACGGCGCAGCGTCGAATCGCTTCGACATGGCGCGCCATCGCGGCGGCGGCGATCGGATTTTCGCTGTCGGCGCGATCGTCGCCATTCATGGCCGGGTTGTGGTCATTGTTTTCATAATCGACAGTTTATAATTTTAGCGAGCGCTGCATAAGTCGTCCTGGCCTGAAGACGCAAGAAAAAAAGGAAAAATCCGATTCTACGATTTTGCTAAAACTACAATCGTTTACGCGATCGGGAAATCGAGACCTGATCCCGTATCGCAGGCATCTCAGCAAATTGCAGGGATTCCTTCAATCATTTTCGCTTTAATCCGTCAGAAATTAACGCTAGTCTTGATGCCAGCAAGGTAACCGGAATGAAACAATGAAACACTACCAGATGTATATCGATGGCGAATGGTGCGACGCAGGGGATGGAGGCCAGCTGGAGTCGGTGAATCCCGCGACAGGTGAAGTCTGGGCAACCGCCGCGGTCGCGGGCGAAACCGAGGTGAACCGCGCCGTAGCGGCCGCCAGCCGTGCGTTGAAATCGGGGGCCTGGGCGGAAATGAATGCCACCCAGCGCGGTAAGATGTTGCGCCGGCTCGGCGACCTGATCGCCGAAAATTCGCAGATGCTGGGTGAAATTGAAACCATCGATAGCGGAAAACTGGCGAAGGAAACGCGCGCGCAAACCGGTTACGTTTCAGATTATTACTACTACTACGCCGGGCTTGCCGACAAGATTCAGGGTGCGACCCTGCCAATCGACAAGCCCAGCATGCATGTTTACACCAAGCGCGTGCCGATCGGCGTGGTGGCCGCGGTGGTACCGTGGAACGCACAGATGTTTCTCACAGCGACCAAGCTCGGGCCGGCGCTCGCCGCCGGCAACACCGTGGTGCTTAAGGCTTCCGAGGCGGCGCCGGCGCCGATGTTCGAATTTGCGAAAATTGTCGAGCAGGCGGGCTTTCCGCCCGGCGTGATCAATGTTATCACCGGCTTCGGCGAGCCTTGCGGCCGCCTGTTGACCAGCCATCCCGAGGTGGCCCGGGTAGCGTTTACCGGCGGCCCCGAAACCGCGCGCAACATCGTGCGTAACAGCGCGGAAAACTTTGCCGTGGTGTCGCTCGAGCTGGGCGGAAAATCGCCGATCCTGGTGTTTGACGACGCCGATGTCGAGGGCGCTGTCAACGGAATTATCGCCGGTAACTTCGGTGCCACCGGGCAAAGCTGCGTCGCCGGTTCGCGCGTGTTCATCCAGTCGTCGATTCGTGACCAGATCCTCGAAAAGCTGGTCGAGCGGGCTGGACAGATCTGCATCGGCGACCCGCTCGGCGACGATACGCAGGTTGGACCATTGTGTACCCGCGAGCAGCTGGATCATATCTCCGAGTCGGTCGAAGACGCGGTCAGCGAGGGCGCAAAACTGCTGTTTGGCGGCAAGCGTCCCGAGGGACTGGACAGCGGCTGGTACTACAGCCCGACGATACTCGACTGCCCGCACCAGGATATTCGTACCGTACGCGAGGAAATGTTCGGGCCAATCCTGTCGGCGCTGTCCTTCGACACCGAGGAAGAGGCGATCGAAATGGCCAACAATTCGGATTTCGGGCTTGGCTCCGGGGTGTTCACCTCGAACGTCGCGCGCGCGATTCGAGTTTCGGACGCCATTCATTCGGGTATAGTCTGGGTCAATACCTACCGCGTGATTTCCCCGATCGCACCCTTTGGCGGTTTCAAGAACAGTGGTCCTGGGCGCGAGAGCGGAATCGACAGCATTTACGATTACACCCGTACAAAGACGGTCTGGATCAATACTTCCACCGAGCCGATGGCTAATCCGTTCGTCATGCGTTAGAAAACCGGGGCAGGGGCCAAATCCTGATGCCGACCCGCGGCTGAACCGGTCTGATATCATATGGGCTGTGTTGGTGCGATTACGATTACGGAAGCGTTATGAAAAGACTCAAAACCCTGGCATTCGTTTTAGCGGCTCTGGTAATGACATCAGCGGCTGGCGCCACCGATGTCAAATCGGTCAGTATCGGCGACGTCGAGGTGCTCTACGATTACCGGAAAAATGAAACCGGTATAGCGATTCTGACGCTAATCGCCCAGGTTGCGGAAACCAATAATTCGCTGCGCGGATTGAAAAATACGGATCGGCGCCGCCTGGGCAAACTGGGGCAACTGATTTACCAGTGCAAGCTGATGCAGTACAAAAGCGACAAAAACGATTCGGCGGGAGACGCCGGTCAGCCCTTCCTGATCTCCAAAAACTACAGCCTGTTTACCGGCGTGGAATTATCCCTGGCGGCCGATGAGCGCGTCGGTATCCAGGCCCAGGCGTTGCAGGCGGTCGACGATGAAAGCCTGTTTTCGCCGGCCCTCGGAAAAGGCGGCACGCATAAGGGAATGTGGGAAACCGTGGCGCAGGGTTCCGCGATAAACCTGAAACAGCTCAACGTGAACGTTTTCAGTGAATCCGATTTGATCGAGACCTCTGAAAGTATCGATATCGTCGTTCGGTTTCCGGTGTTCCAGTTGAAGAAACCGGTGTCTCAATGGAGCTATAACTTCATGCTGAAAGATTTCAAGCAGGCGATTCGGCATATCGATGAAAACTGTACCTCGGCCAGACTGCTGGAGCTCGGCAAACGGAAAACATGACCACCCGGGTGCTCTGCCCGCGGACGATACCGGCAGCTCATTGCTGCCTGATAGCTACCGTCTATCGGTTTAGTCGAGCGTCGATGGTGCGCCAAACTGGGTTGAATTGTTGCAACTATTCGAAAATGAAATTCAACTAAATAATTAAAAAACAAATAGATACAGATAATACTTAAAGTAAAATATCCTGGCTGAGCATGGCTATCCAGCGTTGCTTCCATGCCTGTCAAATTCTTGGCTTTAAAAGGACTCAAACTATTAGTTAATCCTTGGTAGTTGAAAGAGACCGCGCCATGTACTAGCTTGAAAGGCTATCCCGTTCGATCGACGTTTTGCCTTATTCCGAGACATGCTGGCACCGCTTCCAGCAGTGTTTCGGTCTGATCGGGAGCCTGTTGCTGATGCTTGCCGACGACCCTGGTAACGAGGTATTCGCAGGCTCTAGCAGCGACGGGCGGGTTATCATCCTGCGCGTCAATGGCGCAAGCACCGACCTGCTCAGCATCAACGCGGATGGTAGCGGCGGCCTGCTGCTGCTGGCCTCGGCGCCGACCCCGGTGGCCCCCGATGAAGTCTTCAAGGGTGTTACCAGCAACGGACGGGTGATATTCGAACGCGAAGTGGGCGGTTTTACCAATCTCTACAGCATCAAGGCCGATGGCAGCGCCGCCGAAGTGCCCCTCGCTACGACCCTGGCTGACGAAACTTTCGGCGGTACCTTCTAGTCCTTGAATTTCGCCTGTCAATGACTGGCTTGATCGCCAGCCGGTCGATGACAGCTGTTGGATGGTGGGGCAAGGTAACAATACCGTACAGGTAACCGCGGGTCTCGTAATACCAATAATCTAAGATTTCTCGATACGACGCCTGAAACGGGGGAAGCGTTGGTCCAGCGAGGCTGGATTACGCCGGGGGACTATCAGGTATACTGCATGGAAGCGGAATCCAGAGAATGACATTGGTGAATAATCGTTTGTTGCCGGCTATCCTGGCGCTGCTCGTAGCGACATTCGGATATGCCTGGATCACGCTACTGGTCGAGGACCGGGCGCCTGACGTAACGCCGGAGCCGATTGCTGCAGCAGAAGCGTCGAGCGACCGGCAAAGCGAACAACAACCCGATACGACTGTGGCCGCCCAGCAGAACAGGTCATCGAAAGAGCCACTAAGGCCGATCTCAAACAGCGATCGTCTCGTCGGCCGTGTTGTGGACAGCAACGGCAGGGGGCTCGCCGGTATCATGATACGAATCCGAACCCTGCGCGAATTCAACCGTGAATTTATCCTTCGCCAGGCCCTGACCGACGACGACGGCGGATTCGTACTGGACGATCTGGATCCGCTGGGCTCGTACCTGTTGTTTACCGAGGCGCATGCCGACTATCCGGCTTACCGGCGCGACGGCTTTACCCTGGACATGGCGCCGGAACCGTTCGAAATCAGGCTGCAGCGACTGGATCTGGTCGACATCGAGGGCACGGTGGTTGATGTCGAACACGTTCCAGTTGCGGATTTTACGCTGACGGTCGAAAGTCTCGGCAGCAACTATCCATCTCGGGTGGTCACCAGCGACGCCTCAGGTTACTTTCGTCTCGATGCTTTTCCAGTCGGAGAGTTGAAAATTTACACCGCAACCCCGGAATATTTTCGTATCCTGGGCCTGTCTGCCAGGGCCGATGAATACCCCAGCCTTTCTCTGGTCATCGATCGTGGCCGATACAGGCTCACGGGATTCATTGTCGATGAGCGCGACATGCCTGTCGCATCCGAGCGGATTACGTTGAAATCGTTGATAGACGGTGGTGAATACCGCTCACAGGCTTCGCGCACGGGCCACAGCGATACGTCCGGGTATTTCGAGTTCAGCGGTCTCGGCGGCATCGCCCATACCCTCGGCGTGTATGCCAACGGTTACAAGCCGCACATCGAGTATCACCAGTTCCAGAGTTTTGCCGACCACCTCGAAATCCGCCTGCGGCGCTGAAACCGAAAATCGAGTACGAAAATCCGGGATAAAAGGGGGCGGTACCCTTTATCTCACCCTGGTTTGATCTCCCGAAAGGAGACGCTCGGTAAACTTGAGTTAGGCGGCAATCTCCGGCCTATTCTGTTGAAAAACCCGAAAAAAATGGAGGGCTGTTTTTCTGCAGAAAGCCAAAACATTCTGAACTCCGTACAGCACTTGGCATGTAAGCTCGACAGTAGCTCTGTCGGTCGAGATCGTTGGTTATAGGCCTCCCCCCAGTAGGTTAAATTTTAAAATTCGTTAAATCGAAATTAAATTTCCTCTCGGGAAAAATTTGGAGTTTTTCAACAGAATCGGCCATAAACGGACACTGACTAAAACCTTTAATTGCCTTACTAAAAGATTTAGTATCGCGATCAAAATACAGTCTTACAGGAATCCAAAAGTGCAGAAGCGCCCCTTACTATGTATTTCCCTATGCCTGATCTTCAGCTTTCCGATCTTTGCCGCTGACGACGATTCACCACCGCAAACACTGTTTACAAACGTCAATATCTTCAACGGTACCGACGAACGGCTCTACGAAAACCACCAGGTACTGGTCGAGGGCAACCTGATCAGGGCAATTTCGGCCGGTGAGATCGAGACGAAAAGTCATGCGACCGTGATCGATGGCGGCGGACGTACCTTGATGCCAGGGCTTACTGATGCCCATGTGCATCTTATGCTGAACGATGCCCCGGCAAAATCCATCTATGAGGAAACCTGGGGTTATGTTGGTGCGCAATCTGTAGCTGCGGCGAGAGCGATGCTGTTGCGTGGATTCACGACGGTGCGCGATGTTGGCGGCCCCGTGGGGGGATTGAAACAGGCTATTGATGAGGGCCTGGTAGAAGGCCCGAGGATACTTCCATCCGGACCGTACATAACCCAAACCTCCGGCCATGCCGATCTCGAAACGAGCAAGTTCAGGCTTTCACCCTATTTCTCGGGAGTACCCGACAAAATGGAAATTATGGGCTGGGGTTTCGTCGCGGATGGCGTTCCAGAGGTGCAAAAAGCCGCGCGGGAAGTACTCCGCACCGGTTCGTCCCAGTTGAAGGCCATGGCCGGCGGCGGTGTGTCGAGTTACTACGATCCGCTGGACACAACGCAATACACGCTCGAGGAAATGAAGGCGATGGTGACCGAGGCCGAAAACTGGGGCACCTATGTCGCGGTTCACGCCTATACCGACAAGGCGGTGCGCATGTGTATCGAAGCTGGTGTCAAGAGCATCGATCATGGTCCTTTCCTGACCGAAGAAACGTTGAAGCTGATGGCGGAAAAGGGGGTGTGGCTTTCGCCGCAGGCCTATTTGTTCGGCCTGACTCCCGAGGTTTTGAACATCGTGGGAACCCCGAGCGAAGCGAAGATGCGTCAGGTGAATGAAGGATCGGCAAACCTGTTGAAATGGGCCAAAAAGAACGGCGTCAGGATCGCCTGGGGCACCGATCTGTTCGGTCCGCCGGCCAAGCAGGCGCAACAGCCGCAGGAATTTGTCGCACGCGCGGCGTATTTCACGCCCTTCGAAATACTCAGGCAGGCAACCT
>Ga0224508_10000790_pt1 | contig 29558 bp, 24 predicted proteins | sample SF_Jan12_sed_USG_4_FD_170157 | JGI IMG/M metagenome (GOLD analysis project Ga0224508, IMG submission 170157) | Sediment microbial communities from San Francisco Bay, California, United States - SF_Jan12_sed_USGS_21 | ecosystem: Environmental > Aquatic > Marine > Sediment | place: USA...
GGCGCTCTCGGTGGCGAGCGCCGCTCAGTGGAAGGCCCTGCGCGCGGCGTTGGGCGAGCCCGAGTGGGCCAAGGATCCGGCCCTCGACGAGCTTGCAGGCCGCCAGAAGGCCCACGACCGCCTCGACGAGAAGCTCCGCGAGTGGACGGCCGGTCGCGATCGCGACGAGTTGCTGGCCCAGCTGCGCGAACACGGCGTTCCCGCTTCGCCCGTGGTGAACCCGAGCCGCGTGCTGGCTTCGGTGCCGCAGCTCGAAGCGCGCCGCTACTTCGAAGCTCCCGAGCACCCGGTGGTGGGCCCCATGCCGCTTCCCGGCCTGCCCTTCCGCTACGAGAGCGTCGAGCGCTGGCTGCGCACCCCCGCGCCCACCCTCGGCGAGCACAACCGCGAGGTGTTGTGCGGTCTGCTCCGGCTGTCGGAAGCGGAGCTCGCCGAACTCGAGTCCAAGGGCCTCGTGGGAACGCGCCCCGCGGGTCTCTGAGCGCCGTCTAGGCCGGCAGCGCCACAGAGACCGTCCCGGTGGCGTGGTCGCCCATCTCGTTGGCGGCGCGCACCTCGAGCTCGAACCGGCGCTGACCGCCCTCCTCGGAGACCTCGACCACGCGTCCCGAGAAGCGCAGCGGCTGGCCCGGCACCGCCGGCGCGCCCAGGCGCACCTTGATGTTGCGGATGCGACCGGTGGGGCCCGCCCAGTCGCTGACGTAGCGCGCCACATAGCCGTTGGTGGTGAGGATGTTCATGAAGAGGTCGGGAGCACCCTGGGCGCGGGCGTAGTCGGCGTCGTGGTGGACGGGCATGAAGTCGCGCGAGGCGATGGCGCCGGCCACGATCACCGTCGAGGTGACGTCGAGCTCCCAGTCCGGCAGCGCGTCGCCGACGGACGCCGTCGAGGGAGTCACGGTGGCGCTCATTTCTGCACACCCAGCTTCGAGAGGTCGATGGTGCTCGGGTCGAACTTGAAGACGCGAAAGAGCTGGCGTCCCACCAGCTCGCCGTCGTCGGTGCGGTAGTTCGTGATCCAGGTGACGAAGTAGCCCTGGCCCAGGGCGGTGGTCTTGCGGTTCGAGATCGACTCCACCTCGTTGTCGCAGTGGAGCTGCTCGCCGGGGCGCAGGTAGCGCAGGAACTCCAGCTCGGAGTTGGTGGCGCGGTTGCCGATGTAGCCCGCCTGGTCGAGCGCGACGATCGGGTTGTCGCTGGTGATCTCGTCGGGCGTGCCGCCGCGCTCGGCGATGCCCTCGATCCTGGGACGCGGCATGCCCCACACCTGCAGCATCGCCGGCGGCGCCACCGCGCCCTCGAAGCCCGCCGCACGCGCGGCCTCGTCGTCGAGGTAGACGGGGTTGCGGTCGTCGAGGGCGTCCACCCAGTGCCGCATCATCGGCAGGTTCACCGGGTCGGGCGCCGCCACGGTCGGGGCGCCGATGGGCTGGCCCACGTACTTCTCGAGGCTCTCGCGCACCTCGTCCACTTCGGCCTCCGCCATCGCGGTGTCTCCTGCGTTCGAAGGCTTCAGGGACGGCGGATCTGGCCGCCGTCCACGTTGACCACCTGCCCCGTGATCCACGACGCGGCGTCCGAGAGCAGGAACAGGCAGGTGTCGACCATGTCGGCCGGCTTGCCCTTCCGCGACAGCGGCAGCGAAGCGACGATCTGGTCGGCCACCGGGCCCGCCGTCTTCTTCAGGGCCTCGGTGTCGGTGGGCCCCGGCGCGATGGCGTTGATGCGGATGCCCTGGGGTCCGAGCTCGGCGGCCAGGCACTGGGTGAGCCCGTTCATGCCGAGCTTGGCCAGGCCGTAGAAGCCCACGCCCATCCAGGCCGCCGTCGAGGACTGGTTGACGATGGCGCCGCCACCCTGCTTCAGGGCCGGGAGGCAGGCGCGGGTGCAGAGCAGCGCGCCGTCCATGTTCACGTTCATGAAGTGCTTGTAGTAGTCCCAGTCCACCGAGAGCAGGCCGGCCAGCTTCATGTCGCCGAAGATCGCGGCGTTGTTGACCAGAAAGTCGATGCCGCCGAGCTCCTTTGCTGTGCGCTCGGCCATGGCCCGCGTCGAATCTTCGGAGCCCACGTCGACCTGCACGAAGAGCGCCTCGGCGCCGCCGTCGCGGATCTCGCGCGCCACGCGCTCGCCCGCGTCCTTCTGGATCTCGGCGACGGCCACCTTCGCGCCCTGGGCCGCCAGACCGCGGGCGTAGGCCTCGCCGATGCCGCCGCCCGCGCCGGTCACGATCGCGACCTTTCCCTCGATGCCGTCGTACTGCATGCCGTCGACTCCCTGGTTGGACCGGGGACTGTAGTGCCTCCGGCCCGCGGCCTCACCGACCGCTCCGTCGGGGGCGCTGGCCGCGCCGGCCACGATGCCTCCTTCGACGACGCTGGCCGGGATGGCCCGGATGCCGCACGCTGTCGGCCCCCCGGTGCCGAGCGGAGACCCGTGACCCCCGAAGAACTCGAAGCCGCCCTGCACCGCTTCGGACACCGGAGCTTTCGCCCCGGCCAGCGCGAGGCGATCGAAACCCTGCTCGAGGTGGGCCGCCTGCTGCTGGTGGCCCCCACCGGCGGGGGCAAGAGCCTGAGCTACCAGCTGCCGGCGAGCCTGCTGCCCGGCACGACCCTGGTCGTGTCGCCGCTGATCGCGCTGATGCACGACCAGGTCGCGGCGCTGGGGCGCAGCGGCGTGGACGCCACCTACCTGGCCTCCACCCTCGACGCCGACGAGAGCGGCCGCCGCCTGGCCGCCCTGGCGCGCGGCGAGTTCCGCATCGCCTACGTGGCGCCCGAGCGGCTGGCCCAGCCCGGCTTCCGCTCACTGCTGGCCGACCTGGACTGCCCCTTGGTGGCCGTCGACGAGGCCCACTGCATCAGCGAGTGGGGCCACGACTTCCGCCCCGAGTACCACCAGATCGGCGAGGTGCTGGCGCGCCTGCCCGCGTCACGGGTGCTGGCCTGCACCGCCACCGCTACGCCGGTGGTGCGCGACGAGATCCTGGCCAAGCTGGGCCTGCCGCCCGAGACGCCCCAGCTCGTGCACGGCTTCGCGCGGCCCAACCTCTCGTTGCGCGCAGCCGAGGTGGGGGGCCGCGCCGAGCGCGAGCGTCGGGTGGACGCGGCGCTGGCCGAAGCGCTGGGCGAGCCCGGCGCCGCTCGCGGCAAGGCGATCGTCTACTCGCCCACGCGTCGCCTGGCCGAAGAGGAGACCACGCGCCTGGACGCCGCCGGCTGGCGCGCCGAGGCATATCACGCTGGGCTCTCCGGTGAGATCCGCCGCGACGTCCAGACCGCCTTCACCCGCGGCGAGCTCGACCTGGTGGTCGCCACCAACGCCTTCGGCATGGGGATCGACGAGCCCGACGTGCGCGCCGTGGTGCACCTGGGTCCGCCGGCCTCGCTGGAGGCCTACTACCAGGAGGTCGGCCGCGCCGGCCGCGACGGCGAGCCGGCCCTGGGCCTGCTGCTCCACACCGGCAGCGACCTGCCCCTGCGCCGCCGCCTGATCGAGAGCGACGAGGGCGGCGCCGCGAACCCCGAGCTGGTGGAGCACAAGTGGAATCTCTTCCTCGAGCTGCTTCGCTGGGCCGAGGGCGGCAGCTGCCGCCACGACGCGATCCTGCGCTACTTCGGCGACGAGGAGGAGACGCTCTCGGGCTGCGGGGTCTGCGACGTCTGCCGCGCCCTGGCCGACGGCGGCGAGGCGGCCGAGTTCGGCGAGGACGAGGCGCGGCTGATCGTGCGCAAGGCGCTCTCGGGTGTGGCGCGCTGCCACGGGCGCTATGGCCTGGGCGCGGTGGCCAAGCTGCTCCACGGCGACGCCGACGAGCGCCTCGAGCGTGCGGGACTCGCGCGGGTGTCGACCTTCGGCGTGCTGGCCGAGCACCGGGCCGAGTGGCTGACTCGCCTGTTGCGCCGCTGCGTCACCGCCGGCTATGTGGTCTTCAGCGGCGGCGACCGCCCGGTGGTCGGCCTCACCGAGGCCGGCGCCCGGGTGATGCGCGACGAGCTGGCGCCGCGGCTGGTGCTGCCGCCGCGGCAGCACACCCGGCCCGCGGGAGGGGGACGTCGCCGGGACCGCAGCGCTGCGGGGGACGCGCCGGTGGCCGAGACCCCTGTCGAGCGCGCCCTCTTCGAGGCGCTGCGCGCCCACCGCCTGCAGCTCTCGAAGGACCTGGGCGTGCCGCCCTACGTGGTGGCCCACGACCGCACCCTCCACGACCTGGCCCGCCGTCGGCCGCGCAGCCGCGACGAGCTGCTCGAGGTGGACGGCATCGGCCCGGCCAAGGCCGAGAAGTTCGGGGAAGGCCTGCTCGCGGTGGTGCGCGATCAAACGACCTGAAAATAGAGCGAGGCGGGGAAGTGGCCCGCCGGCGCCTCGAAGGGCCTCACCTCGTCGCCGACGAGGCCGTCGACGTGACGGGCGGGCTCGTACTCGGGGTGCACGTCGCGCAGCGCCTCGGGCCGGGCGTCGTGGAGCTGGCTCTGGCAGAAGAGCACGCGAGCGTGGGGGTTGTGGGTGAGGAAGGCGCGCACCAGCGCCGTCTCCGTCCAGTGGAAGAAGGTCTGCAGCGTGTTCGGGGCGTAGTCGTAGGGCAGGTAGATGTCGTGGACGTGCACGACCACGCCGGGCCGCAGGCGGGGCCACACCTCGAGCACCAGGAAGTCGACGTCGCTGCCGGGCTTCACGGTGTGAGAGGAGTCGACGAAGAGCAGATCGCCCTCCCCCAGCTCCGCGAAGACGCCCTCGGGGTCGAGCTCCTGCACCGGCTGCTCGAGCAGCTCGATCCCTTCCATGCGGCGCAGCGCCTGGGACGGGAAGGGCTCGACGCAGGTGAGGCGGAACTCCCGGCCGTGCTCTTCGGCGTTCTTCCGCAGGGCGTGGCGCAGGCACCAGGTCGAGACCCCACTGCCGACCTCCACCACGCGCCGCGGCCGGAAGTGGCGCACCACCGCGTGCAGCGCCTGCGCCTCGATGTAGCCGTAGCCGGGCCCGAAGCCGCGCTCGGCGGCGTGGCGGTAGACCGCGTTGCCCGCGGTCTCCTCGCGGTGGGGCAGGCAGATCTCGCGCAGCCGCTCGACCTGGCGGTCGAGGTCGGCGTCGATCCCGGGGAGCTCGGAGCGCCGCGCCCAGACCTCGCGGTTGGCCTCGAGCTCGCGGGTCGAGGGCTGCGCCGAGTAGTAGTGCACGGGCAACACGTGCAGACCCGCGCGCTCGAAGAGCCGATACAGCCCGAAGGCGAGGCGCTGCAGGAGCTTCCGCACCGGCCGGAACTAGGCGCTCCGGACGCCGGTGATCTCGACGGCCAGCTTCCCGAGAGTCCCGAAGTGGTCGGCGTTCACCGCTGCGCACAGCACCCGGTAGTCGGCCCCGCAGCGCTCAAGATACTCCTGGAAGGCCCGGTACTCCTCGAGGTGGAAGCCCGGGTAGTTGCAGTACTCGTCGAACAGGATCACGGCGCCCGGCCCGATGCGAGGCCCGAGGGCCCGCAGCACCGCGTCCGCCGAGGAATAGAGGTCGGTGTCGATGTGGAGGAAGCGCACGGGCAGGTCGGGCTGGCCGTCGAGGAAGGCGGGCAGGGTCTCCTCGATCCAACCCTTGTGGAGCACCACGTTCTCTCGCACTGCCGGCAGCTCCCCCTTCAGGTCGAAGGCGCCGCTCTCGAAGTGGGGTTGCCAGAATCCGCCGCCCTCGGGCAGGCCCTCGAAGCTGTCGAAGCCGTGGAGGGTACGCTCGGGAAGCTGCTCGGCAAAGAAGTCGATGGAGCGGCCGCGGAAGACACCGAACTCGAGAAAGAGCCCGGGCCCCGTCTCGCGCACTCGCTCGGCGCACAGTCGGCGCGCCTGCCAATGGTCGTCGAAGACCGGCGCACGGTCGGTCGCACAGCGCAGCGCGATCTCGTGGCTGATGCGGCGCTCGACCAGGCGGCGCAGGCCCAGCTCGGCGTCGACGCGCTCGCGGAACAGCGCGCGCAGCCAGCGCCGCAGCGCAGCGACGACCGCGCGACGCGCACGGCGCAACGGGTTCGGGCTCGCCATCAGTGGATGCGCTTCTCGCGCCCCGCCCACTCCTTTTCGCGCAGGCGGAACTTCTGGATCTTTCCGGTGGAGGTCTTGGGCAGATCGCCGAACTCGACGGCCTTGGGGCACTTGAAGTGGGCCAGACGCTCGCGGCAGAACTCGATCAGCTCGGCCTCGCTCACCGCCCCACCCTCGCGCAGCGAAACGAAGGCCTTGGGCACCTCGCCCCACTTCTCGTGGGGCATCGCCACCACCGCGCACTCGAGCACGGCCGGGTGCTTCACGACGGTGTGCTCGATCTCGATGGTCGAGATGTTCTCGCCGCCGCTGATGATGATGTCCTTCTTGCGGTCGCGCAGCTCGATGTAGCCGTCGGGGTGCACGACGCCGACGTCGCCCGAGTGGAACCAGCCGCCCTCGAAGGCCTTGGCGGTGGCCTCCGGGTCGTCGAAGTAGCCCTTCATCACGTTGTTGCCGCGCATCACCACCTCGCCGGTGGTCTGGCCGTCGGCGGGCACGTCGCGCATCTCGGCGTCCACCACTCTCAGGTGGGTGGCCACGCCATAGGGCACGCCCTGGCGGGCCAGCTTGGCGGCGCGGGCCTCGACGTCGAGGCGTTCCCAGCCGGGCTGGGGCTCGCAGACGGTGTGGGGGCCGTAGGTCTCGGTGAGGCCGTAGATGTGGGTGACGTGGATGCCCAGCTCTTCCATGCGCGCCAGCAGCGTCGGCGACGGCGGCGAGCCGCCGGTGGCCACCCGGATGCGCGGCTCGAAGCGCACGCCCTTGGCCTCGGGCGCCTCGGCCAGCATCAGGAGCACGGTGGGCGCGCCGTTCATGTGGGTGACGCCGTGCTCCTGGATCAGCCCGATGGCGCGGCCCGGATCGAAGTCGCGCAGCATCACGTGGCTGCCCCCGGCGGCGGTCACCGCCCAGGGAAAGCACCAGCCGTTGGCGTGGAAGAGCGGCAGGGTCCACAGATAGACCGAGTCGCTGGCGAGGCCGTGGGTGATGATCTCACCCAGGGCGTTCAGCGCCGCGCCGCGGTGGGTGAACATCACGCCCTTGGGCCGCCCGGTGGTGCCCGAGGTGTAGTTGAGCGAGGTGGTGCGGTCTTCGTCGTCGATTCCGCCGGTGAGCGGCAGCTCCTCGGCGCCGTCGCAGAACTCGGCGAAGGAGGGCCCGTCGAGCACGCGCTCGTCGACGCCGGCCATCGGGTCTTCCAGGTTCACGAGCTGGGGCCGGGCGGCGAGCCCGCCCGGGGCGCCGGCGACCCGAGGCGCCAGCTCGGGGTCGGCCAGCACCACCTTGGCGCCCGAGTGGTCGAGGATGTAGCCCACCTCGGCCTCGTTCAGGCGCGTGTTGATCGCCACCAGCACGCCACGCACGAGCAGCACCGAGAAGTGCGCAGCCAGCAGCGCCGGCACGTTGGGCGCCAGCACCGCGACACGGTCGCCGGGCTCGACGCCGGCCCGCAGCAAGGCGCCGGCGAAGCGACCCACCTCGGTGCCGAACTCGGACCAGCTCCAGCGCCGATCGCCGTAGACGACGGCGGTCTTCTGGGGAAAGACCCGCACCGTGCGCTCCAGGAAGGCCAGCGGGGTCAGCTCGTCGCGACAGGCAGAGGCGGGGGAGCGGCTCATGGCGGCCCATGGTAGCGATCCGGGCCGCTCTCCGGCCCCCTGAACGCGCGGTACCCCGCACGGGCTCCGGTCGGGGTATGGTGGCGCTGCGGCCGCTGCGTGCCGCCTACCGGAGGAGACGCCCATGTCCCAGGCACCCCAGATCAACCCCGGCGACATCGCGGGTTGGCCGATCCTGAAGATCACCTACCGCACCGATCCCGAGGCCATCGCCGCCCTGCTGCCCCCCGGCATCAGCCCGGGCGCGCAGCCCCACGTCCATCTCCACGTCTACAACGTGCCGGTGCCCGACGAGCCCGAGTACGGCATCCAGATCACCGTCGACGCCGACTACGCCGGCACGCCCGGGCGTTATGCGATCGGCTACGGCATCGACCAGGAGTCGGCGATCTTCATCAGCCGCGACACGAACGGCCAGCCGAAGTATCCCTGCGAGGTCACCTACTACCGCCTGGGCGACCAGGTCACCGCGCGCTGCTCGCACCAGGGCTACACCTTCGCGGAGTTCAGCGGCCAGGTCAGCGGAGTCGGTGCCGAGCTGCCCGACTACGACGAGCACGAGTGGTGGGTGAAGGTCTCGCGCGCCGTGGGCGGTGCCGAGAAGACGTACGACTTCCCCCCCCACGTGGTGAAGGTGGCCACGGGCTACGGCACGGGCCACCTCGAGGAGCTCCGCGGTGAGCTGACCCTGCGCGAGAGCCCCTGGGATCCGCTGGCCCAGCAGCTGCCCCAGCGCGAGCTGGTGCGGGCCCGCCTCGACACTCCCACCTTCCGCTCGCGGCAGATCACGCTCGAGGGCAAGCTCGACCCCGAGGCCTACTGGCCCTTCTCGGACACGATCGGGGGCTCACGCTGGCCCGGCCAGAACGGCGGACCGAAGCGAGGCTGAGCCCGGCACCCGAGCGGCGGAGGCCCGCGAGCCCGCTGGCGCGGGCTTGTGGGGCGACCCGGAAACGCGCTTCGACGGGGATGCCAGCGCCGGGTCCTTCCCGGCTCCAGGCGCGCTCCCGGGCGCCCCGCCTCCATAGCTTCGTCTCCAGGGCGGCGCGCCTCTGTGGCCCGGGTCACAGCCGCCCGGGCGCCACCGCACCATCTGCGGCCCGGGTCACAGCCGCCCGGGCGCCGCCGCACCTCTGCCGGCCGGGTCACCGCCGCGCGAGGCCCCGGGGCCCGGCGCAGCTCGGGCTGTGGTCGCCGGCCCGACCGTCCGATAAGGTCCGGAACAGGGGGCTTCACTCGTCCCCGAGTCGCGGGCGGCCGAGAGGTCGTTCGGGGCGACCGGTAGGGGCGGTAACGGCGACGACCCCGGGAGCCGGCAAGGAAGCGAGGTCTGGGCCTCGCTGGGTGTACCCCACGCCGAGACGGAGGTGATTCGGTGAACCAATCTAGTACTACGGCGAGTGAGGTGGCGGCGTCCTAGCGACCACACCTGGCCGAATCGAAATCTCGGCATGGGGACGCAGGTTCCCAGCGCCACCGCCCCGAGAGCGCGGACGCCGTAGCCGCTCCATGGGTCTCCGGACCTGCTCTCGGGGCTTTCTTTTGCCCGCGGACCGCCCCACCATCCAGGCCCCGTGAGCCCGCACGACCCCTCGCCCGCCCCCGCCACCCTGCTGGTCTCCTGCCCCGACCAGCGCGGCATCGTGGCTGCCCTGGCGCAGCTGCTCTACGGCCACGGCGCCAACATCCTCGACGCCGACCAGCACACCGATGCGGTGGCCGGCGTCTTCTTCCAGCGGATCCGCTTCGACACGGCCGAGCTGCGCACCGACCGCACCGCCCTCGAGGCCGCCATCGAAGAGGTCGCCGGCCGCATGAGCATGGACTGGCGGCTGGCCTGGGCCGAGCGTCCCAAGCGCGTGGCGCTGTTCGTCTCGCGCACCGACCACTGCCTCTACGACCTGCTGCTGCGCCACCGCGCCGGCGAGCTCGACTGCCAGATTCAGCTGATCGTGAGCAACCACGAGAAGCTGGCGGGCGTGGCCGCCCAGTTCGGCGTGGCCTACCACGTGGTGCCGATCACGGCCGAGACCAAGGCGGCCCAGGAGCAGCGCGAGATCGCGCTGCTCGAAGAGCACGAGATCGACCTTGTCGTGCTGGCCCGTTACATGCAAGTGCTCTCCAGCGACTTCATCGCGCGCTTCGCCTCGCGCATCATCAACATCCACCACTCCTTCCTGCCTGCCTTCAGCGGCGCCCGACCCTACCACCAGGCCGCCGAGCGCGGCGTCAAGCTGATCGGCGCTACCGCCCATTACGCCACCGCCGATCTCGACGAGGGGCCGATCATCGAGCAGGACGTCACTCCCGTCTCGCACCGCGACACGGTCCACGACCTGGTGCGCAAGGGCCGCGACCTCGAACGCAACGTGTTGTCGCGCGCGGTGCGCTGGCACCTGGATGACCGGGTGCTCGTCTACGGCAACAAGACGGTCGTGTTCTCGTGAACGTCCGCGCCCTGGGCCTGGCCATCGTGGCCGCGGTGGCGGCGGGCAGCTGGGTGCTGACCTGCCTGGCCTGGCGCCTCGACCATGTCTCGTCGGGGGTGCTGCCGCTGGAGACGCGCCGCTTCGAGCGCTTCACCCTGGTGACGCTCGGCACCGCCGCCGCAGCCGAGGACCACAACCGCCGCGGCACCGCCATCGCCGCCGGCATGGGCGAAGACCTGGTGGTGGTGGACGCCGGCCGCGGGCTGGCCGAGGCACTGCGCGCCGCCGAGATCCCGGTGGACCAGCCCGCGGCGCTGTTGATCACGAGCCTGTTGCCCGAGAACACCGTCGGCCTCGACGACTGGCTGGCCGCCGCCTGGCTCGCCGGTCGCCGCGAGCCGCTGCGGGTGATCGGACCGCCGGGCAGCCGCGCCCTGGCCGAGGCGGCCCGCGCCGGCGTGACGCCCGGCGTGGTGGCCCGCGCCCGGGCGCTCGGCGAGGACGACGCTCCGCCGGCGCTCGAGGTCGAGGAGGTGGACGGCGCCTGGAGCGGGAGCCAGGGCTCGCTCTCGCTGCGGGCCGCGACCCTGCCCGACGGCCCGGCGCCCACCCTGGCCTGGCGCATCGAGGCCGAGGGGCGCAGCGCGGCGATCGGCGGCTTCGGCTGGGGCGGCGAGGCGCTGCAGGAGCTGGCGCGCGGCGCCGACATCCTCTTCCACGACGCCGCCTACGTGCCCTCGCCCGCCGAGGCCCGCGAGCACGAGCTCGACGTCTCGCCCGAACGCCTCGAGCGCGAGGCCGCGCTCTTCACCGAGTTCGACGAGGTGGGCGCGTTGGCGCGGCGCGCCGGGGTGGACGCGCTGGTGCTGGTGCGGCTGCGTCAGCCGCCGGTGCTCGACATGCAGATCACCGGCGAGATCGACGACCACTTCGAGGGCCGCATCGCGGTGGCCCGCGACGGCGACGAGTTCGCGCCCTAGCCGTTCACGTCGCTCGGACCCTCGAAGGGGCTAGACGCGAATGCCCTGTTCCTCCTCGACCTCCTCGTCGCCCCAGTCGGGCAGCAGGTCGGGAAGGAACTCGGTGGGTGGGCCGCCCTCGCGCTCACCGGTGAAGCGCTTGCGCTGCTCGCGGTAGTAGTCGCGCTCCGGGGCCTGGCGGATCGCCTCGTCGATCAGGCTCAGGGCCGCTTCGGTGTCGCCCAGCCTGAAGTGCAGCTCAGCCAGGGTGTCGAGGAACTCGGGCGCGCGGCCCTCGCTCTCGTCGACGGCGCGCTCGGCGAGCCCCCGGGCGGTCTCGAGCATCTCGCGCGAAGAGCGGTCGTCCACGGCGATCACCCAAGCCAGGTTGTTGAGCTCTTCTGCGCTCACCTCTTCGAACCCGGTCATGCGCACCGCGTAGCGGGCCAGGTAGTCGTCGCTGCGCCACACCTCCCAGACGGCCACCGCGCCGGCCAGGCTGCAGAAGGCCGCGCCCGTCGCCGCGGCCGCGCGCAGGGCGCCGGGGCTGGGACGGCTGCGCAGCTCGCTCCACGAGAGCCCCGCCGCCAGCGCGGCGCCGGCCAGGAAGCCCCCGCCGTGGGCGGCGCCGGCCACGAAGGGCAGGAGCGAGAGCAGCGCGCTGGCCGCGAAGACCCAGAAGAGCGAGCGGCGCGGCACCCGCCACCACGCGGGCAGCACCGTGGAGAAACGCATCTCGAGCCAGACCAAGGCGCCGAAGAGGCCCGCAGCCACACCCGAGACGCCCACCACCGCCACGTCGGTGGCCGCCGCCGAGGCCAGCATGGCGGCCAGCCCCGAGACGACCATCACCAGGCCCGTGCGCGCGGTGCCCAACGCGCGCTCGACCAGGGTGCCCAGAGCCAGCACCGCCAGCAGGTTCAGGATCAGGTGCAGCAAGAAGGCGTGCAGCACGTTGCCGGTCACCACGCGCCACCAGTCGCCGTCGGCGAAGAGCACGGGGCGGAAGTGCCCCACGGCGTGCACCGACTCGCCGACGAAGATCTGGAGCGCGTAGGCCACCACGCAGACGGCCAGGAGCACCCGGGTGGCGCGGGCCTCGCCGGGCAGGCGCGCCGTCTCTTCGATCTGGGCCATGCGCGCCAGCTGGGCCGCGCCTCCGGGCAACGCGGAGATGCGCGCCAGGAGCGCCCGCACCAGGTGCTCGGGCGCGTTCTCATCGGTGAAGCTCCGGCGCGAGATCGGGTAGACCGAGCGCTTCGTGCCCAGCCACAGAGCGCGCTGCGAGCAGGCCAGATGCGTGAGATCGGCGTAGCGGGTGTAAACGAGGCGGCCGCGCCGCGAGCTGCCAGGGTGGTGCAGGCCCTCGGCTTCGAGGGTCACGGCACCGGGTCGGCCCTTCAGCGAGAAGGGATGGGGGGCCTCGGTGTCGGCCGGCGGAGCGGGACCTTCCACGTCGCGAAGCTAGCGAACCGCAGCCGCTGGGCTTGCGATCGGACTGGCTTCGACGGGTGGCTCAGGCCCGCTTCGGCAGAGGCAGCGTGGGGAAGACCCGACTGAAGATCAGGAAGGTCAGCACGAAGCCACCGAGGAAGCCCAGCGCGATGCCCACCTGGATGGGCCCCAGCCAGGCCATGCCGTCGTCGGGCACCAGCGAGGGCCAGACCAGCACGTTGCGCTCGAGCCAGAAGCCTACCAGCACGATCGCCGAGACCGTGCCGAGGATCGCCGGCGTCTTCTTCGGAGCCTGTCCGAGCAGCACCCAGAAGGGCGTGACCCAGACGCACAGCCACGCGGTCAGCGCGAGCTTGACGTAGGGCTCGTCGAAGTAGTCCCAGACCACATACCAGCTGTCCTGCAGGAACATCGAGCCCAGGCGCGCCTGGAAGAACTGGGTCTCTTCGGGAAGGTTGCCGTACCAGATCACGATGTACTGGCCGAAGAACAGGTACATCCAGAAGATCGAGAAGGCGAAGATCATCTTGCCCAGGTCGTGCATGCGGGGCTTGGTGATCTCGGCCTCCCAGCCCGGCGCGGTGGAGCGGAGGATCACGCAGATCAACGCCGTGGCGGCGATGCCCGACAGGAAGCCGCCCCACAAGAAGTACCAGCCGAAGATGTTGGAGAACCAGGTGGGGGTGAGCGACATCACCTGGTCGTAGGCCACGATGGTGAAGCCGAAGGAGTAGACGAGGGCGATCACCGGGGCGAGCCAGGCCAGGCGCTTCTGGGAGGCGGCCCACTCGGCCTCGTCGCCCTGCCAGTTGGCGGTCCAGCTCTCGAACATGCCCTTGGCCCGGGGGGCCGTCTCGGCGGCGCCCTTCAGCGCCGGCCGGAACGAGGCGCGCAGGAACATCAGGGTGAGCACCACGCCCACGAAGAGCACTACGGCGTCGGTGGTGAAGACGCGCCCGAAGGAGAGCCAGTCCTCCTTGCCGGGGGGCGCCCCGTGGATCCAGTTGGTGTGGATGTGCTCGCGCCCGAACCAGTTGCCCACCAGGAAGAGCACGAAGGAGATCGGCACCCAGGCCGACAGACCCTCGGCCACGTGGCGGATCGGGCCGGCCCAACGCGCGCCGATGATCACCAGGGCGCAGGCCAGGCACAGCGCCGCCTGGGACATCATGCCGAAGTAGAGGAAGTTGACGTGGAAGGCGCGCCAGGCCGTGGCGGGGTCGGAGAGCGCGCCGCCCACCAATGCGATCAGACCGATCGCGATCAGCGTCACGCAGGCGCCGACGAGGGGGAAGGGCAGGTCGCGCGGGTTGGCCTGGTAATTGGCGCTCACTTACTCGATTCCCTTCTGGCCGTTCAGGTAGCGGAGGTAGTTCACGATGTCCCAGCGGTCGTCGGACGGAATGCGCTGGTAGCTGGGCATGCGCCGGCGGCCGTAGCGGATCGTGGCGTAGAGGTGCCCGTCGCTGCGGATCTTGGCCACGCTGGCCGGGCCGCCGATGGCGAGCACGCCGCCAAAGGGGCCGCGCAGCTCGCCCATCATGCTCACCGGGCCGTCGCCCGTACCGGTGTCACCGTGGCAGGTGGCGCAGAAGGTGACGTACTGCTCGCGGCCGTTCTCGAGGGAGGCCAGCGACATGGGGCGCGGGTTGGTCAGCGCATCCTGGGCCGCGGCATCGTTGGGATCCTGCAGGGGCGGGGGCGCGCCGACGGCGGGCACGCTGCCCTCGGGCGGCAGGAAAGCCTCGACCTGCCCCTCGAAACCGACGCGCTCGTAGGCCTGCACGGCCTTCTGCCACTTCATCTGCGGGAACCAGCTCTCCGACCACTGCTCCCAGCAGCCCACCATGAACACCAGCGAGAAGGCGGTGAGGGCGAAGAAGGAGCGCGACAGCTTGAGAGCGCTACGCCTGGACAAGGTTGACCTCCGTGGCGCTGTGGTCGCGAAGCAGCCCGTCGATCTCCTGGACGTCCCGCTCCTGGCAGGTCACCGCCAGGCCGAACTCCTCGCCCGAGAAGCGCGCGCTGTAGCCCGGGTCGAGCTTGTAGCGGCCGAGCTTGGCATTGATGAACATGCCGATCACGGTGAGCACGCCGCCGAAGAGGATGGTGAGCTCGAAGGCGATGATCACGTAGGGCGGGATCGACGAGAAGGGCTTGCCGCCCACCGGGATCTGCCAGTTGTTCGACATCCACAGGGTCAGGGCGAAGCCGGTGACGACGCCCAGCAGCCCCCCGATCAAGGTGTAGAGCCGCACGGGGCTCGGCTTCTCGATGACGGCGTCGTCCACCTCGGGAAAGGGGGCAGGCGAGTAGGTCTCGAGATCGTCGTAGCCCCTGTCGCGCAGGCGCTTGGCGGCGCTGGCGATCTGGTCGGGCTGATCGAATACGGCCACGAGTGTGGGCATCTAGTGACCCTCCGCGGCGTGTGCCTTGGCGTGGATCTCCAGCTCCTTCACCTCTGCGATGGCCACGATCGGGAAGAGCTTGAGGAAGATCAGGAAGAACTGGCAGAAGAAGCCGAAGCTGCCGGCCACGATCACCAGCTCGGGCCAGCTCGGCGTGTAGACGCCCCACACCGCCGGGTCGTACTCGCGCGACAGGCCGGTGATGATGATGACGTAGCGCTCGAACCACATGCCGATGTTGATCAGCACGCTCACGACGAAGAGCGTTGGGACGTGGGTGCGCGCCCACTTGAACCACAGGATCTGTGGCACCACCACGTTGCAAATGATCATGGTCCAGGTGCTGAGCCAGTAGGGGCCGAAGGCGCGCAACCAGAACGAGGTCTGCTCGGCCTCGACCATGCCGTACCAGGCGATGAAATATTCGGCCAGATAGGCGTACCCGACGATGATCGAGGTCAGCAGGATGAACCTGGACATGTTCTCGAAGTGGTAGTCGGTGATGTACCCCTCGAGGCCGTAGATGCGCCGCACCGGGATCATCATGGTGAGCACCATGGCGAAGCCCGAGAAGATGGCGCCGGCCACGAAGTAGGGCGCGAAGATCGTGGCGTGCCAGCCGGGCACGATCGACATGGCGAAGTCCCAGGACACCACGCTGTGCACCGAGAGCACCAGCGGCGTGGCCAGGCCCGAGAGGTGGAGCACCGTGCGGTTGTGAGACTTCCACTGCCGGCTGCTGCCCTGCCAGCCCAGGGCCAGCACGGTGTAGAGCAGCTTGCGCCAGCCGGTGGCGCGGTCGCGCGCGATCGCGAGGTCGGGGATCAGACCCACGAAGAGGAACAGGATCGAGATCGTCGCGTAGGTCGAGATCGCGAAGGTGTCCCACATGAGCGGGCTCTTGAAGTTGACCCACAGAGCGCGCTGGTTCGGGTAGGGCAGGATGAAATAGGACTTCCACATGCGGCCCACGTGGATGCCCAGGAACTGCGCCGCGGTGAGCACCGCGAAGACCGTCATTGCCTCGGCGCCGCGGTTGATGGCGTTTCGCCATTTGGCGCGGAACAGGAACAAGATCGCCGAGATCAGCGTGCCGGCGTGGGCGATACCCACCCAGAACACGAAGGTGACGATGTAGGCGCCCCAGAAGATCGGGTGGGCGTAGCCCGCGATGCCCAGGCCCTTGTAGACCTGGTAGACCCACACGCCCCCGGCGGCCAGCATGAAGAAGACCGCCAGGTGCAGCAGCAGGACCCAGCCCAACGACGCGCCCTGCATCACGCGGAGCAGGTCGCGGTTGACCTTCGAGTCGCGCGTGACCGGCGTGGGCCGGATCATGGCGGCGATCGGTTCGGCGGGCGGCGGCGTCATCCCTCGTGTCCCTCGTGTCCGTCGTGACCGTCATGCCCTTCGGATCGGGCCACCTTCGCCAGGTAGGTGATCGCGGGGCGGGTGTTGAGCACGTGCAGTGCGTGGTAGGAGCGCGACGAGTTCTTCTCCGCCCGCTCGCTGGCCGTGTTCCCGGTCAGCTTCAGGTTGTCGAAGGCGATGGCGTCGCTCGGGCAGGTCTGCTGGCAGGCCGTCTGCACCTCGCCGGGCGCCAGCTCACGGTCCTGCTGCTTGGCGTCCAGCCGGCCGGACTGGATGCGCTGGATGCAGAAGGTGCACTTCTCCATCACGCCCTGGCCGCGCACCGTGACGTCGGGGTTGAGTCCCAGCGCCATGGGCTCGGGCCAGTTCTCGATCTGGTAGTCGTACCAGTTGAAGCGCCGCACCTTGTAGGGGCAGTTGTTGGCGCAGTAGCGCGTGCCGATGCAGCGGTTGTAGATCATGCCATTGAGGCCCGACGGCGTGTGATAGGTCGCGAAGACCGGGCACACCGGCTCGCAAGGCGCCGCGCCGCACTGCTGGCACAGCATCGGCGAGTTGCGCACGTCGGTGCTGCCGAGCTTCTCGTTGTTCTGCGGGCCGGGGCGGCCGACCTGGAGCGTCTGCTCGCCGTCGCCCACGTAGCGCTCGATCCGCAGCCAGCTCATCTGCCGACTGCGCAGCACGCCGGCCTCGCCGACGGTGGGGATGTTGTTCTCGACGGCGCAGGCCACCATGCAGGCGCTGCAGCCCGTGCACTTGTCGACGTCGATGGTCATGCCCCAGCGATAGGGGTCGTCCGCGTCGGAGTCGTCGGCGGGGTCGTAGCGCCGGCGCATCTGGTGGGGGCCGATGTGCTCTTCTTCGTGGCCCGCCGCGGCGGCCGCGCCGTGCTCGCCGGCCTCTTCGCCGTGGCCGCCGGCCGGCGCGCCGTGGGCCTCGCCGGGCGATTCGTTGGCGGCCCAGGGGCTCTCGCCCTTGGCCAGGGCCACCAGCGAGATGCGCTGGCCCAGCAGCCGGCCGCGCTTGTTGTCGGTGCCCTGGGTGAAGGGCAGGCGCTGGTAGCCGCCGGTGGCGCTCAGCCGGGCCCGCGCCGCCAGCCAGGCGCGCCCGCCGCTCTCGTCGGTGAGCGCGGGCAGGAGGTCGTTGACGTTGACGCCGCGGGGCTCGCCCACCAGCTCGTCGCCGGCGGCCTGGGAGGCATAGCGACCGACCGTGTGGCCCTGGCCGATGGCCACGGCCACCACGTCGTCGCGGATGCCGCCGCGGGGCCAGACCGGCACCTCGACCTTGCCGTAGGTGGTCTCCACCGCGAGCACGTCACCGTAGCCGACGCCGAGCTTGTCGGCGGCGGCGTGGCTGATCTCGGCCCAGCTCTGCCAGGTGATCTTGGTGATCGGATCGGGCGTCTCCTGCAGCAGAGGCAGGTTGGCGCCGGAGCCATCGCCCAGCAGGGGCGATGGAACCGCCAGCAGCACGAAGTCGCCCTCGCCCTCGAGCTGGGGCGCCTTGAACTCGACGCGGGCCAGGCCCTCGGCGATCTCGACCGCGGCGGAAGGCGCCGCGGCGAAGTCGCCGCCGCGCTGCAGCGCGGCGCGCCAGTCGCTGTCCTGCCAGGCCGCTTCGACCAGCCCGCGGAAGCTCCCGCCCGGCAGGTTGGCCGCGACCTCGCCGCCCATGGCTCGGGCGGTGTCGAGCAGCGTGTCGCCCAGGGCGCGCGTGTCGAAGAGCGGCCTCAGAGTGGGCTGAACCACGCTGCGCACGCCGGGGCGCGGCGCGGCATCGCCCCAGCTCTCGGCGGGCGTGTGGTCGGGCAGCACCAGGTGGGCGCGCTCGGTGGTCTCGTCGGGCAGGCTCGCGGTCGAGACCACCAGCCCCACCCGGGCCAGGGCCTCGTCGAAGCCGGCGTCAGCGGGCAGGGTGTAGGCCGGGTTGGCGTTGCCGTGGACGATCAGCACCTCTACGTCGCCGGAGCGCATGGCGTCCACCAGGCGGGCCATGTCGCGGAAGCTCGGCTGGGAGCCGCTGGCCGCGGGAAGCTGCAGCGTCTGGCCCACCGCGCCGACGGCGGCGTTGAGCGCCAGCACCGCGGCGTGGGCGGCGGTGGCGCGGCGGCTGGCCAGGGCCACGCCGGGCGGCAGCGCCGCGGGGCGTTTCGAGGCGGCGAGCTCGGCACCGAGCCGACGGATGGTCTTGGCGGGAATGCCGGTCGCCGTGGACACCGTGGCGGCGTCGTAGCCCGCCAGCACCGGCGCCAGCGAGGCGCTGGCCACGCCGTCGCCACGACCCGCGTCCAGGGCGGCGCGGGCGATGCCGAGGGCCAGGATGCCCTCGCTGCCGGGCACCGCCGGCAGCCACTCGTCGGCCTGGCTGGCGGTCTCGTCCTGGCGCGGGCCCACGTAGACGAGCTTGGCCTTGCGGCCCGACGCGGCCGAGGCATCGCGCGCGGCGGCGAGCTGGCGCGCGTGCTCCACCGGGGAGAGTCCGGTGGAGAGGCAGTCGGAGCCGAAGTCGATCACGAAGTCGGTGCCGGCGAGATCGAAGACGGGCTGGGCGGAGGTGCCGAACACGGTCTCGGCCGCGCGCGCCAGCGCCTCGGGGGCGAAGGGCTCGTAGACCACCCGCATGCCGCCGCCCACCGCCTCGAGCCAGGAGTCGATCAGGGCGTCGAGGGTGGGGCCGACGGGCGAGCCGAGCACGGCCACCTTGCCGCGGGCCGCCTTGATCGCGCCGGACAGCCGCGCCAGGGCAGCATCCCAGGTCAGCGGCGCCTTCCCGCCCTCGGCGTCGCGCTCGATCGGGCCGCGGTAGCGGTCGGCGTGATAGGTGCGCGACAGGCCGGCCTGGCCGCGGGCGCAGAGCTTGCCCCGATTGATCGGGTGGTCGGGGTTGCCCTCGAACTTCACCGGGCGCCCCTCGCGGGTGCGCACGTGGATGCCGCAGCCGACGCTGCACTCCTGACAGGTGCTCGCGTAGATCACGGGCAGCCCCGGCGTGATCTCTTCGGGCTGCACCACGTAGGGGATCAGCTGCTCGGGCAGCTCGGAGCAGCCGGTCGCGGCCGCCGTTCCGGCGCCCGCTCCCACCAGCTTCAGGAAATCGCGTCGATCGAAATCGCCCATCCGTCCTCGAGGGTTCCCGTCGTTCGGCGCCTGGCGCCGGCAAGCCCGCCTAGTAGTGGCAGGCGTAACAATCCTGTGTAGCGCCGTTCTGCCGGTGGCAATCGATGCACCAGCCCATCTCCAACTTGGCCGAGGGCAATAGCCACGGCCACCAGATCGTGTCCTCGACGAGCCAGAGCTTTTCGTACTCAGCCACGTCGCCGTGGCATTCCTGGCACTCGAAACCCGCCTTCACGTGGGCGCGGTGCTGGAACTGGACGTGCTCGGGCAGCCGGTGGATCTGCTCCCACTCGATGGGGCGCTTCTCCTCCCAGTGCTGCTTGAGGATCTGGATGCCTTCCATCTCGTCGTAGGCGGCCGGGAACTGCGCGTGGCAGCCCATGCAGAGCTCCACCGAGGGCACGCCGGCCGCGGGCGAGCGGTCGGTGCCCGAGTGGCAGTACTGGCACTCGATCTCGTAGAGGCCGGCGTGGTGCTTGTGGCTGAAGGGGATGGGCTGCATCGGGCCGGCCGCGTCGGGATCCCAGGCCTCTTCGTGGGAGATGCAGGCCTCGCGGCTGGGCCAGGGCGAGTTGAACTGCTTGGGAATCTCGATCTCGAGGTGCGGATCGGCTTCCTTCATGGCCCGCAGCTCGTGGGCCTCGCAGACGCTGCCGGCAACCAGCACGTCGCCGCCCTCGGCGTGCACCGCGCTGCCGCCCAGACTGCTCGCCAGCCAGAGGGCGCCCGCGGCTAGAGCGAGCAGGGACAGGACCGTAGATCGTGCGATGACTCGCATGCGCTGAACTTCGGGCTCCTCTGCGGCTTCGAGCCTTGGGGGCGCCGGGGGGGGCGCCGGCTCGTGGGGGTACCGGCTCGCGCCAGCAACGAGATCCGAGTCCAACGCTCGACGGCTGAGCTGGACGCGCGGTGTGATATCCCGCTTGCCGCGGCCCGTCAAGGCAAAAGCCGAAGCGAAAGCGGAGGCTTCCACGCGCGCTCGGCGGGTCGCGGCGGCGCTGGACGGCCGCGGCCGGATGCGCGACGGTTCCGGGTCGGGCGTGCCTCGAATTCGCCCGCAATTCCGAAGGGATGTAGCGCCGGTGATCGATTTTCAAGCGACCGAGGAGCAGGAGCTGATCCGCGACGCCGTGCGGCAGTTCTCCGAGAACGAGCTGCGCAGCCGCGCCCGGGAGTGCGACGAGTCGGGAAAGCTGCCCGGAGAGCTGCTCCAGACGGCCCACGAGCTGGGTCTGGTGAGCGCCGGCATCGACGAGCGCTTCGGCGGAGGCGGTGAATCGAGCGCCGTGACGTCGGCGATCGTGGCCGAAGAGCTCGCCTGGGGCGATCTCTCGATCGCGCTTGGGGTGCTTTCCCCTTCGCTCCAGGCCGGTGTCGTGGGCGACTGCGGCAGCGAGGAGCAGAAGCAGCGCTGGCTGCCCCCGCTGTGCAGCAGCTCCTTCGTGCCGGGCTCGCTCGCGGTGGTCGAGCCCCACTTCGGCGCCGATCCCTTCTCGCCCCGAACCCGGGCTCGGGCCGACGGCGACGGCTTCGCCCTCGAGGGCGCGAAGTGCCTGGTGCCGTGGCTCGACGGCGGCGATTCGGTGTTCGTGGTGGCCCACCGCGACGACGACGAACTGGGCGTGTTCTGCGTGCCCCGCGACGCCCCTGGCCTCACGGCGACGCCCGAGCGCAACATGGGCATCCAGGCACTGCCCACGGTCGAGCTCGCGCTCTCGGGCGTCCGCGTCGGAGCCGACGCCGCCCTGGCCGAGGCCTCGAGCGAGTCGGTCGCGCGGCTGATCCAGCGCGGTCGCGTGGGCCTGGCGGCCATGGCCGTCGGCGTGGCGCGGGCGGCCTTCGAGGTCTCGCGCGACTACGCCAAGCAGCGCGAGGCCTTCGGGGCGCCCATCGCCACCAAGCAGGCGATCGCCTTCAAGCTGGCCGACATGCTGATCGAGATCGACGGCGCGCGGCTGCTGGCCTGGGAGGCCGCCTGGCGGCTCGACCGCGGCCTCGACGCTGGCCGCGCCGCCACCCTGGCCCAGCGCCAGGCCCAGCGCGTGGTGCTGGAGGTGACCGACGGCGCCGTCCAGGTGCTGGGCGGTCACGGCTACATCCGCGATTACCTGCCCGAGCTGCACCTGCGCAACGCGCGCGGCTTCGCCTGCTTCGAAGCCCTCACCCTGGCCTAGAGAAAGAGACCATGCCCATCGACTTCGAGCTCACCGAGAACACGAAGATCGCGCGCGATCACTACCGCACCATGGCCGCCGACCAGATGCGGCCCTTGTCGCGCAAGTACGACGACCTCGAGCACGAGCTGCCCGTCGAGTGGGTCGACTACTACTGGAAACACGGGCGCGGCGGCCCCGAGGGCCTCGACTACTCCAAGCCCGCCGACGGCTTCGTGCAGGTCTGCGTGCAGGCCGAAGAGCTCTGCTGGGGCGACGCCGGTCTCTACCTGCGCATGCCCACGGCCGCACTGGGCGGATCGGCGGTGGCGGCGGCGGGCACCAAGGAGCAGAAGGAGCGCTTCCTGGCGCCCTTCAAGGGCGACGGCGCGCCGGTCTGGGGCGCCATGGCGATCACCGAGCCCAGCGCCGGCTCCGACAGCGCGGCGATCCAGGCCACCGCCGAGCGCGACGGCGACGACTACGTGCTCAACGGCACCAAGATCTTCTGCACCAGCGGCGAGGCGGCGGCCCAGCACGCCGGCGGCTTCGTGGTGGTGTGGGCCACCGTCGACAAGTCGGCCGGGCGCGGCGGCATCAAGGCCTTCGTGGTGCCGGCGGGCGCCGAGGGCATGCGCGTGGTGGGCTGCGAGAAGAAGCTCGGCATCCGCGCCTCGGACACCGCCACCCTGATCTTCGAGAACTGCCGCGTGCCGGCGACCCACCTGCTGGGCAGCGCCGAGGTGAAGAAGCGCGACCCCAAGGACAAGGGCGCAAAGAAGGGCGGCGACAAGGGATTCAAGGGCGCCATGGCCACCTTCGACGCCAGCCGGCCCATCGTCGCGGCCATGGCCGTGGGCGTGGGACGCGCCGCCCTCGACTTCCTGCTCGAAGAGCTCGAGCGCCAGGGGGTGCCGCTCCGCTACGACAAGGGGCCCCACGAACAGACCGCCGTGGAGCGCGACGTGGTCGAGATGGAGGCCGAGCTGCAGGCGGCGCGGCTGCTCACCTGGCGCGCCGCCTCGATGATGACCCACGGCAAGCCCAACAGCCTCGAGGCCTCCATGGCCAAGGCCAAGGCCGGCCTGGCCGTCACCCGCATCACCCAGAAGGCCGTCGAGATCCTCGGCCCCGCGGGCTACTCGAAGAAGCTCCTCGTCGAGAAGTGGATGCGCGACGCCAAGATCAACGATATCTACGAGGGTACGCAGCAAATCAACCAGCTGATCGTCGCCCGGCGCATCCTCGACTACCCTTCGTCGATGCTCCGCTAGACGCGAAGCCGGAAAGGAACCCACCGTGCCCGTAAGTGCCGAACTCCTCGAGATCCTGGTCTGCCCCGAGACCCTCCAGCCGCTCCGCTCCGCCGAAGAAAACGTGCTGGGCCCGCTCAACCAGGAGATCACCGCTGGCCGCTTGCGCAACCGCGGCGGCGACACGGTGAAAGACCCGATCCGCGAGGGTCTGGTGCGCGAAGACGGCCGCGTGCTCTACGTGGTCGCCGACGACATCCCCGTGATGCTCGTCGACGAGTCGATCGAGCTGCCTCGATAGCGAGAGCGCTCGTCGTCGATCGAGCTGCCTCGATAGCGCGAGGCTACTGAGCGAACTCGCGCCGCTTGAGCTGGCGCACGTACTCGCTCAGCTCGGGGTCGGACGCCACCACCTCGGAGATGCGCTGCTCGAAGGCCGCGGCCTCGTCGCGCAGCGGCTCGTCGTCGATGGCCAGCGAGAGGCCCGCCCTCACCTTCTGCACCAGCGCCAGCGAGCCGCGCGGGTTGGGCGAGGCGTGGATGTAGTGGGGCAGGCCCGCCCAGAAGCTCAGCACCTCGACGCCCTGAGAGCCGATGCGGTCGGCCAGCACGCCGACGATGCCGGTGGGCCCCTCGTACTCGGAGGGTCCGACGTCGAGCTCGACCAGCCGGCGCTCGTCGCTGGCGAAGCCCGTGACGCTGACCGGACGCGAGTAGACGACGTCGGCCACGAAGGCGCCCAACAAAACCACGCGCCGGATGTTCAGGCGCTCGACCAGGCCGCAGAACTGGTCGCAGTAGTCGCGCCAGCGCAGGTGGGGCTCGGCACCGGTGGCGAGCACCAGCTCGCACTCGGCGCCGGCAGAGCCGTAGCGCCAGCGCGTGGCGGGCCAGACGATCTCGCGCAAACGCCCGCCCGAATAACGCACGCAGGGGCGACACACCGTCAGGTCGAGGAAGGGCTCGCCGTCGATCTCGGCGAGGGGCACGGCGGCGATGGCGTTGGCGACATAGTCCACCGCGTTGGTGGCCGCTTCGCCTGCGTCGTTCCACCCCTCGAAGGCCGCCACCAGCGTGGCGTTCTCGAGCTTCGGCTCGACGTGCAGCGTCGTGATCGGTCGCTCTCTCACCCTCGGCAGCTTGGCACGCCGGCGGGGCCGAGCACAAGCGTGACGCTCAGCGCACCAGCTTGTACCCTCTTCCCCGAACCGAGATCAGGTGCCGAGGCCGGGCCGGATCGGCCTCGAGATAGCGGCGCAGACGCACCACGAAGCTGTCGATCACGCGGGTCTGGGTGTCGGGACGCAGGCCCCAGACCTCTTCGAGTAGCTCGGCGCGCGTGGCCACCTCGCCCTCGCGGTCGACCAGGGCGCGCAGCAGTCCGAGCTCTCGCGTGGTCAGCTCGACGGGGCCCCTCGGCGTCTCGAGCGTGAAGCGCTCGGCGTGCAGGGTGGACTCGCCGATCGCAATGGGCCGGGGCGCCGTCGGCTCCTCGCCCACGCCGTCCCAGCGCCGCCGCCGCAGCAGGCCGCGCACTCGCGCCAGCAGCTCGTCGAGGTGGAAGGGCTTGACCAGGTAGTCGTCGGCGCCCTCTTCGAGGCCGCGCACGCGGTCCTCGGCGGAATCCTTGGCAGTGAGGATCAGCACCGGCACGAAGCGCCCGGCGGCGCGGATGCGGCTCAGCACCTCGAAACCCGAGTAGCCGGGCAGCATCAGGTCGAGGATCACGAGGTCGATCTCGGCCGCGGAGAGGGCCTCCACCGCCGAGGGACCGTCGGCGAAGGTCTCCACCTCGTAGCCCTCGGCCTCGAGGTTGAAGCGCAGACCCTCGGCGATGTGCTCCTCGTCCTCGACCACCAGGATGCGGGTCACGCGGCCTCCGCTCGGGCGGCCGCGGTGCGCAGGCGCACCACGAAGCGGCTGCCGGCGCCCGAGCCCTCGCTGCGCGCGACGATGCTCCCGCCCTGGCGGCGCACCAGATTGCGCACGATGAACAGGCCGAGGCCCAGGCCCGAGGCGGTGCGCTGCACGTCGCGTCCCACCCGGTAGAAGCGCTGGAAGATCTTGCGCAGCTCGCGCGGGGGGATGCCGATGCCGCGGTCGGAAATCGCCACCGCCACGCGCCCCTCCCCGCTCGGCTCGATGCGCACGTGGATCTCGACCGGGTCGTCGGAGTAGCGGACCGCGTTCTCGAGCAGGTTCCGGAACACCACGACCAGCTCGTCCCGGCTGCCCCGCGCCCACAGCGCCGCGCGCACGTCCAGCTCGACGGCGTCGGCCCGCAGCTCGTGGCGGCTGCACAGCTCGGCGATGCACTCGCGAAGCAGCGCCTCGAGGTCGACGCTCTCGCTGGGCAGGCCCCGCCGCGGCTCCTCGGTGCGGGCCGCCCAGAGCACGCGCTCGACGGTGTCGGCTAGGCGTTCGACGTCGCGCTGCATGCGCGCCGTGAACTCGCGGCGGCGCTCGGGGCCGGGATCGTGGCGCTCCAGCGTCTCGAGATAGAGGCGCAGCGAGGCCAGCGGCGTGCGCATCTCGTGGGTGACGGCGTCGAGGAAGGCCCGCTGGCGCTGGTTCAGGCGCATCTCGCGCACCAGCCAGGCCGAGAGCGCCACCAGCCCCGCCAGCACCAGGGCGAAGAAGAGCGTGCCCAGCACGAGCATCAGCCAGTCGCGCGTCGAGAGCCCGCCGGCCAGGGGCCGCGGGTCTTCGAGCACCAGCACCTGCCAACCCACGGCCAGGGCCAACACCAGAATGGCGAGCCCGATGCCCAACGCGAGCGGAAAGCCGACGGAACGCCTCATGGAGCCTCGCTTCGGCCGTTAGAGTAGCGGCATGGGCAGGGGGAGAGGCGTAGCGCGGGGTCTGCTGGGCGGGATCGGGCTGGCGTTGGCCGCCGCGGCCCTGGCGGTCGAGGACGGAGCGCGGAGGGAGAGCGCTCCCGCGGTCGAGGACGGAGCGCCGCCGGAGGGCGCTCGCGCGGTCGAGGACGGGGCGCCGCCGGAGGGCGCGACGCTCGGCTGGACCGAGCTGCTGGCGCTGCGCGAGCTCTTGCCCCCCGAAATCTGGCGCCACCGCGACCGGTTCTTCCACCCCGACATGCGCATGCGGATCGGTCCGGCCCGGCGCCTCTACACGCCGCCCCGCAGCTTCGCCGAGGCCACCGCGCGAAACGCGGGGCGCGCGCGGCTGGACGCCGACGGCAACCTGCACGGCCACACCCCGGGCGAGGGCCTGCCCTTCCCCCCCGAAACCATCGATCCCGCCGCGCCCGACGCGGCCCTGCGCTGGGCCTGGAACCTCGCGCGCCGCCACCGGGGCGCCGGGCCGCGCGGACGCTTCCGCCTGGTCGACCTGCCCGAAAACCGGGGCGCGGCCCGGACCACCACCGGCGAGTGGTTCCAGCTGGTGCCGGGCGGCGCCGACTCGAGCTTCGTGGCCGGCGGCCGCTTCCACGAGCCGGCCCCGGTGCGTCACCTGGCCTGGCGCCAGCGCCGGCCCCGCGAGGCCAGCCTCGAGGCCTCGCTTCCCGACGAGACCTTCGTCTACCTGCCCGGCGCGCGAAAGGTGCGCCGCGCAGCGGGAGGCTGGGTGGACGGCCTGTTCGCGCCCAACTACCGGAGCCCGAGCGCCCCGGGCGCCCCCGGCGGCGCGGGGGGCGGTCGCGGCATCGCCGCCACCGAGCCGCTGCGGCGCGGCTGGCTCGGCCTCGCGCTGCGACCCAACGCCTACCGCTGGCGTTGGCTCGGCGAGCGCGAGGTGCTGGCCCCGCTCAACGCAGCGCGGGCGGGCTACCCGTTGGCGCCGGGCCGCAGCTGGGGCCCGAGCGGCCTCTCGGCTGCCGACGACCGCTGGGAGCGGCGCCGCGCGGTGGTGATCCAGGGCGCCCTGCGCGAGCCCGGACAGGGCTTCGCGACGCTCACCCTGTACGTCGACGCCCAGACCCAGCAGCCGCTCTACCTCGCCACCCGCGACGGCGCGGGGCGGCTGGTCGAGACGGGCATCCTGCTCCACCGCTACAGCGACGACCTCGAGGGCTATCCGCCCGGCGCCGGCGGCGAGCGCGCCTCGGTCTTCGACCCGGTGGCGGCGGTCTTCGTCGAGCCGCGCGGCGGCTCGGGCTGGCGCCGCGAGTCCTACGACGCGCTCTCGAGCCCGCCCCACGACGCCGAGCTCCAGCGCCTCACCGGGCCGGGCTTCCTCGACCGGGGCCGCTGAGCCCGGGCCGGCAGCCGGCCTCGCCTCCTCTCAGAAGGCCCAGCGCAGCCTGAAGTAGACCTCGTCGCGCTGGCGCACGCCCGAGAGGCCATTGTCGACGGCGTCGCGATAAGCGTTGGGACCGGCCCGGTTCACCGCCGGACTGAGCTCGCGCAGCGGCATCGGACTCAGCTGGGTGCGGCCGAAGAAATAGAAGAGCCCCACCTCGGCCGAGAAGTGGTCGGTGAACTGGTAACGGAGGCTCGGCAGCACTCCGCCCGAGCGCGAGCCGATGTCGTAGACGGTGAGCAGCTGGGGCGTGAGTCGATCCTGGTAGTAGCCGGTCGAGAGGGTGACGGTGAAGACCGCGTTCACCGGGCCGTTCACGGCGTAGCCACCGCCGTGGTCGGGCAGCCAGGTGAGGAACCACTGAGTGTTGAAGAAGAAGCTTCGGTTGGGGTTGAGGAAGCGCACGAAGGTAGGCCGGTCCATCGAGACGGTGAGCGTGAAGGCGTCGCTCTCCGAGACGCCGCGGGGATCGTTGGCGTCGACGTAGCGCTCGTCCTCCATCCAGGTCAGCTCCACCGCCCAGCTCGTGCGCGACCAGTCTTCGGCGAAGTCGGTGGCGAAGCCCAGCACGTTGCGGCGGTCGTAGCGCAGCACCGCCTCGCCGCCGCTGTGCCAGATGAAGGTGCGCCGGCCGAAGCGCGGGTTGCCGGCCGCGCGCACCCGGTTGCGCCCCACCCCGGCCGCTGCGAAGAAGGCCTTCACGTTGCTGCACAGGTTCGGGTTCGAGAGCGAGCAGCGGCCCGGCTTGTAGGGCTGGGTGGGCAGGAAACACTCGGGGTCGCTGGCGAAAGTGGGGCTGCCGGTCTCCGACTCGTGGGTCTCGCCGTCGAGATCGGGCGAGCTCAGGTCGCAGGAGCTGATGGCCAGGAACATCAGGAAGTTCCACGACACGCTGGCCAGCTCGTTCTGGAAGAGCTGGGCGGTGCCGGCGAAGAGCTCCTCGACCAGGTCGCGGTTGGCCCACTGGAAGCAGTCGGCCGCGCCATTGGGATTGACCGGCGATTCGACGCAGCCCGCCAAGGGGTGGATCAGCGGCAGCTCGGCCAGGGTGAGCTCTTGAGAGGCACAGACGAAGACGAACTGGTTGCGCCCGTTGACCCGGATGCGCGCGCCCGAACGCCCCTGGGTCGGGTCGCAGCCGGCCACGTCCGGGTCCTGGCCCGTGTTCGGCACCTGGTCGGGGTTGCCGTTTGCGTCGAAGCCCGAGATGAAGTCGCGGGGCACGGCGCGTCGCACCGTGGCGCCGCTGCAGCGCTCGAGCTCACGCTGCAGCTGGGGCGTGGCTCCCACCACCTGCACCGGCACGCTGGCCTGGCCGCCGCGGCGGTGGATCACGTCGCCGAGCACGCAGCCGTCCACCGAGGGCAGGTAGCCGCTCTCGAAGCTGACCTGCACCTGGGTAGGCACGTCGTCGGCATCGCCGGGCACGCCGTTGGGGTCGTTGTAGACCACCTTGAGCGACTCGACCCCGCGACAGCCCGGCAGCTTGAGCAGCTGGCCGCGCCCGGCGAAGCGCGTGCAGACCGGGCCGCCCACGAAGGGCAGGTTGCTGCGTTCGAAGCTTCCGGCGCCCACGGCCACCGGGGCGCCCAGCGGACCGACGGTGCCCGGCTGGGGCAGGTTGTCGGTGCTGAGCTGCCCGGGCAGGGTGCCCTCCACCCCCAGCCACGACTGCAGGAGCACGCTGGCCTCGAAGTTGAGCAGGTCGATGCCGCCGAAGGCCCCCGACTGGGGGAAGCCCGCGGTGGTGGTCTCGCGCGCCGAGCTGTCGCAGCGCGTGCCGTAGAAGGGCCCGCATCCGAGCAGCGCGCGCTGCTCGTTGGTGAGCGAGCTGTCGAGGGTGGGCTGGCCGGGGAAGCGGTCGCGGGCGGTGCGGGTGTCGAAGCCGTCGTAGCCGCCCAGATCGCAGGGCGTGTCGGGGTCGTCGTCGGCACAGCCCGCCGTGTCGACGGCGCCGTTGGCGTTGCGGTCGAAGGGCGCCAGCGGATCGTTGAAGAGCCGGTTGAGCGAGACCAGGGGCGAAGCCACCAGCGCCCCCGACTGCGCGGCGTTCTTCTGGAAGTCGTTGATCAGCGACAGGTAGCGGGCGGCGGTGGCGCCGTCGGGGTCGCCGGCGAAGATCACCGAGAAGGCCTCCGACACGGGCACGTTGGCGACGCGGAAGTTCTGGGCGCTGGCAAAGACCGTCCAGGCGCAGGCGCCGGGCTCGAGGGCCGCCGCCACGCCCACCGTGGTGAGGCAGGTCCAGGCGAATAGCTGCTGGTTGGCGGCCTGGAACTCGAGGGCGTTGGTGGCGGCGACCACCGACACCGGATCGAGCGAGAAGGCGTTGGCGAAGCCCGGCGCGCCGCCGGGGCGCAGGCAGTCGGGATCGCGTCCGATGCCGCCGCGGATCGCAGTGCTGCCGTCGAGCGGCGAGCCGTCGGGCAGGGTGTCGAGCCCGCCGGCGGTCGTCGCCACCGGGGTCTGGGCCGCCGTCACCGAATAGGGATGGGAG
>Ga0224508_10000791_pt1 | contig 29535 bp, 22 predicted proteins | sample SF_Jan12_sed_USG_4_FD_170157 | JGI IMG/M metagenome (GOLD analysis project Ga0224508, IMG submission 170157) | Sediment microbial communities from San Francisco Bay, California, United States - SF_Jan12_sed_USGS_21 | ecosystem: Environmental > Aquatic > Marine > Sediment | place: USA...
GACGGTTTGTGGAAACCAGGTGTATTGAATTGGCCGTTCGAGTTTGGCGGCGACCAGTTCAATAATTTTATTCTCGAACCCGTCGCCTGTTTCGTTGGAGAACGGCATGTTGCTGGGATCAGCGCAAACACGTAGGGTATCGGTAGATATTGCCTCGCGTGTTGTGCCTTCCGCTGCAAAAGCAATGTCAGGTGTTGTTGGTAATACCAACAACACTAACAACAAAAAATTCTTGTTCCAGTCAGACAACGAATGAATAAACACGATTCTTCGCATCTATAAAAAACGGTTTATGAAGCGGGAATTTTTTCCGGTCGGCCGGGTTTGAGTACACCGTCTGAACGCGCTTTCAAGAACATATAAATATCGTCGAGATATTTCATAATATCAGGGTTCTCCGCGAATGCCGGCATAGCATTTGTGCCGCCGCTGGCGCTTTCTACGATGCGTCCATTGCTTACGGATTCTTTGAATTGGGCATAGCTTATTTCCTTCAAGCGCTCTGTTAGCGCGGGTGCAAAAGAACTACCCATCGCATCTTGTCCATGACAGGCGTGACAAGTACCGTGAAAGCGGCGGTACCCATTGTAGGTTGCCTTATCCACTTTTCCGTCTTCTACAGTGTATAGCGGTTCCTCTTGCGCGTTTGCCGGAACAACCAAACCAACTCCGCTCAAGAAGAGGCCCGCCACAAGGGCACTGAACAAATGACTATCCACAATATTTTTCATCTAATAATCTCCAGTTTTGTGTTGCTTATTTTAGCGCATCCAGGATTTACGGATACTGAATAAAAGAACCCCGGCATCTGAAAGATGCCGGGGTTTCAAATTACTTACAACAGGTAAGGGGGAAGAGCTAGTTTGGTAACGAGAACACTGTCAAGGATCCACCCAGTGAGGTGTACTTGGAAAGCGATTTATATGCGCCAACCGCACCCAAACCATCGGTGTCACCGGTCAAACCAGCGGCAAAGCCGATACCGGCCCAACCACCAAGACCTGACAATACACCAATGTATTGTTTGCCTTTATGCGTCCAGGTATTGATGTTGCCAATGATGCCGGACGGCGTTTTGAACTTGTAAAGTTCTTCACCGGTCGCTGCGTCAACTGCTTTTATATAACCTTCGAGTGTGCCGTAGAAAACCACATCACCCGCAGTCGCCAGTGCGCCACTCCACACGGAAAAGGCTTCTGGATTCGACCAAAGGATTTTGCCTTCGCTGGCATCCCAGGCAATGAAATTACCGAGATTATCGGTACCGTCTTCGGTCACCTTGCCCGCTGGGAACATGGACAAAGTCGCACCAACGTAGGGTTGACCCGCCGTGTAAGACACCTCAAACGGCTCGTAATCCATGCACACGTGGTTGGTCGGTACGTAGAAAATACCTGATTTCGGCGAGAACGCCGCTGGTTGTTGGTCTTTGGAACCCAAGGCTGCCGGACATACATTCGTCGTATTCACGTCCGCACCATTTTGATCGGTGCTGTATTGCGCGACGACTTGTGGGCGACCGGTTTCCATATCAACATGTGTAGCCCAGTTAACGGCGGGGTCAAACTTCTCCGCGACCAGCAATTCGCCAGTTTCACGATCCATGGTATAGCCAAAACCATTTCGGTCAAAGTGAACCAATGTTTTTCGCGGCTGACCTTTCACATCAATGTCTGCAAGGATCATTTCGTTAACACCGTCATAATCCCATTCGTCATGCGGTGTCATTTGATAGACCCATTTGGCCATGCCGGTGTCTACATCGCGCGCGAAGATGGTCATCGACCAGCGATTATCACCAGGACGTTGCACCGGATTCCACGTGCTCGGGTTACCCGAGCCGTAATACATCAGGTTCAGATCAGGATCGTAGGAGAACCAACCCCAGGTTGTGCCGCCACCGATTTTCCATTGGTCGCCTTCCCAGGTTGAGGTTCCCGAGTCCTTGCCAACCGGTTGGCCAAGATGCATGGTATTTTCCGGATCCAGCAGTGTCTGGTCATCAGGGCCGGTAGAATAACCACGCCATGCCATACTGCCGTCGGACATATTGTAGGCGGTCATATGGCCTTGTACGCCAAATTCACCACCGCTGATACCGACAAAGACTTTATCTTTGACTACCATGGGTGCGGCGGTGCCGGTCTCGCCTTTTTTCGGGTCGCCGTTCGAGGCTTGCCAAACGACTTCACCACTATTGGCGTCCAGAGCGGTCAAAGTAGCGTCGGCTTGATAGAGAAAGATTTTGCCGTCGCCATAGGACACACCACGGTTGACCGTATCACAACACATGACCGGAATGACGGATGGATCCTGTTTTGGTTCGTACATCCACTTGATTGCGCCGTCATCATTCAAGTCCAATGCGAACACACGATTGGGAAACGGTGAATGGATATACATGGTGTCGCCAATCACCAAAGGACCACCTTCGTGGCCACGTAATACGCCAGTCGAGAATGTCCAGGCTGCTTGTAAACTGCCGACGTTACCTTTGTTGATTTGGTCCAATTCGCTGTAACGATGGTTGGCATAGTTGCCGGTGGGCATCGCCCAGTTGTTTGGATCCGCCGACAGGCTGGTGACTTCGTCGTTCGCACTTGCCATTCCGCTGCTAACGCACAAGGCGCCACCAATGGATGCAGCAAGAAGCGTTTTGCTTATGGTTGGTTTCATTAACTATCCTCCAGTTACAAATGTAGGGGGGTGAATTTAAATTACTTTCTTGGTGCCTTACCTTTCCTTGTTACTTACTCTCCTGTCTTTTGTCTATCTTTTTTGTGAAGTTTTAGAACCTCCAATATGTCAAATAAATGAATTTAGCTCAAAAAGTTTGTAGCTATAGCTATAACAGTCAATAACTATTATTCAATTCAGAATCAAAACTAACAAACGTTAGCAATTTTCGTGCCGTTGTTGTTTGTAAGTGTTAATTCATCGATATGTTTTAAGTGTAAAAAATGCCCGTATTTTGCGGCGACTATGTGATCTTTGTCCTGCATAAAAATAGTGCTTAAAAATAAAGCGTTTATCCGTTTAGTTGGACTCGGATAAAGTGTGTACGTTGTATATTTGCAATAGTATAATTTCGGAATTTTAAAACTCATGTGATCGATGCGATCAATTGATAACCATTTTTATGTGTCAATAAGTATGATCGCTGACACACTTTGTCCCAAAATGACTCACTCGCAAATTGGTGATGGAGATACAGTTCAACGAAAACTTTGTGTCGATATATTGTGCCGTTGTAATCGCCGATACAAGGTTTTTCGGCTCATGCTTAGAGATGCCGCAGTTTTTGTCACGTTCCAGTGATGGTTCTCCAGTTCTTTTAAGATCACATCACGTTCCGCGGCGGCGAGCGGGCTGACATTCACGACGGGCGCAGGATCGTCAGTGTCCACAATTTTTTCTGCCACTGCAATGGCATCTTCCCGCATCAAGTCTTCAGGTAAATCATTCAACGTGATGGTGTTGTGTTTGCTCAATGCTAATGCCGCACGCAATACAAAACGTAACTCGCGGAAATTTCCCGGCCATGGGTGTTGCGTTAGTTTTTCTAAAGCCTCGTCTTCTATAGTGATGTCATTTTCAGAGTTGTTTTCTAACGCCAGAGCATTAGCAATGAGTTGTCGTTTGTCTTCGCGTTCGCGCAATGGCGGTAACTGCAGAACTACACCGGCCAGTCGGTAATACAGGTCTTTGCGGAACAATCCCTCACTAATCAATGCCTTCATGTCTTTGTTAGTCGCGCTGATGACATGCAAATCAACTGAAACCGGGGTATCGCTCGCCAGGGGATAAACATAGCGTTCTTCCAATACGCGCAACAAACGTGTTTGCAACGAAGGATTCATCTCGCCAATTTCATCGAGAAACAGCGTACCCTTGTTAGACATTAATATTTTCCCACGCATGCCTTCACGGCGCGCGCCAGTAAATGCACCATAGCGGTAACCAAACAGTTCACTTTCGATCAAACTTTCCGGTATCGATGCGCAATTCACCGCAACGAAAGGTTTGTCCGCACGATCGCTAACTGCATGAATAGCGCGTGCCATCGCTTCTTTGCCGGTGCCGGTTTCGCCACACAATAATGTCGGCAGGGCTTCATTCATGGTGCGCTGGGCGCGATCTACATTGCCCAACATGTGTGCGTCATTACCCGCTAGGTCATTGATTGTCAGTTCCTGGTTTTTAGCTGTTGCTTGTTTTTGACCATTTTTGTCTTTCCCGTTTTTCTCCGGAGGTCGTACCAGACAATAGTGACGCTCGCCATTGGATCGCAAACGCGCCGGCCACACTAATTGGGATTCCCGAGTCGCACGTTCGAATAACGATGTGGCTTTGAAGTCGAATACCTCTTCTATTTTCTTGCCGACCAGGTTTTTTCGACCTTCTTTGCAAAAACTTTCCACGGCAGTGTTGTTGACTGCAAGGATGTTGCCGTCGCCGTTAATAGCAAATAGTGCGTCGTCAAGCGTGCCGACCATTTCGGGGCGTCGGTTTAACCGTAGAATCGTGTCTCGCCGGTGGCTGTGCAAAAAATACCAGTGTTCAATGCGTTTCGCGGACATATTCATCAGCGCGGCGGTATAAATCTGACTGTTTTTGCTGTCTTGGGAGCCGGTACCGGATGCATCCAAGACGGCGACGATATTGCCTTTGGAATTTCGAATCGGCGCGCCGGTGCAGCTTAGTGCGCCATGTTTGCTTAAGAAATGATCTTCATGATGAATGGTCACAGACCGGCCTTCGGCAATACAGGTGCCGATCCCATTGGTGCCTTCGTGTTCTTCGTCCCACAGAGCGCCTATCCAAAGCCCGGCGTCGTTAAATTCCTTGTCCATGGTCGGATCACCAATCCAACTCATAACAGCGCCGTCGAAGTCGGTAACGATGATGGCATAACCCGAACCCTGGGTTTGGGAGTAAATATTGCGACTTTCCTCACTGGCAATTGGCAATAATTCGCCCAATGCGTCTTCATGTTCACGTATATCACTTTTTTCTAAAACGGCGGAGTTGCTTGAGCGAATCGGATCGAGTTGATAGTTACGGACACAACGCTCCCAGGAGCGAGCCACATATTTATCGGGAGGCGGGTCAAGACCGTCCATGTGTCCATTGACTACGGAACGCACACGTTCCAAATGGTAGGTATCAAAACTAGCGTTCATGACTCTACTCCTCCAACCAAATTAAACATCGTTAGTTGTGTATGCCGCTAACCGCTCATGCGATTGCTGGTCTAATATAGTTAGTGATCATTTTATGCGATTCTGCGAGGAATCACAAAACTTATCCGGTCAGATTTATTCCCACTCCAATTCAGAAAAACTTTTGGTGACATTGTGTGGATTGTATGTTTCAAACAACAACCATTTGTGTTGTTCGGATACACCGACAGTTTCAGTCGCATGTTGAATACTCTTTCGCGATTGAATTGCTTCGCGTGTACCATCCGCAACAATTTGTAAATAGTGTTGTTGCGCTTCCAATGCACCTGGCCATTCGTCTGATGCCGGGCCATGACCAGGAATAACGTATTTCGCCGAAAATTTTTCTAATTCTTCCATCGCATTTAGCCATCCAATAATGCTGCCATCTAATGACGGTGTACGTTCTATAAATAGCAAATCGCCCGTCCAAAGCGTTTCGGTTTTTTGATCAAACACAATCAGGTCGTTGTCGGTATGTGCAGTTGGAAACGCACTAACCGTCACGATGCGATTGCCTAAGTCCATCTCCAATGAATCATTTACGGTTAGATCAGGCAATATCGTCTCAGAACCTTGTGCTGCATCGCCGATTATGTCCAGCAAACGTTGCGCATAGTAATCGCCACGTTGTACGACAGCGTTGGCTAATCGTTCGTGACCTACAATTCGGGCGTCTTCTTGATCGAATGCTTTAACGCCAAAAATATGGTCCGGGTGTATGTGAGTATGAACAATATACTTAACCGGCAAGTTGGTGATTTCGCGTAGCTTTTTGTATAGATTCGTGCCGACCGCTAAAGATCCACCAGTGTCGATCACAGCAACAGAGTCTTCGCCAACAATAAAACCGATATTCGCTATATCACCGAGATTCTGTGCCGAGATTTCCTCCTGCGCGCCAAAATGCACATAGACACCTGGCGCGGTTTCGAAAATGTTAAATTCTACGGCGCCAGCGATGTAAGTTGAAAACACGGCAGCGAGCAGTAACAGAAGTTGGTACACTTTTATTCTCATTGGAGGATGATTGACAATGAAATATAAAATTTGGTTCGCTTTAGTTTGGAGTTTGGTTTGTGTGAATGCGTTGGCCCAGAGTTCTATGGAGTTAAACGAAGCGCAAACGCTGATTTATAACACCAATCATCTGGAAGGTTTGGAAAAAGGCACGGAACTGCACTATCAATATACGAAATCAAGTAATGTTGATGACGGCTTTACCGACACGGTTACGCTGAGTGTAGCGCAAGAACATGAAGATCACCGAAAAGATTTGAATCTTGTTTTTCTTTCTGGTGACAGGGAAATAGTGTTTGACCCATTTTCACGGTTTCGTACCAACCCCATAATTATGGCCGTGTTGGAGCGTGATGTGCGCGAAATGAGTCGCATAACAGGTGGAGGTATGTTGTATTTCCGTAACCGTGTGCGTGAAGAGATGGCACGGGATCCGGATATTAAAACAGTGGAAATCGAACACAACGGCGAAAAGATCGGCACAACAAGAATCCAGTTTAAGCCTTTTGTGAATGACCCGATGGCCGACCGGTTCAAGGATTTTCAACAAAAAACCTATTCGATATTTCTAACCGAGGAAGTGCCAGGTAGCGTTGTGCAGGTGAACGTTCTGACGCCGTCAGCTGCAGGTGGAGAGCCACTGATTAGTGAAACTCTGAGTCTTGAATCGCCCAGTGAATAAATAATTTTAATAGGAGTGTTTTCTGTGATTTCAAAAACTTCAATATCCGCCGGCCTTGTATTTGCTTGTTTGAGCATCGTGGTGGCGAATGCTAATGCAACCAGCAAAAACTGCCCGCCAGAAGCTGACTATCCCACCTACATTAAAGCCGATTATGTGTTCGCCTGTATGGCCGCTAATGGCGAAACACCGGAGATGTTGCAAAAATGTTCATGCAGTATCGATGTGATTGCATCGATTATGCCCTACGAAGATTATGAGCGTGCAGACACAGTATTACGTATTCAGCAAGACATCGGCCAGCGCGGTATTTTTTACCGCGAAGCGAGTTGGGCCAAAGCTGTGGTTGAGCAATTACAGAGCGCTCAAGCAGAATCTACTCTGCAATGCTTTTAGTTTGATCCAAAATGCCTGCGCCCAACTATCGCCAGGTTATTTTGAAATACATGGGGGTTGCGTATCGCGAGATAGAAAATCAGGACTTTGGTGCGGCCACTGTGACCGGCCATGAATTTTCAAATCGATTATTTTTTTGTGTCCAGCGCATAGACGTTAATAACGCCGTCCTCCTTCGGTACGAAGGTGAAATGCACGCTGGGATCCTCGCTTAACGAGAAATTTGTATCCAGGGTAAACACTTCTTCATTATTAAAACTCACCCCGATTTTGTGTACGAAATATGCGGGAATATAGTTGCGTGAGATTTGATCGAACTGCATACCTGAATTATTTGGATGACTAACCAGAATTTGTGCCACACTCGGTTGTCCGGCAGTAATGATTTCATCCAGCCGCAATTTCATTTTTCCAAGTCGTGCCAGGGCGGCTTCTTGATCGGACAAAGCGGGCGCTGAGCATCCACCTGCAGCTTTGACATACGCCTTGGTCATATAGAGTTGCCCGTCGCTTGTTTCTGCAACAGCACGGACGTTGGTGTATTCGTTTACCCTTACACGAGTTTCTATACTTTCCCAGCCGTGATTAGGATTGAAGTGAAATGTTCCGGCCAATGGTGTCGGATTGTTTTCGACGATCAGGTATAACTCTTTTATGTAGTGATCGTGATTCTGTTCAATCATCGCACTTAGCGTGATCGGCACAAGCGCTGCATCATGTGCGCGGTACGGGGCCTGGATACTGATTACATTAGCGTTTTCAATAATCTCCCGCTCGCCAAAAACAGCCTGTTTTATGCCGTTCCAGCGGTCGTCTGATTCGTCCGCAAAAACGCAAGTAACGCTCACAAAATGGACTAGCGTGATTGCTGCCATTGCAAAAACGCGTAGAAATTCACTGTGGAAACCATTGTTTTTACATACAAAATTCCTATTCATAATCTATCCCGCTCCGATCGTGTGTCGTTTGTGTCCCAAATTGCCACGCAAACTAAACGTTAGTTATTATGCAAATAAGGCATACAAAGTGATTGTAACTATAGTGTTGCACTTCTAGAAGAATTGGTCTAGATTTACGCGGCCTAATTGGCAGTCTATAGACATTTTATCTTTTGGAGGAAAATATCATGTGGGTAAAACCCCAATTTGAAGATGTACGTTTTGGTTTCGAAATCACGATGTACATTAACAACCGTTAAAAATAACAATAATAAATTACTCCAGAGGACAGGAGTGCAAAAAAGCGCACGTTTAACGTGCGCTTTTTTTTGACCACGAAATTCTCATACTTGTTCCGAGTTTTCAATCTTGTAATTGTTTTCTCGCAATAGTTTTTCATTTTTACGATCAGTTATAACAGCGGACGAATAATTTCGAGGTTCGAGTAATCGATTCAGGTTTTCTAGAATAGATCGAACATCCAGTTTAGTAATCGCGTTTTTCACCTGATCGTCAAATTCCTGAGGCAAGTTTCGCAGTAGGTCGAATAACCGATGTTGCGCTGATTCAGATTGATTGATTGCCTGGCGTTCTTCGGCGGCTAAGACGGTCAATTTAGCTCGTAACAAATATTTTTTCGCTTCATTGTTCTTGAGCCATTGCCATGCGTTTTCAAAATCCACTACTGTATCCAGCAAGCGTGGGTCGCGATAAGAAAATAGTTTTATAATGTGGCTTGACTGATCGTATCGAGCGCCAGCACCATAGGCTCCACCGCGATGGCGAATGGCTTGTCTTAAATAACCCGTTTCAAGAAGAGCTGCCAACAAGTATAAGGACGCCATTTCATTTGGGTTTTCCGAAGCGTTGCAATGCACGGCTTGAGCGCAGTAATTGACATCAGATTCAACTAACCAGGCGGTTTTCGGATTTTGAATAGATGCGTGATGGGTCGCGGGGTTTTTTGCCAGTGCTGCAGTAGGCAACGTGTCAAACTGTTCTCGGATTCGCGCTAGTTGTGGTTCGTCGCCGACATACAAGACAGAAACCGGTTTTTGCGTTAAACATTCTGTAATGCTGGCCAGATGTTGATTCAAGCCATCGGCGGATAGGCGTTCACCTTTCTTCCAACGTCGCAAATTAGCGATCGTGGCCACGCCGTTCCATTGGTTATCGAGATTTGCAGCAGGACCAAGAGTCGATGCCGCCAGTCGCATGACGTATTCATGTCCGTGTCTGTGTAAATTCGATTCCAGCCGCTGCAGCGTGTCGTTGATCAAGGTATGGTTTACGTCAATAGGAGAAGGAATTGTGTTAAATATTAAATCCAGTATTTGTTTTAACAACGTATCCGCGTGTTTGCTCAGGCATTTTCCGTTAATTAGTAGAACGTGCACCGCGGCAGAGAGTGCGAGTAGCTTGAATTCAACCTTATTTAACGAGAATCTTTTTTTTGCGTTGTGTTCAAGGAAGGTAACGTAAATCGGCAATTTCTCTGTTTGACTGGCGGGCAAACCAGTTAAGTCAAAGGCAATCGATAAGTGACTAACACCCGTATGTGTCAAATATGAGTGGTAAAGCGAATGCCCTCCAGCAACACATTGTTCGAGTTTTGGGAACTTTGTTCGTGTTTGAATCTGATCGATTTCTAATATCGGCAGCGAGTCGGAGTTAGTCTTGGTTTGTTGTTGCAACAAAAAAGATGATTTTTTTAGTTGGATTTTTTCCGCTTGGGTTTTACCGCTCCATATTTCGGCTAATCGCTGCTCAAGAATTGTCGTTCCGCTCGGTTGAATTTGACTGGTGTTAGGCCAATTCACGCACACACAATTTTTATTATCCAAAAGATATTCACGCACCAAGTTGGGTATGAACGCCGGGTCTTTGCTTTCCTTTTGCAATTGTTTCAGGTGATCAGTTATTTTTAGCGATTGCGTTGCATCCGCGTCGTATAACAACGCCGGTATGATGCGGCGAATGAGTTTAAGACCGGGTGACTCTTTAGCAGAATCCAGGTTTTTCAATTCTAGTTCGATGCGGTCCAAAGCATTATTAATAAGTTGTTGTGGAAATGTATCGGGACTTATGTCAGGCAATACTTTAAGAAAGATGTCAAACAATTTCGTGTTTTCCATGGGTTTGGATAACGATAGTCGTAAGCTAAATACGATACCGATGCACTCGTCATTCCAATCACTGAGTGTGCCAGGAGTTATTGTTATTCCCTTGGAGGAGAGTACTTGTTGAAAGGGTGAGTCTTTTGTATCGATTAAAAGCTTTTGTAGTAAGCTCACACGCAAGTTAATAGCAGGATTGAATACGTGGTCAAGACGCCATGCAATGACGAAATCTTTGTTTTGATCGTTATTTTCAATATCTATATCTTCGTCGAATATTTGTTTCGGCTCCGGTATATTTGGAAAATTAATCTTGCCGATTGTGCTTGGTGTTAAGTGATTTAGCACATATGTGGCAAACTTTTGTTGATGTTTTTGGGCGGATTTATCGCCATAGGTCACAAAAATCGTGTTAGCAGGATGGTAATGTTGATGGTGAAATGAACGCAGATGATCAATATTCAGATCTGTCATCGCCAGGGGTTCGCCACCTTCGTTAAACGAATATCGGCTAGCTGGAAATAACTGTGCACGCACGCGCAATTTCATGCGCTCATTGGGATCGTTTATCGCGCCTTTCATTTCGTTAAACACCACGCCGTTAAACGAAGGTATGTCATCCGTGTGTACATCGATACGTAGGCCTTCACGCGCAAAAGTTAGTGGATCAAGTAACGGAAAAAATAAACCGTCCAGATAAACTTTAAGAAGGTTGTCAAAATCGGCGGTGTAACGGGTGGAAAAATGAAAGCCGCTGCAATCCGGTGTAGCGAAGGCGTTCATACCGATATTTAATGATCGGTTAGCCATGGCAAAAAACGCATCGTGCACGGGAAAACGTTTACTGCCGCATAACACCATGTGCTCAAGAATGTGTGATATGCCGGTATTGTCTCTAGCCGGTGTTTTGAACAAAGCCAGGAATACGTTGTTATCGTCTTGGGTATGTAAATGAACATGCCCTAAACCCGTTGGCAGATGAACGTATTCTTCAAACTCTAGGTCGAATGCTTCAATACGTTCACAGCGAACAGTTTCGAAATCAGGATACGGATTCACGGCGCAGATAAGTCAGACAATTCCCGCCAATAAATCAGGAAAACGATTGGTCAACTCGTTATACAAATCTGTGACGCCCTGATCTTCCATAGTGCGTGGTCTGGGCAGGGTAATTTTTTGTTCCAATATTACCGTGCCGGGTTCCGTCGACAAAAATAATATACGATCGGCCATACTTAAGGCTTCACGCAAATCGTGCGTGACATACATAACTGCGGGTCGCTCGTTCTTCCATAATTCCAGCAGTTGCATGCGTAATCTGTCGGCAGTAGGTTTATCAAGCGAAACGAATGGTTCATCCAATAGTAAAATCGATGGGTGATTGACGAACGCGCGCGCCAACGCGACTCGGCGTTGCATACCACCGGATAGTTGCAGTGGGAACAGTTGTCCCTGACCTTCAAGCCCCACAGTCTTTAATAAAGCATTAATATCCGCGTTATCGGATTTCTTTAACACCAAACGAATGTTGTCCTTTACGGTTAGCCAAGGCATTAAGCGTGGTGATTGAAACATGTAGCCGATCGTTTTTTCATGCCCGTTTGCACCAAATGTCAATTCACCGTCGAATTGTGTGTCCAGTTCGCCGATTATGTTCAACAGCGTGCTTTTACCGGCACCCGATGGACCGACGATGGCGACAATCTCATCTTTACGCAAAGAGAGGTTGATATTTTCCAGTACTGCTTCCTTGACGTCGTGATAGTGTTTATTGTCAACACGGACAGTGATTTCGGTCATGTACGCCACCGTGAGATGTAACGATCCAATGGACGCATCAGCACCGCTTCGATGACCAAAATAATGCTGGCGAAAGCGATGGTGTAAACCAGTATACCGACGATGTCGAAGAACTGAAAAAAAGTACCCAATTGAAAACCCACACCATTGCTACGCCCGAGTAACTCAACAACTAGTACGATTTTCCATATCAGTGCGAGTCCTGAACGGGCGGAGGCCATGAGATACGGATAGAGTTGTGGCAGATAGATTTGACGCAGAGTTTTGAGTGGTTTTAAGCGAAACGCTTGTGCAACTTGTAATAATTCTCGGTCAACGGCACGGGCACCCTCGCGTATCGTTACTACAACGGTAGGGATTTTATTGATTGCGACGGCAAGAATCGCTGCGACCTCAGTAAGGCCGAACCAGATGTAACACAAAATAATCGTGACTAACGCGGGAATATTTAACGCCAGTACGAGCAAACTATCGAGCGTTGCATCCACGCCACGCCATTGACCCATCAACAAGCCGATCAGTGTGCCCACAGCCATTGCGATAATAAAAGCGACGGCAACACGGTATAAAGTGATGCCCAGATGTAGCAATAAGTCGTGTTTGGTGAGATGGATCCACAGGTTTTTGAAAACGACAACAGGGGAGGGCAATATCGCATCGTTGACGGCCATTGCGGCGAGTTGCCACAACAACATAAAAGCGATTAACGAGACAGTCCTGGTCCAGGAGCCGGATTTTGTTGCGGTCACTCGTTCGGTAATTTTACGTCGAATTTATTCCAGAATGTACCGGGGTTGAGTGTGGTTGACGACCCCGTCAATTCAGCTCCACCTTGTTGCGCAAGAAGTTCGAATACTTTTGCTGCCCCTGTTTGTTCCGCCTCGCCGAACTGGCGCGGAATACCGTCACGATAAGCATCACGTAGTGTTTGTGCAATGTGGTCATCGTCGACTTTCATTAGTGGCCGAAGACGTGCCCACTCGTCATCGGATTGCAACAAGGTTTTTTTCGCACGATAAGAGGCTTGTAAGAATCCATTGATTACCGCATCGTTTTCTGTTGCCCAGTCTTCGTGAAATACCCAACCTAACAGCGGCACCGGTTGCTCGATTCGAAATTCCGACAACATGGTTTTTACTGCGATCACCGAATGCATGCCGGTGGCTTTTAGGCGCGCCGTATAATGCCAAAAATTTAATACGGCATCTAATTCACCGCGTTTAATGAGTTCATTGAGTAAAGGTGGCGCGGCAAACTGGGTCGTCACACCTTTGGTTAAATCGAGATTTAACGTTGTCATTGCATAAGCGCGAAGTGTCAGCCAGCTTTTATCTACCGGGCCGCCCGCTATGCCCAGTTTTTTTCCGACTAAGTCAGTAACATTATTGATGCCACTATCCGGGTGAGCTATGAGTTCGCCCACCGCTAATGAATAAGGTACGAACGTATAGAATTTGTTTTGATCACGTTGTCGCGATACCCAGATCCAATCGTTAACGATAACGTCAGCTGCTCCGCCTTGCAGTGCGACGTTGACCGCGTTCTTGGAGCTAAGTGGCACCACTTCTAATGTGAAGCCATATTCACGATCATATTCGTGGTGTCTGATTACATCCAATTCCCAATTGACCGTGCCGAATTGCAAAACCGCGACACGCACGACTGGCAGGGTATCGGCGTATAGATTGGTCGCGCAGTAGGCAAGTACGATTGCGCAACGAATGGCAATTTTAGGAATGTGGCGAAAGAATGCTTTCATCTTTTTAGGGCTTCTATTTATTCTTATATGGCTTCAGATACTACGCGAGTAACCATATCGTTTTTTAGTTGAATATTCTACGTCCATCAGTAGACTTGCATCATATCGCACGGGTTTAACCTGTGACGACATCAATGGACCAAAGAAGAAGCGAGGACACGATATGCATATATCAATAATATTGCGGTTAGTTGCCTGTGTCAGTCTGATTGGAACAACGGCTTGGGCGCAAAACATGTTGGACATGGTCGATCTTGATAGTCCCAATATGGCTGAGTCAGAAATGACACGCGATGAGTTGTTGAAGATACTCGGCAGTGCAACATCTGAACCTGTCGACTTGAGTGACCGGCGTCTGTCCGGTCTGAATTTGAGTGGCGTGGATTTTAAAGGTGCAGATTTACGTTGGACGCGGCTCAACAATACCAATCTAAAAGGTGCCAACATGAGTGGCGTTAATCTCGATTTGGGATGGTTGATCGGGGCGAATCTTGAAGGTGCGGATCTGACCGGGGCGCGTTTGTTTTCGACCCAAATTCAACGTGCAAATCTTAAAAATGCAATACTCGATAAAGCGCGAATTACGGCGAATATGAGTGATTCGGATTTGTCGGGTGCAAGTTTTCGTGGTGCGGATATGTCAGCGGACATGAAAAATCAATCCATGGGTTTAATGGGTACGGTGATGAAATCCGTTGATGCAACAGGTGCTATTTTTGATGGCGCGAATATGTCCCATGTCAATGCGGAATTTGCGCAACTCAAAGGCGCACAGCTGCATAACACCAACTTGTCCAATGCTAAACTCGGTGGAGCAAATCTTTCAGGTGCGAGTGTCGATGGTTTGATCATCACCAAAGCCGATATCGATGCGACCAAGTTTCTGCAATTGAAGGGTGAGGGCGGAATCATCGGTATGGGTCAAACCATGAATACTTCTCGGGCGATAACTGACTGAAATGTATAGTTATTGACCATACGTGTGTCGGTTTGCATGGACAGATTGTCCGCAACTGCCTTAACGGTATGCGGATGGTATTAGTTTGAACGGAATAGCATCTAGTGCTATTGTTCTCCGCGCTGTTCGAATAAAAAATAAACATACTTGCTTTAGCATCTAAATCCCACCTAGGAGGAAGCAATGAAAGCAAAAAGTATCTCTCGTTATGCGCTGTTGCTCGTGTTTGGCGCCGCAATAAATTTCTCGCAAACAGCTGGCGCTGGCGAAACAGACAACAGTACTCTGTACGGAAATATGCAGACTGTCACCCAGGACATGCTGGATCAATCGCAAGGCGATTCAAATAATTTTCTTCACACCAACGGTAACTACGATCAAACGCGTTATTATCCAGCGCGGCAAATTAATACAGGGAATGTAAAAAACCTGGAACGCGCTTGGGTATTTAAAACCGAAATCGTTGAATCCATGGAAACTACGCCTATCGTGGTCAATGGAATCATGTATGTCACCACCTCGTTTAATCATGTTTATGCATTGAACGCGGCGACTGGTGAACAACTGTGGCACTACAAACATGAGATGGGTCCGATCACGACATATTGTTGTGGTCCGAATAATCGTGGTGTGGCCGCGTATGGCGACAAGGTTTATATGGGTACACTGGATGCCAAGTTGGTTGCGTTAAATGCGGCGACTGGTGAGATGGTATGGGAACAGCAACTTGCTGACCCCGAATTAGGTTATAGCGAAACCATGGCGCCAACGGCAGTCGATGGAAAAATTCTGATTGGCACCAACGGTGGTGAATACGGTATTCGAGGTTTTGTAAAAGCCTATGATGCTGAAACCGGCGATTTGGTTTGGACTTTTGATACCACTCCAGAAAATTCAGCCGGTGTATGGGCAACCCACGATGCGACGGGATTCGATATGCATCGCGATATCGAAGCAGAGAAAGCAGCTTACGCTGAACTTGGCGATCCGTATAAAACGCTGGGTGGTGGCGTTTGGCAAAACATGGCTATTGATCGTGAAACCAGTATGGTTTATTTCATGGTCGGTAATCCTTCCCCTGATCTCGACGGTTCTATTCGTCCTGGTGATAACCTATATACCAATTCGCTGGTCATGGTTGATCTGGAAAAGGGTGAGTATCAATGTCACTTCCAATACATCGCGCACGATGTTTGGGATCTGGATGCAGTAAGTCCACCGATCATTACGCAAGTCATGGGCAGCGACGGCAACATGGTTAAAGGTATCTTGCACGGCGGTAAAACCGGCTATGTGTACGTACACAAAGCCGATGACTGTAGTTTGATACGCTTTTCTGAGGCCATGGTTTCGCAAGAAAGTCGTTGGGTGCTACCGACCGCTGAAGGTGCGCGCATGTTGCCGGGTGCAAACGGCGGAGTAGAGTGGTCACCGATGTCGATTCATCCGGATGCTAATTTGGCTTATGCCATCAACCTGCATCAACCGATGACTTATCATGTTGAAAGCACACCGTATCCGGAAGGAAAATTATGGTTAGGTGGCGCGTTCAAAGTTATCCCAACTGAAGAACAGTGGGGTAACGTTACTGCAGTGGATTACAATACCGGAAAAATTCGCTGGAAAGTCAAAACCCAGCAACCCATGATTGGTGGTGTCCTCACCACAGGTGGTGGTCTGCTGTTCACCGGCGAAGGGAATGGCTTGTTTAAAGCCTATGATGCTATGAGTGGTGAGTTGTTGTGGCAAGACCAGGCTGATGCTGGTGTTAACGCACCACCCGCTTCGTACAACGTCGGTGGTACACAATATATTGTGGTCGGAGCCGGTGGTAACGTGCAGCTTAACTACAAACGCGGCAACGAAATTATTGCTTACAAACTTGCTGATTAAGTTCTGCAAATAATTACAGTTAAAAGGCCGCCTCCTGCAGGCGGCCTTTTTGTTAGCGTGAAGAATGTTGAATCCGGCAATTGGTTTTCGTGTTCAGTGTGTGTTTATTCAATCAGGTTAAAGTTATTTCCATGTTTAGAAGAATTTGTTTTGTGTCCTTGTTATTTCTTGCATCAGGAAGTTTAGGTGCCGTCGCCGATGAGGATGTCATTGCCGAATTGGCAGCTTCCTGTGTAGTCTGTCATGGCGAAAAGGGTGCCTCACAAAATCCAGTGTTTCCAGTTTTGGCTGGCCAACACTTTTATTATTTATATGTTCAGTTAAAAGACTTCAAAGCAGAGCGCCGGCTGGATCCTGTGATGACACCAATTGCATCGGCTTTGGAGAAAGATCAAATGCAGGCATTGGCTGAATACTTCTCAAAACAAGAATGGCCGCAGATTGAGGCGGGCGATAAAGACAGTGCTGCGACGGCTAATGCGGTCATTACCGCTGGGCAATGCGTCGCCTGCCATTTGGGTGGGTTTGAAGGAGATAGTCGTGTGCCAAGAATGGCTACACAACATAGCGACTATCTTTTTAAAACCATGGTGGATTTTAAAAACAAAACACGCAACAACTCACCGGCAAAGTCGTCATTGTTCGCATCATTTTCTGACGAGGAACTACGCGCAGTCGCTGATTATTTAAGCGCACAATAGTCGTATCTTACCAATTTGTAGCAGCCGGCTTGCTCGCGGAAATTCTTGTTATTGCAAAATCTTAACTATTTCAGTCTGACCCGCGGCCTGCGCAATTTCAATTGCGGTTTTACCGGAACTATCCTGAATTTGTTTGTCCGCGGAGCGTATTAAAAGCAATTCCACCACCGTTAAATGCCCGCCCTGGGCCGCCATCATCAACGCTGTGCGGCCACGATTGTCTTGCTGGTTAGGACTGGCACCATTGTCTAATAACAAAGCCGCCGTTTCTTTTTGACCGTAGCCAGCAGCCCACATCAAGGTGTCCAAGTCGTTCTCGAATTTTTGATTAATGTCCGATGTCGACGACAATAGCAATTTTAAAATTTCAGTATTCCCTTGAGCAGCCGCATAGATAAGCGGTGACTTCCCGGAGTTATCCGTTACCATTTTGGCATCGTGTTTTAACAATACGTCAACGACTTCTGTGTGACCTCTGTACACCGCTTCTGTAAGTGGCGTAATATCTCGCGTGTTTTTTTGATCGACGTTAGCGCCCAATGCAATAAACATTTTCACTAATTCAATTGACCCTTTCTTCGCTGCTTCCAGCAATGGTGTATTGCCATTGAGATTGGGCTGATCCGGCGCAGAACCGTGTTTGAGTAATATTTCTACGGCTTCGGTGTGACCACCTCGGGCGGCGTAAATCAATCCGGTATTGCCAAATCGATTGCGCGCTTTTACCGACGCGCCCCCTTTGAGCAGTGCCTGGACTTCTTGGGTGTTTCCATCGCGTGCAGCTTCAAACAAGCCGAAGTTTAACTGGCGATAATTCACGCTGTATGCGTTCGGCGCTATCAGCATCAACACCATCGCGAAAAAGATCAATCTGTTCATCAACATGCCTCCATGGGTAATGAATTTTTGTGCTTGTTTATATTTGAGTGATTAGTCTAAGCTTTGATAGCGTTCATTTTCAACGGATTTATGGTTTCGGGTCTAAAACCGTTGACTAGATTGTTAAATAGCGGGACTATTGACCCTTAGTTTTAAAACAATAATAGAAATACCAAAGGAGTAAAGTGATGGAAATTCGCTCATTGTATTTGGCGTTTGCCACTAGTTTGTTTCTCGCGCTCTTCGCGCACCAATCCCATGCCGATACCACCGATGTAACGTGGCGAACGGATGTTGAAGTCACAAAAAAAGGCGCGCATTGTGCCGATGATCCAAATTGTTTTAATCGCTATCACCCCGCTATCGAGCCGGTAGCTAAAGCGAACCCAGGCGACCATATCGTTTTTCATACACGGGATGCGTTGGATTCGGATTTAAACCTCGATGCTATTGCCGACGATCTCGCCGCTATCGATCTTAATCTGGTTCATCCCATGACAGGGCCGGTACATATTGAAGGTGCTAAAAAAGGTGATGTGTTAGCGGTGACCTTGGTTGACATTGAACCGGATGAGTATGGGTACACCGTGATCATTCCGGGGTTTGGGTTTTTGCGCGATAAATACACCGAACCTTATTTGGTTAATTGGCGCACGTCTCGAACTCATGCCGAGTCGGATCAAATGCCCGGTATAAATGTGCCGTTCGAAGCCTTCCCAGGTTCAATCGGCGTGTTACCTGGAGAGTCTGAGGTGGCGGCGTGGAAAGCGCGTGAGACAGCACTGGCTACGGCCGGTGGTGTTGTCCTGGCGCCAGAGCCAACAGGTGCGTTGCCGGCGTCGGTATGTGGCGTTGAAGGCTCGCACAAAGAAGATTGCCTACGCACCATTCCGCCACGTGAAAACGGCGGCAATATGGATGTGCAACAAATGCAGATCGGGACGACCTTGTTGTTCCCTTGCTTTATCGATGGTTGCGGTTTGTTCATCGGTGATGTGCACTATGCTCAGGGCGACGGTGAAGTCTCGGGTACAGCAATTGAAATGGGAGCCAAGGTGACTGTGGTCGCGCAGGTGCGTTCCGGTGAGGGTGCGAACCTGGTGGCGCCCCAAGTTGAAGGTGGTGGTCAAATCAAAAATATGGAACCCTCGGAATTTCATCAAACGGTTGGATTGCCGTTAAAAGGAGCAGGTGAAATTCCACCATTTCTTACTTACATCGATTCGCAGAAAATAACTGACCTGGAAAATCTTTCAGAAGATTTGACTTTGGCTGCGCGCCACGCTCTGTTGCAGATGATTGACTACATCGTGCGTGAATACGGTTTAACACCCGAGCAGGCATACATTCTGGCCAGTGTTGCCGTGGATTTGCGTGTCGGGCAGGTGGTGGATGTGCCTAACTATGTGGTTACAGCAGTATTGAATAAAGACGTTTTTAAAAACTAAGTGCAAAATGTCCGAGCATGTATTTCAGCGACGATCATTTATCAGTGGAATGTTGCTTTGTGCACTGGCCGGTTGGGTGCGACCGATTAGTGCGCATACACCGTATCAACAATGGGTGGTGTATCGCAAAAAACATTTAATTATCGGAACCTGTCGTTCGGATCAAGACAGTTACCCGTTTGGGAAATCTATTGCTGAATTATTGTTAGAAGAATTACCCGAAAGTAAGGCGCGTGCGGCCCGTGCGCCTTCCCAGCAACGCCTCGCCAGTTTGTTGACAACGGAGCAACTGAATTTGATATTGCTTACGCATAAGGAAGCGACGCAGTTGCACAAAGGTCAGGCGCCGTTCAAGGAGTATGGCCCATATGATGTCAAAACAGTGTATCCGTTGGGTCATTATTTGTTAGTCAGTGGTAGTTCCTTTCCCAATTATCATGCCTGGTTAGTGGCACAAACATTGTCCAAGAAATACAAGACACCAGCGAGTTACGAAGCGCGAGAATTGCCCGTGCCCATTCATCCGGGTTTGCAGGCGCACCTGGTCGGCGAAGTCATTGCGCCCGAGCCGCTGGACGATACAATCGACGCAGACGAACATACGCATTGATCGGGTTTAGGCGTAAGAATTTCCGTTTAACTTGAATAGTAAACCATGACTGTTAAGAAATGCCGTTGCCTGTGTGGCGCCGTGACCTACGAATACGAAGGCCCCGAAAACTGGCGCGGGCATTGTCACTGCGAAAGTTGTCCTCGCAATACCGCCTCACCATTTACGACTTTCTTTGGTGTGCCAAACGATGCCTATCGTTTCACCGGCGATACACCCAGCGTGTATGAGTCTTCATCAGGCGTGCGAAGATTATTTTGTAACTAATGCGGAACGCCCACGGCTTATGACGCTGACAAGTTTCTGAACGAAATTCATTTTTATGCTGCCAGCCTGGAACATCCAGTATCATTCTCACCGCAATTTCACGTTCATTACGCGGAGAAACTACCATGGATTGAAATCAGTGATGATTTACCGAAGCATGATAAAACCAGTTCTTAGCTTTTCGTCAGAGATTCGTTGTGTATCAGTATCTCGAACTTGATCTTATCCTTACGTCCTCGACATTAGCGAGGGTAGCCAGGTTGAAGTCGCTACAATCTAGCAATTTCAACTTACAACTCTGAGTTTCAACGCATCAAAGCTATATGTGCTTCGTAGCCAACAGGCATACAAAGCACATACACAATTGGGCATAGAGTTCGGATTGAGTCGAATACAACTTCATTCTGTACTCAATCCGATCCTCTTAATGTATGCCTAAGCGGCTACGACTCCGCGAGCATAGGTCCCTTTGGGTACATCGACGGGATCACTGTGCGCGAGTAAAATATGATTCAGGTTCGCATCGCAATCCTCGATCGTCACTTCAATTAGGTCTTCCCTTGCTTGCTGTGACCCTGGCGACTTGAATTGTGTTGGTGAATCCTCAACGATCTGGGGATTATTTCCATTGTGGGCGTTCAATTGTTCCAATTGGTATGCACCCGTTACGAATTCCAAGCGCCTTGTTTGGTCGGCAGCGCCGCGGTTTTCACCAGCGTTCCATTGACTCCGCGAGCTTTTACCATAACGTCTTTGAGGGTGAGGGACCGCGGTTGAACACCATAACTTTGAAACTGCCTTCTTCGTTAGCATTTGGTGCGTCACCTGGAAAACTAACGTCAATGATTTCCAGTTCCAAGTGGTCCCCTCGGATAGGATCAAACCGCCTGTGTCATATCTTGAAAAAAAAGTCATCACATTTCTCCTTTGGTTGGTGAATATATCTTCCTTGGAAATCAATGAACGTATTTAACTTCATTGAAGCAAATGACTATACCAGCAAGCAAGATTGAAAATCCGTGAAATACTAAACAAAAAGGATGATCGAAATTGACTTTACAAGGTGTCTAGATATTCAATCAAGTCGAGTTTTTCTTCATTGGATAGATCAACTCCAAAAGTACGACCAGGTTGCCGTTTTTATATTGATTAATGTCATACCAATCGCCAAGCCATTGGTTAGGTAATCAGAGGGGTTTGCCGAGGGCGTATCCAGGTACTGCGAAGGCTGTGACTAAGGAGTGGCGTCGGGCATGTCGCAACACGAATACCCCCGGCGACGTCGCTGAAGCCTATTACAAAATCTAAATAAACACCCAAGAAAAAAGCGGCAGAGGCGTGACTTCCTGCCGCCGCTGTTCTTCCCGATTAAGGATTAAGGCGTCACCAACGATTCGACTTGAAGTGCCGTGCGCAGATCTTCGACGAGTTGGTCCAATGTCGCCTTGTCCGGCGCTTGTATGCAACCCGGGTAGTAGTTCACAGTCCGTGTTCCGGCGATGGTCGTCTCCGAGATGGTCGCAGACGGAAGATCGGTGGCAACTTGAGTGCCGCAAGCAGCGCTGCCTTGTGTGATGTCCGTTGGCAGTGTATTGAAGTTTGCCGTCTGCAATGCCGCATTTGCCGCCGCGAAGGAACCTGCGGGCAGTGTGCCGGTGCTTTGGCCGGGATTCGACGTAAACTGACCTGCGTTCAGTTCATAGAACTCGTTTGGATAGACTTTGATCGTGTATTCGGGGCAGGTGCCAAAACAAACAGTCTGACCGAGACTGATGCCGCTATCCGGAATCGGTCCAGCCGCCGGATAGGATGGTGACGGTTTGACTTCGTATGTGCATATTCCAATGCAATCGGCGCCGCCGTTTGCCGGGTCACAACTATCCGTTGGATCGTCAACACAAATCTGGCCTTCCGGGCACAAAAATCCGGCGATACCACCACACATTTGACCCTCGTATTTCATGTCTTTATGCGCCGGATATGGAATGCGGGGTCTAATTTCTTCACCCTCATTAGTTTCATCATCCGTTTCCACATCTACCGCGGCCGCAATCTTACGTCCTTGAACGGTTTCAACATCGATAGTTTCCACATCGCCCTCGGTATGCCGTGCCGTATAAACACCGACCACATCCAGTTCGACCGGGCTTTTGATAACAAAAAAACCATCGAGGAAGGCGAAGTCAACACACACTCCGTTGATGGGACAGAAAAATCCCGCGATGTTGCCACAACTGACTTGCACTGCACCGTCGGGCGCCAGTCGTGTCTTTCTAAATGGTGTCACGCTGAATGGACCAGGTTCCGTACCCAACTGATCGGCAAGAGCAACTTTCTCAACAATGGTAATCTCTTTATCGGTCGGGTTGTGAATGTTGACAACCGTTCGATACGTTCCCCTTGCCAGACTGCCGTCCTGATGCGGTAACAACAACGAGCAAAGTACTTTTACCGAATATTGATATTGTGTCTTGATGATATCCGTTGCCGCCAGCGTCTGATCGGATTGCATCGCACCGAAAAATAGTAACGGCAGCAGGTACAAAGTCCTGACTAAGCGACTACCCCGTAGGTGCGTGAGATTGCTTATACATATCAGGCATTTGAAATAAGTAAAAAGATATTTTGATATAAACATATTGACCTCCTTTTTCTGACATAAATGTCATTCCATTGCGTGGTTGATCCGGTGAAATTAACCCTGGATCGTCATACCCCTTATTCGTCATTCTGACGACTCTTCTTTTTAACCGATTTCGTATGCATACGCAGCGAAGTAATTCACAATTAAATCGTGTTTATTTCATAGCGCGTTGTAAGTCGTGCAGGTTATCTTAGGTTGTTTTATCAAACCGTACTCGTTTGACTAAGAAGGCTTTTAATGGAGGAGGGTCGAACATCCGCTATGAAATAAAAACAAGCTTGGTATCTACACAAGCGAGTTTTAGGGCGATACAGTTCTTTCCATCACATGATAAGGAGGCAATATGCAAGCAACTATGGATCAAGAAAAATACATTAAAGAACGACTGGATGATCAAATTGACTGGTACAGTAATAAGAGTAAGCGAAGCCAGACCTGGTTCAAGTCCTTACGTATTCTTGAAATTGTCGCGGCTGCCAGTATTCCTTTTATAGCCGGTTATGTGTCTGAAACAACGCCACTCCTGAAAGTGATTGTAGGTTTGTTAGGCGTTGTTGTCGCGGTGATTGCGGGTGTTATATCCATTAATAAGTTTCAGGAGATATGGACAAACTATAGAACGACTTCAGAAAGTCTCAAACACCATAAATATCTGTATCTTACTCAGTCAAATCCCTACGCCGGCGAGGATTCGTTTAAGTTATTGGTGGAAACAACGGAGTCGCTAATATCTCAGGAAAATGCCGGTTGGAGTAACTACATAAAACAGACAGAAAAAGAGGACGAGGAAAACCCGGATTTAAACTTTCAATAATCCCTCTCTCAATTGTTGTCTGGCACGACAGTGTCACCCTTTTCGTGGCGAATAATTCGAGTGACTCTTGAAACGTATTTTGTGCATTAGTTCACGGAAATACAACGCGATATGCGGTAAGAGAGGGATTGTTTTATTCCGGCGACAACTATGGAGGAGATGGGGCGGCCACTCCAGTGTGGGACGGAAGGTGTTGTAGCCTGGAACACGCACCTTGAGGTCGAAAGAATAGATGTTTAATATCTAACCTTGGCAACTGAGTATGGATGAACGCTACGGCGTTGGAGGATGGAAATGAAAATCAATAAATCACGGATTGTAATTCTTATCGTTGGTGCCGGTATTTTAGCGCTCACAAGTTGTGTTACAGATCGGATAGGCCCCCTCTCTCAAAAACCTAATTGTGGAAAAGGCGCGGGCAAGGTTTTGGACGAAGCATTATGCGTTGGACGCACCGCTGAGTCCTTTCCGGCGGCGGATGAAGATTATTTTCGCGATATGGACTACGGAATCACAAAGAATCCCGAACAAGTGGCCGCAGCGTTAGATCCTTACCTGCCTGGAATCTCTCCGCAAGATGCCGTTGATGCGGTGGTAAAAGGCCGTAACAATTGGATCATCTGGAGTGGTGGCACCGACCGATTGTGGGACGTACTCGGGAAGGACAGTGTTGGTGCTTTGGATTTACTCAAGGCGATTTCAAATCATCCTGATTTGCGGTACAACCGCGACAATCGTTGGTACAGCCAGGGCTTGGTAAATGAACCATGCTTCGAAAAACCTACCGCCCCCAGGGAAGACCGTTATGGGTTGTGGTTGGACGTGCCACGTGAAGGCTGCAAACCGGATCCATTTGAGAACGAACAAAAATACCCCGGAGTAGAGATTGGCGCACGGGGAAAAAATACCCCGGCCGGCTCTTACTATGGATACGCTAGCGGCGTAATAGGCCTGCGATTATTCCCCAACCCGGATTTTGACGCTAAGGCCGAAGCCCATTGGGACCCGGAACGTTACTACGCCGACAAGAGCTATTATTTTGATAAAGATTTGGTTCGGCCCTATCGGGTGGCCATGACTTGTGGGTTTTGCCACGTCGGACCCAATCCCGCCAATCCACCCGCGGATCCGGAAAATCCCAAATTTGAGAATCTGAATTCCAACCCGGGTGCGCAGTATTTTTGGGTAGACAGAATCCTTAACTGGGATCCCGACCCGTCAAGTTTTGCATACCAGTTATTCCACACCTCAAGACCCGGTGCGCTGGATACGTCATTCATTTCGACCGACTACATCAATAACCCGAGTACGCTGAACGCTGTCTACAAGTTGGGTGCGCGTATGGCTATTGCCAAGCGCTGGGGTGAAGAGACACTGGCTGGAGGCGGTCTGGACAACAAACAATTCGATGAATATGTCCCCGCGGGTAGTCCACTCGCGGCTTTCTACCAAGCACCGGACACGGTGTGGACGCCCAGAGTATTGAAAGACGGCGCGGATTCAGTGGGTGCATTGGGCGCGTTGAACCGGGTGTTCCTCAATATCGGGTTGTTCAGCGAGGAATGGCTTGAGCATTTCAAACCATTGGTGGGTGGCTCGCCTTTCTCCCCCATCGAGATAGCCGTTGCAAACAAGAATTCGTCCTACTGGAATGCGACGCAGAAGCAAACTCCGAATCTAGCGCTATTCTTTCTGGCCGCTACCAGGCCGGATTTGCTGAAAAACGCGCCCGGTGGAGACGCCTATTTGAACAAGGACGAAGCGCGCCTTACACAAGGCAAGACGGTATTTGCGGAGCAGTGCGCCCGATGTCATTCCAGCAAACTCCCGGATAAAGCGTTTGGTTTCTTTCCCACGGAACAATGTGCCGGCCCGGGGTATCTCAACTGCTGGAACGACTACTGGGCGTGGACCAAAACGGATGAGTTCAAGCAGGGTATGACTCAAATTGCGTTGGCCGATGATTTTATCAAGGACAATTACCTTTCGACGGATTTACGTGTTCCTGTCACTTTGTTAGAGACCAACGCGTGCCGGCCACTCGGTACGAATGCCTTGGCCAATGACATTTGGGATAATTTTTCCTCTGAGTCCTATAAGAATCTTCCTTCCGTAGGGACGATCACGGTGCATCATCCGACGACCGGTGAACCTCGCGACTATGTGATGCCGGGCGGTGGCCGTGGCTATACGCGTGTGCCGTCGCTCACCAGTGTTTGGTCTACTGCTCCGTTTTTATTAAATAATACCGTGGGCACATTCGATTGGCGGGGTTCGGTGGAAGGCCGGATGAAGTCATTCGACGATTCCATTCAAAAGATGTTGTGGCCTGAGAAACGCGCCGGGGATCGGGTGTTTAAAACAGCATCCGGCAAGGAACTGCCGGGAGTTATTGACGTAACCGACGCACCAAGCTATCTAAGAGCGCCCGCTGGGTATTTGCCGACTTTTCTCAAACGATTAGGGGGTCCACTACACCGGGTATTCCCATGGGCGTTCGGCGACGATGGCATTGAGATCGGCCCCATACCCAAGGGAACACCAGTAAATCTGCTTTCCAATATGAATTTGGAAAAACGACGCGAGGTATTCAAGATTTTATTGAAAGCCAAGCGAGACCTTAAGGCGCTTCCTGCAAACGCCACCAACGAACAGGCGCGCGAACAGTTCCATGATTTGGTAGAACCTATGTTAGCTGTGAGCAAGTGTCCCGACTTCGTGGTAAATCGCGGTCACTATTTTGGCACGGACTATTTGCCCGGTGAAGCGGGGTTAAACGATGACGACAAATGGGCTTTGATTGACTTCCTCAAAACACTGTAACGGACTAGTAATGAGAGGTATGCAGGGTAGCGTCTAATTCAATGCCTGATTGTGCCTCTTGACCATAGCAACGGCGGCGTCTCACGACGCCGTTTTGTTAAACTTTTTGCCACTTGTGCATCCGGTATTGGCGTTTTAATCAGCGGCTGCGCGTCGCTGCTAAAACCCGGTAAGCCACAACCTCAAGAGTCCCTGACATGCGACGCCAGTGACGATGCGGATACCTTTGAGTACATCGTCGTCGGTTCCGGAGCCGGGGGTGGCCCCTTGGCGGCAAACCTCGCGCTCGCCGGTTTTAGAGTGTTGTTGCTGGAAGCGGGTGGTGATGATGAACCCGAAAACTACAAAGTCCCTGCATTTCATACCCTGGCTTCGGAAGACAAACGATTAAGTTGGGATTTTTTTGTGCGTCATTATGCAGACAATGCCCAGCAAAAGCGTGATGAAAAATACACACCACAACGCAATGGTGTGCTTTATCCCCGCGCTGGAACTCTGGGTGGGTGTACCGCGCATCATGCCATGGTGACAGTTTATCCTAACAATAGTGATTGGGATCGAATTGCGGAGGAAACCGGTGACAATAGCTGGCATAGCGAGAATATGCGCAGCTATTTCGAGCGTTTGGAACGTTGCCAATATGTGCATAGTTCCAATAGCAAAAGCCGTCACGGGTTTAGCGGGTGGCTGCCCACCAATGTCGCGGATCCAACGTTGATGGCCCGTGACAAAACCCTCAAAAAACTTGTCCTTGCCACGGTAAAGGAATCCTATGCGGAACTCCGTAGTCCTTTAAAGCGGGCGTTTAGAAGATTGAGATATGGCTTCGATCCGAACGATTGGCGTCTGGTCGAACGCAACTCAGAGGGCGTGTGTATGACGCCGCTTTCCACTTCCGGTGGAAGGCGCTACGGTAGCCGCGAATATATTCAGCGTGTGCAAAAAGCGTGTCCGGAGAATCTGAAAGTTAGAACACATGCTTTGGTATCACGCATCATTCTCGATGATTATAAACGTGCAACGGGTGTGGAGTATCTCGCGGGAAAAAGTTTGTACAAAGCGGATCCAAGATGCAAAGGTGATGAAACCACTAAAAAGCAAGTGGTGTCCGCCACCCGCGAAGTGATTGTAAGTGGTGGTGCATTTAATACCCCGCAAATACTCAAACTGTCCGGTATCGGCCCAAAGGAGGAACTCGCCCGGCACGGTATAGAACTGAAAGTCGACCTTCCCGGTGTGGGGGAAAACCTGCAGGATCGTTATGAGGTATGTGTGGTCAGCAGGTTACGGAAGCCATTATCGATTCTAAAAGGTATGAAATTTCGGGCACCCGTCGATGGCGAAAGACCGGACCGTCAATACAATGAATGGTTGAAGGGGAAAGGCCCTTACACGACAAACGGCGCGGTGATCGCGATAATGAAACGTTCTTTTCAAGAGCGCCCGGACCCGGATTTGTTTATGTTTGGCTTACTTGGAAATTTCAAAGGCTACTACCCAGGATACTCCAGGAAAATTCTTGAACATAAAACCTTTACCTGGGCTATTTTAAAGGCGCACACCCAAAATAAAGCCGGTAGCGTCACTCTGCGCTCCAACGATCCTCGCGACGTACCCGATATCAACTTCAATTATTTTACCGAGGGTGCGGACGAAGATTTGGCTTCCGTACTGTCCGGTGTAAAGACCGTACGTAATACTCTGGGTCGGAGCAAAGACATAATAGATTACGAAATATTTCCCGGTAGGAATGTTAGTACGGACCAAGAGATTCGGCAGTTTGTTAAAGACAACGCCTGGGGGCATCATGCTTCCTGCTCTTGCAAAATGGGTGCAGAGAGTGACCCAATGGCGGTGGTTGATAGCAATTTTCGGGTGCATGGTGTGCGGAATTTGCGTGTTGTGGACGCTTCAGTGTTTCCCAGAATCCCGGGATTCTTTATCGTGACTTCGGTGTATATGATCAGTGAAAAAGCCAGTGAAGTAATTATTGCGGATGCGAGAAAGAGCGGGGTAAGCAAAGTGCCTGAATCACACATAGCTTGATAGAACCGAGAGCAGCCAGGTACATAGCGGGCACGCGGTTGGAATTTTCAAAAATATTTTGTGCATTAGTTCACTGAAATGGAGTGCAATATACGGTAAAAAGTAGATTGTATTAATTCTGATGATCGCACCAAGAGGATTAAGCAATGGCGACACCGGTGTGCTTTATGGTCATGCCGTTCGGTGTGAAATCCACTAACGCAGAACCTGGAAAGGGGCCACCCAAAGTAAACTTCGATGCGTTGTGGGATAACGCATTTGACCCGCTGATTCGCGAACTTGGTTTCGAACCGGTTCGGGCTGACAAGGATTTGGGCGCTTTAATCATTAATGAAATGATTGACCGGTTGACACTGGCTGATCTCGTCGTGGCGGATGTCAGTCTGCCCAACGCAAACGTGTATTACGAAATCGGTGTGCGTCATGCGGCGAAAGAAAAGGGTTGCGTGCTGGTGGCCGCGGACTGGTCGCGGCAGGTGTTCGATATTGATCAGATGCGTCAGCTCCGTTATCCCTTG
>Ga0224508_10000792_pt1 | contig 29523 bp, 23 predicted proteins | sample SF_Jan12_sed_USG_4_FD_170157 | JGI IMG/M metagenome (GOLD analysis project Ga0224508, IMG submission 170157) | Sediment microbial communities from San Francisco Bay, California, United States - SF_Jan12_sed_USGS_21 | ecosystem: Environmental > Aquatic > Marine > Sediment | place: USA...
AGGCTCTCCTGCGGGCGGTCTGCGATCCGTTCGTCCTCGACGGGAGTCGTCGATGAGACGTGTTGCCGTCATCGCCGTCGCCATCGTGGTGGCGCTCGCACTCTCTTCGACGGGGTCGGCCGAGGCCCAGTCGGCAGAGGACGAGATCCAGATCCTCGGCGTCACCGAGGACCCGGCGGGTCGGCTCGCACTCGAGATCGCCGTTCCAGCGAGCATCGGGGAACTGGAGCCGGTGGAGTCGAACTTTGGGCTCACCGTCGACGCGGCGCCCCTGCCCTTCGAGATCGCCCCGATCGAGGAGGTCGTCGACGTCGTCGTAGTGCTCGACACTTCCGGGAGCATGCGGGGCGAGTCGCTGGCGGCAGCCAAGGACGCTGCTTCGGTGTTCGTCGAGCGATTGCCGGACGACGCTCGCGTCGGTGTGGTCAGTTTCGGGGCAACGGCAACGGTTCAGTCGGCCCCGGAGCTCGGCCGGGACGTCCAACTGCGGGCGATCGGCGAGCTCCAGGCCACAGGGGAGACCGCGCTCTGGGATGCGCTCGTGCTTGCCGCCGACCTCGTCGACGACCTCGACGCTGATCGCCCCTATGTGGTGGTGCTGTCCGACGGCGACGACACCGTCAGCGTTGCCGATCGGTCGGTCGCCGTCGACCGGCTCCGAGCGGCGGGTGCCGGTCTCTACGCGATCGCCATGGAGACTCCCGACGCCGACCCGTCGCTCCTCAACGGAACCGTGGCTGCGGTCGGCGGGCACTTCCTGTCGACCGACAGCATCGATGAGCTCGAGGCGCTCTATGTCGACACTGCGTCCCGGCTGGCCAGCCGGTACGAGCTGAGCTTCGAGGCGACAGCCGACACAGAACACTCGATCGTCGTGTCGGTGGCCGCCGACGGCACCGTGGCGACGGCCCGAACGTTGCTCGAAGGCCGATCCCCGACAACCGACGCAGTGCCGGACCGCCCCGCTCAGGTCCTCAATGTGACCGAGGCCCAGCTGGGAACGGTGGCCATCGCCGATCCCGGGCCGCTGGGTGGCGTGACGACGCTCGGCGTCGGCGTCCTCGCCATGTTCGCCGCGTTCGCCGTGCTCGGCCTCTTGATGACGGCGCCGAGGCCCCACATCCACCTGGACACCGCGGCCGGGGCCGACCGCGTCGCCGGTATGAACAGCCGGCTCACCACCGCTACTGACCGCTTCGTCGTCAGCCATGACGCCGATGGTGAGCTGGACGGCGCACTCGACGCCGCCGGCATCAACATGCGGCCGGGCGAGTTCGTGCTGCTGGCGGTGGCGGGGGTCGTGGTGGCGTCGCTCCTCACCTCTGGGATCGCCGGACTAGTCGCCGGGGTCTTCGTCGCCCTCGTCACCTCGCTCTCGATCTACCTCTACGTCGCCGTGCGGCGGGGGCGGCGGCAACGGCAGTTCGCCGACCAGCTGACCGACACCCTCACCATCCTGACGGGAAGCCTTCGAGCAGGCCGCGGTCTGCCGCAGGCGATCGAGCTGGTGGCTGACGAGGCCCCGTCGCCCACCGCCGAGCAGTTCCGCAGGATCGTCTTCGAGACCAGGGTCGGCCGGGACATGACCACGTCGATGTTGGCCACGGCCAAGCGCATGAACAGTGAGGACCTCGAGTGGGTCACTCGGGCCGTCGACATCAACCGCGAGCTCGGCGGTGACCTGACGGAGGTGCTGGACAACGTCGCGACCACGCTGCGCGACCGGCGCCGTGTCGCTCGGCAGGTACGAGCGCTGTCGGCCGAAGGTCGGGCATCGGGCTGGGTGCTCCTCGGTCTGCCGTTCCTGATGTTCGCCTTCCTCGCATGGAGGACCCCCGACAGCGCTGCGCTCCTTACCGGAACGCCGCTCGGCCAGATCATGCTGGCCATCGCTGGGGTGGGAATGGCCGTCGGCTACGTGTGGATCCGCAAGCTCGTCGATCTGAAGTACTAGGAGAGGAACGGAAGATGCCACTCATGGTCTGGCTCGCATCGGCGGCGGTAGCGGTCTCGCTCCCGGTCGCGTGGTTCGCGGTCGCCGGCGACCGCCAGCTCACCCACCGGGTCAGCCGCAACCTGGTCGATCATCCAACGAGCATGCGGGCCGCCGTGTTGGAGCGCTCGGCCGCCGAGCGATTGCTGGCCCCCATGGCCAGGGGCGTCGGTGCTCGTCTGCTCCGCTTCACCCCGACCGGGTGGGTCGGGGCCAAGGCCGAGGCGCTGGCCAAGGCAGGGCTCACGGGACGGATCACGACCGAGCAGCTTCTCGGAGCGAAGATCCTCCTGCCGCTGCTGATCGGCGGATTCTTCGCCTTCAATCTGACCGCGAGCGCCACATTCTCATCCGTGGTGTTCGCCCTCGTCGTCACGATCGTCGCCTTCTTCGGCCCCGATCTCGTCGTCCGCTCGATCGCCGATCGCCGGGCGGACGAGATCACGTCGGTTCTACCCGACGTTCTCGATCAGCTGACCATATCGGTCGAGGCCGGGCTCGGGTTCGAGGCGGCCCTGGCCCGCATCGTCAAGAGCGACACCCATGCCCTGGCTCAGGAGTTCGGCCGGATGCTGCAGGACATCCAGTTCGGCACGGGGCGGACCGATGCCCTCGATGCACTCGCCAAGCGATCCCAGGTCGACGATCTCAAGACGGTCGTCCTGTCACTCCGCCAGGCCGAAGCGCTCGGCGTGCCCCTGGCCCAGACGCTCCGAAACCTCTCAAGTGAGATGCGGGAGAAGCGGCGCTTCCGGGCCGAGGAGAAGGCACATCAGTTGCCGATCAAGATGATCTTTCCCCTCGGGCTCTGCATTCTGCCAGCGCTCTTCATCGTGATCATCGGCCCGGCTGTCGTCAGCTTCGTCGAGCTCTTCTGAGGAGGACGCCATGACCGACATCGACCTTCCACTGGTCGCCCCCCAATCGGTTTCGACGTTGCTCTGGGAGCTGCGACAGGGAGCCACGAACGCGCTCGGTATCGGCCCGCTCGGTACCGGGTTCGAGCCGCTCGACTCCGTGCTCGATGGTGGGTTCCTCCCCGGCGAGGTCGTGCTCCTCGGCGGCCAGCCCGGCGTCGGCAAGACGGTGTGCGCGCTGCAGTGGGCTCGCAACATGAGCAGCAGCGGCCGGCGCGTGACCTTCGCCTGCTTCGAGCACGACGAGGCAGCGCTACTCAACCGGCTCCTGGTCCAGGAGCTGGCGCTCGTCACGACGGAATCCGATCCGATCGAGCGGCTTCGAGCCAAGGCTCTCGTCCGTGACCTGATGCTCGGACTGACGACGATCGATGACGCAGTGGCCGAGTCGCCAACGATCGACGAAGCCCTCACCTCGCTCGAGGTCTTCTCGCCGAACCTGCAGCTGCTACGGGCGTCGGCCCAGCGGACGACGCCTCGCGAGCTGGACGAGGTCAGCAGCGCGCATCTCGACGCAGGCGGCGTGCTGTTCGTCGACTACCTCCAGAAGCTGCCGGTGCCATCGGCCAGCAGCCTGGAGGAGCGGGTCTACCGATCGGTTGAGATCATGAAGGAGCTGGCGATCGCCCACCAGATCACGGTCGTAGCATTGTCGGCGGCCTCGTCGGCGGGGATCGGCGCCGATCGAGTGCGGATGGACCACCTTCGAGGCTCGGACGCCCTCGCCCACGAGTGCGACCTCGCAATCCTGATGAACCACAAGGTCACCGCCGCCGCCGACCGACATCTGAAGTTCGACCTGACCCAGCTGGACGAGGCTCGACGGCGGACCATCTTCTCCATCGAGAAGAACCGCAGGGGCGAAGTGGATCTCCATCTCGAGTTCGTGAAGGACTTCTCGAACTTCCGGTTCCGGCCCGACGGCGGCTTCGTGACCGAAGCCCTGGATGATGATTGATCGAATGGAGGTCTCACCGGTGCTCGACACCTCGACGCGCGACTCGAAGATGATCCCCGGCCGGGTGCTGTCGAAGCTCGGCCTGTGCATGGTGTACGTCCTGTTCGCGTATGCCCACCTGGTCGCTCTCACCCAGGACGGGTTCCGCCTGAGCCTCGCCCTGCTCGTGGTGTTCGAGTCGATCATGGTCGGCCTCGTGTTCTTCCGGAGGGACAGCACCGACGTCGACATGACGGCCATGGCGGTGCTCGCAGGTCTGATCGGCAGCTTCGCCGCGCTCGGGTTCCGCCCGGCCGGCGACAACCAAGACCTGCTCATCGGGCAGGCCATTCAGGTGGTCGGTGTCCTGTTCCAGCTCGGTGCCTCGTTGTCGCTCGGCCGATCGTTCGGGCTGGTCCCGGCGAATCGGGGAATCAAGACCGGCGGGCTGTACCGGATCGTTCGTCACCCGCTCTACTTCTCGTACCTGATCACCGAGGCCGGCTACATCATCAGCAATCCGTCGTGGCGCAACGTGATCATCTTGGCGATCGGGGTCAGCTTCCAGGTCGTGAGAATCCACTACGAGGAGCGCCTCTTGAGCCGGGATACCCAGTACGCCCGCTATGCAGCCACCGTCCGTTGGCACCTCGTTCCCGGCCTGTGGTGAGCCGGACCGGAGGAGCGACCGCTGATCAGGAGCCTGTGAACTCCCGGTCCCAAGCCTGCAAGAACCGGTCGAATCGCTGGTGGGCATACGGGATGAACCTGATCCTCTGGATCGGCTCGAGCGCCAGCGGGAGGGCGGCCATCGCGTACATGTAGTCGGACAGCATGATCGCCCGACGGGTCTCCCCCACCAGCGAGTGGAGCTCATCGTCCCGATCCGAGCTCGCAGCGAAGTCGATGTTGTCGAGGTAGAAGCCGATGAGCGAAGCCAGGTCAGCGTCGGTGAACGCCGGTGGTACGAGCTGGAAGTGGGGTGGCTCGCTCAGCCCGTGCTGCAGCGTCGTCTCGGCGAAGAAGTTGGCGAAGTCGAAGGCGATGTGGTTGAGGGAGGAGAACTCGAAGTCCAGCAGCTTGATCGTGCCATCGTCGAGGAGGAAGACGTTGCCGTGATAGGTGTCGTTGTGGCAGAGCACGGGCTGTCGACCGGGCAGACATCGCTGCACCTTGGCGATCGTCTCGCTGCTGTAGAGAGCCTGCAGGTCGAGACAGAGAGCCTGTTCGTCTCGAGGTAGCTCCGACCGGCGCGGCCCGAGAACCGACCGTGCCAGTGGGCCCCACCGCTCGTGGACGAGCTCGAAGAACGTCTTCGACGGTAGGTTGTCGACCTCGACCCGATGCAACCGGAACAGCTCACCGGCCACCTGGCGCTGGATGTCGGCGTCGAACACGTCCTCGGCGGTGAGCGTCCGACCTCGGTAGAACTGCTCGATACGACAGCTCTCGTCGTAGTGGTAGCAGTGGGCTGCGATCTGGTGCTGGCCAAGCAGGAGGAACAGCTCGCGTTCGGTTTGGAAGTCGAGGATGGCGTTCTCCTTGCCGGCCAGCTGCCGGTAGAGCACGGCGGGAGGATCGATGGCTCGCCTGGCTCGAACGCCCATCGTGAACGACGAGAACCCCTTGGGGTCATCGAAATCGAAGTCGTCGGTCGTGCAGCCCCGCCATGATCGGAGCGCCGCCTGGCAGCGCTCCAGCACCCTTTCCGCTTGACGATCCCGATCGTTCACAGTCCTGCCGACTATAGGAATCAATCGGCCCGCTATGCGGGGAGCTCAGGAGCCTGACGTCGTGATCGAGAAGTCGAGGTCGACGGCATCTCAGTCATTGAGCCCGTCGGGACCCACCGCCACGTCAATCGTGTCGCCCGGGGCCAGGGTGCCGAGCGACGTGTCGAATGGCGACGGGGTGGTGCCACTGTGGGTCAGGCTCGACACCAAGGTGTCGTTGACCCGGACCTGTAGCTCGACCCCGCCCGAGATGCAGCCCCGATCGTTGATCGACGCATTGGTGATGGCGAACATGCCACTCGACGACACGGTGTAGCGGACGATGGCGTACCGTTCGTCCGCCGCGTTCTGCGGGGCGCCGTAGCCGGGGTGAACACCCCAGCCAGCGACCAGGCCGAAGGTGAACTCGTCGCCCGACTGGGAGCCCAGCTGACCGTCGGAGTCGTACTGAATCGTGTTCCACTGCAGGGGGGCGTACTGCGAGGAGTCGCCGACAGGGCCGCCGGCATTCCACCAGTAGGACCAACCGCTGGTTGGCGTCGGGCCGGCGAAATCGTCGCTGAACGTTGCGGTCGTTACCCCGGGCTCGGCCGGCTCGTAGGCCAGCGAGAAATCGATGTCGACCGCGTCGCAGTAGTCGTAGTCGCCCGGACCGACGGCGACGTCGATCGTGTCCCCGGCGATCAGTGGGCCGAGATCGTGATCGAAGCCCGACGGCGTCGTCCCCGTGTGGGCGAGCGTTGCGACCACGTCGTTGTTCCGGAGGACGGTCAGGTCCACGCCTCCACTGGTGCAGCCTCTGTCGACGATCATCGAGTCGACGATGGCGTAGCTGCCAGCGTTGGTGACCGTGTACCGCATGATCACATGCCGATCGACCGCCGTCCCCTCGTTGCTGCTCCGCCCGGGGTGCACCCCCCAGGCGGCTGCACGCCCGTAGGGGAAGCTGTCATCAGAAGGCCCGGGCAGGATGCCGTCGGAATCGGGAGTCATCCCACCGTTTGGTCGCAGCACGATACCCCGTACTCGACGGCGTCTCGACCATAGAAGACTCGTCTAGGTCTTCTTCCTCTTCTTGTTGTTCTTCTTGTCGGCCGCGAGGCGTTCCTCGAATCGGCGGCAGACGGTCTCGAGCACCTGGATGCGGGCCCATCGCTTGTCATTGGCGGCAATCAGATACCAGGGTGCTCGAGCCGTGCTCGTCTCGGTGACCATGTCGTGGACCGCACGCTCGTAGAGCGGCCACTTCTCGCGGTTCCGGTAGTCGTCGTCGGTGAGCTTGTATTTCTTGTAGGGCGTATCGATGCGCGCCTCGAAGCGACGCAGCTGCTCCTCCTGGCTGACATGTAGCCAGAACTTCAGGACGGGGATGCCGTGACTGCATAGGTGAGACTCGAAGTCGTTGATCTCCCCGTAGGCTCGGCGCCACTCGTCCTCGGACGCGTACCCTTCGACTCGCTCCACCAGGACACGGCCGTACCAGGTGCGGTCGAAGATGACCGTCATCCCGTCACGCGGGATTTGACGCCAGAAGCGCCAGAGGTAATGGCGAGCCGCCTCCTCTTCGGTGGGAGCCGCGATCTGTACCACCTGATAGTTGGCGATGGGCATCGCGTTGGTCAGGCGGCGGATCGTGCCGCCCTTGCCCGCCGCGTCCCAGCCCTCGAAGGCCAAGACGGCGGCGATGCGCCGCTCGCGCAACTCGCGCGAACAGCGGTTGAGCTGTGCCTGGAGGCGCTCGAGCTGATCGTCATAGCTTTGCTTGTCGAGGGTCGCGGATAGGTCCACCGAATCCAGTGCGAGCTGACCGTCCACCGGAGGGAGGTCGTCGACGGCCGGGGCGGAGGGCGGCACGAGCGCCGGCGCGGCGAGGCGTCGTGCGAGCGCCTCGTGGATGCGTTGAGCCACGGCGAGATTGCGGTAGCGGCGGTTGGTGCTCTCGACGATGTTCCAGGGGGCATCGGGTGTATTCGTCCGCCTAACCACCTGCTCGACCAGGGCGAGACCCTCGTCGTAGTTCTCGAGGACCTCCCAATCGCGCGTCTCGATCTGCCAGCCCTCCTCCGGGCTCTTCTTGGCCTTCTTGAGGCGCTTCTCGAGCACATCCTTGGGAAGATGCAGCCAGAACTTGATCAGCAGCGTGCCGTCCTGGGCCAGCTCTCGCTCGAACCCCTCGATGGACTCGATGCCGCGCTCGAAGTCGAGCTCCTCGATGTCCCCCGCAAGTGCAGCACCCACGACCTCCGACGCCCACGCCCCTAGAAACACGGCCGTGCGGCCCTTGGGCGGCAGCCGTCGCCAATACCGATAGTGCGGTGGTCGCTCGAGATCGCCCTCGCTCCGCCGACCCTCTCCGAAGAGTGCATGGGTCTCCATGAAGCGGGCGTCCATCCACTCGGCGAGCGCCTGTGCCACCTCGATGCAGCCCGGACGATCGTCGCCCGCTAGCAGGACGACCGTGGAGAAGTCGGCCCTGCCGAGCTCGAACTGTGCATTGAGGAGATCCACACGCAGCGCTTCGAGGCGCACGTTGTAGTCGTCTTGTTCTAGCTTGTGGCCGACCTCAGCTGCAGCGAAGAGCCCTGCTCGGGGAGAAGTCGCCACGGCCTTAAGGTCTGCCAGAGATGTCGTAGAGAATCCGCACGATCTCCACCCCGATCACGATGACGGTGAAACGATCCTACACAATCACCTGCCGCTACCGAAGCCGAAGCGCGTGGAGACGGCGCGGCTGCACCCTCGGAGACGACGCCCGATCTGATCCGGAGCGACCGGTGGCGTTGTCGGGCGCGTCGTCTGCAAGAGATACTCAACGATAGACGGAGCTCGATTCGATCGACGGTCGACCGAACCGCCGTCATGACCGTGACTCCCCTGGTGGACGTGATGATCCTTTTCGCCGGCGACAGCAGAGATCGACCGTGACGGCGCCTGGTGGAGGCCGATCGGTCCTCCGCCTGCTGTGCGTCCGTGCAGTGCGCCTGGCCTCGGCGATTGCCCTGCTCGGCCTAGCGGCTGGCTGCAGCAGCCGCGCCGAAGTGCCCACCGCGGTACGCGATGCTTCCATCTACCAATCGGTCATTAACGATCTCGTCGATCAATCGGGTGTCGACCTGGACGACTCCGGGGAGATGCCGGTGGTGTTCATCGAATCGTTCGAACCCGACGAGATGCCGCTCGAGGTGCAGGTGGAGGTGATCGCTGGCTTTGTCGAGCGATACGAGATTCGGTTCATCGACGACCGCGACGAGGCCGTGGAGATCGATGAGGCCGGCGAACCCGTTCGTGCGGGGAGTCTACTCATCGGTCTCGGACCCATCGTTCTCGATGGGGCGGCCGAACTGCGTGGCGAGCTGTACCTGAGCACTGAGGAGGTCCGCGCCTATCGCTACCGGCTCAGTGCCGCCAGCGACGAGTCGTGGAGCGTGACGGCCGGCAGCCCAGAGGCCATCGAACCTGTGGGCTTCGTCCGGGCGTCATGACCGAGCTTGAGCCTGGCAAGCCCTATCCCGCCGATCAGTCGCTTCTCGGCGACACGCGCGCATCGTCCCTCATACCGGTGCAGGCCCTCCACAGCAGTGGTGAGGCATTGTTCGCTCTCTCCCTTGTGGGGTCGCTGTTCTTCAACGTGAGCGTCGACGCTGCCCGACCGAGGATTCTGCTCTACCTTGCGCTGACGATGGCACCGTTTGCCGTCTTGGCGCCTCTCATCGGCCCGATCATCGACAGACTCCGCAGCGGGCATCGAGGGGTGCTGTTCTTGTCGCTCGGAGGACGAGCCATCGTGGCCTTGTTGCTCGCGTCTCAGCTCAAAACCCTGTTGCTGTATCCCGAAGCCTTCGTGATGGTCGTCGCCGCCAAGGTATTCGCTGTCGGGCGCAATGCTCTCATTCCCTCCTTGGTGGAGGATCGCGACCATCTCGTCGTCGTCAACTCTCGGCTGGCTCGGGTGGGGGCAACGGCGGGCGCGGTTGCTGCCGTCATCGGAGTGGCCATCTTGCAGGTCGCCGACGCCAGCTGGGTGCTGCGCGCCGGCGCGCTGTTCTATGCGGTAGGGGCGATCAGTGTCCTTCGAATTCCTCGGCATCGTGTCGATACCAACGCCTCGCCGATCGTGGAATCGACCGAGATGCATGGCCCCGGCATCCGGTCCGCCACGGTTGGCATGTCCGGACTGCGATTGGCGACCGGGTTCGTCCTGTTCCACGTGGGATTCGCCCTCAAGACATCTGGGCAGCCGTCCTGGGTCGTCGTCGGGGTTCTCGGAGGTGCGTCACTAGGGGCGTTCGGGGGAACGTTCGTGGCTCCCTGGCTACATCAACGTTGGGACGAGCAGCGAGTGCTGACGTTCTCTCTCCTTCTCCCAGCGATGGTCGCAGTCGTCACCGCGCTCCGTTTCCACGGCTCGACGGCATTCGCCCTTGCGGTGGCGCTGGGATTGGCGGGCAGCGTGGGGCGTCGAGCCTTCGACGGTGTGGTCCAGACGGAGGCCCCGCACACGAAGCGCGGCCGATCCTACGCCCGTCTCGAGACCCGTCTGGAGGTTGCCTGGGTGGTCGGCTCGTTGGTGGCCGTCCTCGGCCGGTTCCCCAACTGGCTGGGCTTGGCGATCCTATCGGCCTGCTTGGGCGCCCTCGGCATCAGTCGCATCGTCGCCAGCATCGAGGCCGCTCGAGTGGGGGCCGACGTCGGAGCGGCCTCGCTTCCCTTTCGCCTCTTGGAAACCGCCGAAGCCGTAGCAGCAAGGGGCGATCGACAGCAGGCGGTACTCGTTGCGTTGGCGGCCGCCGAGGCGGCCGCCATCGTGGGCAAGGTCCCCTCCGAGCGGCTGGGCGAGCTCCAGCGGCGAGGCCGGGAAGCAGCCATCGGCAACGAGCCTTCTGTCGAGGACGACGTGCTGCGCCTCGCCCACGATCTGGTTGCGGAATCGAGCGACTAGTGGGCTGGAGCGTTCTCCTCGACAGCGGCCCATTGCCAGCTCGGGTCGGAGAGGCCACCGGGGTGAGGTTGGGCCTATGGCCCTAGAGCCCTCCAGCTCGTCGACGAAAAAGAAAGCCATGCGTCACACGATCGTGTTCATCGCACGACAGGTCGTCTTGATCGGATTGGCGGCGTTGGCGTACTTCGGTGTCCGCGGGCTGACAGAGGGCGACGTCGATCGAGCCAATCGGAACGCGGAGCGGTTGCTCGATGTCGAGCGGACGCTCAGTGTCGACATCGAACGCGGCCTTCAGGACGCCCTCCTCACCAACCAGTGGCTGGTGGACATCGCCAACTGGATCTACATCTGGGGCCACTGGCCCGTCGTTGCCACGACCCTGGTCTGGCTGGCGATCGCCCGTCGCCGCGATTTCTATCAGCTGCGGAACGCCATGTTCATCTCCGGAGCAATCGGGCTGGTGATCTACGCGAGCTTCGCAGTCGCTCCACCCCGTCTGTTCTCGATTGACTACGTTGACACGGTTACCGAGAACTCGGTCTCGTACCGTCTGCTCCAGCCTCCCTCGTTGGTGAACAAGTACGCTGCTGTGCCAAGCCTGCATTTCGGCTGGAACCTGTTGGTAGGTCTGGCCTGGCACAATGCCGGCAGGAGCATCCTTGCGACCGGCGCAGCGGTGACCATGCCGCTAGCCATGGCTTTCGCGGTGGTCGCGACGGCCAACCACTGGACGCTCGACGTCATTGCCTGTGCAGTCGTAGCGTTGAGCGGCCTCGCCCTCGAACGAACCCGGCTGAAGCGCCTCAGCCGCCCGAGAGTCGACGACTCCGAGATCGCCGGCGCCCCGGTTCCACCGGTCGCCGTCGACCACGACCAGAACCACAACCAACAGTCGCCCAGTCACAGCCAGAGGACCCGGGCTCGACGCAGCCGACACCCGAGGCCGGTAACGACTGGACAACTCCCTGAGGGGCCACGTCAGTAGAGTCGATGCTGGAACCGTCGGGGGGTGCTGAGTGCTCGAGGACTACCGGGTCATCGATCTGTCGGACGAGCGTGGGCACCTGGCTGGGCAGATTCTGCGTCAGCTAGGCGCAGAGGTGATAGCCGTCGAGCCGACGGGCGGATCATCGGCACGACGCCTCGGACCCTTCGCCGGTGATGTCGAGGACACCGAGAGGTCGTTGCATCATTGGTCATACAACCGTGGCAAGAAGAGCGTCGTGCTCGACCTGGACGCCCCCGATGGTCGCGCTGCGCTCCACCGACTGATCGCCGGGGCCGATGTGCTCATCGAAACCTGCAGCTCTGAGGAGCGCTCACGCCTCGGCCTCGAACCTCACGAGTCAGCGGCGTCGAATCCGGCCCTCATCCATGTGTCGATAACTGCGTTCGGCAGCACCGGTCCCAAGGCGAACTGGGCGGCCTCTGATCTCACGATCCAGGCGGCGTGCGGGAACATGGTCATCACCGGGGACAAGGACCGGCCGCCACTTCGGGTCGGCACCCTCCCCCAGGCGTTCCACAACGCGGCGTCCGAGGCCGCTGCCGCCGTGCTCATCGCGCTGCACGAACGTCAGACTCGTTCGGGCCTCGGGCAGCACATCGATGCATCGGCCCAACAGAGCATGAACCAGTGCGCCCAGTCGATGATGTTGGCCGAGCCGACCAACGCCGTGATGACCACGCGGATCGCCGGCGGTGCCAACCTCCAGGGCATCGACATCCAGCTGATGTGGCCCTGCAAGGACGGCCATGTATCGGTAACGCTGCTGTTCGGCCTGATGATCGCCCCGTTCACCCAGAACCTCTTCGACTGGGTATGCGAAGAGGGATTCTGCGACGAGGCCGCCCGGGACAAGGACTGGGTCAACTACGCCGTGATGCTGCTCGACGGGCGCGAGCCCGTTGCCGAGTACGAGCGCTTGAAGGGGCTCCTCACCGAGTTCTTTGCGACCAAGACCAAGGCCGAGCTCCTGCACGCGTCGCTGACCAGGCGGGTGCTGATCGCACCGGTGTGGAACGCGGAGGACGTTCTCGATAGCGAGCAGTTCGCAAGCCGCGGCTACTGGGAAGACGTTGAACACCCGCACCTTGGACCGATTCGATACCCGGGTGCGTTCGCTCGGTTCAGCGCTGCTCCCCTGGAGAAGCTCCCCGCGGCACCTGCGCTCGGTGCCCACACCGAGGCCGTTCTCGCCGCCCCCCTCGGAACCCAAGCGTTGCCGTCACACCGAGCACCGCCTCCACCGATCCCCCGCTCCACAACTTGAAGATCCTCGACCTCAGCTGGGTCATGGCCGGCCCGGCCGCCTCACGGGTGCTGGCCGACTACGGCGCAGAGATCGTTCGGATCGAATCCGAGACCCGGCCCGACGGGGCCCGCACCCTTCAACCGTTCCGAGACAACGTCACGGACCCCCACTATTCCGGACTCTGGAACAACATGAACGCAGGAAAGCGGGAGCTGTCGTTGAACCTGGCCAAGGAGGAAGCGATCGATGTCCTGTGGGACCTCGTAGCGTGGGCCGATGTCGTGCTCGAGACATTCTCCCCAGGATCTCTGGCGAGAATGGGCTTGAGCCCCGACGCCATGCTGGAGCGCAAGCCCGGAATAGTCGTTGCGTCCAGCTGCCTCATGGGCCAAACGGGTCCACTGGCCAAGCTCGCCGGATTCGGCACCATGGCAGCTGCGATCTCGGGCTTCTTCTACCCAGTCGGCTGGCCCGATCGTGCCCCGTGCGGTCCGTTCGGGGCCTACACCGACTACACATCGCCCCGCTGGTTCGTTGCCGCGATTCTGGCCGCCGTCGAACATCAACGCGCCACGGGCGTCGGTCAGCACATCGATTTCTCGCAAGCCGAATCGGCGATGCATCTGCTCGCTCCGGCGTTGCTGGAGCGGTCCATCAACGGACGGACATGGGAACGAGCCGGCAACAAGGATCTGGTCCACGCGCCCCACGGCGTCTACCCGGCCGCCGGCGACGACCGCTGGATCGCCATCGCCTGCACCGGGCAAGCCGAGTGGCAGGCCCTGGCTGAGGTGATCGGACGATCCGACCTGGGCGGCCTCGAAGGAGCTCGACGAAAGCAGCGAGAGACCGAGCTCGACGAGCTGGTTGGCGCCTGGACACGCCAACGGGATGCGGTCGACGCGATGATTACCCTTCAGGCCAGCGGCGTCCCCTCCCACGTCGTTCAGAACTCCGACGAGGTCTCGGTCGACCCACAGCTGCTACACCGCAACCATTTCGTGGAAGTGGCCCACAGCACCCAGCCGGGTGGGACCACGATCGTCGAAGGAACGCGTTTCGTCCTGTCACGGACTCCAGCGGCCATCACGACTGGAGGGCCGACGTTCGGCGAGCACACCTTCGAGACTCTCAGCGAGATACTCGGCTACGACAGCGACCGCATAGCCGAGCTCGCCGCAGCCGAAGCGCTGGAGTAGACCACCGACGACACGGCATTTCGGCCGGCCAGTGGGCGCGACCCCGTGGCGGCATGTCGGTCCGTAGTCGTCAGGTCATGGCGCTCGTGAAGGTGGCCAGGTCGAAGTAGTCGCGCCACACCTTGATCTTGCCGTCCTCCATCTCGAACACACCCGTACAGGGGAGATCGACGGACTTGTCACCGGACTTCGTTCGATCGAGTCGCTCGGCGATGACGACGTCGCCCTCGCCGACGATGTTGACCAGCACCCACTCGGTCTCGGTCCAGTCGGCGGTGAAACCGGCGATCATGTTGCGCACGTTGTCCCGGCCCGAGACGGGCCCGATAGGCATGTTGTGGTAGCAGCCGTCCTCGGTGAAGTAGGCCGCGAGCTCGTCCGCGTCGAGGCGGGACCACGCCTGGACGAACTCGGTGACGATGGCCACGTTCTCGTTGCTGGCCATGATCGGAGCTCCTTTCGTGGTTCGGTCATAGTGTCACATCCGGTCGCGGTCGACTGGCCGATCGGCTCCGACCACCTCTGGGCGGTCCTGGCGACCGGGCGCGAGGACGGCTCCCCCCAGCAGTCGATGATCGGCTACGTCGCACCGCCGAGACCATCTCGGCCGACCCGGATCGGGCTGAGCTGTCCGCCGACGTGTTCGCTCGCCTCATGGGCAAAGACCGGCAAGAGCCTGCCAGCCTGGTGCCACTACTCGACGAGCACCCCGGGGCGAGAGCCGCCATCTGGTGGCGAACCGGCAACGCCGAGTCGCTACGTTCGGCTCGAGCTGGCGCATAGCCTCGTCCCATGAGCTTCTCCTCGCCCCGCCGACCCAAGCTGGACTCGCCGACCGACCGGAGCGTAGCGCTCGTCGACGTCGGCACGGTGCGAGGCCACGCCCTCGTCGCCGACCGATGACACCGCGATCGACCGAGGTCGCCGTGATCGGTGGCGGATCGTCCGGAGCCGTGGTCGCCGCACGGTTGGCTACCGCTGGGGTTGACGTCGTCCTCGTCGAGGCCGGGCCCGATTACGGGCCACGCCGGGCCGGGTCGTGGCCGGCCGAGATCCTCGATGCCGCCGCGCTGGCCACCACCCATGACTGGGGCTACTCCTCGGGCCCGGTACCGGGCCGTGAGCCATGGACGTGGGAGCGAGCACGGATCCTAGGGGGTTGCTCGGCTCACAACGGTGCCATCGCTGCGGTCGGCCACCGCCTGGACTACGACGCCTGGGGCCTGGACGGATGGGCAACCGACGACTTGCGCCCCCTCTTCGCCCTGGCCCTCGAAGAGATGCAGGTGCGAGCCTATGACGCGGCCGAGGCCACCCCGTTCCATGCCCGCTGCCTCGATGCGGCCCGCTCGGCCGGATGGTTCCTCGCCAGCGACCTCTGCAACCTCGACGCCAACGAGAGCTTCGGCCTCGAGACGGTGAACGTGGTCGATGGTGTTCGCTGGAACACGGCCTTCGCCTATCTCGACCCGATCCGGGACACAGCCCAGCTGACCATCGCCGATCGCAGTCTTGCGGATCGGATCGAGTTCGGCACCAGTGGCGTTGCCGTCCACATCATTGCCGACGGCGGGACGTCGACGATCGCCGCCGACACCATCGTGGTCGCAGCCGGAGTGTACGGGACGCCGGCGATTCTCCAGCGTTCGGGCATCGGCGACCCCGACCGCCTCCGAGCTGTAGGGGTCGACCCCGTGGTCGACTCGCCCCTCGTCGGCAGCAACCTCCACGACCATCCGATGATCAACGCCGGCCGCGAGCTCTCCGATCGCCTTCGGGAGGACATCTCTGCGGCGCTGGCCGCCGGGTTCGTCCCGGAGGAGCAGACGCTGGGCAAGGCCTGCTCGAGCATGGCCACCGACGGCGTGTTCGACCTGCACCTGTTCCCCGTCTGCGCCTCGACCCAGACGACGCTGACCGGCGGTCGGGCTGTGGTCGAGGTCGCGTGCATGACCCCGCAGAGCCGCGGTGCGGTTCACATCACGTCGGCCGACCCCGAGGCCCAGCCCCACATCGACCACGGCTACCTGTCTGACCGCGACGACCACGACCTGGTCGTGCTCCAGGACGGGCTCGTACTGGCCGAGGAGCTGCTGGCGCAGCCGGCGCTCGCCGACGCGCTCATCGATGAGCCGCGGCGCGACCTGTCGGCCGAGGCGATCCGCTGCGATGTCCAGCACTACTACCACCCGGTCGGGACGGCCATGATGGGTACCGACCCGTCCCAGTCGGTCTGCGACCACCGAGGCCGGGTTCACGGTGCGTCGAGCGTCGTCGTCGCCGACGTCTCGCTGATGCCACAGATCCCCCGGGCGAACACCAACATCCCGGCCGTGGTCATCGGCGAGCGGCTCGCGTCGTTCCTGTCCGACCCCGAGCTAGACCGAACGAACCTGCGGGCGTCGTGATCTGGATGCCCTTGACGCCCGCTGGCCCGAACTCAGGCCCCGGGAGTGACGATCAGCACCGGAACCCGACCTTGCTCCACGAGGCCCATGCAGACGCTCCCGAATAGCTGGCGTTCCCCGTTGGAGTCTCCATGGGTCGCAGCGACGATGAGCGACGATCCGTGCTCGGCGGCCATTGCGTCGATGCCAGCCACAGGGTCGTCCCTACTCGTCGTTTCCCAGCGAAGGTCTACCGGTGCCTCCTCGTAGCGAGACGTGATCCGTCGCAAGTATCGACGCTCGGAATCGACGACCCCTTCCAGTAGCAGCTCACTTGCTGCATCGATCGACGCAGCCGGCATCACCGTCACGAGCCGCACGATGGCTCCCGACGTGGTGGCCACTGCCATGGCCGGCTCGATCGCTCGCTCAGCCAAGCGAGAACCGTCGAGGGGAACGATAACCGACGTTCCGATGGGCGGATCGTGACACTCCGGACCATAGAGCATCGCGAGCCCGCTGAAGGTGTGCACGACGGTGACGCCCACCGACTGCTCATCGAGCCAGCGGGAGCCCCGCTGCGACGGCAGGAACACGACCGACCGATCGGTCGCAACCTGGCCGATGCCGGAGGCCACGGAGTCAGCCTCCACCACCTCGCCCGCAATCACCTGTTCCGGGTGGCTGGACCGTAAGCGGGTCACCTCAGCGCCGAGACCTGTCTCGCCGTCCGCCGGCTGCGCAGGTGTCCTCACATGAACGAGCCGAAGCGGCAGACTCCAGAACCGACCGTAGCGAGCGGCGAGGGCGACTCTGTCGTCTTCGTGCTCGCTCAAGGCAACGGGAACGAGAATCTCCAGCGGTGGCCGGCCGGAAAACAGGCCCGGCGGGCGCGACGCATGCGGACTATCGCTGGTGGACACGCGTGCTCTCCAATCGTCTGGCTCCTCGTCGGGACCGGTGTTCAGCATGCCCGCCACTCACGACCGTTCGGCAGGGGCGAAGGTCCGCAACGGGCGGTGTGGCGGCCGGCCACCACACTGCGGGCAAGGCCTGTCCGCGCCAGCCACGTCGTCAGCCTCGGCGGCCCGGCCCGCCTCGAGGTTCACCGGGCTCGGCAGCGCGGATCGCCCGCCAGACCCGCTCGGGACGCAGCGGGATGTCGACGTGGGTCACCCCGAGGTGGGAGAGGGCGTCCACCACTGCGTTCTGGACCGACGTCGGAGCGGCGATGGCCCCGTTCTCGCCGATGCCCTTGGCCCCGGTGGCCGACACCGGGCTCGGGATGTCCATGGTGGCGGTCGTGAACGAGGTCAGCTCGGCCGCCGACGGCATCAGATAATCGGCCAAGGTCACCGACCGGGGGTTGCCCCGGTCGTCGTAGGCAACCTCCTCGTAGAGGGCCTGGGCGACGCCGGCTGCCGACCCCCCGTGCTGCTGCCCCTCGACGACCGGCCGGTTGAGGACGGTGCCGCAGTCATCGACGGCGACGTGGCTGCGCAGCCGAGCGAAGCCGGTCTCGACATCGACCTCGACCACCGAGGCGTGGGTCCCCGACGGGTGGGCCATGCCCGTCGGCTCGTAGTCGATCGATGCCGCAAGGGGCTGATCGTCGGCGGCGGCCAGGGCCAGGGCATCCCAGCCCAGCGTCGAGGTGGGGACGCCGGCCACGCCGAGCCCGGGCGTCCCGTCGGCCGCCACGAGCGGGACGATGTCGGCCGGGTCGGCCTCCAGGAGTCGGGCCGCCACGGTCTTGGCTCGGTCGAGGACGGCCTCGGCCGCCAGCCTGGCTGCCCCGCCGGCCATCATGGCCGAACGGGATCCCCCGGTTCCGGCCCCGTGATCGAGAGCGGCCGAGTCGCCGTCGCCGTAGTCGACGTCGGCCGCCGCCACCCCGAGGATCCCGGCCACCACGGTGGTGACGGTCGTTCGGTGGGCCTGGCCGTGGGAGAACGTGCCGCAGCGGACGGAGACGCGACCGTCGTCGCCCACATCGACCGAGCCCAGCTCGCTGCTGGTGTCGACGACCGAGACGTAGCTGGCGAATCCGACGCCGACGGCGGTCGGCTCGCCCCGGCGGCGCCGCTCGACCTGCTCGACCCGCACCTCGTCGTAGTCGATGAGCTCGGCCGCCCGATCGAGGGCGGCGGCGTACTGGCCGCCGTCGTAGGTGAGGCCGGTGGGGGTGGTGAAGGGCATCTCGTCGGCGGTGACCATGTTCCGCCGTCGCAGGTCCAGGGGGTCCAACCCCAGCGATCGGGCGGCATTCTCGATCGTGCGCTCGAGACCGTTGGTGGCCTCGGGCTGACCGGCGCCGCGGTAGGGACCCACAGGGTTGGTACTGGTGGCCACCGCCGTCCAGCCGTACTCGACCCGGGGAACCCGGTAGGGGCCGCAGGCCAGCTTGCGGCTCATGAACGGCATCAGCGGCCCGAAGTGAGGATAGGCCCCGCAGTCGGCCAGGTTGTGGACCCGTAGGCCGACGATCAGCCCGTCGTCGTCGAAGCCCATCTCGACGGTGTGGTCCTGGGCGCGGCCGTGGACCATCGACAGCAGGTTCTCTGTGCGGGTGGCCTCCCACACGACAGCCAGGGACAGGTGGCGGGCCACGGCGCCGAGCACGAGGATCTCGATCGGGGCCGAGTGCCGGCCCCCGAACCCGCCGCCGACGGCCGGCGACCTCACCCGGACCAGCTCCGGGTCGAGGCCCAGGATTCGCGCCAGCTCCTGGCGGATGGTGTGTACCCCCTGGCCCGTGGCCCAGACGTCGAGCCCGTTTCCGGCGGGGCGCACGATGGCCGCGCAGGGCTCCATGGGGGCCGACGCCAGGCGCTGGTTGGGATACGAGCCCCGCTCGACATGGGCCGCCAGGTCGAACAAGTCGTCGATGCGGCCCCGGTCGTACCTCATGACCACGTTGCCCTCCGGCCGGTCGAACAGGGGCGGAGCTTCGTCGTCGGTTGCCCGTCGAGCGTCGACCACTACAGCGTCGGTCGGCTCGATGTCGACCTCGACCAGCTCAGCGGCGTCGACCGCCACCGTGGCGGTGTCGGCCACCACCACCGCCACCAGCTCACCGACCATGCGGACCCGGTCGGCGGCCAGCGGCGGGCGGGCCACCTCGTCGGGGACGGCCTCGTAGTAGCTGAACGGCGCGAGCCCGAGGTCGGCTGCGGTCAGGACCGCCACCACTCCCGGCACTGCGGCCGCCTCCCCGGTGCGGATCGAGCGGATCCGCCCCGACGCCACGGGGCTGCGCACGTACACGGCGTGAGCGCAGTCGTCTCGCTGCAGGTCGCGCACGAAGCGGGTTGTCCCCCGCAAGAGACCCTCGTCCTCGAAACGTCCGACCTCCGCCCGCCGGGCGGGAGCACCATGAGTCATGGGCCCAAGGTAGGCGCGCCGACCGGCGAGCGCTGGAGACGTTGTCCACCCACGTGCCTCGTGGAATGGTTGGATGATGAGCGAACACCCGCTGAGCCTGTCGACCCGCATGATCGACTCGGGAGTGGCCGACACCCCGCCGAACCGGATCACTCACGAGCTCAGTGAGCTGGCCGACGGCGTGGCCGTCGTCGAGTCGTTCTCACACGTGATCGCCATCGACAGCGGCGACGGTCTCGTCCTGTTCGACACGAGCAGTGCCCCGACCGGCAAGGCCGTGGCGGCCTCCCTGCGCCGCTGGTCGGACGAGCCCGTGAACACGATCGTGTTCACCCATGGTCACCTCGACCATGTCGGTGGGTCGCGGGTGTTCGCAGCCGAGGCCGCCGAGCGGAGTCGGCCACGGCCCCGGGTGATCGGTCAGGCCCGCATACCGGCCCGATTCGAGCGCTACCAGGCCACCTCGGGCTACAACCAGACAATCAACCTCAGGCAGTTCGGCGGTGCTGCCGCGGCCGAGCGCCGGGACAAGCCGTTCCTTCCGCCGGGTACGTTGTGGCCCGACGTCGTCTACGAGGACGAGCTGCGCGAGCAGATCGGTGAGCTAGACGTTGAACTGCACCACTGCTTGGGCGAGACCGATGATCACACCTGGACCTGGTTGCCCGACCACGACATGATCTGCGCCGGTGACCAGTTCATCTGGAACTTCCCCAATTGCGGCAACCCGCAGAAGGTCCAGCGCTACCCCGTGGAGTGGGCCGAGTCGCTACGGGCCATGGCCGCCCTTGACGCCGAGCTGTTCGTACCGGCTCACGGCCTTCCCATCACGGGACGAGACCGCATCCGTCAGTGCCTGGAGATCGTTGCGACCACGCTGGAGACGTTGGTCAGCCAGGTCATCGAGGCGATGAACAGCGGCGCCGCGCTGGACGACATCGTGCAGTCCGTGTCGGTGCCGGCCGACACCCTGGCCCTGCCCTACCTACGTCCGCTGTACGACGAGCCCGAGTTCGTCATCCGCAACATATGGCGCCTCTACGGCGGCTGGTGGGACGGTAACCCAGCACGTCTCAAGCCTCCGAGCGATCACGCCATCGGCCTCGAGCTGGTAGCCCTGGCTGGCGGTACCGATCCGCTCATCGAGCGGGCGCTCGAGCTGTCGAGCACCGGTGAGCACCGCGTGGCCTGCCAGCTCATCGAGCTGGCCGTCGCCGCCGAGCCCGAGTCGCACGCGGTCCACGAGGCCCGCTCCGCCATCTACGGCGCGAGGCGGGGAGCCGAGAGCTCGCTGATGGCCAAGGGCATCTTCCTGTCGGCCAAGGCGGACTCCGATGCGGTCGTCACGGGCGAGGTTCCCAACACCAACATGGTCCTGAACCTCGGCGACTGAGCGGAAGCCGCTCGACGAGGCCGTGGCCAGAAGGGTCGGACGAGGTGTTGCGACGGGTAATCGGCGATGATGAGTGTTTCGTTCATCTTGGGGGTATGGCTTGTCGGCTCTGATGGGAACTCGGGTCGTGGACCTCACAACCCGGTGGGGAGATCTCGCCGGTCGGATCCTGGCTGAGCTCGGTGCCGAGGTGGTCAAGATCGAGGCGCCCGGTGGAGCGACTGCACGTCGCCTCGGTCCGTTCGTGGACGATCGGTGCGAGGGCGCCGAGTCGTCGCTGACATGGATGGCCGTGGGCCGAGGCAAGAAGTCGGTTGTCATCGACCGGGGCGACGCCAACGATCGAGCGGCACTGGCGGCGCTGGTCGCAGGTGCGGACGTGCTGATCGACAACGGCGATGCCGTCGACACCTGGGGACTCTCCCCGGACGTCCCTTCGGGGCTCATCTGGGCCTCGGTGACCCCCTACGGACTCGACGGCCCGAAGGCGCACTGGGCGGCCGACGAGCTCAGCATCGAGGCCGCCGGCGGCCTCTTGTCGTTGCAGGGCGATCCCGACAGGCCGCACGTCCCGGTCGGATATCAGCAGGCGTCCTGTCATGCAGGTGGCCAAGCAGCCGCCGACATCTGTATCGCACTGTACGAGCGCGACCGTAGCGGACATGGCCAATGCATCGACACGTCGGCCCAAGCGGCCGTCGTCCTGGCGACGATGCATGCGTCTCCGTGGGCGACCGTTTTCGGCGAGAACGTGCCAGGAACGTGCGACACGAGGGCAGAACCACGGGAGTTCTGGCCCGGGCTCCCCATCAAGCTGATGTGGCAGACGGCGGACGGTTGGGCCCAGATCAGCTTCCTGCTTCCCGAGATGGGTGAGCGTACGAGTCACGAGCTGATGGCTTGGGCCGAGCGTGAGGGCATGGTGCCCGACGACCAGGTCGGCCGCGATTGGCACCACTGGAAGAGCGAGCTCGCCGAGGGCACGACCTCTGTGGAGGAGGTGCGCCGGATGTTCGACACGATTGCAGACTTCGTTGCCACCCGGACGAAGCGAGAGATCTTCGACCATGGGCTAGCGACCCGTACTCTGTGTGCGCCGATCTACACCGCCCAGGACGTTCTCGACGATCGGCAGCTCGAGTTCCGGGAGTACTTCGAGGATGTTGAGGGGATCCGTCGGGCCGGTCGCTTCGCGAAGATGACCGCCACCCCGCTCGTCGGGCTTCCGGCTGCTCCCATCTTGGATGCAGACAGCGCGCTGCGCGACCGTCCCTGGTCACCTCGGCCTCCGACTCCATCGCCATCCGGGCCGGACCGACGAAGTGGTGTCTTCGACGGGCTGAAGGTCGCAGATTTCGCCTGGGTTGGTGTCGGGCCCTTGATCGCCCGGGCGCTGGCCGATCAAGGCGCCACAACGGTGCGCATCGAATCCGAGGCCAGGCCGGACATGCTGCGGCAAATCGGGCCGTTCGCCGAAGGCGTTCCCGGCCTGAACCGCTCCCAGTTCTTCGCCTTCGTCAACACTTCGAAGGTCGGCCTGGCCTGCGATCTCTCCAACGACGCCGGGCGGGATCTGGCCCGACGGATGATCGATTGGGCCGATGTCGTCATCGAGTCCTTCACCCCGGGCACGATGGCGAGGTTCGGCGTTGACTACGACAGCCTGAGCCGAGAGCACCCGGATCTGGTGATGCTCTCCACCTGTCTGCGCGGCCAGGACGGCCCCGAGCGACGCTACGGCGGGTTCGGCAGCCAGGGAGTGGCCGTGACCCCGCTCTTCACCGCGACCGGCTGGCCCGATCGTCCCCCGGCCGGGCCGTGGGGTGCCTACACCGACTTCTGCGCCCCCCGCTTCGGGATCTCCGCTCTGGCCGCCGCGCTGTTGCATCGGCGCAGGACGGGGGTCGGCCAGCACATCGATCTCTCGCAGGTCGAAGCGGCCATGCACTTCGCTGAGCCACTGCTGCTCGACCGCCAGGTCAACGACCGTGACACGGTACCCCAAGGCCACCTCCGGGCCCATGCCTGTCCTCATACCTTGTTGCCAACGGCAGGGCATGACCGCTTCGTCACCGTGGCCTGTGAGACACCGCAGCAGTGGCGGGACCTGGTCGCCACCGTTGCGCCTTTGCTCGACGAGTGGTCCGGCCCAGGCTGGGATGACGTTGCGGTCCGGGCGGAGCACAGGTGCGCGATCGAGGATGCGCTGCGCCGCTGGTCCCTCTCGCAGGAGCCGTTCGCCTTGGCTGAGCATCTCGCCACCAGCGGTGTTCCGTCGGCGGTAGTCCACTGGTCGACCGACCTACTCGACGACCCCCAGCTCCGACATCGCGGGTATTACTCCGTGCTCGACCACGGCGAGGTCGGTCCGGTCCTGTACGACGGAACGGGCTCGATCCTGTCGGAGACCCCCTCGATACAGCGATCGGCGGCGCCCTGTCTCGGCGAGCACACCGACCACGTCCTGCGGGACCTGCTGTGCTTGACCGACGCCGAGATCGCCCGCTATCGAGATGCCGGAGCGTTGCGCTGAGCTGGTGACCAACCCGGGGAAGGGGACCGTGGTGGTCGGAGCCACGAGGGCTACCGCTCGGCGGGGGTACCGGACGGGCTACCAGCGCTCAGCTCGGGCGGTCGCCAACAGCCAGTCACCGAAGAGGCTGCGACCAGCTTGGGGCCGACTGGAATGATCCCCCTCCCCGATTGTTGAGATCAGCGCGAGATGTGACTTTGTGCCGTACATCTTTCTCGTCGCTTGCCGAAGGATGGTGAATGATGTGGCGGCGTCCGCCTTGCCAGGAGTGTTGATGTGGCGGCGGACCCCGGGTTCGTCCTGGCGCGGCCAGTCGATGAACACCGGACAACGGCATGGGGCGCAGTCACTCCGTCTAGCAAGGGAGAACCATGAGAGATAGAGGGACTGCCCGGCTTGCCGGGTTTGCGATAGTGGCCGCCATCGCACTCGTCGCCGCAGCTTGCGGGGACGACGACACAACCGCGGGCGCCGATATCTGCGACGGAGACGTAACCATAGACACGATCGAGGCCTGGGCCCATGAAGGCTCGGAGGCCGATGCGTACGTTGCGATGGTGGACGACTTCAATGCGACGGTCGGTGCCGATATCGGCCTCACGGTGAATCTGACATTGGTACCCGAAGGCCAGTACACCGACCAGGTCAACGCCGCGGCCGCCGCCGGGGACTTGCCGGCGCTGTTGGACTTCGACGGCCCCAACCTGGCGAATCTGGCGTGGGCTGGAAACATCGTCTCGGTCGAGGACTGCATTCCGGACGACGTTCGCTCCAATCTGCTGCCGTCCATCGTCGAGGGCGGCAGCTACGAAGGGAGCCTCTACAGCGTCGGGAGCTTCGACTCCGGGCTCGGCCTCTGGGCCTACCGTTCGGCTCTCGAGGAAGTTGGGGCTCGTATCCCGACCGGAGCTGACGATGCGTGGTCAATCGATGAGTTCGAACAGATCCTGCGCGACCTGCAGGCAGCGGGATACGACCACCCCCTCGACATCAAGATCTGGTACGGCACCCAGGGTGAGTGGATGACCTATGGCTTCAGCCCGATCACTCAGTCGGCCGGCAGCGACCTGATCGATCGCGACACGCTGAAGGCCGAAGGGGTGTTGAACTCACAAGAGGTCGTCGATGCCCTCACCACGTTCCAGTCGTGGGCCACAGAAGGCCTGATCGACACCGAGGCGGTCGACGACTCCAACTTCCTGTCCGGAGAATCACCCCTTTCGTGGGTTGGCCACTGGGCGTACAACACCTACCTCGAGGGGGTCGGTGACGACCTCATCCTCGTTCCGCTACCCGACTTCGGACAGGGAACCAGGACTGGTATGGGCTCATGGGCCTGGGCGATCACATCCGTCGGGGCCGATGTCGACGCCGACGCCGCGTGGGCATTCATCGAGTTCGCCATCTCGGACGACTCGATCAAGAAGATCACCGACGTCAATGGTGCGGTCCCGGCCACGCAGACCGCCCTGGCCGACTCACCGAACTACGCCGAGGGCGGCCCGCTGGAGCTGTTCAAGGAGCAGCTCGAAGGCGCTCCCGATGTGGCCGTTCCGAGACCCATCACCCCCGGGTATCCAACGGTCACGTCGGAGTTCTGGACGGCCGTCGACAAGATCCTGCTCGGCGAGGACGTGCAGACCGCCTTGGACGCAGCAGCGAAGGCCATCGACGCCGATGTCGACGCCAACGACGGGTATCCGTCGGCAGCGTCATAGTCGGACGCGGGCTCTGGGGTGAACCAGACCGCATCCCACAGCCCGGCTGCCCGGTCCGATCGGCGGCGGGAGAGGCGTCGAGGACCGACCGGAGCGGGATCAGCGCCTGACCGGCAGTCGACGAGGAGAACGTCGAAACTGACGTCCGATGCCAGGCATGCCTGGCTCTTCCTGACACCTGGTGCCGCCCTGCTTCTGGCGTTCATCGTCGTGCCCTTCACGCTGGCGATCTGGTTCTCGTTGACCAACCAGAGGCTGATCTCGCCCCTCGCCACGAGGTTCGTTGGGCTCGACAACTACACTGAGCAGCTCACGAACGACCTGTTCTGGACCTCGCTCTGGAACAACCTCCGATTCGCCGGGTTCGTGGTACCGGTCCAAACCGGCTTCGCGCTCGCTTTGGCCGTCATGGTCAACCAGAACATCCGGGGACGGGTCGCGTTCCGGACGATCTTCTTCACCCCGGTCACCGTCGTCATCGCAGCCGCGGCAACGATCTGGGTGCTCCTGTTCAACATCAACGGGCTGGTCAACGGGCTCCTCGAGCTCGTCACCTTCGGCAACTTCGCGCCTGATTGGCTGAACTCCACGGCGTGGGCGATGACGGCGATCATCGTCGTGTCGATCTGGCAGGGCGTCGGCTTCCAGATGGTCATCCTGCTGGCCGCCCTTCAGGATGTGCCCGTCGAGCGCTACGAGGCCGCTGCCATCGACGGTGCCGGCACGTGGCAACAGTTCAGGCACGTGACCCTCCCCGGGATCAGGAACGCCCTGATCTTCGTGCTCACGGTCACGACGATCCTGGCCATGCGACTGTTCGACCAGCCAACACTGATGCCTCGATCTCCGGGAGGGCCACTCGACAGCACCCGAACGGTGATGGTGCACATGTTCGAGATCGGGTTCGGGCGCCAGGCGATCGGCCGAGGCTCGGCCGTCGCCGTCATCTTCTTCGTGATCGTGCTCGTCCTCACCGTGATCCAGAGGCTCTTCCTCCGTGAGGAGATCGCCACATGACCAGTTCCCGTTCCCAGTCGAGCCGACGTCAAAGCGCCGCCCCTGGGCAGAGCCTGGTGGGGCGCTGGCTCCTCTATGCAGTCTTGACCGCGCTGGCCGTCTTCTTCTTGTTTCCGCTCGTGTACATGCTGGCCTCGTCGGTCAAACCAGACGACCAGGTCCTCGCCAACAGCCAGTCAGCAGAAGCGTTCCTGCCGACGCCGTTCGTGGGGCTCGAGAACTACGGGGATGCCATCGACCGAGCCCAGCTCCCGAGAGTGTTCCTCAACTCGGTGGTCATCTCCTCCTTCATCGTCGGGCTCGGCCTCATCGTCAACAGCCTCTTCGGCTACGCCCTGTCTCGGTTGCGATTCACCGGGCGAAACATACTGCGAGCCGCGATCGTCGCCCTGATCATCATCCCGTTCGAGTCGCTCGCGGTGCCGCTGCTGTTCATGGGAGCCGAGGTCGGCTGGCTCGACACCTACCAGATCCAGATTCTCCCGTTCATCGCCAACCCGCTGTACATCTTCCTCTTCTACACTTTCTTTCTGAGCATCCCGGTATCGCTCGAGGAGGCGGCCAGGATCGACGGGGCTGGCCCGTTTCAGATCTTCACGAGAGTGGTGATGCCGTTGGCGAAGCCGGCCTACGCCACGGTCGCGATTCTCGGCTTCCTGTTCTCCTGGGGACAGTTCCTCTGGCCTTCAATGGTCACGAGAGGAGTCGACGTTCGTCCGCTTCCCGTGGGCATCGGCGTCTTCAAGACCACGCCACCGGTGTCGTGGGGCGACATCATGGCGTACACGGTGCTCATGACCCTGCCCTTGCTCGTCATCTTCGTGGTCTTCCAACGTCAGTTCGTTCAGGGTGTGGCGTCGTCGGGAGTCAAGGGATGACATGGGGCTGAGACTTCCCGATCGCTGGATCTGGGACTTCTGGGTTGCAGTGCGAGACGACGAGTACCACCTCTTCTACCTCCAGGCGCCTCGGGCGCTCGGCAACCCCGACCTCCGGCACCGAAGCGCTTCAGTCGGACACGCCGTCTCGACCGACCTCACCAACTGGACGGTGCTCCCCGACGCGCTCCATCCCGGCGAACGAGGCTCGTGGGACGACGTCGCGATCTGGACCGGGAGCATCATCGAGAACGAGTCTCGCTGGTTCATGTTCTACACCGGCACCTCGCACGTCGAGGAGGGCCGCATCCAGCGAGTCGGGCTGGCAACGTCTGACGACCTCATGTCGTGGGAACGGGAAGGCCACGAGCCGCTCATCGAGGCTGACGATCGCTGGTACGAACGACTCGGTTCATCGGAGTGGCCGGAAGAGGCGTGGCGTGACCCATGGGTTATCCGGCTCGACGACGGGTTCCACGCCTTCATCACGGCCCGAGCAAACGAGGGCCCTACCGATGGTCGAGGCGTCATCGGACATGCGGTCTCGAACAACCTCATCTCATGGCAGGTTGGGCCGCCGTTGAGCGAACCGGGCGATTTCGGCCACCTGGAAGTACCGCAGCTCGTCGATGTAGATGACGAGTTCGTGCTCGTGTTCTCTTGCCAAGCTGACCGTGTCTCGGAGCTGAGACAGGCTGCGCTCCCGATCGAGCCACGGGATGCCGTCTACGTTGTCCACGCTCCGGGACCTTCCGGACCGTTCGCGATCGACGCTGCCAAGGCGGGCCTTCCCGAGGGTCTGTACTCCGGCCGTCTCGTCGCTGCACGCGACGAGGACTGGGTCTGGCTCGCATTCGTCGATCACGACCAGAGTGGGACGTTCATCGGTGAGCTCAGCGAACCGGTGCCGTATCCGTGGACGCCGGTCTAACCGGACTGATTGACGTCATCTGTACGAACTGGGTGATCAGCGCAGAGACTGCCTCGGGCGCGTCTTCCTGGAGGAAGTGACCGACACCGGGAAGCGTCGTCACTGGCCCCTCTGGCCACAGGTCACGGAAGCAACCCACGCCGAAGTCGAGCGGCATTGCGCGGTCCTCCTCGCCGTGGACGTACATCGCCGGCTTGCTGCGAACCGCGGCCGTTGCTTCGGGAGTGCGGAGGCGCTTCAGGAAGTCGACGGTTTCGCGGTCGGCGATGCACTGCGGGAAGCGGAGCGCGGCGATGCACGCTTCGGGCGTGGGGAAGGGCGAGGCATAGGCACGCACCCAGGTTTCGTCGACATGGCCCGTGCGCTCGAAGCCGACCCGCTTCATGACCGAGAGCGCGGTCGAGCCAAGGTTCCGGATGGTCGGCTCGAAGGCCTCGGAGTTGACCCACTTGAACCAGGGGGAATCACGCACCGAGTTGTTGGGTGCTCGTCCACCAACGACGGCGTCCATGATGCACAGCCGCGCGACGCGATCGGGATGCCGATAAGCGATGCTGCCGCCAATCGGACCGCCCCAGTCCTGGATGACCAGGGTGATCCCGGTCAAGTCGAGCTCCAGGACCAGTCGCTCCAGATTGTCGCAATGCTCCTCGATCGTGTAACCGCGGTCGGGTGGAGTCTCGCTCTTGCCGAAGCCCATGTGGTCGGGAACGACAACGCGACCAAGCCTCGTCAGCCGGGGGATGATGTTGCGGTACAGGTACCCCCAGGTCGGCTCTCCGTGGACGCACAAGAAGGTCTCGTTCCGTCCCAACTCCGTGCTCTCGCTGGCTTCGTCGATGTAGTGCATTCGGAACCCATTACCTTCGAAGAAGCGGGGCCGGTACGGCCAGGTTCCATCAAAGGTCGCGTCGGGCTCGATCATCTCGGCCTCCGTCTCTGGATAGGGACGAGTCACGCTAATCGGGGGACCACCAGTGCATCCACACGATCGCGACGGCCATCGATCTCGCGTCGAGCGTGGCCGCTGGGGTTTGGATCAACCCACCGCGACCCGCTGGGGACCACCTCTCCGTGAGAACGCCCGGACCACCGCCCGCCGATGTTTGCTGATGCGCGCTAGAAGATACTCGGCCGGTTCGTCTTCGTTGGCTGACGGCGGGCCTGCTCGGGACTGCGGGCAACACAGGCAGACGCCATGGCCCACGCCCGGTTCCTGCCATCGCACGCGGAGGTAGATCGCTGACAGGCCGGGCGTGAGTGCGGCAGTGACGCTCGGCGACGCGCTCAGTCAGCAGGAGGGCCGGCA
>Ga0224508_10000793_pt1 | contig 29516 bp, 30 predicted proteins | sample SF_Jan12_sed_USG_4_FD_170157 | JGI IMG/M metagenome (GOLD analysis project Ga0224508, IMG submission 170157) | Sediment microbial communities from San Francisco Bay, California, United States - SF_Jan12_sed_USGS_21 | ecosystem: Environmental > Aquatic > Marine > Sediment | place: USA...
GCGTCCACACCACAAGGTCCTGGCCTTCCCAGCCGAGCCCGGCAATGAGCGCGTCGGCCGTATTGAAATTGAAAAGCACCGTGCCGACGAGCTGGACCGACGACCCCAGATAGCCGAGGTTGCGCGGACGCCATCCGAGAAAGCGCCACCGACGCGGCCCTGACCTGTTCGGCTGGGTGACGTTCGTCACGTCGTTGTTGAGTGCCTCCAGCCACTGGAGATAGGCGGCCGCCGTGAAGAAGAGTGCGCCGACGAAGAAGACCCAGGCGATCAAGGCCTGATCGATCCATTGGAGGGCGGGCGCATGCGGCCACGTCGCCAGCGCTCCGCCAAGCGCAAAGAGCGCCGAGCCGATCATGAACAGGACGGCGATCCACCATCCGAGACGCGGCGGTGCCCAGAATCGGTGCCACTCGTGGCCGACCGCAGCTGCGGCGGCCGTAGGGTCGATGTCGGGCGAGGCGATGGCCAGGGGACCAAGGTCTTTGCGGCGGCGCCGCGAGGTGTAGGCCCGCCACCCGCCGTCCGCATGCAACCGCGCCACCCAGGTGACGAAGGGGCCGACTTCTCCGCCGGTCTTCACGCCCGCAGAGGCGCCGGTTGATGCGCCTTCGGAAGAGTCGTGCTCGGCGTCAGTTGGCATTTGCTTGGCCCCAGTCGGGCGTCCTAAGACATGGAGATACTGACCTGGTGCTGAGATCCGCTTCCCTCTTCGGCGGCCAGATTTGTAGTGATGGGGTGTTTCGCAACGAGATCGATCGCTCGCGTTAGGTCCGTCACCAAGAGTGAGCCGTGATCCCGACTCACGCCGTGACGAACCGGGACACGCTGGATAACCAGATCCAGACGATTGGCCGGCATGGAGTGCGCGGGCACTGGCCAGCCGAGGCTGCCGTCCATCAGCTCGTCATGGACGACGACATAGGCTTGGCGCGGGTCGTGTTCGCGCTCCGGGATCTTGTGCTTCGGTGTGCTGATCGAGAGGTCAGTCGACGCGTAATCGTCTTCCAGTAAATCGTCTCTAACGTGTTCTCCAAAATGAAATGTCATGACAAAGAATCTCCCCCATTTCTTGGATCTCAATCGCCTAAATTAGCCCTCCGGTGCTGTCGATTAGTTCTGATTTCCCACAAACCGTAAGAATGCCCATCTAAATGCACGAACGACTGGCCAGGTTCATTGATTTGAATCAAATTTTTGGCGCGGGTGGAAAGGCGGACCATATTCGGCCCACCCGGCGCGGACGGCAGCGCGCGAAGGCGGCGGTCAACACCGGCCAGGTGAAATGGGTCGTCATCAATGATCCTTGGTATGATTCGCTGGGAATGAACTGCATGCGATGCGTCTCCCAATGCGGCCCTCGGCGTTTGCCCGACCGTCCCCAGATCAGAACCGAGCCTCGCGCCAGCGCGCCCAATCGACCGTTTCGGCGAGCCTTATGAAGCCGATGCCGGTCTCCGACAGGCCGCGCAGACCGCCGAGATAGCGAAAGAAGTTCTCGTAGTCCCGCTCGCTGAGCGCACCGGCTTCGGCCTGGCGCTGGGTTTCCTCCATCCGGGCGTCCAACCTTGCCATCCGTGCGGCGAGGCGTTCTTCCATGTCGACGCCCGGCGCGACGGCCTTCTCCGTGTCATCGGCCCAGAGTCGCAACTGTTCTTGGGCCGTTTGTCGCCAGGCCCGCAGGTCGTCGTGGAACTGCCGCACCAGCGACTCCGCCTGCGGAAGCTCGCGCACCTCGGCCAGCTCCTTGATCCGATAGGCGAGCGCCTGCAGGTTGGCCACAAGCGTTTGCACCTGCTCGGGCGCATTATCGGGACATGTGCGGTAGTCTATGTGTTGGCCCCACACGGCCAGCTTCGCCGGCAGCTCCAGCAGATCGTTCCGGTAGAGGGCCGTCTTCCAGCGCGCCGCCAACCCCCGTCCTTGATCCCGGTCGAGAGCGAGACGCGAGATCAGGAACTCGGCGTGCCGGAAATACCGGGCCAGCAGCCGCAGGAACGCCTTCTCCGGGCGCGGCGATGTGGGGACGTAAGAGGTGACGACAAGGAGCGCGATAATCAGAATGACCATCGCCGTCGTGCTGGCGAACACCGAGAAACTGTAGGTCTGCTGGTTGTCGATCGAGGTGATGGCAAGAAACATGGCCAGGCCAAGCAACCTCGCCAGGGCCTGCCGCGGCGCCGCCAGCAGATAATTGATCGCGAAGGTCGCACCGAACATCATCAGGCCCAGCTGCGCGTAACCCGACAGGTGCGGCATGACAAAGATATACAGCACGCCCCCGAAGGCGCAGCTGAGGGCCGCCGGCAGAAACGTCGTCGACACGCGCAGCTGGGGAAACAGTGCGAATCCCAACCCCAGGGAGACCGCCATGGTCACGAATCCCGAGTGCCCCGGCGGATCGATGTAGACCCAAACGAGGAATGCCAGCCACAGCCCCGCCACGACCCTGATGGCGACGCCGAACCGGTCGAGGTCGAAGGCCAGCCCGGTCGGTTGCGCCTCCTCGCGGGGCGGCGTCGCGGCTTGCGGAGCGTAGCCTTTGATATCCCGAACGCAGTCGAACTGTGATCGGGTGAGCGCCTCGAGGCGATCGAGCTGAGCCTTGGTCACCGCTATCGCCGCCTTCTGAAAATGGGGCAAGTTGCGCAGCTCGGCCTTGTCGATCGCCAACGCGATGGCCTGCGGCATGCGATCCGGTTCCTCCCCGGCCAGCATGCGCTCGATCTGCGCCAGTCGCAGGCCCACCTCCGAGCACACGGCCTCCAGATCGGGCAGGAGCCTGGTCGGATCGAGCGGCTGGATCTCGGGAAAGCTCTGCCGCCAGCGTTCGAGCGTTTCACGCAGTTCCGTCGACTGGCGCTGGAACCGCCGCCACTGATGGCGCAGCTCCCAGACCTCGTAGGTGTCCGTCTCCGCGGCCTCCAACGCCTGCCCGAGCTTGGTCAGCAGCTGGACCTCCTGCATTCTGACCGGATGGGAGTCCTCGGCCGCGCCTTGACCGGCCAAGAGGCCGCGGTAGGTCTCGTAGAGCCGGCGCTGGGCCGCGGACAGCTTGCGGCAGGCCTCGTCGAGCGCGGCGCGGCTGCTTTGCGGCCACAGGAAGACGGCGACCAGGGTGTAGACCAGGATCCCCATGCCGGTCTGTTGGACCCGCGTCACAGCGGTCTGGAAAGCGTTCTCTGAATTGACGCCGCCGTCGAAGGCGATGATCACGCAGACGAAGGCGCAGACCTGGTAGAAATACTTGTGCTTCTTTCCCGCCATCATGTAGGCGCAGACCCCGACATACAGGGAAATCACGACCAGGAACCACCAGCGCTCCTGGGAGAAAAGCGCAATGAAGGTCAGGGCCGCCGCGCCCGCCACCAGCGTCCCCAGCATGCGCAGGGCGCCTTTGTTGAGCGACATCCCGGCCGTCGGCAGGCTGATCATGGCCACCGCGAAGCCGGCCCAATAGGGCCTGTCCCAGTCCATCGACAGCGCAATGCCGTAGGCGATCGCCATCGCCAGCGCGGTCTTTATCGCCTCCTTGGCGCGGGTGGACAACAGCGTCATGTTGATGTCGAGCTCGTCCTGAACCTACCAAGCATGACATGTTAGCCGCGGGGCAGCCACCGCTGCTTGCCATATCACGCCAGCTAACCGGTGCGAGCGAGCGCGCAGCCCCGCCTTCGCAGCCGTTCCGAGCCGGAGCCATTAGAGCGGGAACCTCAGGAATGATCTCGCGATCGTCCGGCTCACGCGTAGAGCCGCTGGCGGCGGAACTCCCGGGGCGTGATACCGGCCCAGCGCCGGAAGGCGCGGTTGAAGTGGGCGGCGTCGGAATAGCCCACGTCCAGGGCGATCTCGGTGATCTTGATCTCGGACCCCTGGAGCAGATCCCGGGCGGCCAGATAACGGGCCTGCCCGACCAGCCCGGAGTAGCTGTGGCCCTCCGCGCGCAGCCGCCGCTGCAAGCTGCGGACGGGGAGGCCGGCGATCTCGGCGACCGTTTCGATCTGCGGGGTGCCCTCGCGAAGCAGCGTTCCGGCCACCTGCCGGACCGATCCGGCGAAGTCACTGGCCGGGGCCGTGCCGTTTAGACGGCCCAGCAATTTCTTGTCGCTCGCCCCGGCATTGTCCGGCCGCCGGCCGATCGCGCGGGCGAGCATCGCGCGTGGGATAGCGATCGCCGTGGCCTCTTGCCGGTAGCGAATTTCGGCGCCGGCAAGGGCCTTCGTCTCGTCCAGCGCCGGCTGCGGGTCCGACAGCAAGGCGATCCTGGCGGGAACCCAGCCTGGCCCCGCGCCCAGCCGCACGGCCTTGATCATCTGCATCAGGGCGTATTGCTCCGTCTGCCGGCGTCCGGCGTCGAAGATCTCGACCGGCCGGCGGCAAAGCCATAGACCGTCACCATCCTCGGCCAGCCAGAAACTGGAACCCGAGTTGTGGCAGGGGATCACGCGGCATACCGTGCCGAGGAGGTGATTTACCGTCAGCGACCGGGCGACCACCGTTCCGAAGGTGCCGATGCTCTCGAAGGACTTGGATGCGGCGGCGCGCAGCCCGAAGGTCTCTGTCCCGGTCGCCCGCGCGGCGTACTGCATGAAGATATGGTAGTCACGATACGGGATCAGATCGTCCGGCTCGCAGAAGTGCCACGGCGGCAGGCCCGCCCGGCGCAGAACCCGCTCCGGAGAAAAACCCATATCCTCCAGGGCCGCGGCCGCGTCGATCAGTTGGCTCGCTCTCGTTAGTGGAATAGCCCTCACTGGTTGCCTGTCCTCCGCGCCAGGCGCACTCCCGTACTCTCCGTCGGTCGGCTTGCAAGGGTCCGGTCAGAGGACTCTCGCTGCCGGCCGCTCAGGTCATCTCCTCGTCTCCGTCGAGTTCGGATGATTGCACGGCTGTTGAAATCCCATTTCCATTCCGCTCGTCGTCAACACTACATTGTTTTTGTTGTTCATTAGTCGCATCTTAGATACCGACCACTAGATTGTGTCAAGACAACGATTTTCACCTCAGTGTGAAGGAATGTCCACCCTGTCCAGGGCGCGATGGAGACGACCCTTCGCACGCTGCAACGGCGCCTGGCCGAGGCCGGACTCAACGTACCGCCCACGCGTCCACGGGGTGTGCTTCGGGAAGGCGTAGCATCTGCACACCCGTGGCGCGTTATGGCAAGTTTCGCCTGTCCCCCCTCGACTAAGATTGCTTAAGATCGCAGTCACCGCCGGCCGCCACGCCGGGATGCATCCGGCACCGGCTTCGCAGAGGGCCCGCGGAGGTAGCAACGGGAGGATAGGGCAGATGTCCAGGCGACACGCATCCATCGTTCTTGTCGGCGCGTTCTTGGTAGCGCAGATTTTCCTACTCCGTCCGGGCGCGGCGCAGACGGCCACCGTCGATCCCGCGCTTCTTCAACAGCTTCAGGACGTGATCCAGAAGCAGCAGCAGCAGCTCGAAAGACAATCCGAGGTCCTCGAATCCCTGCAGCAACAGGTGAACGACCTGAAGCGGACGGCGAGCGAGGCGCAGACCGAGGCGAGCGAGGCCAAATCCACCGCGCAGCAGGCGGTCGATACCGCCAAGCAGGCCGTACCGGGGGCCGAGAAGCTCGTGACCTCCGGCCAGGAGCGGATCAAGCTCGCCATCTCCGGCCAGGTCAACCGGGCCGTCAACGTTGCCGGCGACGGCGACAAGACCAAGGCCTATTTCGTCGACAGCGACGCCAGCAACACCCGGTTCCGCCTCGTCGGTACCGGGAAGGTCACCGACGACTTCACGATCGGAACACGGTTCGAGGTCGCCTTGACCACGAACGAATCCTCGCAGGTCAGCCAGGACAACGAAGACGCAGGCGAATTCAGCGACCTGCGCTGGGCCGATTTGTCCTTCGACAGCAAGCGCTTCGGCAAGCTCTCGCTCGGCAAGGGCAGTACCGCTTCCGACAACGCCGCCGAGGTCGACCTGTCGAAAACGGACGTGGTGGCCTACTCGAGCGTCGCCGACATCGCCGGCGGGCTCCAGTTCCGCGACAACAACGACAATCTCACGGACGTCAGCGTGTCCGATGCCTTCAAGAATCTGGACGGCCTGAGCCGGAAGGACCGGTTGCGCTACGACACGCCCACCTTCTATGGGTTCAGCCTGGCCGGCTCGGCGATCAGCGATCAGCGCTGGGACACCTCGGTCTGGTGGGGCGGTCAGGGCTACGGCCTCAAGGCGGCGGCCGCCGCGGCCATCTCGGATGCCAACGTGGACAACCAGGATCTCCTGTACGACGGCTCGTTCTCGGTCCTGCACGAGGTCACGGGGCTCAATTTCACCGTGTCCGGCGGCGTGCGGGACCAGGACGGCGACGACCCCTCGAACGTCTATGCCAAGGCCGGTTGGATCGCCAACCTGTTTTCCTTCGGCGATACGGCGTTCGGCGCCGACTACACCCGGTCGACGAACTTCCCGACCGGAAGCGACGACGGATACTCCATCGGCCTGGCGGCGGTCCAGCAGATCGACGACTTCGGGACCGAGCTCTACGCCCAGTATCGGCTGTACTCGCTCGACCGGGACGGGAATCCCAGTGTCGAGGACCTCAACGTCGGAACGGTCGGCGCCCGGGTGAAGTTCTAGGGAGAGCCTTCGGAATGGAGTACAGATGCTTGCATCCGATGCCTTGACGGCCATGACCGGGCGCCGCAAGGCCGGACCGGCCGCCGCCTTGCTGCTCGCCCTGCTCGCGGTCGCGGGCTGCGCCGGGATCGAGCCCTACAAACCGCACAACAACCGGGAAGAGGGTCCCGAGAAGGGCCTCTTGACGGGAGACGAGGGCGAGTTCGTGATCTTCCGCTATGAGGACGCGCCGAAAAGCGAAGAAGAGCCCGAAGGCGGGACCGCGGAGAGCGACACGGCGAGCCCGGAGTGACCGTCTCGCCGCGCGGCCTCCGGGGCCTCGCAACGCCGGCCAGGGCGATCCGGCAGCAATCGGCCGCTGCCCGTCCTTGCCTGTGGCGCGAAATGGCAAGAAATCCGGGCTGCTTTCGGGCAGTCTTTCTATCAGCTAGTTAAACAACCCATGCGGGCGCCGAGGCGACTGCCCGTTGGGATCGCAAGAGGTTCACATGTTGAAACTCTTGAGTGAACCGAATACGCGTGAGCGCCATCTGCTCGCAGCAATCAGGGAGAGAGTTACAATGAGTAAAATACAAGGTCAGGATTTGACCCCCTACGAGGAGTACCAGCTGGATTTCTCGGGTGATGACTTTCCGGACCGGGAGTTGACACCACGGGCCGCCCACGCGGTCATCGAGAGCGCCATGTGGACCGACGCGAACCCGATGCTGAACCTTTCGAGTTTCGTGACGACGTTCATGGAGCCGGAAGCCAGGGACCTTATGTCCAAGCACGCGCACGTGAACTACATCGACCACGACATGTACCCCAAGAGCTACCACATGGAGCAGCGGATGGTGCAGATGCTCCATAGCCTGTGGAACGGGCCCAAGGGCGTGGAGCCCTACGGGACCGCCTGCGTCGGCAGCTCCGAGGCGTGCATGCTGGCCGGTTTGGCGCACAAGTGGAACTGGCGCCAGGCCCGCGAGGCGGCGGGCAAGGACGCCAGCCGCCCCAACATGGTGACAGGCGGCAACGTCCAGATCGTCTGGAAGAAATTCATGAAGTACTTCGACGTCGAGCCGCGCATCGTGCCGTTGAAGCCTGGGAACTACCGCCTCACGGCGGAGGAGCTCGATCAGTACGTAGACGAGAACACGATTTGCGTGGTGGCGATCGTAGGTCAGACCTTTACGGGAGAAGACGACGAGCTTCAGGCGATCCACGACTGGCTCGACGACTACGAGAACAGAACGGATATCTCCGTCCCGATGCACATCGACGGGGCATCCGGCGGCTTCGTCCATCCGTTCCTCTATCCCGACTACAAGTGGGATTTCCGTCTCCCGCGGGTGCAGTCGATCAACGCCTCGGGGCACAAGTTCGGCCTGGTCCTGCCGGGGCTCGGCTGGGTGGTCTTCCGGGAGCGCAAGGTCTTCAACGAAGATCTGATCTTCTATGTCAATTATCTTGGCGGCGAATCGGCGACGGCCACGCTCAATTTCAGCCGGAACGCGGCTCAGATCATCGCCCAGGCCTACCAGTTTCTGAGGCTCGGACGCCCGGGCTACGAACGCATCATGCGGCTGACGGTGGACAATGCCGAGCACCTCAGGGAACGGCTGGTCGAAAGCGGTTTCTTCACGATCATGAACGAAACCCAGAGCATCCCCGTCGTCGCCCTGACGTTGAAGGGCGATTTCAAGAACTTCAGCGAGTTCGATATCTCTTCCAAAGTGCGTGAAAAGGGATGGGTCCTCTCGGCCTACTCGATGCCGCCCAACGCCGAAAACGTGAACTCGCTCAGGATCGTGGTTCGGCCGCATCTCAACAGAACCGTCGTCAACCAACTGGCCGACGACATCATCGCTGCCTGCAAGCACTTGGCGGAGCACGGCGGGACCGCGACGCCGCCGGAATTGCATTCGCACGCGAAGACCGCGCCGAAGTGTTGATGGTCGCGGCCTGATCGACCGCCTGACGGCGCCCCTTGCGCCGTCAGGCGCCGTGCGTTCGGCCAACGAGTCCGGCCAACGAGCCGGATCGATAGGGGGAAGAGCTATGGTGAGTCGTTCGATCTTCACGGCCGAGGGGGCAACCCTCGCCAAGACATTCGGTACGGTCATGGCCTACCTTGCCGGCAAGCTGAAGCTGGCGGCGGGCCTGGGCGCCGTGCTGATCCTGGCGTCCAATCTGCTCGTCGGCGATACCCTGGCGCAGACGGCGACAACCGAAACCGTCGCCAAAGAGATCATGGGGGGAATCGAGCGGGTCGGCGGCGCGGCGCTCGAGGTCTTCGAACCGGCCGTCGAAGGCGGCCTGCACGGCTTCTTCGAGCTGCTGGACAAGCAGAAGTTCGTATTCCTGCTCCTGGCGCTGGCGATCGGGTATCCGCTCGGCAAGGTGCGCTTGGGGGGAATCTCCTTGGGTTCGACCGCCGGGACCCTGTTGACCGGCATTGCGATCGCGATCATCGCGAAACTGGGTTTTGACATCACCTACAAGATCCCGGGCCTGGTCTCGACGGTCTTCCTCCTGCTGTTCATGTACGCCCTCGGGCTCAAGGTCGGTCCGCAGTTCTTCACCGGCCTGAGGTCCGGCGGCTTGGCGTTCGTCGTCATCGGCATCGTCGTTTGGGCGCTCAACTGGATCATCGCGTTCGGCGGAGTCAAGCTGGTCGGGCTCGATGCCGGCTTTGCCCCGGGAATCATCTCCGGCAGCTACACCATCACCGCGGTCATCGGCGTCGCCACCTCGGCTTTGCAGAGCGGCGCCTATACTCCGCCTCAGGGAATCTCGGCCGACCAAATCGGCGCCAACATCGCCGCCGGCTATGCGATCAGCTACATCCTCTCCAGCGTCGGCATTATCCTGCTGATACGCTACCTGCCGCAGATATTCGGACGCAACGCGGTCGCGGATGCCAAGGAAGCCGAAGAGGCAATGAGCGGCGGCGCAACCGAAGCGGTCCCCGGCGCCGCCGGCTCGCTGACGCTGGGCTTCTCGCCGCTCGACATCCGCGCCTACCGGGTCGAGCACGACGAGGTCGCCGGCAAGACCATCAAGCAGCTTTTCGAGAGGTATCCGCATGCGCCGGTTCTGCGCGTCGTCCGCGACGGCACGGTGATCGAGCCGGCGGAGAATCCGACCATACAGAAGGGCGACGTGATTGCCGTGCGCTCCGACGTCGACAAGCTGATCCTGGGGGGACAGGAGAAGATTGGTCCGGAAGTGGACGACCCCACGGCCCGCGACATCGCGTTGGAGGCCGCCGACCTGCGCATAGGGTCGCGGGACATGGGCGGGAAGACCCTCGAGGAATTGGGCAAATTGGTCGGTTTCGGACTACAGCTCAAGGCGCTGTTCCGGCAGGGCCAGCAGCTTCCGGTCGGACCGAAGACGGTCATCGAGTTCGGCGATGTCGCGCGGATCGTGGGCCCTGAGTGGGCCATCCAGCGCGCGGCCAAGCTGGTCGGCGGCCGCGCCATTCTCGCCACGACGGTCACCGAGGTGATGTACATGGCGATTGCCATGGCCGTCGGCTATCTCGTCGGTATCATCAGCGTGTCGATCGCCGGCATTCCCTTCGCGCTCGGGACCTCGGCCGGCTGTCTGCTCGCGGGGATCTTCGTCAGCTACTTCCGCAGCCGCAATCCGGAGTTCGGCGGGCCGGTCGACGAAGGCGCCCGCAGTTTCCTTCAGGACGTCGGGCTCAACATGTTCGTCGCCGTGCTGGCGGCGAACGTCGGCCCGAAGGTCATCGACAGCTTTCAGGGGATGACCGTGATCTGGATTGCGATCATCGGCACGCTGGCGGCCTTGGTGCCACCCTTCGTGGCCTTCGTGATCGGGATAAAAGTGTTCAAGCTGAACTCGATCATTGCCGCTGGGGCGACGACCGGGGCCCGCAACAGCACGCCCGGCCTGAACGCCATCGTTGCCGAATCGAATAGCGCGGTGGCGGCGGTCCCCTATCCGGTGACCTATGCCATGACGACCGTCCTGGCATTGATCGGCGGCTACCTGGCCATGATCCTGTCCTGAGGCTTCAACTGGCCTTCGCGGGTCCCTGCGGGCCGCATCGTCTCCCGGCGATGCGGCCCGCGGATTGAGCGGGAGCGGTCCTGATGGCAAAGACTCACGAACCGATCCGCGTCGCCGTCAACGTTATGCGGGCGCGGCTCACGATCCTGGGCTTCAACCTCGCGATCATCACCTTTCAGATCAACGAGCTGCGGATCCTGGGCGGCGGCATCAAGCTGCCGGGCCTCGAGCAAGCCTTCTACCTTTCCGCCGCCGCGGCCCTGTTCCTGGGTCTGGCCTTGTCGTTCACGGCGATGATCTGCTTTATCGCCTCGAACGCCTTGGATCGGGAGGGTACCTGCAACCACTGGTCTCTCCTGGCCGGCGACCTGCTGATGTACCTGGCCCTGGCCCAGACCGTGGCCGGCTTCTTCGGCGCCTTCATGTCCGAGCTCGACCAAGTGCAGCTGCCGGACCCGCAGGAGGCCCGGATGTACGCCCTGGTCATCGGCGCGATCCACCTTGCCGGCGGTATCGCCTGGGCGATGTCGATCTATCTGGGGCCGTTGGTCTCGCTGCTGCGTTCACCCTACGGCCATCGTATCACCGTCGCACTCGGTCTCGCCTATCTCCTGCTCCTCCTGCTTGTTGTGCGGGTTTGGGCAGCAGCCCTGCTGCTGGAGGTGCAGCGTCCGGCCCTGGACGGCACCGTTCAGTCCTGGCTCGGCGGCTTGGTCGCACCGTTCTTCTGGTGAAGCGTACGTTCGACGCTCGCCCTGGCCGAGGTCACCAGCAGCCTCGACCGCCACGCCGAGATCGACTATGCGACATGATAGGAGACCGTCAGGAGGGAAATCGACATGACCCAACTGCCCCGCCTCTATCCCGACCCCGTCCCAGCGATCCATCCGCTCCCGGAGTACCAGGCGAGCGGCCAGGTCGCCCGGTGGTACGGCGAGGTCAAGGCGGCGCTTCAGGTGCCCTGGATGGGCGTCGTCACCATGGCCTACGCCCACTACCCGACCTTCTTTGCCGAGCTGTGGCGCGGCCTGAAGCCCCTGGTGGCGAGCGCGCCCTTCGTCGAGGCGTTCCAGGAAAACCGCTCGTTCATAGAGGCGGCGGTAACCGAGCTCGAGCCGCCGCCGATCGCCCACCGGCTCGCCGCCTTCGGCTATGCGCCGCGCGAGGTCGAGGGGATCCGCGCGGTCGTCGAGGTCTTCTCGCACGGCAACCATCCCTATGCGCTGATCGCGACGGTCGCGCGGCTTTTGATGGAGGGCGGCGAGATGGCCGGTATTGGCGAGGCGCCGGCCTACGAGGGACGGCACGCGCCGAAGGTCTCGGTGCCCTTCGTGCTGATGGAGGCGCACCACGCCGACGCGCCGACCCGGGCGGTCTACGACGACGTCAAGCGGGTGCTCGGACTGCCCTTCGTCAACACCGACTACCGGGCCTTCGCCCGCTGGCCAAGCTATTTCGACCTCGCTTGGGCGGACCTCGCACCGCACGCCGGAAGCCCGGCGCACGAGGCATTCTGCCGGGCCTATCACGAGCGCATGGTCGATGTGGCCCGGAGTGCCCTGCCGAACCCGGGAGGGCTAAGCCCGGTCGCCTTACGCAAAGCGGCCGACGCGGACGCGCCTCTGGAGGAGGTTCTGGCCGTGTGCCGGCTGTTCCAGTGGCTGCTGCCCGGCCTCGCGACCAACGTCGCGTTCTTCCGCCACCAGCTCCTGCACGCGTGATACCCGCCGGGGCGGTCCGGTTCAGGCCTTGCCTTTGGTCCGGGCCTTTCGACCGAGCCCGATCTTCTTGGCCAGCTCGCTGCGCGTCTTGGCGTACTTCGGCGCGACCATCGGATAGTCCGAGGGCAGGGACCACTTGGTCCGGTACTCGTCGGGCGACAAGCCGAAGGACGTCCTGAGATGGCGCTTGAGCATCTTCAGCTTCTTGCCGTCCTCGAGACAGACGATGTAGTCGGGCCTGACGGATTTCTTGACCGGCACCGCCGGCTCGGGCCGTTCCGGGGCCACCTCGCCCGGGTTCATCAGGGCCTCGTGCACGGTCCTGATGAGTTGAGGAAGCTCGCTGGGCGGCAGGTTATTATTGGCCACATAGGCCGACACTATCTTCGAAATCAACCTAAATGACGAATTGTCGTTGCTGCCCTCTAACATACCCATCTCCCCGTCCAGTATCATTGAACTGGGTCATTATAAATTGTTGAAGATACTTTTATCAAGACAGTTTTAGGTGGCAGGATTTTATAACCATTCATACAGTCAAATCATCATGGTCCCGCTGTAAAATAGCCGGCTATGCGAACACCGCCAATATTTCGTCGATGCACGAGCAGCCCTCGACCAGCGGCCTTCCTTCCCAATCGAAAACGTAATAGCCGCGCCGGTCTTTTCCGAACCCGAACAGGATAACCTCGTTATCCGGGTTCAGGATGGCGGCCATGCGCTCACCGTCGTCCATGATCGCCGGGACGCACGCGCCGCCGAGCCTCTGCGCGCTCAGCTTGTAGCTAAGCGCGGTCAGAACGGAAACGTCGGTCTCGGAAAGACCCTTGCGATTGAGCGTGACAACGGACACGGTCGGTTGAGACTCCGAAGTTCGAACACGGTCGACCCATTGCTTTAGCAGACCTAGGTAACCAAGCCGTAAACCGCCGGATCGATCCGACAATCGATCCGACGCCGCTTGCCCCCGTCCCGCGACCGTTCCATGATGGCGCCATGACCGGCGATCAGGAGCTCTGGCAGGACGTCGAGCGGCATATCGTGCGCTACGGCGGGAGTTTCGCGCCCTATTTCGTGGAGCGCGCGAAGGGGTCCTACATCTATGCCCGCGACGGACGTGCGATCCTCGATTTCACCTCAGGGCAGATGTGTGCGACCCTCGGCCACAACCATCCGGACGTGCTGGCCGCCATGCGCCGGGCCATGGAGGGCGCGTTGCACTTGTTCAGCGGTATGCTGTCTGAGCCGGTGGTCACGCTCTGCAAGCGTCTCGCCGGGCTGCTGCCCGCGGGGCTGGACAAGGTGCTCCTGGTCAGCACCGGCAGCGAGTCCAACGAGGCGGCGCTGCGCCTGGCCAAGCTGCATACCGGCGGCTTCGAGGTCGTCGGCTTCACCGGCTCGTGGCACGGCATGACGGCCGGCGTCTCGTCGAGCACCTACGCCGCCGGGCGCAAGGGCTACGGCCCGGCCGCGCCGGGCAGCATGGCGCTGCCGGCGCCCAACTGCTACCGCTGCCCGCTCGCCATGGAGCGCGCCTCTTGCGGCTTGGCCTGCCTCGAGCTTGGCTTCGACCTCGTGGACCGGCAGTCGGTCGGCGCCGGCGCCGCGGTCATTGTCGAGCCGATCCTCAGCGTCGGCGGCGTGGTCGAGCTGCCACCCGGCTACCTAGCGCGGCTCAAGGCAAAGTGTGTCGAGCGCGGCATGCTGCTGGTGCTGGACGAGGCGCAGACCGGGCTTGGCCGGGTCGGCGCCAACTTCGCCTTCGAGCAGCAGGGGGCGGTCCCGGACATCCTGACCCTGTCCAAGACCCTGGGCGCCGGGCTGCCGCTGGCCGCCACGGTGACCAGCGCGGCGATCGAGGCCGACTGCCACGACAAGGGCTTCCTCTACTACACCTCGCACGTGTCCGACCCGCTGCCGGCCGAGATCGGCCTGGCCGTGCTCGACGTGCTGGCGCGCGAGCGCCTGGCCCAGCGGGCCGAGGAGATGGGCGCGCATCTGAGGGCCGGGCTCGAGGCCCTGCAGCAGCGCTACGAGTGCATCGGCGACGTGCGCGGCCGCGGGCTCCTGCTCGGCATGGAGGTCGTCGCCGACCGGGCGCTGAAGACCCCGGCGCCGGAGTTGGGCGCGCGGGTCGCGCGGCGTTGCCTGGAGCTGGGCCTCTCCATGAACATCGCCCAGCTTCCGGGCCTGGGCGGCGTCTTCCGCATCGCCCCGCCGCTCACCGTTACCCGCGACGAGCTCGACAGCGGCCTCGCGATTTTGGACCAGGCGCTGGGCGACTGCGCGGGGTGAGGGGCGGAGAGGGGGAGCAAGACGCCATGTCCGCACAGAAGCTCGGCACCCACGAGGGCGGTGCGAATATCTACGGCGTCGGCATCGGCATTCTCAGCCTCGACAGCTCCTTCGCGAAGCCGCCCGGGCACGTCAAGAACGCGCTGACCTTCGGCTTCCCAGTGTCCTACAAGGTCGTCGAGGGCGCGACGGTCAAGAAGCTGCTGAGGGACCCCGGGCCCGACCTGCTCGAGCCCTTTCTCCGCGGCGTGCGGGAGCTCGAACGGGACGGCGTCCGGGCCGTCACGGGGAGCTGCGGCTTCCTCGCGCTCTATCAGCGCGAGCTGGCGGACGCCGTCGACATCCCGGTCTTCATGTCGAGCCTCGTTCAGCTGCCCCTGGTGCAGAGCCAATTGAAGCGGGGCCAGAAGGTCGGCGTGCTGACGGCGAGCAAGGCGAGCCTGACGCCGGCCTACCTGGAGGCGGTCGGCGCCGGGACCGTCCCGGTCTGCATCGAGGGCATGGACGGCAGCGAGGAGTTCGACAGCGTCATCATCGAGGCCGAGCGCAACCGCATCGACTTCGACAAGCTCGAAGCGGAGATCGTTTCCGCCGCCGAACGGCTGGTGGGGACCCACCCGGAGGTCGGCGCGCTGGTCCTGGAATGCACCGACATGTCGCCCTTTGCCGACGCCATTCAGCAAAGAGTGAAAATGCCGGTCTTCGACCTGGTGACCCTCACCGAGATGGTCTACGCCGCCGTCACCCGCTCCCGCCACCCCCTCTTCGCGCCGCCCTCCCGGTGGAGTTAGGGCCGCCGCCGGACACCTCCGGAGAGGTGCATAATGGTGGACTCTTGGAATCATCGATCCGCCAGGTCTTCGGCGCGTCTATAAGGGCAAATACAAAACTCGGGACCTGATCCCGTTTTCGGGGACACGAAATTCGGGGACACAATACTTATTAAGGGTCAACGATGATCACACGACGGTTCGAAAATAGTACTGTGTCCACGAATTACGAAAAAAGTACTGTGTCCCCGAATTACGAGGCCGCCGAGACAGCGGGATGTGATGGCAGGACGCGCCGCAAGCGGGTATGTACAGGACGCCAAGGGCAGGCAACCGGATGATCTCAGGGAGAGGACGCGTGATGGTTAAAGCGGTGGACATCCAGGCGGCGCTGGCCACGCGGCCGGTTCTGCGCGGGCGCGGGCCCGATACGCCGGAAGGCGAGGTGGCAGAGGCCTTTGCTACCTTGGCGGCCTTCCGCGAGGGGGGCGTGTTCGCGGGCGGCTTCGCGGGTGACACCGCCTGGGAGCGGCATTCGAAGGGCGACGAGCTGGTGCAGGTCCTTTCGGGGGAAACCACGCTCACCATTCTCACCGACGAGGGGCCGCAGGTGCTGGAGATGAAGGCCGGCATGCTCGCGGTGGTGCCGCGGGGCTGCTGGCACCGTTTCCAAGCCCCTGACGGCGTGACCCTGCTGACCGCCACGCCGCAGCCCACGGATCACTCGACCGCCCAGGATCCTCGCCTGGAAGAGTGACTTGACCCCAAGGACCCGCGGCGCCGGCCGGGCCTCTTTTTTCTGAATGGGCGGGAACAAGATGCCGTCTCGGGTGTTTATGTAATTGGTAGACGCATCTGGAAGCAGTTTCCGAATCGGAGGGGGATATGGGGCCGTCGCACGCCAGTGGCGGCCCCATCTTTATTCCCTCGGACAGAACGCACGACCTAAGGATGAGGGTACAGAAGGGTCTGCTACCGGGCCGCAAGCAGGAGCTACCCCGCCGCCTTGATATAGCCGTCGTCGTGGGCGACCTCGTCCGCGCCCGTGAAGCGGCGCAGGCGATCGAGCTCCGCGGCGAGGCCGTCCTGGCGCTTGCGTGTGAACCTGACGCCCGGCTCCAGCCACAGACCCTTGACGCGGAGCGTGCCCGCCCGGCGCTCGCAGATCATGTCGATGCGGCCGATCAGGCGGTCGCCTTCCAAGAGAGGGAAGACGTAATAGCCGTACCGGCGCTTGGCGGCGGGCACGAAGACCTCGATGCGGTAGCAGAAGCCGAAGAGGCGCTCGGTGCGGGCCCGGTCGCGCAGCAGGGGGTCGAAGGGGCTCAGAACCCGGATTCGGCCCGGCGGCGACGGCAGTTCGGACAGGGACTCCGGAAGCGCGCGGTTGGCATAGGCCGGCCGCGGTTTTCCGCCGTCGGCCCCCTCGACCGCGACCTCCATGATCCCGTTGCCCAGATTGGCGCGGCACCAGTCCGCGGCCTCGGCCGGGGTGATGCCGCCCCAAAAGGCGGCCAGCTCGCCGGACGTGGCGACCCCAAGGCGCTCGAGCGCGCCGCTGCAAGCCCAGTCGACCAAGGCCTCGGCCGTCGGCGTCTCCTCAAGGTGGCAGGCCGGTATGACTCGTTCGGCCAGATCGTAGACCTTCTGGAAGCCCTCGCGCCGGGCCACGGCCAGCTCCCCGGTGCGCCACAGGTATTCGAGCGCCGTCTTCGAGGGGTGCCAGTCCCACCAGCCGGCGGTGTCTTTCTTGCGGCCGTCGCCCAGGTGGCGTGCCATGACCGGGCCGCCGTCGCGGATCCGCGCCAGAACCTCGTCCAGCCTCTCCTCGAAGCCGTCGCGGCGCCACTTGCGCCAACGTTCGCGCAGGCGCGCGGCCTCGCGCTGGAAGCGCGGCTTCCAGAAGGGGTAGAAGCGGCTCGGGATGATCGCGGCGTCGTGGGTCCAGTTCTCGAACAGAGCGCCGTCCCGCTCCAGCAGGCGGGTCAGCCCCGCAGGCTTGTAGGTCCGGTTCCTGGCGAAGAGGATCATGTGGTGGGCGCGTTCGACCGTGTTGATGCTGTCGACCTGCACGAAACCCAGATCCTCGACCAGGTCGCGCAGCCCGGCGTCGCCCAGCTTCGCGTTGGCTGGGCGCGCCAGGCCCTGGCCGGCCAGGAACAGCCTGCAGGCCTCGGCGTTGCGGATCAGTGGCCGGGACATCCGGGCGCCCGGGCTTCAGGAATCCCGGCGGCTGCTGCGGCGACGGGCGGGGATATGGGCCGGCGCGCAATGGGCCGTCTGGTGCAAGAGGCCGATCAGCTTCCCGAGGGCCCCCTCCACCACAGATCCGCCGGCGATGCCGTAGCCGTCGATCAGGCGCCGGGCGGCGGTGGCGGCGTCTTGGCCTTCGCCCAGGCGCAGCATCCAGGCCAGCAGCACGTCCTCGGCCGGCCCCGGGAACTCGGCGCCCATGTCGAGCGCCTGGCGGATCAGGCCGCCCGGGTCGTCCGGCGTGTCGTGCTCGGAGACGTATTTGATCGCCATCAGGGCGCCTTGCGCAGCAGGTTGAGCCGGGCGGGCTGGAACAGCCAGTAGCCGTCGTCGCGCCGCTCCGCCAGCGCCTCGAAAGCCGTCCGGAGATCTTCCTCCATGGCCTCGAAGCGGGGCCGGCGGCCTTCGTCCACGGCGATCACGCCGGCCTTGAAGGCCTCGAAATCGGCTATCTTGTAGGGCGCCTCGTAGACCAGCTCGAGGTCCTGGACGAGCAGCCCGGCCGCAACCGTGGCCTCGATCGCCTCCTCGGCCTTGGCCCGCACGACGGTCTCGTCCTCGATCGGGCGCACCAGCTCGAAGTGGGGGCCGGCGGCGAGCGGCTCCTGCACGTAGATCAGCCCGCCCGTCCGGACCACGCGGGCCGCCTCCGCGAGCGCTCGGGCCTGGCCTTCGACCGGCACGTGGTGCAGCGAATTGAAGAACACAGCGGCGTCCAAGCTCTCGTCCTCGAAGGGCAGGTGTTCCGCGACGCCCTGCAAGTAGGTCTCGCCACCCGTCGGCTCGGCCGCCCGGGCGCGCGCCAGCTGGCGCTCCGAGGGCTCGATCCCAGTCACCGTCGCGCCCTCCCGGGTCATGAAGCGCGCGAGCGAGCCGTCGCCGCAGCCGATATCGGCGACCCGCGCGCCCTTCAGGGGAAGGTGCTCCCGCATGACCTCGCTGTGCTTACGGCGTGGCGGCTTGTTCATGGCCCGGAGTATGGCGGCAGCGCCCCCCGCGCCGCAAGACCGGGAATGCGCGCGGTTTGCCTGCGGGGCACGATCGGCTAGGCTCGGGCGGAGCGCAGCCTGGAGGGAGGCCGGAGCTTGGACCCGCTGGACAGAGACGACGATATCCCCGAGATCCGCGAGGGCGTGCGGGCGCTCTGCGCGCGCTTCCCGGGTCCGTACTGGCGCGAGCTGGACCGCGAGCGGCGCTATCCCGAGGACTTCGTGCGCGCGCTGACAGAGGCCGGCTATCTGGCCTGCCTGATCCCCGAGGACTATGGCGGCAGCGGCCTGCCGATCGCGGCGGCCGCGGCGATCCTCGAGGAAATCCACGGTTCCGGCGGCAACGGCGCGGCCTGCCACGCCCAGATGTACATCATGGGCACGATCCTGCGCCACGGTAGCGAGGCGCAAAAGCGGCGCTGGCTGCCCGATATCGCCGCCGGGCGCTTGCGCCTTCAGGCCTTCGGCGTGACCGAGCCGACCAGCGGAACCGACACGCTGGGCCTCGCCACCACCGCCGTGCGGTCGGGCGGTTCCTACAAGGTCAATGGCCAGAAGGTCTGGACCAGCCGGGCCGAGCACTCGGACCTCATGCTGCTTCTGGCCCGCACCACGCCGAAGGACAAGGTGAAGAAGAAGAGCGAGGGGCTGTCGGTCTTCGTGGTCGACCTGCGCGCGGCGCTCGGCAAGGGGCTCACGATCCGGCCGATCCGCGCCATGTTGAACCACGCCACGACCGAGGTCTTCTTCGACGACCTCGAGGTGCCGGCCGAGAACCTGATCGGCGAGGAGGGGCGGGGCTTCCGCTATATCCTGGACGGCATGAACGCCGAACGTATCCTGATCGCCGGCGAGTGCATCGGCGACGCCCGTTGGTTCGTCGAGAAGGCACGTACATACGCATCCCAACGCATCGTCTTCGGTCGGCCGATCGGCCAGAACCAGGGCGTACAGTTCCCGATCGCACGGGCGTACGCCCAAAGCGAGGCGGCGGCCCTGATGGTGCGCCGGGCGGCCGCGCTGTTCGACGGCGGCCGGCCCTGCGGCAAGGAGGCGAACATGGCGAAACTGCTGGCCGCCGAGGCCTCCTGGGCGGCGGCCGAGGCCTGCCTCCAGACCCACGGCGGCTACGGGTTCGCCGAGGAGTACGACGTCGAGCGCAAGTTCCGCGAGACCCGGCTCTACCAGGTCGCGCCGATCTCGACCAACCTGATCCTGGCCTATTTGGCCGAGCACGTGCTCGGCCTGCCGCGCTCGTACTGATGATGCGCCCCTTGGCCGACATATTCGTGGTCGCCCTGGAGCAGGCGGTGGCCGCGCCCTACTGCTCCTCGCGCCTGGCCGACGCCGGCGCCCGGGTGATCAAGGTCGAGCGTCCTGAAGGTGACTTCGCGCGCGGCTACGACCGGGTCGCGCGCGGCCAGAGCGCCTACTTCATCTGGCTCAACCGGGGCAAGGAATCGATCGCGCTGAACATCAAGGACGGGGCCGACAAGGCGCTCCTGGCGCGGTTGATCGCCCGCGCCGACGTCTTCATCCAGAACCTCGCGCCCGGCGCGGCGGCGCGCGCCGGCTTCGGCAGCGAAGACCTGCGCCGCCGCCATCCGCGCCTGGTCACCTGCGACATCAGCGGCTACGGGGAGCAGGGTCCCTATGCCGAAATGAAGGCCTACGACCTGCTGGTCCAGGCCGAGAGCGGTCTGGCCGCGATCACTGGCCGACCCGAGGGCCCCGGGCGGGTCGGCGTCTCGGTCTGCGACATTGCGGCGGGCATGTACGCGTACATGGCTGTGCTGGAAGCGCTGATCGAACGCCAGCGCAGTGGCGGCGGCAAGGCGATCGCGGTCTCCCTGTTCGATGGCATGGCAGACTGGATGACCGTGCCGCTGTTGCACCAGGCCTATGGCGGGCGGGCGCCGGCGCGGGCCGGTCTCAACCACCCCTCGATCGCGCCCTACGGGGCCTACGCCGCGGCCGACGGCGAGGTCGTGCTGTCGATCCAGAACGAGCGCGAATGGCGGCGCTTCTGCGCCGAGGTTCTCGCGCGCCCGGCCTTGGCGGAGGATCCGCGCTTCGCCGACAACCCGGCGCGGGTCGCCAACCGGCCGGCCCTCGATCGGGAGATCGCCGCGGTCTTCGGGACGCTCGGCCGCGATGCGCTGATCGGCCGCCTGCGCGCCGCAGGCATCGCCTACGGCGCGCTCAACTCGGTGGCCGAGCTGGACTGCCACCCCCAACTTCGCCGCACGGCGGTGGAAACGCCCGGCGGCGCGGTCGAGCTGGTCGCGCCGCCCGCCCGCGTCGGGGGCGAGACGGTCGCGCTCGGCGCGGTACCGGCGTTCGACCAGCACGGGGCCTCGATCCGCGAGGAATTCGCAGAGTAGTGTGAACTCGAGGTGAGTGGCATGATCGGGCTTCCCCGAGGCCACGGAATGACGTAGGAGTCTCTTCCGTTAACCATGATCGACCTTTGGCGGACCGACATCGGCCCCTTTCCCGAGATGCACGCGACAGCCCTTGAGCCGGTCCCGGCCGGTAACCAGATCTCAACCATCGGCGCGCATTGATTGGACAGGAGTTTGAGCATGACTGAAACGCTCGACCATCTGCGCCGCTGGATCGGCCGCACCCAGGAGACCGGCGAGGTCGTCGATCTGCTGCGCGCGCGCGCCCTGCAGGGGACCTTGGACGACCCGGCTCCGTCGCTCCAGGCCGGCGATCCGCTGCCCCCGTTGTGGCACTGGCTGTATTTCTGGAACGCGACGGCGCAGGCCACCCTCGGCCCCGACGGCCATGCCGCGCGCGGCGAGTTCCTGCCCCCGGTAAACCTGCCTCGCCGCATGCTGGCCGGCGGCCGGGTCAAGTTTCTGCGGCCGCTGACCGCCGGCACCATGGCCAAGCGCCGCTCGACCGTCGCCGACGTGGCCGTGAAGCAGGGGAGCAGCGGCCAGCTGGTCTTCGTCACCATCGAGCACGAGATTTCCGACAAGACCGGCCCCTGCATCCAGGAGGAGCAGGACGTCGTCTTCCGCGAATTGGCCAAGCCGGGCGAAATTCCGCGGCGCGAGGCGGCGCCGGCCGTTCTGCCATGGCGCCAGCAGGTTACGCCCGACCCCGTGCTGCTGTTCCGCTATTCCGCGCTGACCTTCAACGGCCACCGGATCCACTACGATCTGAAGTATGCGACCGAGGAGGAGGGCTATCCCGGGCTGGTCGTCCATGGCCCCCTGCTCGCCACTTTGATGGCGGGACTGGTGCGCCGGCAGGCCCCCGACCGCCAGGTCACCGCTTTTCGGTACCGGGCCATGCGGCCGGTCTTCGACACGGCGCCGTTTACCGTCGGCGGCCGTCTCGTCCGGGATGGTGCCGGTGCCGACCTCTGGATTGCCGATTCTAGCGGCACCTTGGCCGTAAAGGGTGGGGTCGACCTGGCCTAGCGCTCCGTTTCCGCGAGTCTCCGGCGCGCCGGCCGCCGGCGCCGTTTGCCGGCCAGGACGCGCTTCGCCGGCTCTATCGAAAGGACCGTTACCGATGCGCCAGGCCCTCCCCCAGGTCGCCCTCGGCTTCCTGCTTCTGCTGACGGCCTGCGCCGCGCTGGAGCCGACGCTGGCGCCGCGGGTTCGACTGGCCGACATCACACTGCTCGAGGGCGGCCTGCTCGAACAGAAGATGCGGGTCGAGCTCGACATCGGCAACCCGAACAACTTCGACCTGCCGTTGGACGGGCTGACCTTCACGCTGGAGCTGAACGACCGGCCCCTGGTCGAAGGTTTCACGAACGAGTCCGTCGTGATCCCCCGGCTCGGCGAGGCCAGGCTGGCGGTCTTCGCCTCGACCTCCCTGCTTGGCATCATCCGCCAAGTGATGGCCCTGGGCCAGGGCGAGGCGCTCAGCTACCGACTTTCGGGGCGGGCCTATCTGACCGGCCTCGCGCGCGTGAGCGTGCCCTTCGAGACCGGCGGCACCCTGGAACTTCTGCCGGACGAGGGCCGGGAAAAATCTCTCGTCCCCCTCTGAAAAGGGTGTCGGATTCCTTCCTCGCACACCGGCTCTCGGGCGGCCCCTTGACGCGCCGGCCCGCGACGGCCCAATACTGCGGCGGGAGGAACGGCGAGGAGCGGCGGCGGTGACCGAGACGAACCCGAACCTGTTCGAGCTGATCGACCGCGGCGACACCGCCGGGCTCGAAGCCGCGCTCGCGGCTGGGGCGGACGCCGATGCGGCCGGCCGCGGCGGGCAGCCGGCGCTCGGTTATGCCGCTGCGCGGGGCGACCTGACGGCCCTGCGCCTGCTGCTCGGCCACGGCGCGTCGGTCGAGCGCAGCGGCGAGGCCGGCAACACCGCGCTGATGGAAGCGGCCGCGCGCGGCCACCTCGAAGTCGTCCAGGCCCTGCTCCAGGCCGGCGCCGACCCGGCGCAGTGCAACAAGTGGGGCTTTGGCGCCGCCGACTGGGCCGAGTGGCCCGCGAACGCCGTCGAAATCCGGGCCCTGCTGCAGGCCGGCGGGCGGTAAAGCGGCGGGCGGTAAAGCAGCGCGCCCCGCCATTTCCGGAGCCCGACTCGGGCCGGTTGTGATAAGCTTCGCGCCCACGTGATGGAGTCGGCCGGCCAGCGCCGGTCGAGATCTTTTGATCGGAGCCCCCGCATGGAAACGGGAAGCATCGTCCTTATCGTGGTCCTGGCAGCGGTCGTGCTGCTCGTCTTCTACGGCATCGCCGCTTACAACGGCCTGGTCTCGGGCCGCAATCAGGTGGAGGCGGCCTGGGGCCAGATCGACGTGCAGCTGAAGCGCCGCCACGACCTGATCCCGAATCTGGTCGAAGTGGCCAAGGACTACATGGACTACGAGCAGGAAACCCTGCAGCAGGTGATCCAGGCGCGCAACAGCGCGGTCGCGGCCGAGGGCCAGTCGCGCGAGGCGTCGATCGGCGCCGAGGGCATGCTGGGCGCTGCGCTCGGCCGGCTCTTCGCCCTGGTCGAGAACTATCCCGACCTCAAGGCCAACGAGAACGTCCAGCGCCTCATGGAGGAGCTCGCGACCACCGAGAACCGCATCGCCTTCTCGCGCCAGCACTACAACGACTCGGTCCTGAGCTTGAACACCAGGATCGAAAGCTTCCCGTCCAACATGGTGGCGAATTCCTTCGGCTTCGTCCGGGCGCCCTATTTCGACGTGCCGGAGGCGGAGACCGAGCCGGTCAAGGTCGACCTGCGCTAGCGGCCGCCGGGCGATGGCCGAGCTTCCGGACGGAGGGTCCTCCGAATCGACAGCCCCGGCGCCCGGCCTCCGGCGGACCGACTTCTACGCCGCGATCCGGCGCAACGAGCGCAACACGCTCTGGCTTTGCACGATCATGATCGTGATCGCCGGCGGGCTCGGCTACGTGATCGGCTGGGCGGCGGAGATCGTCTATCTGAGCGCGCTCAGCGACGGCGCGCCGCTCGGCGTCGTCGAGGCGCTGGCCTACCGGAGTCCCTGGGGCGTGAACGGGGCCGGCGTCATGATTGTCGTCGGCGCCGTCTGGGTCCTGGTGGCGGTTTTCGCCGGGGACCGGATTCTGCTCGCCCTGGCCGGGGCCAGCGAGGTCTCGTCCGAGAGCGAGCCGGTCCTGCACAACGTGGTCGAGGAGATGGCGCTGGCCGCCGGCCTGCCCAAGCCGCGGGTCTTCGTGCTGGAGAGCCCGGCGCTCAATGCCTTCGCCACCGGGCTCAAGCCCGAGAAGTCGGCGATCGCCGTCACGCGCGGCCTCATCGACCGCCTGACTCGCCCCGAGCTGCAGGGCGTGGTGGCGCACGAGATGGGCCATATCGCGAACAGTGACATCCTCTATGCCACGGCGGTCGCGGTCGTCGTCGGGCTGATCGCGCTCGTCTCGGATGCGGTTCTGCGCGGCGCAATGCGCGGCGGCCTGCACTCGCGCGGGCGCTCGCGTTCCAAGGGCGGCGGCGCGGCGCTGGCGCTGGTCGTGGTCCTGGTCTTCGCGGTCCTGGCGCCGCTCGCGGCCTGGCTGGTGCAGATGTCGATCTCGCGCGAGCGCGAGTATCTGGCCGACGCCACTGCGGTCAAGCTGGCGCGCAATCCGCTCGGCCTGATCGGCGCCCTTGAGAAGATCGACACGACCACGGAGCGCTTCGAGGGCGCCAACCGCGCCGTTCAGCACCTCTTCATCGCCAATCCCTTCCGCAAGTTCGGCGTCCGAGCCAGCGCGCTCTTCTCGACCCATCCCCCAACCCCGGAGCGGATCGAGCGCCTGCGCGATCTGGGCTGAGGCGCGGTCCGGCCTTGCCGGCCTCGCCGGCGCCGGGCCCGCGGCCGCCCGAGACCGGATTACCACTTGCGATACCGACAAGTATGTGGTAGCATACCGAGTAGTATGTCACTGTGAGCGAAATCATGAAGGTTCGGGACAGGATCATGACCGCCGCCCGCACGCTCGCCGGCGAGAAGCCGGCCAAGGACATCAGCCTCGCCGAGCTTGCGCGCGCCTCGGGGGTGAGCTGGCCGACGGTCCGTCGGCACGTCGGCGGCCGGGACGGCCTGCCGCGGTTCCTGGAGGCGATCGGCGCCGCAAGCGCGGATACGGCCGGGCCCCAGGGCGTCGGGGCCGAGGCGGCCGACACACGCTCGCGAATCCTCGAGGCCGCGTTCCGGACCTTCGCCCGGCACGGTTACTCCGGCGCGACGCTGGACGACGTGGCGGCCGACGCGGGCCTGACCAAGGGGGCCGTCTATTGGCACTTCGCCGGCAAGGACGACCTCTGTATGGCGCTCATCGAAGAGCGGTTCAGACGCGAAGCAGCGCGCATTCCCGATGATATTCGCGACGCGGTGCGTGACGGCGCGGGCGAGCGGGCCCTGGTGGCCTTCGTCGCCCACGAGGTCCAACAGGCACGCAAGGGTGAATCTTGGCGGCGGCTCGGGCTCGAGTTCGTGTCACGCAGCCGGAACCCGGCCCTGCGCCACAGGTACGCGGAGCTGGCGCGGAAGTTCTACGATGACACCCTGCCGGTGGCTCAATGGCTGATCGACAGTGGCGTCGTCGCGAAGGATCTGGACCCCCAGGCGCTCGCCGTCGTCTGGCGCTGTATCCTTCTCGGCGTGGGCCTGTGGATGACCCAAGACCCGGACGGCCTCGATTTCGACGCCATGGCGCCGCGCCTGGCCCAAGTCATGTGGCGCGGCATGGCACCCGGCGATGCCGATGCAGAGGACCGCCCGATGGCCGAAGAGGCAGCGAGCGAACGGACGGAGGCCCCCGAGTAGAAAAATTTTTGAGAGTGACATACTGACGAGTATCTGATGGAAACCGGCCACGGGCAACCACGCCGGACCAGGTGAGCCGGAGAGGTGCGGCGATTGCACGAGTCTGGGAGACGAACGCCATGTTGACGGAAATCGAGAATCTCAGAGAGATCGCCCGTTGTTGCCAGGCCGGCGAGCCCCTGGACGACGATCTTTCGCGCTGGCTGGGCAGCAGGCTGGAAGACTTCTTGAGCCAGCGCCGCACAAGCTTGGGCGAGGCCTTCGGGCTGCGCGGCGCGCAGGGCGGAGTGCCCTGGTGGCTCGAGGCCGCGATCCGCAAGCGCAACGCCGCCCTGCGGGAGCTCGCCGAATGCCTGTGCAGCGACGGTTCGGCGACCGCGCTGGCCCGGGAGGTGCATCGGCTGACGGTGCGCTATGCCGGGACCTCGTGGAACCGCGACCGGCGCCGCGACGACATGCCGGGGGCCTATGCCGGAACGCCCAAGGCCTGTCTGTGGCGGGCGTTCACCTCCGGCGCGGCCATGCCGGTCTGCGAGCGCCAGCTGCGCAGCATCCTGGCGCATCAGACCGCCCGCCGGCCTGCGAAGGCGCAATGGGCTGGGTCCTGCGCGAAAGGCGGCGCCCAGAGCGCGGCCCCGGCCGGCGCCAGCGCGACCGCGACAACAATCCCGGCCCGCGCTCCGTGAGGGCGGCGGGACCGAGCGAAGGTGCCAAAAGTCCCTGTAGCGTAAACCTATTCTTTTCAAGGACTTACGCCTCGACCTCTGACCCGGCGACCACACTTAACCTCTTGAAATCAAACAACGATTTACTTTGCATGGGCTCGTTTGCTCCGGCTTCTGGGTGCGCGTCAGGGCCGCAGGGGCAGGCCGGAGGCGAGGGCGTGGCGCCGGGCGATCTGGCCAGGCGCCGCCTGGGGCCGGGAGGACGGCTGGGTTCCGGCGGGTGGCTTGGCCGCGATCCGGGCCCGGTCGGCCTGGCGGCGGGCCTCGCGCCAGGCGCGGAACACTTTGAGGCGGTAGGGGCCGCTGAGGCGTGGCGTCCGCGAATGATAGCGGCCGATCGCCGTGGTCCAGGAGCCGGTCTCTTGGCGCAGGCGGGCGAGATAGCCGGCGGCATAGGCGGCGTTTCGCGCCGGGTCGAAGGCGTCTTCGAGGCTGGCGAAGGCCTCGGGGTGGTAGCGCAGGTTTACCTGCAGGCAGCCGACGTCGATGTTGCTGAGCCCGCGCGCCCGGAGCGTCCGCACCTCGGCCAGCGCCGCCGCGCGGCTCGGCAGATAGCGCCCCCGGCCCTCGGCGGTGACGGTCCAGGGCCAGGCAATAACTGCCCCCTCGGCCGCGTTCCAGCGGCCCGCCTCGACCTTGGCGATGGCGCCCAGCAGGTGGTGCGGCAGGCCGCTTCGCCGGGCCGCGGCGCCGGCGTGTTCCGCGCAGAGCGCCCAGGGATCCGGCGCCCCGGCACGAAGGCCCTCTGGGGCCGCGGCCAGCAGGCCGAGGCCGAGGGCGAGGCAGGCGATCGTGCGGCGGGCGCCGGGCAGGCACATCAGAGGAGCCTCCTGCCCCTCAGCGAAGCAAACCCCGTGCCAAGATCAGGTAATGCTGTTCGGCCCGAGTAGGGTGGCGTCGCCCTCGCCCAGGGCGCGCTGCAGGAGCACGCAGTCGACCCAGCGGCCGAACTTGAACCCGACCGAGGGGATCAGGCCGGCCCGCGTGAAGCCGTGCGCTTCGTGCAGCCGGATCGAGGGCAGGTTCGCGCCGTCACCTCGTCGAAGCGCGCGGTCATGGTCTCGAGGTCCGGCGGATCGAGCTCGAAGGAGGCGAGGCCGTGGCGCACGTGCTCGGCATAGATCGCCTGCACCGCGCCGAGATCCGCCGGGGCCGCGTCACGCAGCAGCAAGCCCCCGTCCGGCGGCGCCCCCGGACCGGTCATTGCGCGCCGAGCAGGGTCCCGTCGATGCGGCCGAGGGCGGCGATCACGCCGTGCATCTCCTCGGCCAGCCGGGGCAGGTGGGCGCCGCGCCGAATCCGGCCCTCGTCCATGTAGAGCGCCCGGTTGATCTCGATCTGCAGCGCGTGGACCGACTGGGCCGGCCGGCCGTAGTGGCGGGTCACGAAGCCACCGGAATAAGGCGCGTTGCGGGCCACGTTGTAGCCGAGCCGCGCGAGCTCGGCCGCGGCGGTCTCCATCACCACCGCCCCGCAGGCCGTGCCGTGGCAGTCGCCCAGCACGAAATCGACCCTGGCCGCACCGGGGTCACGGTCCGCCGGCCCGCCGACCGACGGCATGGAGTGGCAGTCGATCAGGACGCAATAGCCGAATGCCCCCCGGGTGGCCTCGACCAGGTCGCGCAGCGCCTCGTGATAGGGCCAATAGTAGTTGCGGATCCGCTCCAGGGCCTCGCCGACCGCGAGCTTGCGGCGGTAGATGTCGGCGCCGTTGGCGACCACCCGCGCGATCGTGCCGAGCCCGGCGGCGACCCTGGGCGAGCGCGTGTTGGCGTAGCTCGGCAGGTCGTCCTCGAACATGGCCGGGTCGAGCTCGAAGGGCTCGCGGTTGGGATCGACGAAGGCCCGCGGGAAGAGCGCCCGGATCAGCGGCGCGCCCAGACCGGGCGCCGCCTGGAAGATCTCGTCCACGAAGCTGTCCTCCGAGCGGCGTAGGGCGAGGTGGTCGAGCTTGGAGGCGGCGAGGAAGTCCCGCGGGTAGCGGTTGCCGCTGTGCGGCGAGGCGAAGACCAGTGGCAGAGTCTGGCGCGCCGGCGCCACCACTTCGTGCGGGGCCTCGATCCCGGCGATCCCGGCGACCGGGGAGTCTGCGTCCATGGGTCTTGGTCCCTTGCCGTGCTTCCCAGGTGTTTACGGGAAAGCGCCGCGCCTGTCATGAGACTTTCTTCGCCCCTCCGTCCTACATAATCGTTAATCACTATTTTAGACCGGCCCGCATAGGGTATAGTCCTCCTTGGGCGCGGCCGGACATGGCCGCCCGAGCGGCCGCCGCGAGAGTGAAGGGCAAGATGGCGCAAATTCTGCTCGCCGAAGACGACGACTCCATGCGCGACTTCCTCGCCAAGGCGCTGACCCGCGCTGGGCACGAGGTGCGCGCGGTGGGCGATGGCCTCGATGCGCTCACCACCCTGGCCGAGGAGCGGGTCGACATCTTGCTGGCCGACGTGGTCATGCCCGGGCTCGACGGCATCGAGCTGGCGCGCCGCGCCGCCAAGGAGCAGCCCGGCATCAAGGTCATGTTCATCACCGGCTTCGCCGCGGTCGCGCTGAAGGCCCGCGAGGAGACCTCGCGCGGCGCAAGGGTGCTGTCAAAGCCCTTCCACCTGCGCGAACTGGTCAGCCAGATCGACGTGATGCTGAGCGCCCGCTAGGGCGCGAATCGGGACAGCTTCCGAGTCTTGCCAAAGCCCTGGGGATGATGTTATCTCGCCCCGCCTGTCGGCGATCCGCCTTGCGGCGACGCTGGGCAGGCCGGACCAAGCATCGCCGGTTCCGGCGGAAGGGCGCGTAGCTCAGCGGGAGAGCACTACGTTGACATCGTAGGGGTCGCTGGTTCAATCCCAGCCGCGCCCACCAGTTTC
>Ga0224508_10000794_pt1 | contig 29464 bp, 23 predicted proteins | sample SF_Jan12_sed_USG_4_FD_170157 | JGI IMG/M metagenome (GOLD analysis project Ga0224508, IMG submission 170157) | Sediment microbial communities from San Francisco Bay, California, United States - SF_Jan12_sed_USGS_21 | ecosystem: Environmental > Aquatic > Marine > Sediment | place: USA...
CGACCTGGATGGGAGCGGCCGTCGCCCGGGAGTCGTTGGTCTCGAATGCATCTTCGAAATACTCGATCTCCACACCGCCGAAGATCGAGATCATTTCAAAGAAGTGGCCGTTCGACACAGGCGTCTCGAACCACGCGTCCCAGTAGTCCTCGGCCGTGATACTAAAGCGACCGGGTAGACTGTCGGTCATCACCTCCCAGTGCTCCGTTGCATCGAGGTTCAGATTGTCTTCCGGGGTGTCGTCGATTCCGGGCGTGAAATCCTGTTCTCCCGGACCATCGACGATGTCCCACAGCGCGGTGAATACCGAAACCTCACTGGTGGATCCACTGCACTCGAACTCCGTTTCCGTCTCCAGGTCGGCGTAGAGCGCCACCCCGCCCGGTCCCGGCGCTCCGGTCGTCCGGAGGTAGATGTTGGGTAGAGCCAGACCGAAATGTTTCCGAACCGCGCTGCCGAAGAACGTGGCGTGGCCCTCGTCCCAGGCGAGGGCCGGGTTCTGGTTGCACTGCGAAAAACTATGAGAGCCGCCGGGGTTACTCGAAGCCGAGAAGTTGAGCACGGCGTAATGACCGTACTCGTGAAGGATCACCGTGTCGTCGTAACCCGATGTATCCCGGATGTCGATGCGACTCGACGTAGCGAATGACGCGGTCGCCCCCCGGTCGATTTGCCAGACGATGCGCAGGGAGTCCGATGGACCCGGGCGACTGCCCTGAAGGTAGGCCAGGAAGTCACTCCCCAGGATGCCGTTGTCCCAGCAGTTGAAGGCCTCACCACCCTGGCCGATTTCGGCGGCGAGGCCGCCGAAATTCAGGTCGGCATCGGAGGCGTGCGCGCCGACCACCGGGCCGGCGATCGCATAGGGGGTGAGATTGTTCGCCGTGACCTCGAGGTGGAGGTCCGGAGTTTCGTCGGCCCGGGCCACGATGCGAACCTGCACGTCCCGGACCTGGTTGTCGGGGACCAGGATCGAAAACGCTCCGAGGGCGTCGGTCGATCCGGAGGCCAGCACGGTCTCCGCAACCGCATCGAGGATCTCGACATCGGCGAAACGCACCGGCAACAGAGGCTCTACCCCCGTGAATCCCGACGAACCGAATTCCCTATCGCGGTAGAGCGCCGTACCGCTTGCCGTCCAGTCGGCCCAAGCTGGAACACTCGTTGCAAGGAGACCGGCCGACAGCAGCGCCAGGACCCTCTCGCGATTCCGGAGCAACCGTTACCTCGGCTCTCGGGGCGGGACGACGGTCGCCGGAAACTCCGCGGCTCCAAGCCGTCGAACCGGGGCCGGTCCGGAAGCGCGTGCCGTGATTCCGACGGCCTCGCGAACTCTTCGTCCGGCACGGCTGGTGTCCTCGACAATGAACGAGATAGTTCCTCCTCCCTGGGGCGGGAAGACGACTTCGAATTCCAGAGTCAACAGCTCCGCGGTTTGGAGCCTCGGCATTTCGGCGCGGATCGTCCGTTGGTTGCTGCGCGCGGGGGCACCGCGGAAGTCGACGTGGTTGGGTGGGGCCAACTCGCGAACGTCGAAGGTGTCCGGCACGGAAACGGTGAGCGTCCACTCGTCAAGAGGAACGATCGGCTTGACGGTAACGCGCAAAAGTCGATCTTCGACCCATGAGGCTTCCAGCCGGACGTACCCGTCGGGCTCCGTGGCGAAGACCGGACTCGTCGCCACAAAAATTGCGCCGAGCAACGCGAACACTCGAAGGCCACTTCCGTACACCGCCTACCTCCGATGATGTTGATTACACCCATCTCTTGTACGGGCGACTCCTGAAAGCGTCAAGCCGAACAATCCATGCGGTCACCACATGCAAGTGTTTTCCGCCCCCTCGGGTACGACGCGCGGGCGTAAGAACTTGCGCATCCACCACGGCAGGTCGGTCAACTCCGGATCGTCCTGAGCGCTCAAGACCACGTACGTCTGCCCACGCCGTTCGTAAGAGAGCAGCACTCCGGCCTCCCCCCGCTTCTCGAGTTCCAGCATTCGGCGCTTCAGCGCGTGGAAGGGCAATTTCCAGCGCGGCGGGTTGCGCTCCGCGGCGTCGAGCGGCGGCCGGTTGAAGCTGGAGAACGACCGGTTGTCGGGCGCACCGGCCCACTGCGGCCGGGACAACTGATCGAGCACCGGGTCGGAGGAACTCTGGATCGTCACCAAGTCCGTACGCAGGCCAAAACGTTGCCAACTCGCCGGGATGAAAACGTGATTGCTGCGACCCGCGGCGACATTGAGGTTGCTGAACATCGCGAAGCTCTGCGTGGCCTTGATACCGAAATAGGGTGCGGCGCCGTTGAGTAACAACACAGCCGCCAGAATCGCTCCCACGGGACGCAGACGGAACGCCTGCGGGATCGACTTGTCCGGCGCCGACGCCCGGAACGCGGGCCAGCTGCGGACGACGAGCAGGATCGTGTACAGCAGGAACAAGTGCCGCAAAAACGGCAGGCTCCAACGCACGGCGGAGAGTTCCGGCGCGGACGCTTGCGCGAATCCAACGGCCGTTCCCACGGCAGCCGTTCCCACGAGCAGGGTCGCTGTGATCCACGCGCGTCTTTGAATTCGGCCCTCGCGGTTTCCGGCAAGCCGCGCTGCGGCGTCAGCCGGTAGGAAGAGCACGAGCAGCGCCCATAGCATCGAGGAGAATGCCGGGTACGAGAACCCCAGAAGCGAGTGGAAGCCGACGGCGAGCACGATTGCCGCGCGTCGCGTGCGAGGGAAAAACAGCATCAGCGGGATTGCCGCCTCGATGAGCAGCGTCCCGTAGATCGACAGCACGCGCGTCGCCGGACCGGATGGCAGGAAACTCAGGGGAATCCCGAACAATCGCGCGTCGGCGAGTTTCAGTAATTCGGTCGAAGCGCAGCTCCATACCGGATCGAGGAAACCCGCGTTCAGTTTGTGCACCACGGCCCAGGAGTAGAGCACCCCGAGAAAGACGCGCAGCGCCGGCGCCGGCGAACGAGCGAACGCATTCTCCCAACGGACACCGGCCAGGCGCGAGCGCAGGAACACGCCGACCCAAAACAGGTGGACGACGAACATCAGAACGCCGTGGTTGTTGACCCGCGGCCAGTCGACCCAGGCGATTCCCGCGTAAAGAACGGCCAGCACCGCCAGGAGTGCGCCGCCCGGGAAGAGCACGACCCACGCGGCGAGCGCCAACACGGCCGCCTTGGCGACGAAGACCCCGGTCCCGCTCTGCAGATCCCAGTGCGCGATCAGGTTGAACAGACAGGCGACCGCCCACAATCGGGCAAAAGCGATTGCTCGGGCGGTATTGTCCTCATTCATCGCCATACGGGTAAGAGTAACTGAGTCACCCCGCGGGAACGATCAACGACCGACCGATGCCGCCTCATCCCGCCCAGAACGGTTCCCGGCAAGCGTGTCCAACGTGACCGACGCATACGTGCAGCGCGCGATCTCGTCGACCTCCTCGACAAGTCGGCGCAAACGGCATAAATCGGATTCCAAACAATCCGCTTCCTCGTCCGCGATCAGGCACTGCTGCGACGATCCCGGCGGTTCGAACGCCTCGATCACCTCCAACACGGTCACCGTTGCCGCGGGTCTTGTTAAGGCATAGCCCCCACGGACGCCACGTGTGCCGGTCGCCAGCCCCGCGCGTACCAGTTGCTGAAACGTCTTGGCCAGGACGGAGGAGGGGATGCCGTAACGCGCGGCAACCTGGGCGGCGGTGATCGGCGTGCTTTCCGCAGAGCGCGCCATCTCCATCGCCGCATACAAGGCGTAGCGCGTACTCTTCTTGAAGTTCATCCCCGAGCACCGGGACGCGCATCGAGGTTAAGGTCCAGACAAAAGCGTTCCGCGGGGCGGAAGCCACGTTCGTGGAAGAAGGCCAGCAACGTGGGATCGTCCCAGCTGACTTCCGTGCGCAACGCATGAACGCCCAGCCCGTCGAGGTTCTTGCAGAGTTGTTCCAGCAGGGCCGTCCCGATGCCCTGGCGTCTGAAATCGGGGTGCACGTCGAACGTATCGAGCACTGCCGCGGGTTCCGGCGCTCCGAACTCGCCGTAGTAGACGCGGGCCAACAAGAAACCGACGAAACAATCTTCCAGCGATGCGGCCAACGACACCTTTACGCCGGTTTCGGCGAGGTTTTGAGCCAGTTTGACCTTGAAGTACTCTTCCCGCCGCTTCCCGCCGCTCTTCTCGTCCACCGCGATGACCTGCTCGAGGTCATCCGGTCGAAGGTTGCGGACGACAACCCTGTCTTCCTGTTCTCCGACACTCATCAGATTTTCCTCCACGATCAAGCGATCAGTTGCCCGCCATCGACGCGCAAGACCTGTCCGGTCACGTGCCGGCTCAGGGGCGACGTCAGGAACAACACCGCCGCCGCAATGTCTTCAGGATTACCGGTGGTTCCCAGAGCGGTTTCGTCGATCGCCTTTTTTCGATCTTCCGCCGACAGTCCGGCGGTCATCTCCGTGTCGATCAGACCGGGCGATACCATATTGACTCGAATCCCGAACCTCCCGGTTTCGCGCGCCAGCGAGCGTCCGAGCCCGATCAGGCCGGCCTTGCTTGCCGCGTAGTTGGTCTGACCGAACTTGCCCCGTTCGCCGTTGATCGACGAGACCAGGACGATCGCGCCACCCGTGCCGGCGCGCATCCGTGGTACAGCCCGGCGTACGACGAAAAACCCCGAGTCGAGGTTCACGCCCAACACGGTCCGCCAGTTCTCGTCGCTCATCTTCCACGCCACGCCGTCGCGGGTCGTTCCGGCGGCGTGGACGAGCACGTCCAGCCGCTCGAAGTCGGCATCGAAGGCCTCGAACATCGCGGTCACCTGCGCGGAGTCGGAGAGATCGCAGTCGAGCGACTCCGCTCCGGCAACCGGAGGCCGGCCCGGAAGATCGACCGATACGACTCGTGCCCCGGAGCGCATCAGCATCGCGGCCGTCGCCCGGCCGATCCCGCCGCCTCCGCCGGTCACCATCGCGACCCTGCCTTTCAGCAGCAGCCGGTCGAAGCCTTCGAGCTCGACGCTCACGCGCCGGCCCCGAGCCCGGTGCGTTCGTTCGGGGTGAAGGAGATGCCGCGGTGCGCCAGTTTGCGGGCACGGAACCCGCCCCACAACGCGGCGCCGTACGCACCGGCCAACACCGACCGGTCGTGAGCGCGAATCTCCGGCGGAGTGGAGCTCTTGCACTTGGCCTCGACGCCCTCGCGCATCGCGGCCAGCAGACCCTCGTCGGCGGAGAGACCGCCCGTTACGAGCACCACGGGCGGCGATCCGATCGCGTTGATCAGGCGAACGTAGCGCCCGGCCATCGACTGGTGGATCCCCTTGACGATATTCGCCGTCGAGATCCCGCGCGAGACCATGTTGATCACGTCCGTTTCGGCGAGCACGGCACAGATCGACGAGCATGTCTCCGGCGCATCGGCCTGGAGCGAGAGCGGGCCGATCTCGTCGATCGTGATCCCCAGATAGCGCGAGATGTTCTCGAGGAACTGGCCCGATCCCGAAGCGCACTGGCTCGTCATCCGATAGCCCAGCACTTTGGCGCGGTCGTCCATCAGGACGGCACGCGCGTGCAGCGCCCCGATGTCGATCACCGCCCGGGCTTCGGGATCGAGGAACAACCCACCCCGCGCGTGGGTCGTCATCCCGTAGAAGTGGCCGGTGCGAAACTCGACCATCTCGCCCTCGCCCGTGGTCGCGACGTAATCCAGCTCGTCGCGACGAAGACCCGTCTCTTGAAGGCACGCGTCAAACAGCGAGCCGGCGACATCGGCGGGGTTGCGACGGCGAACGCGTTCGCGACGGCCGACCAGAACGTTGGGTTTTCGTCCTTCGGTGTCCTCGAGAATCACGATCTTGACGGCCGACGAGCCGACATCGACCCCGGCGACCCGCAACGTTTCGTCGCTCATGACGCCTCCTTTTCGAGTGCGCGATCCCGGCCGTCGCCGAGCAAGTCCCGCCGCGCAAAGAGCGCGGCTCCGAGTGCGCCCGTGTAGATCGAATCGGGCGAGATGTTGATCGTCACCTCGCCGTAGTTCTCGTGGATCAACGTACGAAGGGCCCGCACCGCAGCTTCGTTGCGCGCGACACCGCCCGTGAAGGTGAACTCGTCCGTCGCGCCGCCGGAGCGGGCGATCAAAGACATCGCGCGGAGGATGATGGCGCGGTGAAGGCCGGACAGGATGTCCTCCCGTTTCTCTCCGAGTGAGAGTCGTTCACGAAGCTCGGCGCCGGCAAACACCGTGCAGGTCGAGTTGATCCGCACCGGGCGTTTGGACTTGCAGGCCATCGGCCCGAGTTCGTGAACGCCGACGTTCATTTCGTCGGCGATGTATCCGAGGTAGCGTCCGCAACCGGCCGCGCAACGATCGTTCATCTGGAACGAGGTCACGATCCCGTTCTCGTCGACCTGGATCGCCTTGGTGTCCTGGCCGCCGATGTCGAGCACGGTCCGCGTCAAAGGAAACATCGCGTGCGCGCCGAGTCCATGGCAGAGGATCTCGGAACGAATTTCTTCCTTGGCGAACGGCAGCGTACGCCGCCCGTACCCGGTGCCCGCGCTGGCCGCTTTTTTCAGCGGGACGGCCGCCGCGTCGCGGACGACACGCGCGAGCGCCGGATCGTCCACCGCGTCCGAACCGAGGGCCGCCACGGCACGGCTCTCGAAATCGTCCTTCTCCGGGGGACGGTTCTCGACCTCGAGGATGGCTTTGTCGAACCACCCCGCGAGACGATCGAAACTGATTTCCTTCTCGGCGGCGACGCCCTCGGCGAGATTCAGGTAACGGCTTCCCGCGAGGTCGCGGAAAAAGTCGCTCTTACGTTCGGCTCCGGCGGCGTACAGCTCCGGTGCTTCGGCTTTCATCCGATCGAGGATTTCTCGCGCCGCGCCGCGGAGCTTCTCCGGGGATTCCTGCCCGGCTTCATCGACCAGCCGCAGTCCCGAATGTTCGGCCTGGGGTTCGAGAAATCCGAGGATGGTCGCGTTCAAAGTTGCCAACTGCGCAAGGTACTGTTGCGCGCGGAATCCCAGTTCGATGCGTTGGAGGACGCGCTCCCGTTTCTCGCCCTCGATGCCCGAAGCCTCGAGGCTCGCGCCGAGCAGCGTGAACCGTGCGTTGAGCAACGCCTCGCCCAGCGCCACGTCGCAGGCCACCTGGTAGTTGCTGCGACTGTTCGTGATGCCGCGGCCAAGCACCTCGCCGCTCTCACCGAGGATCACCGCCTTCGTGGTCGTCGAACCCAGATCGATACCGACGGAATACTTCATGCCGATTTCCCAACCCTTTTTTGCTCGATCATCTGAAAGTAGGATTCCAACCGGTTGCGGATGTTGGCCCCCGAGAAATAACGCGGATCGACCAGGTCGCTCTCGATGAAGCCTCCGGGGCGACCGGTTCTGTTCTCGACCTCGCGCAGGATCATCAACTGTCCCGCGCTGAACGAATTGCAGCTCTTGATCGAGTTGATCAACAGCCCGTCGGCGGAGTACTCGCGTACGTAACGCGAGAGCATTTCGACGCGCGTGGGGAGGTTCAGGTTGGTGTAGCAACCCATGCAGTACTCGGCGAGCGTTTCGAGCGGGCGGCTGGGATCGTGGCGGAAGCCGTTGTCGTAGACACCGCCGACCTTGGTATAGGTCGAGGCCACCACGACGGCCCCCTCGTCGGCGAACATCTTCCAGAACTCGCGGAAGTTGGTCCAGTTGGGTGGGCCCTCGACGACAAGGCGGAAGCGTTCGTCGTCGATCTGGCCTTCGGGCGTGACCGGGCCCTGGCCCTGCGCCAGCCGTTGTTCGATCTCGGCGCGCAGGCAGCGATAGTAGTCGATCGCATCCTCGGTGCCGCGAAAAGCCGTAAAGATCGGACCGAGGTAGTAGACGCCTCCGAAGTAGGCGTCGATCGGGGACGGACGATTCTTGGCCGATTCGAGGACCCAGACCATGTCGTCCTCGGCCTTGGCCGAGCGCGCCAGGAGTTCCTTCAGGCGATCCTCGTCGTAACGTTTACCGGAGACCTTCTCCAGCGCCGGTATGACGGTGTTCTTAAGCTGCTCGACGACGTAGTCGCGCATCGAGTCCGTGATCACTCCGTCGCCCTGGTAGGGCACGTGCAGCAACGTGACCGGGCAGTCGTATTCTTGCTTGAGTATCTCGAACCACTTGAGGAACGTGAAGCAGCCGGTATAGGACAGCAGCAGCACGCTCGGATCGGGCATCGGTTCGCCCGTCGGTCCGACGTTTCCCGATTTCATCATGCCCAGGTCGCACTTGACGTAGGTGCAGACATCTTCCGAGTGACCCAACTTCTCCGCGGTCGCGATGTATTCCTTCGACTTGCCGCGCATCCCCGCCTGCAACGCGTTGATTTCCGGCAAAACCGGCAACAGATCGAAGCTGAGCAACAACTCGGTGAGGTTGCCCGGGACGAACGTGTAGGCGTTCTTCTCGCCGCTCTCGGCGGACCGACCGAGCCGAGAGAAATGGTCGGCGATCATCTGTTTCTGTTTCAGTTGCGCCTCGTCTTTGAGCGCTACGGGCGTGTCTCGTTCCGACGCCATCTCTTCCTCCTAACCCTCTTCCCAGAGTTTGATCGAATCCGCAAAGGTCCCCGCCTGCTCGCGGATCACCTGAAATTGCCCGGTGTTCTCGGAGTACTTGAACGCGGTCCACGGAATTCCGGCCTGTTCCACCGCCCGCGTCGCCATCGGCTGGTCGAGCAGGGCAGGATCGCAAAAACTCGGGGCGCAGAAGAGCACGCCCTCGGCCCCGCACGCGCGCGTACGCTCGACCAGCTCGGCGCCCTTCGGGCCGTCGCCGACATAGCGTGTCGGGCTATCGATTGCGTCCGTCAGGAACGCGTTGACGAGGTTTTCCAACGGATCCCCGTCGACAGGGATGTCCCCACGGAGGAAACGGTGGACCTGAACGAGGTCGTCCTCGACGATGTAGCACCCCGAGCGTTCGAGAGTCTTGATCAACCCCAGCGGGGGTTGTTCGCAAAACGAGCCGGCGACCACCACGCGCGCCTGATCCATCGGCTTGCGCGACTCGTCGTTCTTCACGGCGGTGTGGTACGCCGAGAGCATCTGAGTGGATTCCTCGACGGGGATCACCAGTGAGGCGCGCAGCATCACGTACAGCTCCGCGGTCGGGACCTTCCACGGTTGGTTGCGGCGCAACTCGTAGAGTTCACGAACCAGGCTGCTGTTGCGGTTGAACACTGCGATCGAATCGCGCAACGCCTGTTCGTCGTAGTTCGCGGCGCCACGCGCGGTCAGGTCGGCGGACAATTCCTCGAGTTCGCGCCGGTAAAAACTTCCGCCGATCGAGGGATCGAAGTTCTGGGGCACGTCGAGGTAACGCGACAGTTTGTCGGGGAACTGGAGTTTCCACATCCCCGATAGATTGCGAATCACGTCGCAGATCGCGGGGAAGATCATGCCGTCGAGGCAATCCATGCTTCCGTTCAGCGCCAGCTCGATGGTGCTCCGCGGGATGTGACAGATGTACGACTGGTAATAAGCGTCGCCGCGGATGATCTCCAGGTCGTCGCCACCGCCCATGACCCCGACCGGAAGCACGCCCTGGGCATGCAGCAGCTCGCGCGGAATGTAGATCGGCATGTAACCGATCGCCAGGCCTCCGGTGCGTTTCTTCCAATCGCGCACCGATTGCAACGAGTAGTCGCGGTACAGCGTCTCGGCACGCTCGACCAGTGTTTCGAGTTTTTCGGTCATCACGCATTTCTCCAACGCGGGTCACGTTTCTCGATGAACGCCTGCAGTCCTTCGAGTGCGTCCTCGGTGGCCATCAGTTTTTCGAGATACAGTTGTTCCACGCTCTTTAGTTCGCGCCGGAAGCGTTCCCGGTAGGCGCCACGCAGCGCTCGTTGCGCCAGCCGAAGACTCGATGCCGAGTGGGATGCCAGGTGTTCTCGCGCGTACGCCAGCGCCGCCGCACCCGGGTCTTCCGTCACGACGTCGACGAGTCCGATGCGCAGGGCCTCGTCGGCTCCGATCGAGCGTCCGCTGAGGCACAGGTCCTCGGCACGGCTGCGGCCGATGCGCTCGGCGAGCGCGACCGAAGCGATGGGGGCGAAGACGCCCAACATGATTTCAGGTTGGCCCAGCTTCGTCTCCGGTGCTGCGAACACCCGATTGCAGAGGGTGACCAACTCCAGTCCGCCGCCCAGGCACTGTCCCCGCACGGCCGCCAGCGTTGCCACCTCCGCATCGAAAATGAATTCGAACAGACGGTGGAAACCCGGGATCATCGTCTCGAACTTGCCCGGGAGATGCTCCTCGACGCTCGCGCCGAAGGAGAAGTGCGGGCCCTCGCCCTCGATCACGATCGCTTTCAACTCCTGTTGCCGGGCCGCACGCGCGAAGATCGCGCCGAGGCGCTCGACCTTGTCCATGTCGAGGATGTTGGCCTTGGGCGTGGCCAGCGACACACGCCAGATTTCGCCGTCGTCCAGGGTCTCGACCCGTACTGTGTCCTGTTCGCTCACGCCGACTCCTCCAACTCCGATTCCAGTTGAGTAAAACTCCCGCCGACGAAGTCATGCGCGCGGAAAAACGAAAGCACCGGGACGTCGTTACGCCGCACCATCGTGCGGACCGTGCTCACGCCAGCCGCTCGAAACTTCCGCCGCGCCTCATCCAGCAGATTTCCGGCGACGCCGGTTCGTAATCGATCCGGATCGACGCCGACGCCGAAGATCCAGCCGCAGGGTTCCGAACCGAATTCGAAAGCGCGCACCTCGCCGAGCAGGTAGCCGATCGTGTCTCCACCGTCCTCCGCGGCCAGACCGACACACTTGCTGCCGTCGCGTGCATCGAGAAACCGCTCGAACACGTTTTTCCAGTAGCCCGGCTTAGGCTCGCCGGTGTGCAGCGCGTCGATCCGGACGACATCCTCGAGATGTCCGGCCTGCAGATCACGGACGTTCAACGAACGGCCTCCTTTCCGTGGGCCTTGCGGAGAACGTCCTCGACCAGTTCGTCGCCCCAGACGGCGCCCTCGGCCAGACGCCGGCGCAGCAGCAGGAAGTCGGCCTCACGGCATTTCTTCGTTCCTTCGTGGAATGCCCGGAAACCCGCGCGGCCCTCGGTCATCATGTTCAGGCCCAGCCAGGCCCGGTTGGTCTCGCGGTTGCGGTCCCAGTGTTCGAGTTTGTGCTTGCGCAGGCTTTCGATCGTCTTCGTCAAGCAACCGGGCATGGTCATTGCGGTCTGGTAAACGAGTTTGTCGACTTCGCGATCCAACACGGAAAGATCGACCTCACCCGCCTCGATCGTCGCCTTCGCCGAGCGCGCCTCCTCTCCGGTGCGCCGTTCGCCGTAAACGAGGTCGCCCCGTTCGTCGATCCATCGATCGGTGACGGCCCGCGGGTTGGGCACGAACTCCCCATCGACTTTCAAGGCCGGGACGAGACGACCGATCAATCCGAGGCGCTTGGCTTTGTGCGCGCTCCACGGTTCGCACAGCGTGCAACTCTCCATCGCAGCTTCGATACCGACGAACAGCGGCAAGAAATCGGTGCTCCCGCCGTCGGGGGCCGATCCGTGCCGTGGGCCGGCCTGGCCGAACAGGGACAAATCCTGTGCGATCGTGAAGTCGCAGGCCATCCCGATCTCCTGGCCCCCACCGATGCGCATCCCGTTGGCCCGGCAGATCACGGGTTTGTCGCAGTGCAGGATCGCGCTGACCATGTCGTTGAACAAACGCATGTACTGCCGGTATTCTTCGGGCCGCCCGGCGTAGTACGTCGCGTACTCCGCCGTGTTTCCTCCGGTGCAAAACGCTTTGTCCCCAGCCCCGGTGAACACGACGGCGACGCTGGCCCGGTCGTCAGACGCGCGCCGCATCCCCGCGATGACACCCTTGACCATCTCGGTGGTGTAGGAGTTGTACTGTTTCGGATTGTTCAGCGTGATGCGAACGGCGTGCAGGCCCTGCACCGCTTCGTTCTCGGGACTACGCAGCGGCATCGTCTCGTAGAGCACGCCCGTATAGTCGCGATCCGGGATTAAAGCATGATCCTTGAATTCCATGGGTTAGTCACTCCGGTACGAGGATCACCCGACGGGAAGTCCGTCGTTCGTGTAGATCCTCGAAGGTTTGGTTGATGCTGGACATCGAACGCCGTTCGATAAACGGTTTCAACTTGACGCGATCGGAGAGCACCAGATCGACGATCGCCGGGTAATGCTCGGGTAGACAGCCCCAATTGCCCTGTGCGGTGGCGTCGAACGCCATCAGGTTCGACAAGCGCAGCTCGAACTTGCTCGGCGTAAACCCGACGATGGAGAGGTAGCCGCCGTGTCCGACAAGCCCGAACGCGGTGGATTGTCCGGCCGGCGTTCCCGAGGTTTCGAAAATCTTTTGCCTCCACGACGGGATCTGCCGGTCGGCGGCCAACTTCCGCACCGCTTTACGAAGGTCCCGGAATTCCATCTCGTCCGAGCGAAGCGTCAGATCCGCGCCGTGATCCGCCATCATCTCCAGACGGTCCGCGTCAATATCGACGGCAACCACCGTGGCGCCCATCGCGGCGGCGACCTGCACGCCGAAACCCCCGACCCCGCCGACGCCGACGAAAACGGCAAGGTCCTCCGCACCGAGCTCGGAACGCACGATGGCCTGGTAGGGCGTCGAGACGGCGTCGGCGATCACGGACAGATCGGGCAACTCGAGTCCGGCGGGGTTGACGCCGGCATCCGTCAGATCGGGCACCGGACACAGTCCACGCGAAGGAACGCACAGGTGCGACGCGAATCCTCCGTGAACGTCGCTTCCCGGGAAAATCTGTTTTGGGCAGATCTGCCCGCGCCCGGAACGACAGGCCTCGCAGGCACCGCAGGGGATGACGGCGGGAACGACGACCGATCGATCGAGCCATTCGGTCGCGCGATCGCCCGCTTGCACGACGGTGCCGCTGACCTCATGCCCGAGCGTCAACGGAAACGGATGTCGGGTGGGGACACCGTCATAAAAGAAACCGAGGTCCGTGTGGCAGACCCCGCATCCGGCGACCTCGACCACGACTTCGTTTTCGGCGGGGGTGATCTCGCGTTGCTCGAGGACCATCGGCCGGCCCAATGCTTCGACGGTCCAGGCCTGAAGTTTCATCGCGAATTTTCCTTAGAAATCGGGTAAAGGGTTAAATAAGAATTAGGATACCTAATTCCTATATTATGACTCTGGGCCTGTCAATCAGGGATTTCCACCATCCCTGCCCGGAAGCGGTCCCGGCGTGAGTCAGATAGTTTTGTTGTCGGAGGTGCGGCATGCCCGTGCAGACGATTTACGGCGAACTGAAACGTAAACTCCACGACGTGGTTCCGGACGCCGAACTACGGATCAAGGCGGAACTGGCCGAGGAAATCATCCGTCTCAAGCAAGAGCGCAACGCGATCATTCTCGGCCACAACTACATGGAGCCCGCGTTGTTCCATTCCGTGCCCGACTTCACCGGTGATTCGTTGGCGTTGTGTCGTGTCGCCGCGCGGACCCAGGCCGAGACCATCGTCTTTTGTGGCGTTCGCTTCATGGCCGAAACGGCGAAGATCCTCAACCCCGAAAAGACCGTCCTGCTCCCCTCCGCCGAAGCCGGTTGCTCGCTCGCCGCCAGCATCCGCGGGGAGGATGTGCGGGAGTTGAAGGCGCGCTTCCCCGGTGTCCCGGTTGTCGTCTACATCAACACGTACGCCGAAGTGAAGGCCGAGGCCGACTACTGTTGTACCTCGGGCAACGCGGCTGCAATCGTGCGCTCGATCGACGCGGACACCGTCATCTTCCTTCCCGACGAGTATCTTGCCGCCAACGTCGCCCGCGAGACCGGCAAGCGCATGATCTTGCCGTCCGGCGACGAAGCGATTCCCGGCTCCGAAGACTCGGGGACGATGGTCGGCTGGCCCGGACGCTGCGAGGTCCACGAGAAATTCAGCGTCGCGGATGTCGAGAACGCGCGCAAACAGTTTCCCGGCGTTCTTGTTCTGGCGCACCCGGAATGCAGCCCGGAAGTCACCGCGGCGGCCGATTTCGCGGGCAGTACGGCGGCGATGATCCGCGAGGTCCGGGAAAGTTCGGCTCCCCACTACATGTTGCTGACCGAGTGCTCGATGGGCGATAACATCGTTGCCGAAAACCCCGAGAAGGACATGATCCGGATCTGCAGTATCCGTTGCCCGCACATGAACGAAATCACGCTCGAGCAAACGCTCGCCGCGCTCCGCGAGAACCGCTACCAGATCGATGTACCGGAGCCGGTTCGCACGCGCGCGGCACGGTCGATCGAGCGTATGCTGGCCTTCTCCTAAAGGGGGAAAGCATGCGTTCCGACGTTCTCGTCATCGGGTGCGGTATCGGCGGTGCGATCGCGGCGCTGGAGTTGGCGCGCGACACCCAACGCCGGATCACCGTGATCACCCGCGCGGCTCGCCTCGACGACTCGAATTCCTCTTGCGCCCAGGGTGGCATCGTGTCCATCGGTCGGGACGACTCCGTCGAGTCGCTTGTCGAGGATCTGCTCGAAGCGGGGGCCGGCCTGACGAGTCCCGTCGCCGCCAGGCTGCTCGCCACCGAGGGTCCGAAGCTGCTGCATCAGCTGATGAGCGACCTGCCGCGGCTGCGCTTCGATCGCGACGATGACGGTGAGTATTCCTACGGGCTGGAGGGCGCGCACTCCCGCCGCAGGATCCTTCACGCGGGAGATACGACCGGCCAGGCGATCATGGATTCGCTGCTCGCCGCGCTCGCTGAACGCTCGAACATCCGTCTACTGGCCGACCACACCGCCGTCGATCTGATCACGTTCCCCCATCACGCGAAGTCCCCGTTGGCGGTTTACGACGACCTCGAATGTCACGGCGCGTACGTCCTCGACCGCGAGAGCGGTCGAATCGAACGCTTCGTCGCGGGCAGCACGATCCTCGCGACGGGCGGCGCGGGAGGCATCTTCCTGCACACGACGAACCCTCCGGGCGCCCGCGGGGACGGGCTCGCGATGGCCGCACGGGCGGGCGCGAGGTTGGCTAACCTGGAGTACGTTCAGTTTCACCCCACCGCGCTCCAGATGCCCGGTGCGACCAAGTTCCTGATCAGCGAGGCCGTCCGCGGAGAGGGAGGGATTCTCCTGACGCCGGATGGAGATCGTTTCATGGACCGCTATGCGCCCGAGCGCAAGGAGTTGGCTTCGCGCGACGTGGTGGCGCGGGCGATCTACCAGGAGATGTTGATCCGCGACTATCCGCACGTTCTTCTGGATATCGCATCGCGGCTCCCGGCCGGCAGAATCCGCAGCCGGTTCGCGGGAATCCACGCGCACTGCATGGAGCAGGGGATCGACATGACCGCTCAGCCGATCCCGGTCGTTCCGGCCGCACACTACTTTTGCGGCGGTGTTCTTGTCGATGCCGCGGGGAGGAGTTCGGTGGACGGGCTCTACGCCGTCGGAGAAACCGCTTGCACCGGAGTGCACGGTGCGAATCGGCTAGCGAGCACGTCGTTGCTCGAGGGATTGCTGTGGGGAATGCTTGCAGCGCGCGAGATTCGCGGTCGAAATAAAAGGCGATCGCCCGATGAGGATCAGATTCCACCCTGGCATTCCGGGGATCTCGTCTCCGACGCCGATCCCGCTTTGATTCAGGGAGACATGCAAACGATCCGCAGCCTGATGTGGCATTACGTCGGATTGGTCCGCAGCGAAACGCGCCTGAACCGCGCGATGCGAGAACTGGTCAACCTGCGTCTGAACATCGAGGATTTCTATCGCCGGGCCAAGGTTTCGGACGAACTGATCGGGTTGAGAAACAGTGTGCAGACCGCGCTGTTGGTCGCCGGGGCGGCCGCTCGAAACCGCATGAGTCGAGGCTGTCACTACCGCTACGAGTAACGCTCCACTTTGTGCGCCGCCAGATAAAACTCGGGGATCAACCGATCGACCCGAAGCAACCCTTCGCGGGTCGGCGACACTCGATGCGGCTCGATCTCCAGCCAACCCGCCGTCCGAAACTCCGCGAGCGGAGCGCGGAACCGTTCGAGTGGATCGACGCCGTACTTGGATCGCAGGGCGTTAACGTCGACCTGTCCTAATTTGAGTTGAAGCACGAACTCGCGAACCAGTCGCTCGAGCGGATCCAGTTCGTAGGCTCGACCGAGCGGGAGTTGCCCGCTGGACAGGCGGTCCATGTACGCGCCGAGTTGCGTTTGGTTCTGTTGATGCATCCCCTCCAGGTATGAGAACGAAGACACTCCGATTCCCAACAGGTCGGCCCCGTGGTATTGCGCGTCCTGGTAAAGGAATCGGCACTTCTTGGGATCGCGCACGGCGCAATACGCGCTGGCGACCGAGTAACCGGCCTGTTCGAGCACGGCGAAGGCGCGGTCCAACCGCGCGCGCTTGGTCTCCCAGTCCGGCGGGGGCGATTGAAGCGAGTTCTCCTCGATCGCCCGGAACAGCGGCGTGTTGTACGGAATCTCGAGCTGGTAGATCGTGACGCTGTCCGGCGCCAGCGCGACAATTCGATCGAGACTGTTCATGAAGGACTCTTCGGTCTCACCGATCAAGCCGACGATCAGATCGAGGTTGACGATGTCGAACCCGACTCGCTGGATGCGTTCGTACGCGCGCAAGATATCGCGGACCCCGTGGGCCCTACCGTTCTTCTGCAGAACGTCGTCGTCCAACTGCTGCACGCCCAGACTGAGTCGGGTGATTCCAGCAGCGCGAAGCGCCTGCAGTTTCGCTTCGGTGACGCTACGGGGCGCGCATTCGAACGTCGCTTCCTCAACCGTATCCCAGGCCGCAGTCGTCTGGAGATCGCCAAAAAACCGCTCCAGCTGTGGGATGGAAAGCAGCGAAGGCGTTCCACCGCCGAAATAGACGAACGACAGAGGGCGTCCGGCAAGAGCCGGTTTGCTCATGTAGATCGAAAACTCTCGATTCAGAGCCGTCAGATAGCCGCCCATCTCCTCGAGCTGCCCCTCGTAGGCCAGGTAATAACAGTACTGGCAGCGGTGCACGCAGAAGGGGATGTGGGCGTAGAGCCCGAAAGGCGCCGTCCCGTTCCCCGCCCGCGGCGCATTCAGGCTTTGCTCGAAAGCGGCCGTCGCGTCCTGCTTCCAGCACGAGAACGGAGGGTACGCCGAGACGAAGTAGTTCCCCGAAACCGGTTCTTTCATCCCTTCCATCCTAGGCCAACCGTACGCGCAGCGCACGCGCTCACCTCGGCCTCGCCTACGTAGAATCATCCATAGCGGGCCTGGCCCGCACGGGTTTACCCTGCGCCGAGAAGGTCGATCCAGTGGGGGACGACATGGACAAGATCATCGAGCCTTTCCGAATTAAAGTCGTCGAGCAACTGCGCATGACGACCCGCGACGAGCGCGTCCAGGTCCTGCAGCGCGCGCACTGGAACCTGTTCCGGATCCCGGCCGAGGACATCCTCATCGATTTGTTGACCGACTCCGGAACCGGGGCGATGTCTTCCGAGCAATGGGCGGCCATCATGCGTGGGGACGAGTCCTATGCCGGGGCGAGGTCGTGGTATCGCTTTCGCGACCGCGTTCGGGAGATTACCGGATTCCGCCAGATTATCCCCACGCATCAAGGTCGCGCGGCCGAGCGGATCCTTTTCACGTGTCTCGGGGTCGAGGGCAAGGTCGTCGTCAGCAACACGCATTTCGACACGACGCGCGCGAACGTGGAGTTCCTGGGCGGACGGCCGATCGACATCCCGATCCCCGAGGCGTTGGTGCCCTCCGAGGAGCATCCGTTCAAGGGCAACATCGACCTCGAGGCGCTGGAGCGCATCCTGGACGATCCTTCGCGCGACGTCGCTTGTGTGATCCACACGGTCACGAACAATTCGGGAGGCGGTCAACCGGCTTCGCTGGCGAACATTCGAACGGCATCGGAGCAGTGCCGGGCGCGCGGGATCCCGTTCTATCTGGATGCCTGTCGTTTCGCAGAGAACGCTTACTTCATCAAATCGCGCGAATCCGGCCAGTCCGAACGAAACGTGGAGTCGATCGCCAGGGAGATGTTCTCCCTCGCCGACGGGGCGACCTTCAGCGCCAAGAAGGACGGCCTGGCCAACATCGGAGGGTTTCTAGCCACCAACGACGATGCCCTGGCCACCAAGGAGGAGGAACTCCTGATCCTCACCGAGGGTTTCCCGACCTACGGCGGCCTGGCCGGACGGGACCTCGAGGCTATCGCCGTCGGCTTGACTGAGGTCCTGGACGAGGACTACCTGCGCTATCGTCTCGCGTCGACGCGCTACCTCGGCAACGCGTTGACCGATCTCGGGATCCCCATCGTGCGTCCGCCGGGTGGGCACGCCATCTACATCGATGCCGGCGCGATGTTGCCGCACATCCCACCGGGCGAATTCCCCGCGCAGGCGGCGGCGTGCGCCTTTTACATCGAGGGAGGGGTGCGCGGCGTGGAAATCGGGACGCTGATGTTCGGTGGGATCGATCCCCAGACAAACCACGAACGCTTCGCGGCCCTGGAGTTATTGCGGCTGGCGATTCCACGACGCGTCTACACTCAGACCCAGATCGACTACGTCATCGACGTCGCCGACGCGGTCGCCAAGACCAAGGACGATCTTCGCGGTCTACGCATCGTCGAACAGGCCAAACATCTGCGGCACTTCAGCGCGAAGCTCGAACCGTTATGAAAGCCTGGTTCTACGTCCAGCATCCGGTCCTGCAAGCGCTTCTGGCCGGAATTTTCACCTGGGGTTTGACAGCGCTTGGCGCGGCGGCGGTTTTTCTCTCGCGCAAGGTCAGCCGGCGCTCACTGGACAGCGCCCTGGGCTTTACCGCCGGAGTGATGATCGCCGCCAGCTTCTGGTCTTTGCTGGCTCCCGCGATCGAGATCGCCGGTCAAATGGGGATGATCGAGTGGCTTCCCGCCGTGGTCGGATTCCTCGCGGGAGCGGGCTCCCTGCGGATCGTCGACCGTCTCCTGCCGCACATTCACCTCTTCGCGCCGTTGAGCGAGGCTGAGGGCATACCGACCCAATGGCGACGCAGCGTCTTGCTCGTTCTTGCGATCACACTCCACAACATCCCGGAGGGTCTCGCAGTCGGGGTTGCCTTCGGCGCCGCCGCGGCCGGTATCGGAGACGCCGGGATGGGCGCGGCAATCGCGCTCGCCCTGGGGATCGGCCTGCAAAATTTCCCCGAGGGGATGGCCGTTGCGGTGCCGTTGCGCAACGAAGGCCTCGCACGATCCAGGAGTTTCTTCTACGGACAACTCTCCGCCGTCGTCGAGCCCGTCGCGGCCGTGATCGGTGCCGCCCTGGTCATGTTGGCCCGCCCGTTGTTGCCCTACGCCCTGGCCTACGCGGCCGGTGCGATGTTCTTCGTCGTCGTCGAGGAGGTCATCCCCGAATCCCAACGCGGGGGTAATACCGATCTGGCGACCCTGTCGGCGGTCGTCGGGTTTACGGTTATGATGACGCTGGACGTCGCGTTGGGTTAAACGCCAGCCCCGGCGATCCAGGGGAAACCAGATGTTCGCAAGGTTGGCCGGCGGTTTGGTCGTGATGGCGATTTCGTTTCACGGGACGCCGGCGATGGGCAGCGTGGAGGAGTTGCTTCTCGTCCTCGAAGAAACCCATGATCTGCATTTCAGTGCCTGCGGCAAACCTGTCCACGAAGTGCAACTCTGCGCACGGCCCCGCGACGATGCGGCCAAGGTGCGCGACACCGTGAACGCCCGCCTCGATAGCCTGGTCGAAGCATCCGATTGGGACGAGGGAAAGAAGACATCGCGACTGCGACTCGAACTGGGCCTGCGCGATGTGATCCTGACATTGCACAAGAAAAAGCCGCGCCTGACCGTCGCGTTTAGTCCCGCACTACCGGAATGCGGTGACGACCCGAGAAAGTTGCGGGTCGACGATTACAAGGACGACCCGGCATTCGAGCCCCCCGAGCGCATCGCCGGCGTCGGCGATCCCCCGTATCCCGAAGCCGCGCGAGTCCATCGGGCCGACGGCCGGGTCGACGTGCTGGGAACGATCGATTCTGAGGGACGGGTCGTGGATCTCTGCCTCATCGACGTCACCGCCCGCGGCTACGGCTTCGAGGGTGCCTTCTATAGCGTCTTACGGGACTGGCGTTACCGGCCGGCAAGACTGAACGGCGAGGCGATCGCCGTCTCGTTTACCGTCTTTACTAAGTGGTGGATCCCCTAAAGTAAGCGTCAATCGCCCCACGGGTCGGGGGCGAAGTCGCTGTCCTCGAAACCGCGCGATCGTTCGCGCCGCGCCAACGGGTCGTCGCCGGGCGGGAACACACCGAGCCGCACCAGCGCATCGCGGTACTCGTATCGGATTCCCAGCACCGCTGCCGGGCGTTTCTCGGCTTCGAAACGGACCCTCCGCACGTCGTGGCCGATCTTTTCGCCGATGCCGGTCGCCGCGTAGTCGTCGTCGGCGCCCTCCCCGGCCTTGCTCATGCGCTCTTGGGCTTCGGGTGCGCCCGGAGCGTCCCGTCTTTTCTCGAACTCGTTCAAGCGCGAGTACGGTATTGGCTGTGGCCGTTTCTCGCGAAAGAACACCGCGGAGATGATGCCGAAGTTGTCCGTCTTACCCAGCCAACTCCCATAGGACCGCTCCTCGGTCGTGAAGAAGAAGCGTCGCGCGGCGTGGGAGCTGGTCTGCCATCCGTCGAGCGTGATGCTTTCGTACGGGCCGAGGATCCACTTGGAGGCGCCCCGGGCCGTGGTGGTCTTGGCGTCGATGGTGTTGAGACCGTCGATCGATAGCGACACCGCGACCCTCCGTGGGGTGTCATTTCGCAGGCGGACCGAGTACTCCCGACCCTCGAGGGCCTCGATGTAGGTCGTCCCTCGGTCGCGGTACTCTCGCAGAGGCGTTCCGTCGACGAAAATCTCCACCGAGTAGGGACCCTGGACCGCGGCGGGGGCGGGGAGGGCCATCAGGGCGAGAAGCGCAAAAAAGAGCGGAATCCATCGTTTCATGGTGTCTCCTTCGTGCCGGTCCGGCCGGCCTCGCACGAACAGACACCGCACGCTCTCGAAAGTTCCGGCTCGTGCTCACGCTCAAACAAGCCGTTCCGGCAGAAAAATAGCGGTGGATGTCCTTGCGGGGGGTTCTACCTGGCGCCGAAAGAGATCCTGGGGTATTAAAAGGATGCTTATTACCGATTAACTCCAGATCCCGCCGTCCAGGAGGTCTCCACGGTGTCTTCCTTTTGCCGATATAGCCCTGTTTTTCTGTCCATCGTGCTGCTGTCCGCGGCCCCGGTCACCGTCGCCGAACTGTCCGGGGGCGTCGACGACTCGGCCCAGAGACGCGAGGCGGTGCAAGCCCAGTTCATCGCCCAGCAGCTTCCGGTCGAGGAGCTTCTACCGTTGGCCGCGACCCCCTGCAGCGGCGGGTTGGCCGGCACGTACCCTTGCCTGGAGATCGATCTGCAGGCGTTCATGCCGAACTCGACCATCGGCGGCGGCAGCGGCAACGACATCTGGGGCTGGACCGACCCGATGACAGGAAGCGAATACGCCCTCATGGGCCGCACCAGCGGGACCTCGTTCGTCGATATCACCGATCCTGAGAATCCCGTCTACCTGGGCAACCTCCCGCCGCACGGTTCCAACTCCAGTTGGCGCGATATCAAGGTCTATTCCAACCACGCTTACATCGTCAGCGAAGCCGCCGGTCATGGCATGCAGGTTTTTGACTTGACCGAGTTGCGCAACGTTCCGGCACCGCCGGTTACGTTCACGGAAACGGCGCACTACGACAATTTCGGCAGCGCCCATAACCTCGCGATCAACGAGGATACGGGTTTCGCCTATGCGGTCGGAACATCGTCCTGCTCCGGAGGACCGCACTTCGTCGATCTGGCCAATCCGGTTGCGCCCGTCTTCGCCGGTTGTCATGTCGAGACGTTTTACACTCACGACACCCAATGCGTGATCTACAGCGGGCCCGATGTGGCCCACGCCGGACGTGAAATCTGCTTCAACTCCAACGAAACGCGGATCAACGTGATCGACGTCACCGATCATTCCAGTCCGTTCCTGATTTCGGAAACGATCTACGGCGGATCCTCTTACGTTCACCAGGGCTGGCTGACCGAGGACCAGCAGTACTACATGCAGGGCGACGAACTCGACGAACAGAACTTCGGTCACAACACGCGCACACGGATCCTCGACATGACCGATCTGGACGCGCCGGTCTTGATCAACGCCTTCGATCACGCCACGGCGGCAATCGACCACAACCTGTACACCCACAACGGTTTCGTCTACATGGTCAACTATCGTGCGGGCCTGCGCATCCTGGATCTCGACGACATCGCCGCCGGGACGCTTACCGAAGTGGCGTACTTCGATATCTACCCCTCGAGCGACAGCCCCAGTTTCAACGGGGCGTGGGGTGTTTACCCCTACTTCGACAGCGGCAACGTCATCGTCAGCGGCATCGAGCAGGGATTGTTCATCCTCAAGCCGAAGTTTGCTCCGAGTTTCGAACTCGACGTCACGCCTACCCAGTTCGAGATTTGCGAGCCGGATCTCGATACCGCAGACATCCAGTTGACGGACGAGAACGGTTACGTCGGTAACGTTTCGCTCTCCGCCACGGGTCTTCCCTCCGGTGCGATCGAGAGCTTTTCGGTCGATCCGGTCTCCGTGCCCGGAAACAGCACGTTTTCGATCGACGCTTCCGGTGCGACTCCCGGCGACTACGCCATCACGATTTCGGCAACCGACGGCACCTTGAACAAGAGCGTGGCCGCGCAACTCGTGGTGCGCGATTCGACTCCGGGTCAAGCGGCTCCGGTGTCGCCCTCAGATGGTTCCGTCGACATTCCCCGCACTCCCACATTCGCATGGAACGCGGCAGCTCAGGCTTCCGAATACACCCTCGAGATCTCCGCCGATCCTGGATTCGGCACGTTGGCCTACACCGCCTCGACCCCGATCACGACCCACGTCGTGACGGCCAGTCTCCAGACCACGACGACGTATTACTGGCGCGTCCGCGCGGTCAACCCCTGTGGAACGGGGTCCAATTCGACGACGTGGAGTTTCACCACGCTCGCCGTGCCCGACACCCTGCTCGTGGATGACGACGACAACGGTCCCGACGTACGTGCGGAATACACCGCCGCGCTGCTCGCGCTGGGTCGCGACTTCGACGTCTGGGACACCGGCAACAGCGATGACGAACCCAGTGCCGCGGCACTGGCGCCGTACAGGAAGGTCATCTGGTTCACCGGAGACGAGTTCGGGGGCGCGGCGGGTCCCGGCGCGGGCGGGGAACAGGCGCTCAGCGGTTGGCTCGATAACTCGGGCTGCTTGCTGATCTCGAGCCAGGATTACTATTACGACCGGGGCCTCACCGGTCTGATGACGTCGTACCTCGGGGTCTCTTCCGCGACCGGCGACATCACCGCGAATACCGCGGATGGGAGAGGTTCGGTGTTCGACGCGCTCGGCCCCTTCACGCTCTCGCTGCCGTACTCCAACTTCACCGACACGGTGCTCGCCGATGCGACCGCCGAAAAGGCGTTCCACGGCAGCCTCGGCGGCGTCGGTGTGAACAAGGACGGTGGCGTCTACCGCACGACATACCTCGGTTTCGGATTGGAGGGACTGCCCACGGTAGCCGGCGTCGAAGGGACGCTCGCGGCGTTTCTCGGCTGGTGCGACGAGTTGTTGAATCAGGATGGCGATGCCGACGGGACGGCGGATGCAAACGATTGTGCGCCGTCGGACTCGAGTGTCTGGACGCCTCCTTCCGGGGTCTTGGACCTCACGATGTCGGAGGCGCCGACCGACAACTTGAACTGGTCCGCACCGGCGAACCCGGGGGCCACCTCGGTGACCTACGACACGCTGCGCAGCGGCGGCGCCACGGACTTCCTGAGCGCCACCTGCGTGGAGACGGACGAAACCGACACGACCGCCACCGCCACCGTGATCCCGGTGTCCGGTGAGGTCTACTATTACCTCGTTCGCGTGGAGAATAGTTGCGGCGAGAATATGGGCAACGGGGGCAACCGCAGCGCAACCAGCTGTCCGTAGATTCTTGCCGTTGACAATCGCGGGACTTCGGCGTAACTGGAGTCTGGCCTGTCTCATTATTATACCGGGGGATTCATGCGCCTTTCCTGTTGCTCGTCGATGCGTGCGTTGTTTCTCAGCGCCATCCTGTTGGCCGTCCCGGCCGCCATGGCCGCAGACGTGACGAACCCCTCCGAGGTAGGCAACGTGGCCCTCGACAAAGTGGCGGGAGACATCCTGGTCCAGTGGGATGCAGTCACACTCGACGCCACCGGCAACCCTGAATCGGTAGACCACTATGAGGTCTATCGCGGAACGGCCGCGACGTTCGTTCCGGACAAGGCCGGGGGGAGTAACCGGATCGCCAGCGCCGTGGCCGAGAACTTCAACGACGTCGGTGCGGCGGCTGATGCCCAACCGGTGTATTTCTATCTGGTCAGCGCAGTGGATCCCGACGCCAACGAGGGTCTCACGCGCTCGTCCCGGATCACGGGTCTTCCGACGCTATCCGGCTTCTGGACCGACACCACGATCGAATTGGATTGGACCGCGGCGCAACCGCTCGCCGAGATCACGGCCTACCGCATGTACCGCGGTGAAGCGGCGGGCGTGTACGATTTCGTCGACGACGTTTCCCTGGCTCAGATCTATTCCGCGATCGGCCTGACAACCAACATCAACTATCATTTCGCGGTCACGGCCGTCGATAACGGCGGCAACGAGTCGGCCTTCAGCAACGAGCACACCGATCCCCTCGAGGGCAGGCTCAGCGTGCGCGCACATGACGAGTCGGAACTCTGCTGGGATGGCGGATGCCCGCCGAGCAATCCCGCTCACGTTCAGCGAAGCGGCGGTTTCCAACTCCTCGTCCCGACCGACTTCCCGGCCGGGGACTGGGGCAGCATCAGGGTCGACTTCACGATGGACTCACGGCTCTGCACGCCTCCCGAGGGTGGCAACACGACCAAGTGCGGTCCGGGCAACCCGTGTGTCAGCCCGCCCTGCAACGGCGGCTACAACACCTGCGGCGACCCCTGGGATCGGACGGCGCACCTGTTCATGGTGCTCGATGACTGTGTCGATCAGGGCACGGGGTGCATCAACGGCAACAACATCGAGTTGATGCGCTCGGTCACGCCGTTCGGCACCGATGCAGACGCGCCGGCTGGAACCGGCGTCGTGCCCCCGCGCTTGTTGACGCTCGACATCACCCCGTTCGCCCCGTTGCTCGCGGGTCAGCAACGCTACATCGGCGCACACATCGGGCACTTCGTACAAACGGGCTGGTGGGTCACCACCGATTTCTACTTCAGCAAACGACCCGAGGACACCTCGCCCAAACCTCCGGCCGACGGCTTCGCGCCGATCTTCTTCCACAGCAGCGGCGCCGGGCTCACCGGTCCGTTCCCGGTCAGCATCCCGGCCACCGCCGACCAGGTGATCGGGCGACTGTTCATCACCGGGCACGGGGGTAACTCGGATCCGCAATGCATCAATCCCGCGGATGAGTTCTGCCCGCGCACGAACAGAATCCTGGTGAACGCCACCAACGCGTGGGAGGACATTCCCTGGCGTGACTGCTGTTACCCGCGTGGTACCGAGAACACCACGGGCTGTCCGGACTGCTCCGATTGGAACGCGTGCGGGTTCCCCTCGTGCACATTCGACCGTTCCGGCTGGTGCCCCGGGGAGATCGCTTGCCACGACAACCTGGACGAGGGCTGCGACCAGGACCTCTTCCTCACCCCGAGTCTGCCCGCGGGTCAGTCCCACGATATCGAGTACGAGATCGAGGACGTCAACGGAAGCTGGTCGAGAAGCCTCGTGGTTTACTGGTACGACGACCCCACGGCGTTCTGCGGTAACGACGTGCAGGAAGGGACCGAGCTCTGCGACGGCGCCGATCTTGCCGGTCATACCTGCCAGGACGAGGGCTTCGACTCGGGCACGCTGGCCTGTGACTTCGATTGCCAGGGGTACAACACAGCCTCGTGCAGCTTCTTCGCGTGCGGCAACACGATCTGCGAGGCGAGCGCCGGAGAGGACTGCCTGTCGTGTTCGAGTGATTGCAACAGCGTGGACCCGTCCGACCCGACCGCACGTTTCTGTTGCGGAGATGGCGACGGATTGTTCCCGGTGGATTGCAGCGATCCGCGCTGCACCGCCTTGGGGAACACCTGCGAGTTCTGATCGGCCGGTAAAACGAGTGTCGTGTTAGCCTTGGCCTATGGCTAAGAAAACGAAACACGCACGGTTCCTACTGCCTTTTCTCGCGATCGCACTGTCACTGGCCTGTGCGAGCACGCAGCGGTCTCCGCAAACCGAGCCCGCGGCGAAACCACAGGAACAGCTCCGGCGAATTCCGCTGGACCCCGCCGTCCGCCACGGCACGCTGGACAACGGGCTGACGTTTTATGTCCAAGCGAACCGAAAGCCCGAGAATCGCGCCCAGCTCCGCCTCGCTCTCAACGCCGGGTCGATCGTGGAGGACGACGACCAGCGCGGGCTGGCTCACTTCGTCGAACACATGGCCTTCAACGGCACGAAGAACTTCGAGAAACAGGAACTGATCGACTACCTCGAGAGCATCGGCATGCGCTTCGGGCCCGACATCAACGCCTACACCAGCTTCGACGAGACCGTCTACATGCTCGAGATCCCGACGGACGATGAGGACATCGTCGCCACCGCATTCCAGATCCTCGAGGATTGGGCGCACAACGTCTCGTTCGTGGACGAGGAGATCGACAAGGAGCGCGGCGTCGTGATCGAGGAATGGCGGCTGGGCCGGGGGGCTTCCGGCCGCATTCGCGACAAGCAGCTTCCCGTGATGTTTCACGGTTCGCGCTACGCGGAGCGGCTGATCATCGGCGAAAAGGAGATCCTGGAGACCGCCCCTTACGACACGTTGCGGCGCTTTTACAGGGACTGGTACCGGCCGGACCTGATGGCCGTCATCGCGGTCGGAGACTTCGATGCGCAGGCAACCGAGGATCGAATCCGCAAACACTTCTCGCGCATCGACGGACCCGACGACGAACGGGCGCGTGTCGACTACCCGATTCCCGATCACGACGAGACGTTGTTCAGCGTGGTGACCGATCCCGAGGCGACTTCGATCAACGTTCAGGTCGGCTACAAGCGCCCGCCCGTCGAGATCGAGACGATCGTCGACTTGCGGGAATTCCTCGTCGACAACCTGTATCACGACATGATGATCTCGCGGTTGGACGAGTTGTCGCAGAAGGCCGATCCGCCGTTCCAGTTCGCCTTCGCGGCGTCGGGATGGCTGGGACGCACCAAATCGATGTACCGGCTATATGCCGAGGTACGCGATGGTGGTGTGGAACGCGGACTCGAGACGCTGTTGACCGAGGCCAAGCGCGTCGAGCAGTACGGATTTACCGAGACCGAACTGGAGCGCACCAAAGCCGATCTGCTGCGGCAGATCGAGCGGCAGTACGAGGAGCGCGACAAGCAGGAGTCCAGCAATTTTGCCGGACAGTACGTGCAGCACTTCCTCGAAGGGAATCCCGCGCCGAGCATCGAGTACATCCGCGACCTGTTCAACGAAATCGTGCCTGGTGTCACTCTGGAAGAGATCAAAGCGCGCGCCGATCAGTGGATTTCCGAGGACAACCGGATGGTTCTGGTCAGCGGCCCGGAAAAGGAATCGGCATCGATTCCCGAAGAGTCGCAGTTGCTGGCGGTGTTCGCCGGCGCGGAAAAACTCGCGGTCACCCCCTGGGTCGACCAGACGCGCGACGAGCCGCTGGTGGCGTCGATCCCCGCGGGAGGCAAGGTCATCGAGGAGTCGACGATCGACGCGCTGGGTTTGACGCGCTGGAAGTTGGAGAACGGCGTCACGGTGCTCCTCAAGCCGACCGATTACAAGAACGACGAGATCGTGTTACGGGGCTACAGCCCCGGTGGCACTTCGCTGTCGTTGGACGACGACTACATATCGGCCAGCAATGCCGGCGGTGTCGTGAGAGAGATGGGTGCCGGCAACTTCAACAACATCGAACTCGACAAGGCCTTGGCCGGTAAGGTCGCCAGGGTAGGAACGTTTATTCGAGAACTGTCGGAGGGTGTCCGCGGAAGCGCGTCTCCCAAGGACCTGGAAACAATGTTCCAGTTACTCTACCTACGTTTTACCGGGGCACGCAGGGACGATGATGCCTTCCAGGCGTTCATGACGCGTACAGAGGGTTGGCTTGAGAACCAGGAGGCCTCCCCCGAGTTTCAATTCTCGTCCAAATTCTCCGAGACATTGAGTATGAACCACCCGCGCCGTAAGTGGCTGACCCTGGAGCATCTGAAGCAACTGGAGCTGGAAACGGCTCTGGCTTTCTATCGCGATCGCTTCGGCGACGCGTCGGATTTTCATTTCGTACTCGTGGGCAACTTCGAGGTCGAGTCGATCCGGCCGTTGGTGGAGACCTGGATCGGAGGGCTCCCCGCCGCGGGGCGGGAGGAGACATGGCGGGACATCGGAGCCCGCAGACCCGAAGGCGTGGTGACCTTCGAGGTCGCAAAGGGCATCGAGCCCAAGAGTAGCGTGCGCCTCCGATTTCACGGCCCGGCCGAGTGGAGCCCGCGCGACGCACACATCCTGTCCTCGACCGCCGAGATAATGAACATTCGCCTACGCGAGGTCCTGCGCGAAGACCTGGGAGGCGTGTACGGCGTGAGCGTTGGCGGTAACATGAGCCGTGATCCCCGACAGCGCTTCGGGGTCTCGGTCTATTTCGACTGCGACCCGGAACGCGTCGAAGAACTCATCGCCGCCGTCTTTGCCGAGATCGAAACGCTCAAGAAAGACGGGCCGGGCGAGGACGACATCGCCAAGGTCCACGAAATCCAGACCCGCAAGCGGGAGACGGACCTCGAGAGCAACAGCTTCTGGGCCAGTCAACTCGAGTATCACGCGCGTTATGATCTGGACCTGACGGACATCCTGCGCTACGACGAGTTGATCGAAGCCGTGACTCGCGAATCCGTGCACGAGGCCATTCGGCATTACCTGGACATGGACCGCTATGTGCAGGGCGTGCTGGTTCCCGAGAATCACTAGAGTAAGGAGCAACTCGTCATGTCCAGTACGCTCTTCGACCTCGATCGTTACCTCATCCGACGCAAAGTGCTCAAGGTCCTGGGCAGCAGCTTTCACGTTTATGACGGTGAGCGGATCGTCGGCTTCAGCAGTCAGAAGGCGCTCAAGCTCAAGGAGGATATCCGGGTCTACGCCGACGAATCGCAGCAACAGGAACTGTTGAACGTTCACGCCAGGCAAATTATCGATTTTTCGGCGGCTTACGACGTCATCGATTCCGAGAGCGGCCAGAAGGTCGGGGCCGCCCGACGCAAGGGTCTCAAGTCCCTCGTGCGCGA
>Ga0224508_10000795_pt1 | contig 29463 bp, 28 predicted proteins | sample SF_Jan12_sed_USG_4_FD_170157 | JGI IMG/M metagenome (GOLD analysis project Ga0224508, IMG submission 170157) | Sediment microbial communities from San Francisco Bay, California, United States - SF_Jan12_sed_USGS_21 | ecosystem: Environmental > Aquatic > Marine > Sediment | place: USA...
GGTCCAAGGATGTCCTGGACATAAGATGGGTATTTGAAACCAGACCCGTCCGGGTTCAGTACATCTGCACCCGCGCGTGATGCCTCTAACAAAAAAGCATTTCCATAATCGAAGAAGTACGTACCTCGCTCCGTATGTTGGTTTATCGCGGCCGCTTGCCGGCGTAAAGACTCCTTTACTTTTTGCTTAAAAGATGTGGGGTCATCCACCATGAGTTTGTTTGCCTCTTCGAACGACACTCCAACGGGATAATATCCGCCTGCCCATGGATTGTGAAGCGATGTTTGATCTGACCCCAGTGATATCCTGATATTATCCGCCGCGAAACGTTCCCAAACATCAACAATATTGCCTACATAAGCCAGGGAGACAGATTCTTTATTTTGGATCGCTTCTTTAGTCCGATTGACAAGCGCATCCATGGACTCAATTAACTCATCCACCCAACCCTGATCATATCTTTTTCTGGCGGCTTCCGGGTTAACTTCAGCACATATGGTAATACAACCCACAATATTTCCAGCCTTGGGCTGAGCACCACTCATACCTCCTAAACCTGAAGTAAGGAACACTTTCCCTTTTGGAGAGCTATTGTTTCCAAGGACTTTCCTAAATGCATTTAATACCGTAATTGTGGTTCCATGAACTATTCCCTGTGGACCTATATACATGTACGAACCTGCAGTCATTTGACCGTATTGCGTGACTCCAAGCGCATTGTAACGCTCCCAGTCGTCCTGACTGGAATAATTTGGGATCATCATACCATTGGTGACAACAACTCTCGGGGCTTCCTTATGAGAAGGAAATAGTCCCATAGGATGGCCTGAATACATATGCAGTGTTTGCTCATCGGTCATTTCCGACAAATACTTCATGGTCAGAAGATATTGTGCCCAATTTTGAAAGACAGCACCATTTCCTCCGTAGGTGATCAATTCGTTAGGATGTTGCGCTACATCAGGATCCAGGTTGTTTTGGATCATCAGCATGATGGCTGCCGCTTGTTCGCTTTTCGCGGGATAGGCAGAGAGAGGTCTCGCATACATTTTGTACGCTGGTTTAAACCTGTACATGTAAATACGACCCCGGGATTTCAGTTCGTGGGCAAATTCTTGAGCCAGTGCTGCGTGCCAGCTTTTTGGAAAATACCGGAGGGCATTCCGAATGGCTAGTTTTTTTTCTTCTTTGTTTAAGATGTCTTTCCTATTGGGAGCTGGATTGGCATCTGGACTATATTTTTTGGCCGATGGGAGTTCGCCAGGTATTCCCTGGCGAATGATTTGCTGGAAATTGCTATTTGATGGCTTATCAGACATGGGCTTCCATTCTCAGATCAATTTCAATTTTCCCTTTCTTAAGGACAAGAGCAGGTTTAAGGGAACCTTGATGGTAAAGCACTTCGTTCAGATCGGCTACATTGTATATACAAAGATCTGCAAGCTTCCCTTTTTCAAGGACACCTCTGTCTGTCAGCCCCAGAGCTGCTGCTGCCCGATACGTTATGCCTGCTAATACTTCCGCCTGTGATAGTTGTTGCATCGTTCCTAAAACGGCCGCCTGGAATACCAGATCCCCCATAGGTGCCGATCCCGGATTGTGATCACTGGCAATGGCCAGGCTTCCACCTGCATCCAACATGGATCGGGCGGGAGTAAAACCACATCCCAGCCCTAAGGAAGCGCCGGGCAGTGCAACAGGAATTACATCACTTTGTGCTAAAAGTTCGATCTCCTGATCTGTGCTGGCTTCTAAATGATCTGCAGAACGTGCACCACATTCAACAGCGACACGGGATCCTCCTACACTAAACTGATCGGCATGTATCGTGATTTCAAAGCCCATTTCCTTGGCTTTTTGTACATAGGCAATACTTTCAGCAGGCTTAAAAGCCCCTTCCTCTATAAAAATATCTACACGTGAAGCCAGGGAGCGGCTTTTTACCTCAGGGAGCAATTCATTGAGGATCTCATTTAAATAGTCTTCTGATGTAAGAGACCTGTCTTTGGGAATGGTATGTGCTGCCAGGCAAGTAGCGATCAGATCTACTGGAGATGTTTCATTGGCTTTGGCAATGGCCGATAGCATTTTGAGCTCATTTTCAGGATCTAAGCCGTATCCGCTTTTTACTTCAATTGTTGTTGTACCACGCGAAAGATGCTCTGTCGCACGACTTGTAGTTAAGCGTGTTAATTCTTGCTCACTGGCCTGTCTGGTTTGCCTTACTGTATCCCAGATACCGCCACCGGCCCCCGCGATCTCCAGGTAGGTTTTACCTGAATTTCTGGCTGCATAATCCTTTGCCCTGCTTCCGGCAAAACAAATATGCGTATGGCAATCAATAAAGCCTGGGAGTCCCACAAAATTGCCTGTGAGAAGGATCTCCTCATGGGGGGTGGATCCCATTGATTTTTTGATGTCTTTGTAATCTCCAACGGCTTCAATATACCCCTTTGATATCAATACCCCTGCACTTTCAATAAGCCCTAGTTGATCATCGGAGAGAGGCCCTTTCAAGGGGAGTTTGCTCATGGGAGCAAGTTGTGTAAAAGGACCTAACAAGATGTGCTTGGTATCTGACATTAATATTGTTCAAAGAGGTCTGAATATTTAGTTTTTAAGGCGATCTTGTTTTTGCCAGCTTTGTCAAGCAGGGGCTCGAGCAGGGTTTTTTCCCTGAGGAGACGCAACGCTATATTAATATCATCGGCAAAAACCCTGTCCTCTTCTGCGAAACTTACATATTGCCTCAGGCAGCGGTATACGGCATCCATCAAAGGCCCGGATCGGAGGGGCTTTCTGAATTCGAACGCCTGGGCAGCAGTAAGTAATTCTATCGAAAGGATCTTTTCTACATTTTCAATTATGGCCAATGCCTTTCTGCCGGAGATGGAACCCATGCTTACATGGTCTTCCTGTCCCATTGAAGTAGGAATGCTATCTGCACTTGCCGGGAAACAATAACTTTTGTTCTCACTGGCCAGCGCAGCAGAGGTATATTGCAGGATCATATATCCAGAATTGATCCCTGTATCTTTCATCAATAATTTAGGCAGTCCGGGACTTGTCCCTTCTAAAGCCAGGTAAATTCTTCTATCCGAAATATTCCCTAATTCGGCACAGGCAACACATGCATAATCCAGCGCCATCGCCAAGGGCTGTCCATGAAAATTCCCACCACTTATGGCTTCATCACCTATTAGTACGGGATTATCTGTTACTGCATTTAGTTCTGTATGTACAAGCTCTTTTACATGTAGCCATGCATTGCGGGACGCACCGTGTACTTGTGGGATGCATCGAAGGGAATAAGGATCCTGGACCCGTTCACAATCTATATGATCTTCCAGGATCTCAGAGCCTTCAAGTAAAGATCTGACCCTTGCAGCAACATGTAAATTTCCTTTAAAAGGTCGCACCTCATGAAGGGCGGGGTCAAAGGGTTTTAAAGAACCTTGCAGACCTTCGATCATCATAGATCCTGCAACATCTGCATGCGTGAGGCAATTGTGCATTTTATCTAAAACTACGATCGAATGAGCCAGGATAAACTGGGTGCCGTTGATCAAGGCAAGTCCTTCCTTAGGTCCTAAGGTTAATTTAGGCAGTCCGGTAATTTCTAAAAATTCCTGGCCTTTCATTACTTTTCCCTGGTAGCTTACTTCCCCCAATCCAATGAGCGGCAGAAATAAATGTGCCAGTGGAGCCAGATCTCCGGATGCTCCCACGGAACCTTGAGAGGGAACTGTAGGAATGGCGTCGTTTTCAATATGCCATATAATGCGTTTCAGGGTGTTTAACTGGATTCCCGAATACCCTTTTGAGAGCGCGTGTGCTTTTGTGATCAACATCAATTTGGATAATTGAGTGCTGATCGGCCTGCCAAGTCCTACTGCATGACTTTTTAGGATGTTTACCTGCAACTGGCGTGTTTCGTCTTTTGATATTTTGGTGGTACATAGCGGACCAAAACCGGTGTTTATGCCATATACCGGATGCGCATCTTCTACGATGCGCTCAACTAATGCAGCACTGGAATTAATGCGTTCAACGGTCTCATCGGACAAGAAAGGACTACAACTGCCATCAGCTAATAACAAAGCTTTTTGAACTGTTAAGGTTTCGGATCCCAGTGAAAAAGAGGTGGATGTTTGAGACATTTATTTTCGCATTTCGCTGCCCTAAAAGTATTCATTAAGTTTGAGATTAACCAGTAGTACCAGGAAGGTACAATAAACCTTGTATCTCGGTAAATTAAAGTAGTGATCCACCATGATTTTTAATTTAATAAAAAGAAGACGTTCCGTATTTCCTGCGCAGTATAATGATCGTCCCATAGAGGATAAGGAAATCGAAACCGTTCTTGAAGCTGCAAATTGGGCTCCTAGCCACAAACGAACAGAGCCCTGGCGATTTAAAGTGGTTACGGGAAATGCTAAAATACGGCTGGGGGAATTTATGGCTGCCGTGTATGAGAAACACACAGCTAAGCCTAAGAATATTAAGACTAAAAAGATTATGGATAAAGCACGTCAATCTGCCGTAATTATAGCTATTTGCATGCAACGCGACCCGGAAGAACGACTTCCGGAATGGGAGGAAATAGCCGCTACAGCCATGGCAGTCCAGAATATGTGGTTGGGGTGTGTGGAATTGGGAATAGGTTGTTATTGGAGCTCACCCTCGATCATCAAGTATATGGATGGCTTTTTTGACTTACAGGCAGGGGAGCAATGCCTTGGGTTTTTGTATATGGGCTATTTTGATGAGCCAATCGAAGCGGGTCAGCGCAGACCTTTTAGGGATAAAGTAAGTTGGATAAGGGACTAAGCTTCAGGAAAAAAGAAAGGAAAAAGTGCTTCCTTATAATCCCAGACTTTTGAAACAAAGAGGCCGAAAAAAATAACGGAGATCACAAATTTCAAAAAGGTCCCTGTTAGAAAACCTATAAAAGACCCAAAAGCAGCTTTCAGTGCTGTTGAATTATCGGCCTTATTGATGAGTTCTCCGGCCAGTGCCCCAACAAAGGGCCAAACGATAATCCCAAAAATACCTAGTACGGGAAAAAATATGGCTACAAGAAGGCCCACCATTGTCCCGATCATTCCGGCCTTACTTCCACCAAATTTCTTCGTACCTACCACCGGTATTATATAGTCTATGGCAAATACAACCAGGGCAACCAACAATGTGATGCCCAGAAACCACCAATCATCCGGAACTGCTTTAGTGAGGTATAGTAATAAGAGGCCTATCCAACTTAAGGTAGGACCTGGCAAAACGGGCAGGAAACTACCAATAATTCCAATTAGTACACAAAACAAACCCAGGATCAGAAATAAGATATCCATAAAAACTCAATTAGCTATTTGACGAAAGTGAGATTTAAATGTTACATACGAAATTACGCGCTATAAATGGAACGAACAGTTCCAGCGGAAAAATTGTAATTTGCTGATGATGAAAAGATGGGCGGTATATGGGTTGAGTTTTCTTATGCTGGGTACTGCAATGAGCGCATGTTCTTTGTTTTCCTCCAAGGAAAAACGCACTCAGAAATTAGTTGCCAAAGAAATGGAACAAATTGATTGGAATACGCTTGACCATTACCCCTTATTTGATGAATGTGATGAATTAATGACAGCAGATATGCAACGCAAATGTTTTGAAGAAACCCTGATAAAAAAGTTGTCCGATGGCCTGGCAACATATCAATTGGAACTTCAGGATCAGGTAAGCACTTTTATTTATATAGATATTTTAGTTGATATGGAGGGCAAGATCAGGGTAGCAGATATGGAAAGAAATCAGGAGATCCTTGCACAACTACCGGATTTTAATCGAATGATACAACGTGAAGTTAATGAACTACCTCAGGTTGAGCCCGCATTAAAAAGAGGGGTTCCGGTAAATGTCAAATTCAGGATACCAATAGAACTTAATGCTGATTAATGTCTACAACTAGTGATAAAATAATATTGGGGATAGATCCCGGGACAACAATAATGGGATTTGGGGTCATTCAGATAAAAAAGAAGCAAATGTATTTGGTTCAAATGAATGAACTGAACTTGCGGAAATATTCTGACCCCTATACAAAACTCAAACTGATCTTTGAGCGCACCATTGAGCTGATAGAAACGTACCACCCGGATGAGATCGCAATAGAGGCTCCGTTTTATGGCAAGAATGTGCAATCCATGTTAAAATTAGGTCGGGCACAGGGGGTCGCTATGGCTGCTGGACTATCACGACAAATACCTATAACCGAATATTTGCCTAAGAAGATCAAAATGGCCATCACCGGTAACGGGAATGCGAGTAAGGAACAGGTAGCCCGTATGCTGCAACAACTACTTCAGATCAAAGAACTTCCCAAAAACCTGGATAGTACAGACGGACTAGCCGCTGCCGTATGCCATTTTTACAATGAAGGCAGAACGGAAGTCGGCAAAAAATATACAGGCTGGGAAGCATTTGCCCGGGCCAATCCTGATCAAATCGACTAATTGTTCACTGAAATGTCGGGCATCTATATTCATATCCCTTTCTGCAAACAGGCATGTCATTACTGTGATTTTCATTTCAGCACGAATCTCACCAGGCAACAAGAAGTTGTAGACGCTTTGATCAGGGAACTATCCTTGCGAAAGGATGAATTTAGAGGGGTAAATGTAGAAAGCATCTATTTTGGTGGGGGCACCCCTTCCTTACTTACGCCCCAGCAAGTACAACTTATTCTAGAGCACATTGGTAAAAATTTTCAGATGTCGGGGAACCCGGAAATTACTCTGGAAGCCAATCCGGATGATCTGGACAAGCAAAAGATCTATGATCTATCTACCTTGGGTATAAACCGACTCAGCATCGGGGTGCAATCTTTTTTTGAGGCCGATCTTCGCTTGATGAATAGATCGCATAATGTGCAACAAGCCATTGAATGCCTCGATCTGGCAAGGGCTTTGTTCGATAACATATCGATCGATCTTATTTATGGTATTCCGGGGAGAAGTCTTCGTGACTGGAAATCAAATATTGTAACTATTGCCCGATGGGAACTGCCGCATATTTCTTCATACGCCTTGACAGTAGAACCCAAAACGGCACTTGCTCACCAAATAAAAATGGGAACGGTTTCCAATATCGATGAGGCTGCGGCGCACAGGCAGTTTGAATACATGGTTCAGACATTGGTTGCTGATGGTTTTGAGCATTACGAAATCTCAAATTTTGGTAAGCCAGGATATTATTCTAAAAATAATACTGCCTATTGGTTGGGAAAAACCTATATGGGAATTGGCCCTTCTGCCCATTCCTATAATGGCAAAGAACGCAGTTGGAATATTCGGAACAATAAAAAATACCTGGATGCTATTCAGGAAAGTACATTACCTAGCACCGTTGAAAAACTTTCTGAAGTAGATCGCTACAACGAAAAGATTATGACGGGACTAAGAACTCAATGGGGAGTAGACCTGCATACCCTAACAGAAGAGTTTGGAAAACGTTATATGGAGTATGCTCTTGAGCAGGCTAAACCACATATCAAACGAGGTGTTCTCTCATTGGAGGGTCAATATCTTAAGAGTACGGCAAAAGGTAAGTTTTTGATCGATGGCATCGCAAGTGAATTATTTATGGTTAATTTGGGGTAATGCTCTGGCCGAATGACTACTACCATTAGACATAATAATCGGAACTATACTATAGACCTTTCCAAGCCGCTTGATATTTCTATTCCGATAAGTGGCAAGAAGCAAAATGTTATTGCATGGGGATTAGACCTGCCTAAGATCGAGCCTCATATCTCAGGGGATTACGAGGGTAGTGTTGCCGCAGGACAGTCGGTTAACTTTAATGACATCCAATTTAACCCACATGCCCATGGCACACATACAGAATGCTACGGGCATATCACTAAAGAGGTTCATTCTGTTAATAAAGTATTATCCAAATTCTTTTTTAAGGCAGAAGTCATAACGATAGCCCCTGAAAAATATCAGGAAGACTTTGTAATCTCTAAAAAGCAGTTGCGCTATGTCATAGGCAATAAAAAAAGAGAAGCACTAGTCATCCGAACCCTGCCTAATACGCTGCAGAAAAAAAGGAATCACTATTCCAAAACTAATCCGCCCTACCTTTTGGAAGAGGCTGCTACATACCTCGCAGAGATAGGAGTGGAGCATTTGTTAATCGATCTTCCGTCTGTGGATAGGGAAGATGATTATGGCGCACTCCTTGCGCATCGAGCTTTTTGGAATATGAATGGTTCTATTCGAAAGGCTGCTACCATCACAGAATTGATCTTTGTCAATAATAAGATCCTGGATGGCGCCTATTTTTTGTCCTTTCAATTGGGCCCGTTTGAAAACGATGCCGCACCAAGCAGGCCCGTTTTATATGCCATACAAGAATAGTGTGGCTAGGCAAACTTTGTATCTTTAGCGCATGGAGTCGGTCTTTGAGATCATTATAGGTTTATTATTAGGTGTCATACTTACGTATTGGATCTACTCCTTGTTTAGGATAAAAAAGCGGAAACAACTCACTGAGCACCAGAGCACTGTTTTACTTCAAAAAATCAGGAGTGTATGCAAGCTCATTTCAGTAGAAGGAGATTTTGCTGAAATCTATCGATACGAAAATTCCAAAGAGCAATTTCTCAACCTCTTTACAAGTAGGAAGAAGGCACTGGTTATCATCAATGCCAAAACGCATATTGGGTACAACCTGAGTAAGATCCATATGTATTCAGATACGAATCGTAAAACCATCGTTCTTGAAAGTTTCCCCCAGCCTGAAGTGCTTTCAATTTCACCGGAGCTGGAATTTTACGATATCAAAAATGATCTGTTTTATGCTTTCACACCTAAAGATTTGACAGAAGTCACAAAACAGGCAAGACAGCATATTCTGGACAAGATCCCTGAAAGTGTACTGATGGACCAGGCCAGGAACGAAGCTAAAGAAGCCATATTAATGATTGAAAAGATCGTGGAGATGATCGGATGGCGACTTGATTACTCCGCTTTGGAAATATATGAATATAAAAAACCAATTATAGAAAAACCAAGATGAGAATACTACTAGGATTTTGTTTAATAGCATGCCTGTTTTTACAATCGTGTGATCAGAAATCTTCAGATAAATTGGAAATGGATCCGACCTTTGTACATGTCGTTTATTTCTGGCTGAATGATCCGGCTTCTGATTCGGAGCGAAAGGAATTTGAAGCAGCGTTAAACACACTTTTAGAAGCATCTGAATTTGCCCAGACCAATTATGTAGGTATTCCACCAAAAGCCACTCGAGAAGTGGTCGATGATACATTTTCCTATTGTCTGATCCTTACTTTTGATTCTGCTGAGGCTCAGGAAAATTACCAAACTGAGCCAGCCCATTTGACCTTTATTGAAAATGCCTCACATTTGTGGAATAAGGTAGTCGTATATGACGCACTAGGCCAGGATTAGTCACTATGCATATAGAAGCATTTAGGGAGTATTGTATTGCGAAAAAAGGTGTTACTGAAGAATTTCCTTTTGATGAGGTTACATTGGTTTTTAAAGTGATGAATAAAATGTTTGCAATTGCACCTTTGGAACGCATACCTTCTCAGGTAAATTTAAAGTGTGATCCGGAGCGGGCGATTGTCTTGCGGGAAGAATTTGATGGCATCATTATGCCGGGATACCACATGAGTAAAGTTCATTGGAATACCCTCTACCTGGAACAACTTCCAACAGCATTGATTACAGAATTAATAGACCATTCATATGACTTGATCGTGGCATCCCTGCCCAAAAAAGTTCAGGCTGAATGGCAGTCCTTAGAATGAAAATATGAATGAGATAGATCGAATAATCGCCAATGCAGGGGATTGCTTTAATGGAAAACCATGGTATGGCACGTCTACAATGACCATTTTAGATATGGTTTCGTATTCCCAGGTAAATATTCGCCCAGAAGGTTTTTCAAAATCTATTGCCGGCTTGTTGCGACACATGATCGCCTGGCGCGTTTTTACGATCAAAAAACTCAAGGGCCTGGCAGATTTTAATATAGATCCTGAAAGTGCAGCTAATTGGGACTCATCAAATGTTACCGAAAAAGAATGGAAAGGCTTACTCAAACTCCTCAAGAAAACCCAGGATGCGCTTGTAAACGTATTTGAAGGGATGGAAGCTGAGAATTTAACCGAAGGAGTTCCAGGGTCAAAATATTCCAGAGATTATCTCATTCGCGGAATCATCCAGCATGACGTTTATCATCTAGGTCAGATCGCAGTACTGAAAGATATTATAGAATCCTGATAATTTAACGCAGACTTTTTATCTGGATTTCGTGAAAGCGATCTGCATGCATGGCATTTAAAGGAGGTAATTGACGCCGTGATCGACCTTATCGTTATAAATGTCTCATCGATCTACACTTTTCGTTCATTCGTCGAAAGTTCAAACTATATTTGTGGGCGGTTCGCGAAATTTATACACTTAACCCTTTTCAAAAATGAATATACTTTTTATTGAAGACGATGAAATAGAGAGCATGAAACTGCAACGAACCGTTGCCAAACAAGGTATGCGTCATACCATACAAAATGCCCGAAACGGTGAAGAAGCGCTGGTGCATCTGCGAAGTGCTGAACTTCTTCCGGATCTGATCCTGCTGGATTTGAATATGCCGCGAATGAACGGTTTAGAATTCCTGGAGATCTTAAAAGGTGAAGACTCAATAAAATTTCTGCCCACGGTCATTCTCACTACTTCACAGAATAGGGCAGACCTTATGGAATGCTTTCGAATAGGTGTAGCGGGATACATCATAAAACCGTTGAAATACGAAGAATATGAAACCAAATTGAAACGGGTTTTGAAATACTGGGAGGTCAATGAATTGGTAAAAGCCTAATAAAAAACTTAGGTTTCACAACATAAATTTCTGTCCACTTATCAATTTTCCTACTTTTATCAAACTAAAATCTGACTATGAAGGGTATAATTTTTACTGAATTCCTGGAGCTCGTTGAGACCAAATTTGGGCTGGAGGTAGTCGACGCTATTATTGAAGAATCGGCCGTGGAATCGGGTGGGATATATACATCCGTTGGTACATATGAATTCAGTGAGATGGTACAACTGCTTTCCCGGCTTAGTGAGAAGGTCAATACCCCAGTAGGAGACCTGCTATATGTCTTTGGTTTATACCTTTTTAATAGTTTGGGTAAGGCACACCCAGAGGTGATCAGGGCCTATTCAGACCCGATCGAATTGTTGGATTCCATTGAGGATCATATTCACGTGCATGTCAAGAAATTATATCCTGATGCCGAATTACCTACATTCAAGATCCTTAATAAATCGGATCACTCCATTACGATGGTTTATAGTTCTTCCAGGGGTTTATACCGGCTCGCACATGGCCTGATCCATAAAACCTTTGAGCATTTTAATGGCAGCGCCACCATTACCTATGAATTGTTGAAACCAGACGGCACAGAGGTTAAATTTGATATTATTCAAGATGAGTGAAGCAGATGTCCAGTTATTAAGGAAAGCACTGGAGCGCCAGAAAAAAGCACGTTTTCAGGCTGAGCGGATCTTGGAGGAGAAGTCCAAGCAGCTTTATGATGTCAGCCGGCATTTACACAGTGTTAATGACCGTTTGGAATACATGCTTAATGAAAAGGCTTCAGAACTGGATGGTGTATTTATCAACATCATAGATCCGTACGTAATCATGGACCTCGAGTTCAATGTGATCAATATGAATGCCTCAGCAAAAGAATTCCTTGGCTTCGATCACATGGTAACGCCCATCAATCTCTCCGAATTGGTTCATAAGGACTATGTGGAGTATACGGCAAAGTCCGTCGCTTCATTGTTTGAAGTGGGGACTTTGAAAAACTATCGTGCCAAAATCAGAGTGGGTGACGGTACTGAAAAAATTGTAGAGGTCAATGGCAGCCTAATCTATGATAAAGAGAGGAATCCGATCGCAGCCCAGGGGATTATCAGGGATATCACTCGGGAAGCGGAAACCAGAGAACTCCTGGCACAGCAGCGTAAAGAGTTACAGATTATCGTTGAAAATTCCCCTCTTGGTATCGTGTTAACCGATCAAGGAATGATCATTAAAACAAATCCGAGATTCGGTCAAATGCTCGGATATGGAGCGGGAGAATTAATAGGCCGCCATGTTAAGGAAATTTCTGCCCCTGGAGACATAAACAATTCTATAAATCTTTTGGAAAAAATGAATTCCGGTAACATAGATAATTTCACCATCATAAAGAAATACCTTCGAAAAGATGGTAGCGAGTTACTGACCAAGACTTCGGTAAGCGCGTTTAAGAACAGGAAGGGTGAAGTGGAATACCAGGTGGCGATGGTGGAGGACATCACGGAGCAGCGCAACCTGGAACTGCAAAAGGAAAAATTATTAGGAGAACTCGAAGCGAGAAATGAAGGGTTAAAAGAATATGCCCACATCGTGTCTCATGATTTGAAATCCCCATTGAGGAGTATAAGCGCCCTGGCAACATGGTTGGGTGAGGATTATAAAGATGTTTTAAATGAGGATGGCCTAAACAATTTGCAGATGATGCAGGAAAAAATCGAAGCCATGGATACCCTAATTGATGGGATCTTAAAATATTCTAGTATTGACCTCGCCAGTTTGGAAAATAGTAAGATCGATCTAAACGAGATAGTTAATGATATAAGAGAGATCATCTATGTACCCGAACACGTGCGCATTGTAATCCTGAATCCTTTGCCGGAGATTCGCGCAGACCGCACGAGGATCCATCAGCTCTTTCAGAATATTGTGAGCAATGCTGTGAACTATATTGAAGTAGAAGAAGGACTTGTTAGAATAAGCAGCTCCGAATCTCCGTCGCATTGGCATTTCTCAATCGAGGATAACGGAATCGGGATCCCTGCCCAATACCATGATAAGATCTTTAAAGTATTTCAATCCCTTGATAACCAGAAGCATTCCTCCGGTCTTGGACTGTCCATCGTTAAAAAGATAGTAGATTTATATGAGGGTGAGATCCAACTCGAATCAGAGGTAGGAAAAGGAACAGCCTTTAATTTCAGTATAAAAAAAATATAAAGGTGGAACCGAATCTCAATTACATCAAAAAGTTGGCTGCTGGGGATCGGTCTTTTGAAGAAAAGTTCATTCAGATCCTCAAAAAGGAATTCCCTTTAGAAGAAGCGGAGTATATCCATAATATCTCAGAAAAAAATTTGGATGAAGCCGCACTGAATGTACACAAGCTGAAGCATAAGTTTAGTATCCTTGGTCTTGAGGAGGATTATGAACTGGCCGTTAAACATGAAGAAGCTCTACAGGAAGGAAATACTGTATGGGAAAAAGATTTTATAAGGACTTTGGTAAAAGTGGAAGATTTCATTAAAACCATCCAGGTATGAATTGCATCATCATAGACGATGAGGCCACAGCACGAGCAATAGTAGCCCAACTATGTACATCTATAGAAGATTTGGATGTGATCGAGGAGTTTTCCTCTGCTATCGAAGCCATCAAATTTTTAAATCAGCAAACGATCGATCTCATCTTTTTGGATATACATATGCCGGGATTTACAGGGATGGACTTTGTAAAGACCCTGAAAAATCCACCAAAAATCGTCCTGACCACATCAGACCAGAACTTTGCTATTGAATCCTATGAATATGAGTCCATTGTCGATTATCTGGTAAAACCAATTTCAGAAGAGCGGTTTAAAAAATGTATTGCGAAAGTGAAGAATTTAATGGAAAGGCCCAGTTTGGTTACCGAGCAAGGGGAAGGAAGTGACGCAGGGACCGAACTCTACATTAATATTGACCGCCGTCTGATCAAATTGAAGTTCGATGAGATCCAGTTGATCGAAGCCAAGGGGGACTATATCGAGATAATAACCGATACCGAGATGTACCGTGTGCACTCTAGTCTCAAAAAGATCAAGGATAAACTACCCGCTTCTTTGTTCCTGCAGGTGCACCGGTCCTACATCATAAATTTCTCAAAAATTATAGATATCGAAGACAATAGTATCCTCATCGGGAAAAGCGTCATACCTATAAGCCGTTCGAACCGGCCTGAATTGATGCGCAGATTGAATTTACTTTAATGTGTAATCTTTTGTAATTCAGGGATAAGCCATCTTATACTAAATCGGTCTAGGATCGGCGAACAATTTTTTGCCGGACCATATCCACTGGAACCTTATCCCTGCCTCCATATACTCAAATCCGGCAGCTGTGCTTGAGGCCAAATTGCTATACATACCATAAATGTTGAGATTGAAGTGATTCGAGATCCGGTGCTGAATACTTAGATCGCCGCGAAATGTGAATATCGGTGTGTTTGTTTCGACTATTTGGAACCCTGTCGCACCAGAAAAAGAAAGGCTTGAAGCAGGTGAAATGGTAAGATTAGAACTGCTAAATATTTCAGCCACATGAAATTCTTCAGGGCTGAAGTATACTTCCGGTCTTTGTTCCCTGAAACTTATGTATTGATAATTGACGCCGATCTTAGTTTGCGTTTTTTCGATCATTTGGTAAAAAACGGAACTAAAAAACAAGGTTCTGTTATTCTCATCGGACTGAGCGGTTTGGATGAACTGCGTATACAGGCCAAGATCCAAATTGGTGGATTGGTGAAAGCTCAGCCCCAGGTGATCCTTTACGATCTCTTCCTGTATCAAGGCGGCATTAAAATTCTCCAATTCCCGATTGTATATCAATTCGAGCTTTTGACGGGATGATGTACTGAAATTAAAGCGCAGGTCCATGGTTGGCTGCGTATAACTTCTTTCGGGACTTATTATTTTATTAATACCCACCCGGAGGGTAGTTCGTGTTTTTGGCATCCATTTATAGCCGATTCCGAGAGATGCAGAATGGGATTCTGCCTGGCTATTATCGATTTGATTGTTTGTTTCACGGTAGGCATAGCTTACTTGAGTGCTGATCTTGGTCGACAAGGGGAGCCGAATGGAAGTGAGGCCGTGCCAGGTGCTATTTTGTCCGCTGTCCGAAGAATATCCGGCAGATTGATTTATAGCTGGGGTATACGCTTTGTTCAACTTATCGAGCAGCGCCAGGGCATCTTTCTGATTTTCAAAAATATCCAGCGTTGTAAAAGTAGCCTGGTAAGCTTCATGCATGCGATCATTGGCAAACAGAGCATTTGCCTTCCCAAGGTTACCGTCAAAGGAAGTAGAGTCGCGCACAAGCAATTCTTCATAGGTCTTAAGACTGCTTTTGGATTTCCCCGAATAAAGGCCATAACTTGCCTCAAGTCCGAGGATCCAGGATTCTTTTCCGTACGTATTGTCTAATGAATCGAGCTGTGTACGGGCATTTTTATATTTCTTATTCCACAACAAAGCTTGTACAAAACGCTCTTCGGCTTTACGCATTAGTTGAGGATCCTCAGATCTCCTTGTAATTATTCTCGCTTCCCGGGCATATTTCAGGGCGTCCTTATCTTGCTTTTCAATGTGCGAGACGAGGGAAATTCCGATCATTGCGGTGATGCTGTCTTTTGTTGAATCCGCCATTTTAATAAAACTTTCCCTGGCCAGGCCGGTGTCTCCACTAGCCAGGTATGCATTAGCCAAATTATTCAAGCTTTCTTTATCGAGGGGAAAATCTATCAGGTTGCTTTGCAATAAACGCTTGCCGGAAGCATATTCTTGTCGATTGATCAACACATGTGCCCATGCCAGTCGGATATACTTTCTGGATATAAGTGCGCCTTGGTTGGCGGGTTCTATTACCAATGCCTTATTGACCGATTCCAGTGCCGCCTGATATTCCTTAAGATTACTCAGGCAGTTGGCGTTGCCCAGCAGTAGACTGAAATGGTTAGGATTCGCCTCTAAAAGCATTTTGTACAATATTTTTGCCTCCTCAAATTGGTTATCCCACAACAGGGATTCTGCCCGGTTCACATCGATCTCCAGGTCACCAGGATAACTTAAATCCAGTGCCTTGAAATATGAAACAGCGGAAGGTGTATCACCGCTTAAACCTAATGATCGGCCGTAACAGATCTGGGCTGCTCGGTTGTCAGGTGACGTTTCAAGGTAGCGCTCAAAAAAAACCAGGGATTCACTGAATTTACCATCTTCGAGTAGCCGGAATCCTTTCTCTATTTCTATCGGTTCCTGCGCCATTGTTAATGAGATGGCGAGCGATGCGAGTATTTGAATTATGTAATTTTTCATAGGTAGAGTTGATGTGATTTGAGATGGATTTGGGACCATTTTAATATCTCTTATTTATTGTGATGTAAAGATACTGCGACCCCTTCCGCCCCGGAAGTAGGGATTTGTTCATTCGTCTATAGCTATTCGCCATCCGTCTAAGGCACCCCCAATAGAAAGGCAGATTCAAGGATCTTTGATGTCAAATTTGCACCTGAATCTTAACATAAAAACCTATAAAATGGCATTACAGATTAATAGCGATCAAGGCTTCATCGAAGTGATTGGGTCCTTACATGGCCTTAATATGAATGTATTGCGGACCTACCTCGAATCGGAGTTCAGAGGGAATGATTACCTGACCCTTTCCCTGGAAAAGTTGAAAGAATTGGATCACATTTCTACTCATGAACTTGAGCGCTTCTATCTGAACGCAGTTAAAAATAACAAGGTGCTTTCCATCGTAGGTCGCAACCACGGACCTGTTTCCAGTGTTATGGAAAATTCAAAAACCGATTATATACTTAGTTATGACCGTGCTTAAATTGAAATCGCTTCGCCTCAGCCAGGAAAAGTTTTTCATGGGAAGTGCCCTGCTGGTCAACGGCGGCAATTACCTTTATAATGTTCTGGTTGGACGGATCTTAGGACCTGAAGCCTTCGCTGAAGCTGCCTTATTGGTTACCCTGTTGCTGGTGATCTCATTTCTAGGTATGACATTCCAGCTGGCAACTACCAAGTTTGCAGTCTTATTGAATGGGCAACAATGGCAGGCGCTTCGCTCAAAGATTAGCATGTATGCATTGTGGATTGGTATCGTCTTGGGTTGTGTCGTGGCACTATCCGCTGGAAGCCTGCAGGCTTGGTTTTTCACTGCATCGCCCTGGATGTTTGTGCTATTTGGCCTGGGAATACCGCTCTACTTTCTGATGAGTATTAAAAGAGGTGAATATCAGGGGAACAACGCTCTGGATAAGTTGTCCATCTCCTACCAATCTGAAATGTGGAGCAGGCTAATAATCACCATTCTCCTGTTAATGCTGATGCCCTACAGCCCGGGAGTATTAGTGTCTGCGGGAATATTGATTTCGTTTGCTTTCGGATTCCTGCCCTTCGAAAAGGGGAATCGGATCAGATCCGTCAAAATAACGCTCAGCGCTGAAAACAAAAAGAATTTAAACCATTTCCTTCTTCTTACGGCGGGGTATGAGCTCACCCAGATATTGATCAACAATTTCGACGTCATCCTGGTCAAGCATTATTTCGATGCCTATCAGGCCGGCCTCTATGCCTCAATGGCCCTCATTGGGCGGGTGGTGTATTTTGTAGCCTGGATGTTTGCCATGCTATTGCTGCCAAAGGTGATCCGGCAGCAAAAGAAGGGCGAACCAACAGCTCCTGTTCTTTTCCGGTATGTCATACTCATAGCTTTGCTGGCCGTGACTATAGTGGGTCTATGCCTCTTCTTTCCGGAACAGATTGTTATGGTAATGTTCGGGCCGGCTTATATGCCCATTGCCGGGTTGCTTTGGCAATACGCCCTGGCTACAGCGCTGTTTGCGATCTCCAATATCTTTGCCTATTACTATTTATCGTTGGATCAATATCTCCCGGTGATCGTCTCAGCTCTGGTCGGTTTACTGCAGTTGGTTTTGATCGTTTTTTTCCACGACACGCTGGAAGGCGTCGTGCAGATCCAGATCGGAAGCATGTTTGTACTTCTTCTTCTTCAGGTGGCGTATTACTACAAGAACCTGAACGGTCAACTATAGAAATTATGAGATGTTCAATTGTCCATGATTTTTACGAATAGTAATAAACATGATCCTTCATCCGGGTATTGTGGTTAATACGAATGTCGAAATGGAATTGCCATTGGTCTACGGTTATCTTCCATTGGTCTTCACAGCGCCCAAAAAGTGGCATTTAGAGAAGATATTTGAGTCAAAATTAACTCAGAATAAATCTAATCTAACCACGATGAAACTAGCAATTGTAACTGTTTTACCACAAAGCAACGAATCGCTTTGGGCTTTTGGGCAGGAGTTGGTAAAGCACCTGCGAGAACAAATTGATATGAAGGAACTCATTTTAATTACCGATAGGACAAATGAGGCTGAAGTTCAAAATTTCGAGTATGAAGGGTGTAAGCTCGCCATACAACCCTGTTGGGATTTGAAGGGATTTTTTAATCTGTTCAAGATTGGAAGGGTACTATCTAAGACCCAGCCGGATGGTGTTTTGCTTAATATGCAATTCTTGAATTTCGATGACAAAAAAAATCGTACTGGATTCGGGATTATGTTGCCGATGCTTTGCAGAATAAAACGGATTCCAGTCATAACCTTAATTAACTTAATCTTACCAAAATGAAATTAGCACTTATTACAGCACTGCCACCAAGCAAAGTAACGCTCTCTGAGTATGGCTACCACTTGGTGAAACATTTCCGGGAACAACCGGAGATCGACGAACTTATTTTGATAACCGATAAAACCGCTGAACCCAAAGTATTGGACTTCGATGGCGAAGGATGCAAGATTACCGTTGTACCCTGTTGGGAATTCAACGGGTACTCCAACCTGTTCAGGATTGGAAAAGCATTAGCAAAAACCCGACCTGATGGTGTACTGCTGAATCTTCAGTTCCTGAAATTCGGAGATAAAAAAATACCTGCTGCCCTCGGCCTGATGTTACCGGCTTTTTGCAGGATCATGCGCATTCCGGTGATCGCACTATTGCATAACATTATGGAACAAGTTGATCTGGACAATGCCGGGATCACCGGGAACAGGATCTTTCAACGGATTTACAATTTTATCGGAACACAATTAACCCGATGCATCCTGGCCTCTGATGTGTTGGCCGTGACCATTAGCAAATACGTTGATATTCTGGAAAAAAAGTATAGAGCCAAGAATATTGCACTAGTGCCTCATGGTTCGTTTGAGACGCCACCTGAACCTGATTATTCTCTGCCATCCGGACCAATTCAGGTTATGGCATTTGGAAAGTTCGGCACATATAAAAAAGTTGAAATACTGATTGAAGCAGTGGAATTGATCCGCTCACGATCTGATTTGGATATCGAGATTGTCATCGCCGGCACCGATAGTCCCAATACGCCGGGTTATATCGACGGTCTCCACGAAACCTATGGGCATATTTCCCAATTGCGATTTACGGGTTATGTCGCCGAAGAAGATGTACCTGTGATATTCGGACAGAGCGCTGTCGTGGTCTTCCCATATACCTCAACCACCGGAAGTTCAGGTGTGCTCCACCAGGCGGGAAGTTATGGTAAGGCGACCGTGCTACCGGATTTGGGTGACCTGGGTATTCTATTACGTGAAGAAGGCTATACCGGAGAGTTCTTTGAACCCGATTCTGTAAGTTCCCTGGCCGATGCTATTCAAAAAATCCTGGAGAATGACATGTATAGGGTTGAGATCGGGCAAATCAATTATAAAGCGGCTTGCTCCCTTCCCATGTCTGTCATTACGCAGACGTACACGGATTTCTTCAAAGCCCTGGGTCAGAAATACAAACCTGGATATGAGTGGGTACTGCCAAAAAAGGCAGAGGCCCATACAGATGCCTAAATACAGCTTTTATTGGTTGGGTTAAGTTGAAGAGGAGTGGTCTGGCGGACTGCTCCTTTTCATTTTTGTTTGATAATCGTATAGGCTTCCTTGGGATCTCCTTTCTCATCAAAACAGCCGTATTTTTTTTGAGGCATTCTTCGCCAGGGCAATCGACCGACCACTTTTTGTGGAACCTCAGGAAAGTCATACAAGGTCCAGAATAGATAAGGTATTTGAAGCTCCGTTACTGCACCCTGAATGGCTTCATGGTGTGCAGCCTGTTCGGTTTCGGAGCCCGAGAACAAGTGCCAGATCCCGCTATATGAAGACAAACCGTATTCCTGTAATACTACTGGCTTTTCCGGTACGGAAATCCTCAATTCCTGGTAGGCGGCACGAAAGCTATCAGTATCTCCATAATAATGAAACGAAACGACATCCACTTCATCCTTTAATAAGGAAGCTGCCTCTGCATTGGACCAACCAATGGTTACGGGATGTTCTTGATCCAATGTATTTACGATAGCGCTCAATTCCCGAAGCCAGGCTAAAACCCTCTTCTTGCCCCGGCTTTCAAAGTCGAGGTCGGGCTCGTTTTTAATGTCCCAGGCTAAAAGTGCCGGATGTTCTTTAAAAGCCGTTACGATCAATCTGGCATGGCGAAAGTTCAATGTCCATTCCGCCAGGTCATAATTGCCATAAAAATCAAATAAGGTAAGGAGCACTTTTATCCCTTTAGTTTCTGCAGCATCCATAACCTGTTTGAGTTGGCTCAGGTGCCCGGATCGAACATCGGGGCCTCCAAATTCTTGATAAGGGATAAAGATCCGAATAGTGTTCAGACCCATTTCCCGGATCTTCACAAAGTCCGATTCAACCACTTTCAGGTCAAAATCGTCGCCAAACATATTCCAGGGTTGATCCTGTGGGTAATAATTCACTCCTTTGATCCCCGCGATAGTATTCGCCATATTCCTACCTTCTAGATCTTTTGTTTCTTCGCCTCTCTCAGATGCTGTTCTCTGCATATGCCGGATACGCCAGGAGTTGTCTTCCAGGAAGAGGACGACACGGTAGTTGCTAGTGTCCTTGCTTTCGACCTGTAACCCATCTTTCTTCCAGATCTGTTTGTAAACTTCTACATTACTGTCGGAAAGGGTTGCTAATTTACCATCTTCACTGTAGAAGTCAATTGAGATTGAGTGTGCTAAGGTGGTCTGTTGTATGCTTACTTCTGAATTTTTGTTTAGGTCGATGAGCCGTTTCAATTTGGCATAGGCGCTATCTGTATAGTAGTCCCGCATCAGCAAGGGATCATTGTATCTTAAAGCTTCATTACGCGTATACCAGGCATTTAGGTAGTCTCGTATCAAATTCTCCGCTGCAGCGGTATCGATAGGCCGACCTTCATTGGTATGAGATCCTAATTGGATATGGGGCCTGTAAACCGACTCTATTTCGGTGTCAAGGTGCAGAATGGAACTGCGGTCAGCACCTGTATTCAGATAAACAAGGATAGCTCCAATACCCAATAGAATGCCCCCGTTCAGTAGAACTGCTGCAAGGATCATAAATCCCCTTCGAAGCCGAATAGTAAAGGTGCCCAGCATATATTTAAGGGTTAAAGGTTTTTGTTCGACCCAAAATGCGGATTTCAATGTGCGTCGGGAGGGTTTTATTAAGAAAGGTATTCGCATCGAATCGGGCATGCCCAGCCCGGGTATATAGCGTAAGAATATCTTTTTTTCCTTCTTCAAAATTCAAGGTGATCTCCACAGGGGTAAAATCGGGAACGAGTTGTCCCATAAAACCCATCACCGGGCCGATCAGAAGGATTTGACCCTCGTCTGAAAAGGAGATCGGGAATTCCTCAACTGCACTAGTGAAGTATAATTCCAGGGTGTTGCCGGTGGCAACTCCGGCAATAAATGCTGAAATCTTCCATCGAGTCTCCGCTTCCGGATGAACTATTTTGGCAACCGCAACGCCATTTAGGGTCGTAGCATTGGTATAGAGGGAAGCCCCTTCGCTGCTTTGGATATGAAATGTCACCATGGTACCGTCAGCCACCGTATTTTCAAATCGGTCTTTGATCATGGAAGTCCTTAACCGGAGAACCTGGTTACCGTCCGCAAAATCGTGATTTCTTTCAGCGTTGATCTCAAAGTCGGTTCCTGCCCCGGAACCGACATCTGTATACATTTCTATGGACGGGCTATTTTCTGCCATCGTTTTTACAAAGATCCGTCCTGAAGCCGTCTTAGGCTCGATGTATTGCCAATTGATAAGTTCATGAATGGAGTCAATAACAGATTCAGTTGCCCCTTTGAATCGTTCTTCAATCCGTATGGGAGTGCCGTCTTTGAGGGGATTGTCAAAAGGATCGGTGGGGAATGAAACAACCATGGCCTTGCCTGAATCCCCAGCGATAATATCTTTCGGACCCAGGTAAGATTCCATTATGATCCCGGCCCCTGTCTGGGGAAGAATAGATAGGTCGCCATTGAGCACGACCTGGTTATCATGGATCAGCTTCCAAGTACATTGTCCGGCCACCTTTGTTATCGGATCGGGGAGGGAAAACTCCAATTCGCTATCCGATCTTTTAGGGGAAAGGAATACGCTTCCATAACTATTGTTCAGCTGCAGATAGACATCGATATCGTCGGGACCCAGAAATGCCAATTGACCTGGATCTCCAGCGATCATAACGTCTGCTGTATCTAAACGTTGAAATACAGGCGCGCTTACATCAGGCGATTGGGTATCTGTGTTGCAGCTGGCCACCAGTACACCCAGGATGACTGCCAATACAGCTACAATGCCGCTATTTTGGATTTCCCACATAGGCGTTCAGATCGATTTTTACAAAGTCAAAGTGGTCGTTATTACAGGATTGCAACAATCGGTTCATATGTGCTTTGTAGTTATTTTGTTCGGTTTTACTTCGGACCGGATTGGGTAAGCCGTTAACGAAACAGAGTGTCATGTCCTCGTTGAGCACTTCCAAATCCGAAAGCTCCAGCAAAGGGTAAGAAAATTTCTTTTTTCTCTGGACGCGTACACTTTCCTGAAGGAACTGATGATCGACCCAGAGCAATTCCTGATCCTTACCATAATAGGATACCAGCAATTGGGGCACCGTTATCTCTTGAATTCCCGAGTTAAATAAAGTCCCTTCCATACGGTTTCCATCGATCGTAACCTGTTGCAGGGCTACATTCTTAAAGAGGTCCTTGTTACTGATGTTCCCCGCGCATTGCAGACTAAAAAACTTCGGAGCGGCCTCCATTTTAATGGGTGTGAATTGTTCCGGCTCGTATGTTTTAGGGGCCATTTCAGAGGAATCTTGCCAGGCAACATCTTCGAAATCCATCCGAAATACAGTCGCTTCCCGGGGCATCAGTTTGTGTTTAAGCAGGTATTTGGCATCATATTGGGCCAACTCTGCCCCTGCCTCGTCATACAAAGTAGCCCGGATCATGACATCTGCAGGCACATTATCCACATTCTGGATCTCGCCAATAATACTGTATTGCCCGTCATACCGAACAAGTTTGGATGAGATCACCCGAAGCAGGGGTTGCTCTAAAATATCATTGTAATGAGTTTGTTGTGAACTGAGCTGGCGTCGACCCTGATTGAAATAGGTGGTTTGATTTTCCGTGAATAATTGATCCGGAGGGATGTCAGTATCTACGGCATCAGGAATGATGAACCAGTCTCCTTTCTTTCTGACCAGGAGATGGTCGTATTCTTTCTCGATCGATTCCAGTGGTGTTACCCACTTCGTATAAACCTGCACTACCGCTTTATTGTCGAATTGATTGAGAATTTTGATCTCTATGCCATCCAATTTGGCATATGAGTTCAAGAGACCGTCCGAGGTGGATATCCGGAGCATGAACCGGTCTAAGGATACATTCGCATCGGGATCAATGTAAGAATGAGCTTGCTCGAATTCTTTAAAGTCGATGGCGTCATAATAGGCCTGTACTACATTTTCTGGGGAATACTGGTCGGCATTTTCCACATAGAAGCTGTAAATTCCGTAAAGTGCCAGTGCGAGGACCAAAAGGATCCAGATTTGCAAATACAAGAGCATTTTACCGGAAGTCTTATATGCTGATGCGGCGTGCTCGTAAACCGCGAGGAAGGATTTTGTTTCCTTCCGACTTCTCTTTACTATCCGATAGCCGATGAGAATCAAGGCCACCAATACGGTCATTACGGGTATGATACCCCACATCATCCTGAGTATACTGGGTACTTCCTCCCGCGGGAGTATTGTTGGAAGCGGTGATACGTTCAAGCGTTCCCAAACGGCGATCCCGTTTTCTAACAGGTCCAATCGCTGCCATCCGCAAAAAAAGAGGATCGGGTCATAGAATTTATCGTTAGAGAAAATATATTTCAGATGATATTTCTCCGGTGTTGTCAAAAATTGTTGCAGGGATCCTATACCCTCAACCCCTTTATATTTTGAATTTTCTAATCGCTCGATCGCCCTGCTCGTCAGTTCCGGCAACCTTCGGGCAGAGTGGTAATTACCATCCACGGTTTTCGCCTCTGTCTGTGTCGAAAGCCATGCCATCTGATCGCCAAAACCCAAGGTGAGATATCGCCACCGGTCGTGCTGGTCCTGGTTCAAGAAATTTGCGATCGGTAACATGTTTATGTTTTCCGGTTGGGTTGGACGGAAATATCCCAGGCTCATAGTCAATACGATCATAAATAAAAAGGCTCCTGCAAGAAGAATTCCCTGGATGCGCAGCACCATGGCTCCGCTTCGTTGAAGTATACGTTCTTTTATATCTCCTTTTAGGAATCGATAGGCGAACTCGCCGAAAAGCGGAAGAACAAGTATGGTTGCCCAAAGGGTAAAGCGGTCCAGTGTTAATATGTTGAAGGCATTTTCACCCAGTATGATTCTTGGAATTGGAGTGGTTCCGCCAGTTCCCAGGATGGTCAACAAGGAAAGTGACAAACCAAAGAAAATGTATCGCTTATTGAAGAACCGATAAAACAGGAAGGGCATGATAAATAGAAGTACACCCCATGGGATCAGGAAAAAAACCAGGCCGGAAGAGGCCATTTCCAGGAAGTTATCTCTCGAACCATGCGGAATCGGAACCTGTGTGATCGGATTTTCCTTTGAATTGATCCAATAGGGAAGGATACAGATGATGATCAACACCAGGGACGTTGTCCCGAAGCCGAGAATTCTCCAAAAGACTTTTCGGAATTCATTAAAAAAATTGCGGAATTTAACTTTTGTCCAATCCCCAGTTTGATCTTTCGCATTATCCATGATTGCCAGTCCGATCACAGGAAAAACAAAAAATACCATCCCGAAAATAGGGGTTACATGATGTGAACACACCATAACGGCCAGCAGGCATAATGCAGTTATCAATTGCATTTTAAAACCTTTGCGGATCCAGAGGTATATTTCAGGTAAGGCATGGAGTAAAAGTCCCAACCCTACAATGCTGGGCAACTGCCCAAAGAGATGAAGAGTTTCAATAAATGAGGTGGATAAAACGGCAAGGAGAGCTGTATAACCGGCTATGGCTTCCTTTCCACTCAACATCAGGCTGTACCTGTAGACACCAGTGATAAAGAGTATAATGCTCAGAAAGGAGATAACGTACAAGCCAAATTTTAATCCGCCTACATAGGCTAAGAGCGCCATGAGCTGGTGGACCAGAGGCGGATAACCATGTACGGTGAATCCCGTATACCACTTGTAATTCCAATGTTCGAACCAGTTAGAAGCATAATGCTCCGCGAAAAAAAGATGAACATAGGCATCATAGGTTTCTTCCAGGGTATAAAATATGGCAGAACCATGCAGCGCAAGGCCGAAAATGATCGCCAGAAATAGTAAAAGAGAGGACTTTTTCATTGTTTACCCTTGTAAGAAAATATAACAGTTCAAAGGTAAAGATATTATGAGCTTTTCTCATTATTGCCCGTCTTTAGGGAAATGCCATTCGTCTACAGATAAACGTTATTGGACATTTTAGCTACTATCAGGCAGTCTATCTGGCTTAGATTTGTCGTGTTGTTCCATAAAAAATGAACGAATCTTACTAAAAATAAACTAAAATATTTGACCTATGAAAATTCTAGCAATAGACGATCAGCAACTTATTTTGATGTCTCTGGTAAAACGACTTGAAGACGCTGGTTTGGAAGTTAATACTGCCTCCACTGCTGAACAGGGTATGAAGCTTTTCGATTCCTATAAGCCCGACCTGGTGATCCTTGATATCAACATGCCGTATATAAGCGGTCTTGAAGTTGTCAAATATATTCGTCAGAAAAGAAAATCACAAACACCCGTTTTGATCATGTCGGGAAAGACCGGAGAGGAAACCATAAAACAAGCCTACGAGTTAGGGATTAACGATTTTATGAAAAAACCGATCAGTCTTAACGAAGTACTTATGCGAATTCAGAGCCTGCTATTCATAAACCCTTTACAGACTTCATTTATGGAAGTGCATCAGAACCAATATCTTCAAAAATATTGTGTGGGTGTAGTGATTCCCTGTTATAACGAAGAAAACAGAATATCAGGTAAGGTTTTTAGAGAATTCCTACAACAAAATCGCGGGTACCATTTTTGTTTTGTAAATGATGGTAGTACGGATAATACGCTGGCAGTATTGGAGCAATTGAGAACAGGCTACGAAGATTCCATTAGCATCGTGAATTGTGTAAAAAATGGAGGTAAAGCCGAGGCGGTCCGTCAGGGAACACTGCATTTGCTTCAAGACCGGCAGCTGGATTATATCGGCTATCTCGATGCAGATTTATCAACGGATCTCAGTGATTTTAATGAATTAGTTAACACCCTGGAAAGTTCTGACTACCAAATCGTAAGCGGCTCCAGAATTCACAGGATGGGAGCTACCATTACAAAACAATCGGCCCGCAAGATTATTAGCAAAACAATCAATCTGATCATTCAGGGCTTATTAGGAATGGGTTTCAAGGACACCCAATGTGGAGCAAAAGTAATGGATCGTAACCTGGCAGCTGTTGTGTTGACAAGGAGCTTCATTACGAAGTGGTTATTCGACGTGGAGATCTTTGTGCGCATGCGCAAGATCTATGGCAAGGAAAGAGCAAAGTCGCTTATATGCGAACAACCCCTGAAAAGATGGATCCACGCCGACGGGTCTAAACTGAGTATGCGAGATTCTGTGACGATCTTAGGTCAATTAACAAGAATTGCGTGGCATTATCGTATGGCATCGTAGTATGGGTCTGGCCATGAAATATTGTCGATTACACCATAGATCATATTTCTATGAGAAATAAAGCTCGGCTTAAACAATTTAGTAAAATATAAATAACAAATAAAAACCGAAAACAATGAACAAAAACAACAAAACTCTCAAAGGATTTATCGAGTGTGACAAATCTTCTGAGGTGTACCAAATTTGGGACATAGATGTGAACAAAAAGGAGATCGTACTTAAAATTCTAGCTCCTGATTTAACCTGCTTTGCTTGATCTTACTCATGCAACACCAAGGCGAAAAGTCGATCTTTTACAGATCGGCTTTTTTTATGAAAGACTTCTGACCTGAATATCATGAAAGCGATCTGCCTGAATACGCAAGATCTCTTCGGCTTTTTGTTTTTTGTGTGCATAGACAGCCTGTTCTTCTGTGATCTCGCCATAGATCTTTTCATTTAAGGCTTCGTCAGTTTCCATTATTTTCTGGCGTTGGGCAACTTTTTGAGTAACCCAGGCTCTTACAGCGCTTTCTTCATCCTCTAGTTTATAATCATAGGCACTTTGTGGGGCTAACAATTTTACTACGATAGGTGAAGTTTCAATTGCCAGGAAAAGAAGGAATATAAAGAACGAAGGAAACCAAGGGAGTTCTCCTAAGGCATTGATCCGTGCCATCAATCCGTCAAATCCGTCAATAATGGGCTGGGATGACTGAACGGCCTGACCGTATTCATTCTCGAGCCCCAGTATCTGGCTTTCCAGGCCAGCAATTTTATCTTTATTAGTTGCTTTTAAATCAACGAGTTCTGCCAGGTAGGCATCGTGCTTTTGCCGCTTTTCACTGTAAACGGGCCCTTTTCCCACAAGCAAAGTCCCTTTTCGGCCTTCTGCCTCAGCTATATATGTTTCATATAAAGCATTAGTTTCTGCTTCTTTGCTGGCAACTTCGTCTTTTAGGCCCTGTATTTCGGTCTCAAGATTTCCAATCAGCGGATTATACTGCTGTGCAATTTGATCTTTGTTGGCAAGGGTAAGGTCATTCTTTTGCTCGAGCAACACCCTGTCGATCTCCTTTTCAAATATTTTTAGTTCAAGCGGCTTTGAAATGACAACAGCAATGATCATGGCCAGGATAAATCTTGGTGTGGCCTGCCAGATCTCACTCCATTTATTGTCGCTTTTTTTTATGGTTGAAACTATATAACGATCCAGATTAAATATCAATAAGCCCCATAAAAGTCCAAATCCGAGAGCGATCCAGACATTGTCAAAAACTGTATATAAGGCATAACCCCCAGCAAGAAAAGCCATGGCTGCCGTAAAAAAGACAGTTGCGCCTATGCCTGCATATTTAGTGCGTTCCCCGGGGGAACAGTCTTCTAGGATCTGGGTATCGGCTCCGGAACAGAGCAAAAAGAAACGTTGTATCATAATCGTGTTCTGATGGTGAATTAGACTATTAGAACGCGACCTTTATGTTTTTGTTACATCAGTTTCTCCGCTTTAACACTTATTGGGATAATTCTGCGTAGTACTTGTAGAAATAAGGAATGGTTTCTATTCCCTTCAAATAGTTCCAAATGCCATAATGTTCATTTGGAGAATGGATAGCGTTTGAATCGAGCCCAAAGCCCATGAGAATTGTTTTACTTCCTAACTCCTCTTCGAAGAGAGCGACAATTGGAATACTACCCCCGGTACGTTGTGGCACGGGAGTTTTACCAAAGGTGGTTTCAATGGCTTTACTCGCAGCTTTATAGCCAATATTATCGATAGGGGTGACATAGCCCTGTCCGCCATGGTGCTTAGTAACTTTGACCTTTACACCTTTGGGTGCAATAGCTTTAAAATGTCTGGTGAATAGCTCAGAGATTTCTTCCCAATCCTGGTGTGGCACCAAACGCATGGAAATTTTAGCATAAGCCTTACTGGCAATAACAGTTTTGGCTCCTTCACCTGTATAACCGCCCCATATCCCGTTGACGTCCAGCGTAGGACGAATGGAGTTGCGTTCATTTGTGCTATAGCCTTTTTCACCATACACGGCTTCTATATCAAGGGCCGATTTATATTCCTCAAGGCTGAATGGAGCTTTGGCCATTTCAGCTCGTTCTTCTGCGGATAATTCTTCTACCTTATCGTAGAAGCCAGGAATTGTTATCCGATTATTTTCATCGTGAAGAGAGGTAATCATCTTCGTGAGAATATTGATCGGATTGGCGACAGCTCCTCCATACAATCCGGAGTGCAGGTCCCTGTTGGGCCCGGTAATTTCAACTTCCATATAACTTAGTCCGCGTAATCCGGTTGTGATAGAGGGAACATCATTTGCTATCATCCCTGTATCTGAGATGAGGATCACATCATTCGCTAATTTTTGCCTGTTTTCCTTGA
>Ga0224508_10000796_pt1 | contig 29435 bp, 23 predicted proteins | sample SF_Jan12_sed_USG_4_FD_170157 | JGI IMG/M metagenome (GOLD analysis project Ga0224508, IMG submission 170157) | Sediment microbial communities from San Francisco Bay, California, United States - SF_Jan12_sed_USGS_21 | ecosystem: Environmental > Aquatic > Marine > Sediment | place: USA...
TGGTTACCGCGGCATACATGACCTTGGACGCGACCATTGACTTGAGGACCGGGGCTTCACGTTCGATGACAAGGTCGGACCAGCGGCGCAGTTCCCGGAACTGGTCGACGCGGCCCTGCACGAGCAAACCATCGCCCGCGCGAAGAACCGTTTGCCGGCCCGGCAGTGTCTCGCTGCGACCGCTGCGAAACAGTGAAAGAATGATCAGCCCGGTTGACGCACCAATGCGGCTTTCTGCCAGCGTCTTCCCCACGAGTATCGAGTCGGTAGGAACGCGCAGCATGAAGGTGCGCTCCTGCAGCTTGTAACGGGCGCGCAGGCTGCGTTGGCTGACGTGCTTGTCGCGAGCCGCCTTTTGCTTGGGCAGCATGAAGCGGCCTGCCAGCGCGATAAACAAGACGCCAACAATCATGACCACGCCGCCCAGCGGTGTGAAGTCAAACAGTTCAAAGGGCTCGTAGCCGGCCAGGGACATCGATTCGGCGATCAGCAGGTTGGGCGGTGTACCGATCAGGGTCATCAGGCCACCGAGCAAGGTCGAATAGGCAAGCGGCATCAGCAACCGGGACGCGGCAATGCGTGTGCGACGTGCGACCTCGACGACGACGGGCAGCATCAGCGCGGCCACACCGATATTGTTCATAAATGCAGACAGAACTGCGCCCGTGATCATAATGACCATGATCAGGGTGATTTCGCGGCGCCCCCCGATGCGCATGACCTGGCGTCCGATGATGTCGGCAATACCGGTGCGTGTCAGGCCTTCGGAGAGGATGAACATGGCCCAGACCGTTATGACGGCGCTGTTGCTGAAGCCGGCGAAAGCCTGGTTGGAGTCGACGAGGCCGGTAATGGCCAGTGCACCAAGGACCAGCAGCGCTACGAGATCCATGCGAATGACTTCGCTGATAAACAACACGAGCGAAATTGCCAGGATGCCGAGTACCAGTGCGATTTCGAACGTCATTCGGTAATTCTTAAGATCTGCTGCGGTGTCATGGTTGGGGTTCATCACGTTTATACACGACCTGAGGGTCAAAAGCGTAATGGGCATGCATCATGGCGCCGGCTTGGGCAGAATTCACAACCATGACCGACAACGCGACTTACAACCCGATGCGTCCGGGCAGACGCCGTTCGCTCGACATTCGGCAAGCGCGGTACAACGTCACTGAGTGGGGCGATGCGGCGGCGCCGACATTTATCTACCTGCATGGCTGGGCCGACACAGGAACGACCTTCCAGTTTGTCGTCGATGCCCTGCAGGGTGATTGGCATGTCGTCGCACCCGACTGGCGCGGCTTCGGCCGCTCTGTCGTTGACTGTTCGTCGTACTGGTTCCCGGACTATCTTGCTGACCTGCACGCCCTGCTCGACATCTACTCGGGCGAGGAACCGGCGCGCCTGGTCGGCCACAGCATGGGAGCGAACGTGGCCGGACTCTATGCGGGCGCAATGCCGGAGCGCGTACGGGCCTTCGTCAATGTCGAAGGCTTCGGTCTTGCAGACTCTGATCCGGGTGATGCGCCGCTGCGCTATCGGCAATGGCTGGAACAGGCACAAGCAGGACCCGCGTTCATGATCTACCCTGACATGAGTTCGCTGGCGATGCGGATAGCGAAACGCAACCCACTCATGAGCGCCGACCAGGCGGATTTCGTTGCGCGGGAGTGGGGGCGAGTGCGAGATGACGGGCGGATCGAGCTGCGAGCCGATCCGCTGCACAAGCTGCCCAACCCGGTCCTGTATCGCCGCGCTGAGGCCGAAGCGTGCTGGCGAGCGATGACCGCGGAAGTCCTGCTCATCTCGGGAGAGACCAGCGGAATTGTTCCCGACCAGGCGAGCGGGGAGGCCGTGGAGATCGGGGGTGCAGGCCACATGCTGCACTTCGATGCACCGGCCAGGCTGGCCGCGACGATTGAGCCGTTCCTGCGTAAATACTTGTAAATACATCCAGTACTGTATAAAAATACACCCTTTTGCGGGGTGTCTCGTGCAGGTTGCGCAGCAGGAGTTCGATCATCTGGGAACGCTGAACCCGGCCCAGCGCCTGGCTGCCGAATACGGCGAGCGGCAGGATGCGGGCGGTTTCCGCGCGGGCCCCTTGCTGGTCATCGCAGGTGCTGGTACGGGCAAGACCATGACGTTGGCGCATCGCGTCGCCCACCTGTTGATCGAGGGTGTCAGTGCCGAACGAATCCTGTTGCTGACATTTACGCGGCGTGCCGCCCAGGAAATGTCGCGGCGAGTCGAGAATATCGTGCGTGCATCAGCGCGCGACGGGATAGCCCTGCCGGCGGGCGGTCTGCCCTGGTCGGGCACTTTTCACTCGATTGCGAATCGGCTGCTGCGCCGCTTCGCGCACAATCTCGGCCTCGATCCTGGCTTCTCAGTTCTCGATCGCGGTGACGCCGCAGACATGATCGATGTTGTGCGGCATGAGCAGAAGCTGACCAGGACATCTCGCCGCTTTCCCAAGAAGGACACCTGCCTCGCGATCTACTCAAGATGCGTCAACACACAAAAGCCGCTCACGGAGACACTCGACCAGACGTATCCCTGGTGCGCGGACTGGGCGGACGAACTCAGTGAACTGTTCCGGCACTACGTGTTGCGCAAGCAGCAAAACCAGTCGCTCGACTATGATGATCTGCTGCTCTACTGGAGCCATCTTGTTGCCGAGCCGGAGTTTGCCGAGGAGATCGGCTCGTGGTTTGACCACGTGCTCGTGGACGAATACCAGGACACGAACCTCATCCAGGCGCAGATATTGAATGCGCTCAAGCCCAGTGGCGAAGGACTGACCGTTGTCGGCGACGACGCACAGTCCATCTACTCCTTCCGCGCGGCAGAAGTCGAGAATATTCTCGGCTTCCCCGACCAGTACATGCCGTCGGCACGGGTCGTTACTCTTGAGCAGAATTACCGTTCGTCCCAGGCAATACTGGACTCAGCAAATTGCCTGATTGCCGAGAGCGAACGCCAGTACCGGAAGAACCTGTTTTCGGAACGTAAGGACGGTGGCCGGCCACGCTACGTGACCGTCGAAGACGGGGACGCCGAAGCCGAGTACGTGGTCACCTCGATCCTCGAGAATCGCGAACTCGGCATGCAGCTCAAGGAACAGGCTGTGTTGTTTCGTGGCTCACACCATAGTGACCGACTCGAACTCGAACTCGTGCGGCGCAATATTCCGTACGTGAAATATGGCGGACTCAAGTTTCTTGAAGCGGCACATGTGAAAGACCTGCTGTCCATACTGAAATGGGCCGAGAACCCCAAGAATGAAGTCGCGGCATTCCGTGTCCTGAAGCTGTTGCCGGGAATGGGGCCGGCAATGGCCTCGCGTTGCTTCGAGCATCTTGGCGTAAATGACTATTCCCTGCCCGCGTTGCAGGACTTTCGGCCGCCGGCCGCAGCGGCCCGGGACTGGCCGTTGTTTTGCGAATTGCTGGCGTCACTGTCGGGTGCCGAGATCGATGATCGCGGCTGGCAATCACAGCTGGGCGAAGTACGGCGCTGGTACCAGCCCCATCTTGAACGTATCTACGATGCGCTGGATACGCGCGAGGCCGACCTCGAGCAACTGGAACAGATTTCGGGTCGTTACCCGACTCGTGAGCGCTTCCTGACGGAACTGACGCTGGATCCGCCGAGCGCAGCAGGAGACCTGTCCGGCGATCCGCTGCTCGACGAGGACTATCTCATCCTGTCCACCGTGCATTCCGCCAAGGGCCAGGAATGGGATTCAGTCTTCGTACTAAACGTAACGGATGGCAATTTCCCATCGGAGTTTGCGACGGGCAAACCGGAGATGATTGAGGAAGAGCGGCGCCTCTTGTACGTTGCAATGACGCGCGCGAAACAGTCGTTGTCACTTGTCTCACCGCTGCGCTTTCACGTGACGCAACAACGTCGCGACGGTGACCGTCATGTCTATGGCGCGCGCAGTCGATTCATGTCAGACAGTTTGCTCGGAACGATGGAGAATCGGTTTGCGGGCCGGCCCGAAAACAAGGGAGGCGCGTTCAGGGTGCGTTCCGACAAGCGCATCGACGTTGCGGAACGAATGCGGGAAATGTGGTAGCGGAGGTCCGCAAAAAAAAGGCGGTGACAAATGTCACCGCCAAACGATACGAAACAAACAGCATAAGGGATATTTAGTTTGTTGCGTCTTTCTTCTCTTTGATGATGCGAACTTCACGACGGGCGCCGTGAACCTGTTCACCACCAGTCAATTCACTGCCATCGATAAAGACGACTTCTCCGTCCTTACCGCCTTCCTTGAGTACTTTCTCGAGCGCTGCACGCGTCTCGGCATCAATCTCGTCACCCGAGATGATCGTCACGCCATTGGTGTCGTGTGATTTGATGACTCGAACCTGTTTATGCTTTTCAATAATTACGTCTTCGACATCGTGAGCATCGTGCAGCATGGTGAGTTCATGGTCACCGTGTAGCCCGGCGATTTCTATTTTCTCGCCCTCTACGTCGAATTCGAAGCCGTCTTCGGTACGCTGCACCGTGACTTCATTACCGTCACTGTCTGTGATGACCTGGCTCTCGCCAACTTCCATGTCGTGCAGGTCAACATCGGAATCCTGACTGTCGAAATGGAACACCCGATGCACTGCATCTTCGCCTTCAACAGCTATTTTTATTTCCGTACGCCGTTCTTCGCCCGCGACCGCGGCGGTGGCGATAAGGCATGCCCAAAAAACCACAAAAAAAGCACGTACTGTCACGTTAGTCCCCTGATTTCCTCATAAGGATATTGTCGTTATTGATACTTGTTTGATGCACTCAACCTGGAAAAGGTTGCAAACAAAAAGGAATATCGCCAGTAACAGGTGTAACTATCCGAGGAACATCGTATAGGCGGGATTGTCACTTTCTTCCCAATGGGTGTAACCGAGCTCTGCCAGGTGGGATTCGAGCATATCGGTTTCATCTTGCGGTACATCGATACCGGCCAGGATACGACCGTAGTCCGAACCGTGATTACGGTAGTGAAACAGGCTGATGTTCCAATCGGTGCCGATTGCGTTCAGGAAGTCGAGAAGGGCGCCAGGGCGTTCCGGGAATTCGAAGCGAAACAGGCGTTCATTGCGAATACCTGCTGAGCGTCCTCCGACCATATGCCGTACGTGTAGCTTGGCCATCTCGTTGTCACTGAGGTCCTCGACCGGAAATCCTTCCTCCCGCAACCTGGCCAGCAGGTCGACGCGCTCCTGCATTCCACCCCGCAGCTGGATACCGGCGAAAATGTGCGCCTTCCGGTCGTCGGCGTAGCGATAGTTGAATTCGGTGATGCCACGGCGGCCGACGGCCTCGCAAAAGCGGCGAAAACTGCCGGGCTTTTCGGGAATTTCCGCCGCCAGCAGCATTTCCGTTTGCTCACCGACTGCCGCACGTTCGGCGATGTGGCGCAGGCGATCGAAATTTACGTTAGCACCACAACTGATCGTAACGAGCGTCTGGCCCGTCACATTATTCTCTGCCACATATTTCTTCGCCGCGGCAACGGCCAGGCCGCCGGCGGGTTCGACGATGGAGCGTGTGTCTTCGAAGATGTCGCGAATCGCGGCGCAGATCTGGTCGGTATCGACAGTGATGAACTCGTCAACGAACGCCTGGCAGAGTCGAAAGGTCTCGTCTCCTACTCGTCTGACCGCGACGCCGTCGGCAAAAATACCGACATGGTCCAGCGTTACGGGATGGCCGGCCTGCAGCGATGCAAGCATAGCCGCGGAGTCTTCAGGCTCGACGCCGACGATGCGAATGTCGGGCCGCATCTGTTTGACCCAGGCGGCGATTCCGGCAATGAGCCCGCCACCACCGACTGGCACGAACAACACGTCAATAGGTTCCTCACACTGCTCCAGGATTTCCTTGCCGATGGTTCCCTGGCCGGCGATGACATCCGGATCGTCGAACGCGTGAATAAAGACCAGTCCTTCTTCGTCGGCCAGTTCCCGTGCGCGCGCATAGGCATCGTCGTAGGCGTCGCCGTGCAGCACCACTTCGCCGCCCAGCGCGGCGACCGCCTCTGTCTTGATGGACGGCGTCGTCACCGGCATGACAATGACCGCGCGCACGCCTCTCTTCCGGGCGGCCAGCGCTACGCCCTGAGCATGGTTCCCGGCCGAACTGCAGATGACGCCGGATGCCAGGTCGTCATCGGAAAGGCCGGCGATCTTGTTGTAGGCCCCGCGCAGCTTGAACGAGAAGACGGGCTGCAGATCTTCCCGTTTCATCCAAACACGATTGCCAAGGCGCTCGGTGAGGTTTGTGGCCAGGTCCAGCGGTGTTTTTTCCGCGACGTCATAGACTCGCGCGTCGCGAATCCGGTCGAGGTAGTCGCTTGTGTTCATTCGGCCCTTATCGCATACCGGGCGGGGATCCGCAAAGCGCCGGGATCCCCGGCGGATCGTTACGGTGGTAATCAACCGCACGCCCTTTCATAATACTCTCGTGAACAGGCTCCTGATCAGCAACGCAAGGCTCGTCAACGAAGGCGAAATTCGGGACGTTGATGTGCTGGTCGAGGATGCTCGCATTGCCCGCATCGATAGCAGCATCGCAGCGCCTGGCGGAGCCGAGGTTATCGACGCGACGGGCAAGTTGCTGCTGCCAGGCATGATCGACGACCAGGTTCATTTCCGTGAGCCGGGCCTGACGCGCAAAGGCGATCTTGCGACCGAGTCCGCGGCGGCCGCGGCCGGCGGCATCACCAGCTTCATGGATATGCCCAACGTCAATCCGCTCACGACAACACGTGAGGCGCTGGCCGACAAGTACGCGCTCGCGGCAGGCCGCTGCACAGGTAACTACGGGTTCTACCTCGGTGCCACGAATACCAACATCGAAGAGATCCGGGCGCTGCAGGTTGGGGAGGCCTGCGGCATCAAGGCTTTCATGGGCGCATCGACGGGTGACATGCTGGTCGACGATCCGGATGCGCTCGACCAGATCTTCGAGCACGCGCCCGTCATCGTGGACACGCACTGCGAGGATTCGCCCATGATCTGGGCGAACGAGGACGCAGCACGCGAGAAGTACGGCGAAAAAGTACCGTTTGCCGAGCACCCATACATCCGGTCGGCCGACGCCTGCTACGCATCATCGAGCTTCGCCATCGAACTCGCCCGCAGGCACGATGCGCTGCTGCATATCCTGCACCTGACGACTGAAAAAGAGATGGCCCTGTTCTCGAACGCGCATCGCTCGGAAAAGCGCATCACGGCGGAAGTCTGCGTGCACCATCTCTGGTTCGACGAGTCTCGCTACGATGAGCTTGGCTCGAGGATGAAGTGCAATCCGGCTATCAAGCGCCGCGAGGACCGGGAGGCGCTGGTTGCTGCCCTGAACGATGGCCGTATCGATATCATCGCGACCGACCATGCGCCGCATACTGCTGATGAAAAGAAGGGCACCTATTTCGAGGCGCCTGCCGGGCTGCCACTTGTGCAACACGCGCTCCTCACGTTGTTTGACCTGGTCGCTGCCGGCGAGATAAGCATCGAGTTACTCGTTGATCGAGCTTGCCACGCGTCGGCCGACATCTTCGGTGTACAGGAGCGCGGGTACGTGCGGGAAGGCTGGTTTGCCGACCTGGTGTTGGTGGACACGGCCCGGCCCTTCCGCGTGAGAGCAGACAACGTGCTCTATAAGTGCGGTTGGTCGCCCTTCGAAGGTCACACATTCTCTTCATCTATCGATACGACGATCGTCAACGGTGACATCGTCTATCGCGATGGCCAGCTCACGGGCAGAATCGCCGGTCGCCGACTCGACTTTGGTCGAGCGCGCTAGGCTTTGTGCGCCTGTTTACTTTCCGGTCGATCCCTTTATGCTAGCGCCAGCCTATGAAGCCGACAGATACCTCTAATCCCGAGTACTTTCACAAGGTCGTAGACTGCCAATGGGGCTGTCCGGCACATACTGACGTACCAGAGTACATTCGCATGATCGCCCAGGGGCGTTTCAGCGATGCGTACATGGAAAACCGCAAGTCCAATGTCTTCCCTGGAATCCTGGGGCGAGTTTGTGACCGGCCGTGCGAACCAGCTTGCCGCCGTGGTCGTGTCGAGGACAAACCGGTAGCAATTTGCCGTTTGAAGCGCGTTGCCGCCGATCACCGCGACGACATCACTGAGAGGCTACCCAAGGCACCAGAGAAGACCAACGGCAAGAAGGTCGCATTGCTTGGTGCTGGTTGCGCATCGCTAACAGTAGCCAACGACCTCGCGCCGCTCGGCTATGAAGTGACGATATTCGAGGCGCTCGATACGACGGGCGGCCTCATGCGCACGAACATCCCGGCATTTCGGCTGCCGCCGAAAGTGCTCGATGAAGAGATCGGCTATATCCTCGACATGGGTGTCGACCTGAAGCTCGGGCACCGCATCGACAGCATGAAAGACCTTCTGGGTGAAGGCTACGATGCCGTGTTCGTCGGTACGGGGGCACCCAAGGGCAAGAATCTGGAACTGCCGGGCCGTTACGATTCTGAACGTATTCATATCGGCATCGAGTGGCTCGAGTCGGTCGCATTCGAGCACATAAAGGAAATTGGCAAACGAGTTCTGATCATCGGTGTCGGCAATACGGCGATGGACTGTTGCCGCACGTCGCTGCGCCTGGGCGCTGACAACGTGAAGGTTATGGCACGCAAACCTCGCGGCTTCTTCAAAGCATCCGAGTGGGAGCTCGAGGATGCCGAGGAGGAAAACGTCGAGATTCTCGTCAATCATTCACCGAAGGAATTCGTGTACGAGGGCGGGAAACTGGTCGGAATGAGATTCGACCTCATGGAATACAACGTCGACGAAGATGGCCGTATCGATCGCGGCACGTCAACCGGCGAAGTCCTGATCCCCTGCGACGATGTTGTGCTTGCCATTGGCCAGGACAACGCCTTCCCGTGGATCGAGCGCGATATCGGCATCGAATTTGACAAGTGGGACTGCCCGGTTGTCGACGAAGCGACGATGATGTGCTCGCGCGACGGCGTGTTTTTCGGCGGCGACTCGGCATTTGGTCCCAAAAACATCATCTGGGCGGTCGAGCACGGCCACCAGGCGGCCATTTCGATGCACAAGTTCTGCCAGGGCGAAGATCTGCATGACCGCCTGCCGATGGGTCTGAACCTCGCGTCCCAGAAGATGGGCATGCACGAGTGGAGTTATTCGAACGACTATGACGGTGCTGAGCGGCGCATGATGCCGCATGTCGACCTGAAAGAGCGCTTTAAGAAAATCGATATCGAGGTCGAACTCGGATTCACGGCGGAACAGGCTGTTGCCGAAGTCGAGCGCTGTCTCAACTGCGACATCCAGACCGTATTCACCGAGAAACTGTGCATCGAATGCGATGCCTGCCTCGACATTTGTCCCGTGAGCTGTCTCACGATCACGCCAAATGGCGAGGAAGACGAGATTCGCTCACGGCTCAAGGCCCCGGCACTGAACCCGGAGCAGGCGCTCTATGTTTCCGACGTCTTGCCGCATACGTCGCGCGTCATGGTCAAGGATGAGGACCTGTGTGTGCACTGTGGTTTGTGCGCCGAACGGTGTCCTACAGGCGCCTGGGACATGCAGAAGTCGAATATTCTTATTCCATACGCTGTCGATGAAGCAGCACCCGACCAGCCACAGACCGCAGCGGGCGGGTCGGCGAAGTAGAGGGCTCACGTGGCAGCAGTAAACGACGTCGTAATCAAGATAGCCACAGTCAACGGTACCGGTTCGGCAAGTGCCAACGGCCTGCTGCGCAAGGCGATCTTCCGCATGGGCGTACCCGTCGTCGGCAAGAACTATTTCCCCTCCAATATCCAGGGATTGCCGACCTGGTACGAGATTCGCGTAACAGGGGCCGACTATCGTTGCCGCTCCGACCGTGTCGACGTCATGGTGGCAATGAACGCGCAGACCTACGCAAAGGATCTTGCCGACGTCGAGCCCGGTGGGTGCCTTATCTACGACTCCACGTGGCCGCGCAGTACTTTGCTGAATCGCGAAGACATCACGATCATCGGTATCCCGCTGTCGAAGATGTGCAACGAACACTTCGAGGGTGCCCGTGCCCGTATCCTGATGAAGAACATCGCGTATGTTGGGGTGATCGCGGCGCTGCTCGATGTCGACCTGGATCTCATCAAGAGTCTGCTCGAGGAGACGTTTGCCACGAAACAGCACCTGATTGCCTCGAACATGGAAGCGATACATCTGGGCTTCGACTATGCCTCGAAGAGCTTTCCGTGCCCATTGCCGGCTCACGTCGAAAAGATGGATGCAACCAAAGGGCATATCGTCATCGATGGCAACACGGCTGCCGGGCTCGGATGCCTGTATGCCGGCGCCACTGTCGGCGCGTGGTATCCGATCACTCCATCGACGTCGCTCATGGATGCTTTCCGGACGTTCTGTGCCCGTTATCGCGTGGATCCGGAAACAGGTAAGCGCACGTATTGCATCATCCAGGCCGAAGATGAACTTGCGGCGATCGGCATGGTTCTCGGGGCGAGCTGGAACGGCGCTCGTTCGTTTACGCCGACGAGCGGGCCCGGTATCTCACTCATGAGTGAGCTCATCGGTTTCGCGTATTACGCAGAGATCCCGGCCGTGCTTTACAACGTACAACGGACCGGCCCGTCGACGGGTATGCCGACGCGCACGCAGCAATGTGATCTCCTGAGCTGCGCCTATGCGTCGCATGGCGACACCAAACACGTGCTGCTGTTCCCTGCCGACCCGGCCGAGTGTTTCTACATGTCGCCGCAGGCCTTCGATCTTGCGGAGCGGCTGCAAACTCCGGTCATGGTGCTGACCGATCTCGATATAGGCATGAATGACTGGATGGTACCCGAGCTGGAATGGGATGAGTCCTACATCCCTGATCGTGGCAAGGTCTACGGCGCTGAAGATCTCGAGAAGATGGAGAATTTCTATCGTTATCTCGACGTCGATGGCGATGGCATCCCGTATCGAACGTTGCCGGGCGTACATCCCAAGGGCGCCTATTTCACGCGCGGGTCAGGGCATACCAAGCTGGGCGCGTACACCGAAAATTCGGCGGACTACAAGGAAGTCGTCGATCGCCTGCTCGTCAAATGGGAAACAGCAAGAACGATGGTGCCCGAAGCCGAGATCCGGTATTCGAAATTCAACAAGGCAGCGATTCTCACGCTCGGTAGTTGCGATGGAGCCTGCAAGGAAGCGCTGGACCGCCTTAAGGCGCACAACGTTGGCCTGAATTACTGCCGTGTGAAAGCCTTCCCGTTTACCGAGGCTGTGCGTGAATTTATCGACCAGCACGAAGTCGTGTACGTCGTGGAGCAGAATCGCGATGCGCAGTTGCGGATGCTGCTCGTAAATGACATCGACGCGGACCAGAAGAAACTCGTTCCCTTGTTGCACTACGATGGCATGCCGATCAACGCCGGCTTTGTTGTTGATGGAGTACTCGAGGAAATCGCCAAAGGGCGAGCAGCCTGATCAGGATGACACCGTGACCTATATTGCCAAGCCCAGGATTTCACATCCGAGCCTGCCGAAGAATGAACTCGGCCTCACGACGCGTGACTACGAAGGTGCTGTTTCAACCTTGTGTGCCGGCTGCGGCCATGACTCGGTAACGGCGGCACTGATCCAGGCTGTGTTCGAGCTCGACATAGAGCCACATATGCTGGCGAAAATGAGCGGCATTGGTTGCTCGTCGAAAACGCCGGCCTATTTCGTCAGCCAGGCGCATGGATTCAACTCCGTTCACGGTCGCATGCCTTCTGTCACGACCGGTGCGAACGCGGCCAATCGTGACATGACCTACATTGGCGTGTCGGGCGACGGCGATTCGTTGTCCATTGGCGTCGGCCAGTTTGTACATGCGATCCGGCGTAATCTCAACATGTGTTACCTGATCGAAAACAACGGCGTCTATGGCCTGACCAAGGGTCAGTTCTCCGCATCTGCCGATATTGGCAGCAAGCCGAAGAAGGGCCTGCCTAACCAGCAAGAACCTATCGACCCGGCGAGCGCGGCGCTTGCGCTTGGGGCCACATACATCGCTCGCAGCTTCTCGGGTGACAAGGAGCAACTCGTGCCATTGATAAAGGGCGCGATCATGCACTCCGGGTTTTCGCTCGTCGACGTCATTAGCCCTTGCGTAACCTTCAATGATCATGAGGGTTCGACGAAGAGCTATGCGCATACGCGCGAGTTCTACCACCACGTCGCCAATATTGACTACGTCCATCCGTCGGAAGAGATCAAGGCCTCCTATGCAGAGGGAGAATCGATGCCGATTCACCTGCGCGGCGGTGACACAATCGTGTTGCGCAAGATCGATCGCGAGTACGATCCGACCAGCCGTGCCGATGCATTCAAGTATCTTCGCGATCGCTTCAATGCGGGCGAGATCACGACCGGGCTGTTGTACACCAATGAGAATCGTGAGGAGATGCACGAACTCATGCACAATACCGACACGCCGCTCTCGCAGCTGCCGTACGAAGGACTGCATCCTGGCAGCGACGAGTTGAAGAAGCTGCAGAGCCGCTATCGCTAGGCGTGTGCTAGACTGCAATGCAACGCACCGATCGGTGCGTAACAAGCAGGCGGGAATCCTCACAACAGGAGTTTGTGATGAGTCGATTCCAGGCCGTATTTCCCGAAGACCGTTCCGAGATAAATTTGTCGCCCATGCTGGACGTGGTCTTCATCATGTTGATCTTCTTTATCGTCATCGCCACGTTTGTCAGGGAAGATGCAATTCCCATCGCACTGCAGCAAGACCACGAAGAGTCACCAGAGCTCGTCGAGACGATTGCAGTGACAATCGAATCCGAAGGTGTATTCGTGGTCAACGGCAGAGTCATGAGCCGCGGTAGCGTGCTGCCCTATGTGCAAGCGTTGCACGGAGAGAATCCGGAGGCTAAGTTCGCCGTGGCCGCAGCCGATACAGTCCCGATTCGGGACACTGTCGTCGCGATAGACGCGGGACATGCCATCGGCTTCGAAGTCATAGCAATCTTGCCGATCGGCGAGTAAATCCAGGAGAGAAGCTTGAAGAACAGTCGGCGGGAATTCATCAAAGCGGGTGCTATTGGTGCCGCACTGGCGACAACAGGATTGCCGGCGGCAGGCCAGGCAACCGAGACCGGCAAGGTCGCCAAAAGGCCGCTCAGTATCCTGATCCTGGGCGGGACAGGATTCATCGGGCCGCACATGGTGCGCGAAGCGTTGCGCCGCGGACATTCCGTCACGTTGTTCAATCGTGGCCGTACCAACAACACGCTGTTTCCCGACCTGGAAACGATCAAGGGTGATCGCGACAACGGCCTTGCCGGGTTGCAGGGTCGCAAATGGGACGCCGTTGTCGATAACTCGGGATATGTCCCGCGACACGTCGCGGATTCGGCACACCTGCTGGCGCCCAATGTCGGTCGCTACATATTCATCTCCTCAGTCTCTGTCTACGCCGACTTTGATGTTGTGAACAATGAGAAGTCGCCGCTTGCGACCATTCCTGATGAGACCATCGAGGAGGTCACGGGGGAAACTTACGGCGCCCTCAAGGCTCTTTGCGAGCAGCGGGCGGCTGACGAGATCGAAGGCGAAAAGCTGGCTATCCTGCGCCCGACCTATATTTGCGGTCCGGGCGACCATACGGATCGTTTTACCTATTGGCCGCTGCGCGCACGCAGGGGCGGCAGGATGCTGTGGCCGGGGACGCCTGATGACATCGTGCAGATTATCGATGTGCGGGACCTGGCGACTTTCACGATCGACTGCATCGATCGTGAAATCCCGGGCACCTACAACCTGGTCAATCCGCGTGGGGCCAGCACGATGGGCACGCTGCTGCGCGATTGCCAGGCCATCACTGCGCGAGGAGGCGAGCCTGTGTGGGTCGAAGAAGCGTTCCTGTCATCCCATGGCGTGCACGGCGGCACTGACCTGCCGATCTGGTTCAATTCGAGTAGATCGATAGGATTCAGCGCGGATCGGGGCCTTGGAGCCGGCATGCACAACCGGCCGGTGCGGGAAACGGCCCGCGATCTGCTTACCTGGTGGGATAGTCTGCCCAGGCAGCGGACCGCGAAGCCGCGTGCCGGATTGTCCCCGATGAAAGAAGCCGAGGTCCTCGCGGCGTGGAGGAAGAGGGGCTAGTTCCAGATTCGTTTCCACCAGGGTTCTTTCCCAACGTCCGGCCGGATGCCACCGGCAAACGGGATCTTGCCGCGGATGTCGTCGATATCCCACCCGGTCATATTGGCCAGTAGCTGGGCCTCGCGCTCCTGGCGTTCGCGCACGCCCGCTTCGTATTGCGTCAGGTCGCAGCTGGCCTCGCCTTTGAACGGATGGCGAATCACGTACCGCCCCTGGTAGTTCTGCCGGTCGCCAGTCTCCTGGAACATCAGGTCCTCCGGGAAATGCTCGGCGTCATAGCGAACGTGCAGGCGTGTGACGAAAACGTTCTGGGCCTGCGGCTGCATGCGGCTACTGTTGGCAGCTCCACCGTCGCCCAGCCAGAACACACCGAGTTGGCGCAATTCTTTCTGGCTTAGTGGATCTGCAGCACACGGATCGCACCAGGCCATGTCCCAGGCGTACTCGAGAAACACAGCGCGCTCGTCTTCCTTGACTGTCTGTCGCGCAAACATGTCGCGGTAGAAGTCAGCGAACTCGCCCTCGACAAATTCGGGTACTTCCACGTCGGTCGGCAACTTGACCGTGCGGTAGTTTGTCGTTTCGACACGACCTGTGCGCGTTAGCGCATACACGTACAGTTCCTGCTTGCCCTTTGCGTTCAGCGTGCCGAGCCGAATCGGCAACATGAACTTGTTGCTCTCGTAAGCCACCTGCAACGGCCTCAGGTACTGGTAGCCGAGTTTCGACTGCTCCTCGATGTTGACCTTGGCGACGAAGAAGCGCATGTCCTGCCCGAGATAGCTGTCGACGACGCGTTTCGCACCACGCGGAATCTTGTAGCCGTTGTCGTTGAGCCAGCGGATCAGTCCGCTGCTTTCTTCTGCCGAGAGAATGAGGATGTCGTACTCGCCGACTGTGTAGCTCGCCTCGATCGTGACGCCCTGCGATCTGGCCGAGCGCTTTAACTGCATGGCGGCTGCGGGAAGATCGGCGTCACTCTTCATGCGCTCTTCGAGTTCATACCGATAGCAGGGATTGCCATCGTGGTATTCGACCAGTCGCGGCGACGTATAAGCGTCGAGATGCTGGATGATCGCGCGGTCCCCTACATTGATCTGCTCGCGCTCGATCTTCGTGGGGACGGGTATCACTACCGCGAAGTCCTCGACCTCTCCTTCGAAGTCATTCGCCATCGTGATGACGGTCCTGTCGTCATCCCGCACGAGCACGACCTGCGAGGCTTTGTTGAACAGGCTCGTATCGGCTTTCGCGACGTAGAAGCCGCAAAAGGCCTGGGCGGTTGTGGTGACCATGATGGTCAAGCAGGCCGTGACCACGGTAATCAGGTATTTCATGTCTAAACTCCTTTGAGGTGAGCGCGCGAATGCGCGTCGGGCTTTTCCCACCGGTAATGCGTTCCTTGCAGCAAGGCATCGATTACGGGCACGAGTGGCGCGCAAAGAATCAGCGCGAGAATCGGCCCGTTCGGTTGGTAGAAAATGAACTGGATCGTGAATGCGACGGCGGCGACCAGCGCCGCGAAAACCACACGCCCCAGCGGTGCGTCCGGTGTCGTTTTCGGGTCGGAAATCATGAAGAATGCGAAAATCAGCAGCGCACCGTTCTGCACCTGGTGAATCGGGATCGACACCGGGTCGCCAAGCCACAGAGCGCGGCCGAATAGCAAGGCACTGTAAAGAATCAGGAAAGCGATGGTCGTCTCGGCGCGCTTAGCGCGGGTCAGAACGAGGAATCCCAGGCAGGCAAGGCCAAATGCGCCGAGCGCGGCGCTTCCCCATTGGCCCGAGGACACCCAGGCACGGTCGCTCAGCAACATCAGCGAGACCAGCGCGACGTTGGCCGGGTTGAAGACGTGCTTGCCTTTCACGCGGATCAGGAATTTGCTGCCAATCGCAATCCCGGCCGCAGCTATGGCGAGCACGATCAACTCCGTGCGCAATAACAGGGTTAGCGATAAGGAAGTGATCAATGCGCTCATCGGATCGAATCGCGGCAGGCCCGCCAGGCGGGTGCCGAGAAACTGCACGGCCTGCGCGGTGAGCATGATGGCCACGGCGTTCTGCCAGTGGATACCGAAGTCGAGTGCCAGCACACCTATGCTGAGCAGCGTGGTCAAAACGGCTACCTGGTAGCAGCGCGGGTCGCGTAGTCGGGATAGTGGATTCATGCCCGTTGTTAACGGGGAGTGCGGTGGTTTGGGTCTAAATTGCCTGGATGTGCTATACTAATCCTAATAAAAACAATAGCTTAAATACTTGCATCCAAACCCTTACCGACGGGCATCTTACCGGTGAAGACTGCTGATGCAGACGATGAACTAACGGGAGGCAAGACAGTGACAGGTGAATGGATTGGATTTGCGGCCGTAATCGGGCCGACGATATTGTTAGGAGTTTTCTTCTGGTTCCGTTTCCGGGCCCGGCGCGAGATGCAGGATACGATTCGTGTTGCACTCGACAAGGGTCAGGAACTGAGCCCTGAGTTGATCGACAGGCTTGGGCACCCGAAGGCGCCCAAAGACAGGGATTTCAGACTTGGAATCATCTGGGTCGCCGTTGCCATAGGTTTCGCGTTGTTCAGCTTTGCGATTCCTGAAGAGGACGCAACTCAACCGATGCTCGGGATTGCCTCATTTCCGTTCGTAATCGGCGTCGCGTACCTGATCCTGAATAAGTTCGCGAAACGCGACTAGGCACCGGGTTTCGTACCTTGATCAGTGGCGAAGACAATGAGCTCGTTGCGAGAGTCGTGGCCTCGCAGGACACGCGCGCTTTCGGCGAGCTTATCCGTCGCCACCAGTCACATGTACGAAATTTTTTGCGGAAGCTAAGCGGCGATATGAGCGCAGCGGACGATCTTGCACAGGACTGTTTCATGCGTGCTTGGGACAAGCTCCATACCTACTCGGGTAGCGGCTCGTTCATCGGTTGGTTGCTGAAGATCGCGTACACGACGTTCCTGCAATCGAAGCGCAAGTCCAAGCGCTATGCGGAAATCCTGGAGCAGGTCGGTCACGTGTCGGCAGCAGAATCGCGCACACACACTGTGCAGGCTGACGAGACAGGCGATCTGGACAAGTTCCTTGCGGTGCTGTCAGAGGAGGAACGCGCGATCATGGTTATGTCGTATGCCTGCGGCCTGTCGCATCGCGAGATCAGCGAGGCGACGGCCATGCCGGTCGGCAGCGTGAAATCGGTGATATTTCGTGGTAAAGAAAAGATCAGGACGAGTTTTGACATCAAAGATCATCAACATGGCTGAACGCATCAAAGACGCAGAAGACCGCTTGCTCGAATCGATGTTCGAGTCGGCGCCGATTGCTGACAATGGTTTCAGTGGGCAGATCGTGAAGCGGATCAGGCGGAAGCTCTGGATTCGGCGGATTACGCTGCCGGTAGCGGTGCTCCTGGGCCTCCTCGTGGCATTTCGCCCGATGGCGGCCATAGTGAAAGGCGTATACGGATTGCTGCTTAGTATGCCGGGAGACCTGGTCCCGTCCCTGGAGGGGAGTCTGCCGTCGCTGCAGCTCATCGTGACCGGTGCTCTGATTCTCTTCGTCGCGATGTTCTCTCTGAGCATGCTCGAGGATTAGACCCAATTCATTGTCTTGGCATGAGCGCTCGGTTACATTGCGCCCATGACACTTCGCGACAAAGTCGAGGCCCAACTGCCGAACTGGGAACGCTGGTATCCCAGCCTGTTCGATGCGGCCAGTGACCTCGGCATTATCAAAGCCGAAGTTTGCGATCCTGGTTCTCTGTTGCTATCGCGCCGGCATGCGAAGGTTCGGCAGCGCGCCGAAGACGCCCACCGCGAGAAGTGGGGCGGTAAGGCGCAGGAATGATTCATGTCCTTTGACCTCAATGCCGTGCGGGCAAAGTTTCCGGCGCTCGCCATAAAAGACGACGGCCAACGCCGTATCTATCTCGACAACCCGGCCGGCACCCAGGTACCGAGCGGCGTCGCGACGGCCATGGCCGAGTGCCTGCTGCGTGCCAACGCGAATCTCGGTGGCAATTTCCCGTCGTCAATTGCCGCGGATGAAATCGTTGCTTCTGCCCGCGAGGCGATGGCCGATTTCCTCAACGCAGCGTCGAGCCGCGAGATTGTATTCGGTCAGAACATGACGACGATCACATTGCACCTGTCGCGATCTATCGGACGACTGATGCGGCCCGGCGACGAGATCATTCTGTCGCGCATGGACCACGATGCGAATGTCTGGCCCTGGGTATTATTGGCGCGAGATCTCGATCTCACGATAAAGTGGCTGCCGTTCAGCCCCGAGACCTACGAATTCGATCTCAACGATCTGGATGAATTGCTCACTGACAGAACGCGTCTCATCTGCGTTGGCGGTGCGAGTAACCTGACCGGCACACTCAATGACATCGCATCAATTTGTGCGCGTGCGCGGGCAGAGGGCGTCCTGACCTTTATCGATGCGGTTCAGTCCGCGCCACATGTGGCCACTGACGTGCAGGCGATAGGCTGTGACTTCCTGGTCTGTTCCCCGTACAAGTTCTTTGGGCCACACCAGGGCGTGCTGTGGGGGCGGCTCAGCGTTCTCGAACGGCTGGAGCCTTACAAGGTCCGGCCCGCACCCGACAGCGTGCCGGGCTGTTTCGAGACCGGCACACAGAGTCACGAGGGTTTTGCGGGTATCAAGGCCGCAATCGACTATTTCGAGTGGATCGGAACATCGATGGCCGGAGCTGGAAGCGGACGAGCAGCGCTTCGCGCGGCGATGGCGCTGCTGTTCGACTATGAGATGTCGCTGGCGACGCATCTGATCGAAGGACTACAGAGCATCAACGGCGTCACGGTGCAGGGTGTTACGGCAGCCGATGCGATGGATCGGCGTGTGCCGACCGTATCATTCACCCATGCCAGGCACACGCCTGCCGCTATCGCCGAGTCGCTGATCAGTCGGAATATCTTCGTCTGGCACGGCCACAACTACGCTCTGGAGGTTGCCAGGACGCTTGGCGTTCTTGAGTCCGGCGGTGTGGTGCGTGTCGGTCCCGTGCATTACAACAGCCAGGAAGAACTCGACGAATTGCTTGCTGCGTTGCGGCAGATATTGGCCGCATAAACGACGAAAGCCGCCTCCCGGCGGCCCTCGTTTACAAAGAAGGCCGCCTGTCGGCGGCCTTCCGTGGAATCAAATATCTGAAAGGGAGGATTAGCGAAGCGAGTAGCGGTGCTCCATCTTTCGCGTCAGACCTTTAGGTTTTTCAGATACCCTTGTTATCCCACGAGACATGGATCACCTCCTTTTATTTGTTTGCCCGAGGTCAGTATGTCTTGGAAATCAATGAATTCCAAGCGGAAATTTAAGCAACAAATAAGCCTTCAACTCGACGCATTTTGTGGGTTATTATTGACGGCCAGCCTCGGGATGCAGCCCACAATAAAATATAAGAGAGTAGATAATGGCAATTGCAGATCTCAATTACGTACTGAAATTGTTTGGTGGCTCCGATGTCAGCGAAGACCACTTGAACGAATTGTTCGAAGAAGTCTTGCTCATGACGTTGGCGAGAGCTGCGGATGCCGACGTGAATATTCAACACGTTGAGGTCGAGACCATTCAGGCTATTCTTAAGAAGCATACGGGCAAGGACTTCAGTTCCGCCGACATCCGTGTGGCGGCGCGCGAAGAACTCTATGCTGAAGCGACGCTCGTGAAATACCTGGGCGGTGCAAAGAAGAAGCTGAGTGATGCGCGGCGTTCGGAAGTTGTGCAGGCACTTGCCGAGGTCTTTCGGGCCGACGCAAGCGTCAGTGGTCTCGAGATCGATTTCTTCAACAATGTCGTTGCTGCGCTGAATGTTACGCCGGCCCAAATTGCGGGGTTGGTTGCGGGCGACGTCTGAACACGAGAAACAAGAGAAGAAGACGGGCCGACTGGCCCGTTTTTTTTGCCCGCTATTCGAGGGCCTCGATTTGTCGGGCTCCGCTGCGATACACGACGAAGACTCCCGACGCCATGATGATGACAGCGCCGATGACCACCCATCGGTCGGGCACCTCATCCCAGATCAGGAATCCCGCTATAGCACCGGCGACCAGTGCCAGGTACTCAAGCGGTGCGAGAATTGCGGGCGACACGGCCCGGTAACCGTTGACGAATCCTATCCACGCAAAGATCGAGCAGACAGCCGCTCCCGAAATAAGTAACCAGCCACCGGCATCTGGCGCCAGCCACGATTCGGTATCGAACAGGGTGACGGCGACGATCAGCGGGCCAATCACGACGTAGAAAGCTAGCGCCAGAGTGGACTCGGTGCGGCCAAGGCGTCTTGCAGTTATTGCCTGGCAGGCATAGCAGAAGGCGGCAATCAGGACAGCGACCGCGGCGACTGACAACTCCCCGCGGCCCGGCCGCAGCATGACGAGGACGCCGATGAAGCCGATCACCACGGCGGTCCAGCGGCGCCAGCCAATCTTGTCGCCGAGAAAAATCGCAGACAACGCGGTTACGATCAAAGGTGCCGTGTAGCCCAGGGTAAGCGCGTTGACCAGCGGCATGCGCGCGAGGCCATAGAAGAAGCCGAACATCGCGCCAATAGCGAAAACGGATCGCAGGATATGCCAGCCAACTTCGCGTGTGCGCAACGTCCGAAACCCACCGAATCGTGGCGCGATGGCCAGCATGATCGCAATGGCAATCGCGCTGCGCAGCAGGATGAACTGCACGAGCGAATAGGTCTGCAGAATTTCCTTGGCACAGAGGTCGAGTCCCAGTCCGCCGGCAACGCCAAGCAGCAACCAGCTCGCAGCTCTGGGCACATCGTCATGTTCGGTTGTCAGTGACATTGGCGGAATTGTGGGGGAAAGGTGAACGCGGGCTGAACATGGTCGCACGCATTCGTGCATAAACCCACTGGGTTCAGCGTCGATTCAGTGTGATGAGCGCCAAATGACACTGTAAGCAACGAGAGGACCCCGTTATGAAGAACATGACCCGCATAACTCTATCGGCGTTCCTGCTGATGCTGGCGGCAGCCGGCATGGCGGAGACGACGGGCGAGCCCCGGCAGAGCCGGACATCCCAGGGCACCAACATCGAACGCGGCAGCGTTGGTGATCAGAACGTGTCATTTGATGAATACAGTGCGCTACGCACAGGCGGCACGCGCAGCAAGTCGGACACGCGCGCTGCACAATCGAAGTCCGGTGGCGTGATCGCCCAGTCCGGCGATCCGAATTTCTGGTTCTACGATGTCGATGTTCAGCTATTTGCAGACCATGATCGCGACGGTTACTACACGGGCATAGATCTTTTGTTCGACGCCGACACGAACTACGCGGTCGCCGACGTGTACGCCGTGCTTTACCTGAGCTATGAGTACGGACCCTGGGAAGAATACGCAGCGACGGATGACTTCACGCTGTTCGGCAGCACGAGCACCGACGACTACATCGTCGAAACCGAGCTCGTGTCAGGTTACCCGACCGGTAACTACGACATCCTGATCGAGCTGTTCGATGCCTACGACGGCACCTACCTGACGAGTATCGGGCCGGACGAGACCTCTGAGCTCGCAATCCTGCCGCTCGAGGACTCGTCTCGCGACGCCGTCTATGGCGATGACACTGTCGTCGTCGTCAATTCGGGCGGTGGATCCTTCGGCGTCTTGCTGCTGCTGGGGCTCCTGGCCTTGCGCATGACCTTGCGGCCCCAGGCAGCCAGGTCATCAAAGTAGATGTAAAGGGCGGGTACGACGAGAAGTGAAACAACCGTCGAGAATGCCAGCCCGCCGATGATTGCTCTCGCCATTGGGTAGTACGGAGGACCGTCTCCCCCAACCTGCGTAGTACCCATGGCGAGGGGTGTCAGCCCGACAATAGTCGTCGCGACTGTCATCAGGATCGGTCGCAGGCGATCACGCCCCGCGATCACGATGGACCGATTCCTCGGCACCCCTTCCTGGCGAAGATTGTTCACGTGGTCGACCAGTACGATGCCGTTATTCACGACCACACCGATCAGGATCATGATGCCGATCATGGCCATGAACGAAAACACGGTACCGGTTGCCGCGAAGAACAGGAAAACGCCAAAGATTGAAAAGACAATCGAGCCAAGAATGATCGAGAATGGCAGCAGCATGGACTCGAACAATGCGGCCATGACAAGGAAGATGCAGGCGACACCCAGAATGATGTTCATCGTCATCATGTCGGCGGTCTCGTCCTGACGTTCGAACCCGCGGCCTTCTTTCCAGGCATACCCCGGAGGCAAGTCGATCTGGCTCATGAGGCTGTTGACGCGCGGCCGAACGTCGTCAGCGCTAACGTCTTCTTCGAGGTTTGCCGAGATGATGACCGCAGTCTGACGGTCTGTGCGCCTGATCGTATCCGGGGACTTGCTGATACGCATGGTAGCCACGCTGCCCAGCGTGATGCGCTGCCCGTCCGGTGTATAAAGCGGCAGGTCCGCGAGTTGCTCGATGCTTTGCTTGTCGTCTGCACGGAACGCGAGGCGCACGTCGACCTCGCCAGTGTCGTCCCGGAACTCTCTCAGGTTCTCACCGCGCATCGCAATAGCGATGGACTGGGCAATATCGGCCGTCGTGAGCCCGGAGTTGGCCGCGCGTGCACGGTCGATGCTGACACGAATCTCCTTGTCACCGGATTCCGCGTCGGCCTGAACGTCCTTCAGGCCGTCGACGGACGATAGCGCACGCACAATATCGACACTGAGTTCGTTGAGAATCTCCGTAGAGTCACCACTGATCTGCACCGAGAACCCTTCTCCGCCCCCTTGCTGGTCGAACTGGAAACTGGGTTTACCGATCGCGATGGCGGGCAGGTCCTTCTCGATAAGCTCGATAATCTCCTTCGTCGACAACGTCGCGTCTTCTTCGTCTGTCAGCAGGATCGTGGATTGAGCCTGAAACAGGTCGTAGTAGCTGTAGACCGAACGAATGTTGAACTCTTCCTGGTGGGAATAGAGGTACTCTTCGATCGTGTCAACGCTATCCTCGATGCGCTCGAGCGAGTGCTGTCCCTCAATGTGATAGGGCATGAAAAGGCGGCGCCCCACGTCCTGCGGGAACATGTCGAACTTCACAAGCTCGAGCATCAATGGCAGCACGCCAATGACACAGATCGTGAAAATACCAAGCCCTGACCACCAGCGGTGTCCGATGATCCATTCAAGTGCGCGTACATAGCGCTTGGTGAGGCGCGTGATCCAGGCGCCCGACTTGGGCCGGGGAGGAATCGCAACACGCGCGGCCAGCATCGGTACGAGCGTTTGCGCAATGAGCAGGGACGCGAGCAGCGCAACGATAATCGTGATTGCTACATGCGTCAGGAAGATCGTGATATCTATCTGAGCGCCAAATACGATCGGTGCAAACACGATTATGGTGGTAAAGGTGCCGGCGATCACCGCGAGGCCAACTTCCTTTACGCCACTAATCGTTGCCGTGAAGGGTTTGTCCGGTTGCTCCGCCCGGTGGCGGAAAACACTCTCGGTGATGACGACCGCATTGTCGACGAGCATGCCAACAGCAAGCATGAGACCCATCATTGACAGGATGTTGAGTGTCAAGCCGGCGAAATACAGAGCGCCGAGCGTGATCAACAGTGAGAACGGCACTGAAGCCGTTACGATCAGTGTCGTCGTAACCTGGCGCAGGAACAGGTAGAGAACCATCAGCGCCAGCAGGCCACCCAGCAATCCGGCACTCATGAGGTCCGATAGCGATTCGCGCACGCTATCGCCCTGGTTGTCGAGGGAAAAGATATTGATGCCCTGCATCTGCGGCAGCTTTCCGATCTTGTCGACCTCGGCGATAACACGATCGGTGACGTCGACGAGGTTGGACCCGGTAGACTTACTGATACCGACGCCAATCGCATAATCCCGGTCCAGGTGTCGGCCGTATTCTCGGTCCGGGGTTCGCAGCTCGATGTCGGCGATGTCCTCCAGGCGCAGGCCGGCCGCATTAACAACCAGTTGCCGAATTTCGTCGACCGAGGAGAACTCGCCGCTGGGACGAACGCTGAAACGCTCCCCTCCCGCCGTGATCTTGCCGGCGCTCACCGCAAAGTTGCTGCTCTGCAGGAGGTCGCGGACGCTCGCGATGTCGACGCCGTAGGCCGCGAGCATATCGGGCTTCAACAGAATACGAATTTCGCGTGCATCAACTCCGTGCAGATCAACGCGTGAGACACCATCCAGACGCTCGAGACGCCGCTTCAGCACGCGATCGAGGAGCTCGTAGCTGTTGGACAGGTCGCGTTCGCTCGAGATACGCAATTCCAGCACGGGCTGGTCGCCGAGCGAGCCTGTGAATACGAATACCCTGCGCACGTCTTCAGGCAGCAGGTGTCGTATGCCGTCAACTTTGGCTCGGGCTTCGATGCCTTTGGCGCCCATGCTGTGGTCCCAGCCGAACTGCAGGAAGATCTGCGATTGTCCTTCGCTGGAGCTCGAGAACATGCGCTCAACGCCTGACAAGGTCGCCAGCGCTTCCTCAACCGGGCGCGTTATCAGACGCTCCACCTCTTCGGGTGTCGAGCCCGGATACGGTACCTGGACGAAAATGCCCGGGAATTCAATGTCCGGAAACTTCTCGAGTGGCAGCAGCCGTGATGCGATCAGGCCAACCAATGCGAGCGCGACGAAGACGACGACAGTCGTCACGGGCCTGTGCAATGCGACCTCGGTGTGCTTCATGGCGTGGCCGTAGCCTGTTCAGTCGCTCCGGACGGCCAGCGCTTGCGGTCCATCAGGGAGTAGACGACCGGGATGACCAGCAACGTCAGCAGCGTCGACACGACCAGTCCACCGATCACTGTTATGGCCATCGGCGTGCGTACTTCGGAACCTTCGCCGAAGCCCATCGCCATCGGGAGCAGACCAAGCGCTGTGGTCAGGGACGTCATCAAGATCGGCCGCAGGCGGGCGCTTCCCGCCTCCATGATGGCATCGAAACGCGCCGTGCCCTGTGCCCGCAACTGGTTGATCAGGTCCACGAGGACGATCGCGTTGTTGACGACGATACCCGCCAGCATGATTACACCGATGAGTGCCACGATGTTAATCGTGGTTCCCGTAATGAACAGTGCGAGGACCGCGCCGACGAGAGCCAGCGGAATCGTGAACAGAATGACAAACGGGTGAATCAATGATTCAAATTGCGATGCCATTACCAGGTAAACGAGGAAGACCGCGAGGAGCAGCGCGAATTGCATCGACTCAAACGACTCCTGCATCTCCTCGCTCTGTCCGGATACAATCGCCGTGACGCCATTGGGCATCGGAGTACGATTCACTATGGTGCCCGCCTCGGCGGCGGCGGCGCCGAGGTCACCGTAGGCCAGGTTGGCGGTGATGATTGCAACGCGCTCCTGCGCGACACGGCGAATCTCAGCCGGACCCAACGAAACGTTCACGTCGGCAACGGCGTCGAGAGTCACCGGACGGTCCGACATCGGGTTGACGATCAGACTGCGGATCTCTTCGATACTCGATTCTCGCGTGTCGACACTGCGGACCAATACGTCGATCTTCTTGTCCCTCCACGTGTAGCGCGTGGCAAGCTCACCGCGGACATTGGCGACGACGCGATTGGCAATGTCGCGTACTGCCAGGCCGAGTTTCGCTGCGCGTTCCTGGTCGAACACGATTTGGATTTCAGGGTTGCCTCGCTCGACCGTCGTCTTGATGTCGGTGAAGCGATCCGATGCCGACATTTCCTGGATGACGGCCGCGCTGACGAGAGAGAGGGCGTCGAGGTCATACCCCGAGATTTCAATCTGCAGCGGACTGGCAAATGAAAGCAGCGCGGGACGACTGAATTCATACTGTACGCCGGGTAGACGGGAAAGCTCATCGCGCATGGCATCCATTGCCACGTTCTCAGCGTTGCGGCCAGCCCCGGGGTCCAACTGCACGCTCAACGAGCCCGTGTTGTCGCCCGCGTCGACAGGATTGGCGTCCAGCCGGTTACCGGTCCCCGCGACAGAGTAGTTCAATGCAATGGCGTCGATGCCGCTGGCAGTGCGTTGTGCCACCTGGATTGCGCGGTCTGTTTCAGACAACGGTGCACCGGGTGCCAGGCGCAGGTCAACGTCGAATTCGCCCTGCGAGAACTGGGGGATAAGTTCCGTGCCTAAACGCGGCACCAGGGACATGGTTCCTGCGAATATGATTACCGCTACTATCACGACAGCCCCACGATGGTTCAGGGACCAGCGCAACATGCCGGGATACACGGCTGCGGCTGCGGCATACAAGCGTTGAAAAATCCAGGTCGGAACCCAGAGCAACGCCCACATTATCCAGCTGACTATTTTGAACAGGAACCCAAATACGCGTACGACAATTGCCGAGACAAAGGTGATCGCGCGGACAATGAAAGCAACGATGCGTTTGAGGAAACGGACAAAGGGCCACTTCGACTCGGTCTCGAAATCAGCGCTATCGATCTCACCTTCATAACGACCACGCGCCCCCAGCGACGCCAGCATCGGGATTAGCGTCAGCGCGACGATCAAGGAGAAGACCAGCGCAAACGTCACGGTCAGTGCCTGGTCGCGGAACAGTTGCCCCGCGATTCCGCTGATAAACACCATTGGGAAGAACACGGCGATCGTCGTTAATGTTGCAGCTACGACGGCAGAACCAACCTCGGCCGTGCCGTTCTGTGCGGCTGCGACGATGCCGTCGCCTTGCTCCCGTTTTCGTACGATGTTCTCGAGGACAACGATCGAATTGTCGACAAGCATTCCTACCGCGAGCGCTATGCCGCCCAGTGACATGATGTTGAGCGATATGTCGTTGGTGTACATCAGCAGGAAAGTGCCAACGACCGAAACCGGGATGGCGATCCCCACGATCGCGGTTGAGCGCGCATCGCGCAGGAAACCATAGAGGACGAGGATTGCAATCAGACCGCCCAGAATCGCGGCCAGGCGTACGTCGTCAACCGCCGACGAGATGAACGTGGATTGGTCGTAGATCTTGACGATGTCGATATCGTCGGGGAGAGATTCGCGCAGCGCTTCCAGGCGTCGCTCGATGCGGCCAGCGACCTGTACCGTATTGGCGTCGCCTTCCTTGTATACCGCCAACTCGACGGACTCCTGTCCACGGACCCGAGTTATTGCTTCGCGTTCCTTGTACCCTCGTTCGACAGTTGCGACGTCGCGCAGGTAGACAGGCCGATCCGCAACGTAGGCGACGATCGCGTCACGGAATTCGTCGACGCTCTGGAATTCATTCAGGGTTCGAACAAGGAAGCGCTGGTTGCCTTCCTCGAGTCGGCCGCCCGACAGGTTGACGTTTTCGGCGCGAATCCGGGCGGCGATCTGGTCGATGCTGATGCCAAGCTGCGACAGCTTTTGCTGGTCGACGCGGATCTGGATTTCATCTTCGAGACCACCGCTGACTTTTACGGCGGCCGTGCCTTCCTGGGCTTCGAGGTCCGTCTTGATCCGGTCCTCGGCCAGGCGGCGCAGGGACTTCAGCCGGGCCTCACTCGTTCCCCCGGCACCATCTTCCGATTCCTTGAAGAGCAGACCGATGCGAACGATGGGCTCCGACGATGGATCGAACCGCAATAACAGAGGGCGGCTGGCCTCGAGCGGCAGAAACAGGATATCGAGCTTCTCGCGTACGTCGACGCCCGCGATATCCATGTCGGTGCCCCAGAGGAATTCGACTGTCACGTCTGACTGGCCAGAACGCGATACCGAGCGAACGAGCCTGACATTGCGCACGACGCCCACAGATTCCTCGATGGGCTTCGTCAGCAGGTTTTCTATTTCGACCGGTGCCGCACCCGTCAGCTCCGTGCGCACCGTGATGGTCGGGTACGAAATATCGGGTAGCAGGTTCAGCTTCAGCCGTGAGAGGGACACCATGCCAAATAGCACGATGGCCACCATGAGCATGACGATCGTTACGCGACGCTCTGTCGCGATCTCTATGAGTCGACGCATCAGTCGGACCCGTCCGCAACCGTTCCCGAGGCGTCGTCAGAGTCCGCCGATTCGGTCTCTACCTGCGCTTCCAGCTCGTCTGTTGCCGGTGCATTGATAACTGTGACCGTCGCGTCGGGCTTCAGGCCCACCTGTCCAACGGTAACCACGTTGTCGGTCTCCGTCAGACCTTCGATAATCTCGATCATGCCGTTCTCACCGTAGCCGGTCGTGACCGCCCGGCGAATCGCCTTGCCGTCCTCAACAACGAAGACGCTTTCGGATCCGAGCTCTTCCACAATCGCGCTACGCGGGATCTTCAGGACATTCTCGTGGCGGTCGTAGACAATACTCATGCGCCCGAACATGCCGGGTTTGATGCGGCGCGTGTCGTCGCGAATCTCTATGGTGGTCTTGAACGTGCCGGTCGCGGCATCAACTATCGGGCTGATGCGCGTCACGGTCGCGAAAATTCTCTGGCCGGCGAGCGCGTCGATATCGATTGCGACTGGCTGACCCGCCGAAATTTGCCGGTACTCACGTTCCGGGACGTGCAGGTAGGCGACGAGCGGATCGAGACCGGTAACGCGGTAAAGGGGGTCGCCGACCTTGATCGTATTACCGATCTTGATGTAGCGCTCTGAGATAACGCCGTCGATGGGCGCCCGGATCTGGGTGTAGTCCAGTTCGAGACTCGCCAGGTTGTAAGAGGCCTGCAGCGCTTCCAGGTCGAAGCGCAGTTTTTCGTAATCGCCTTCCGATAACAGTCCTTTCTCTCGCAGGTCCTTGTTGCGTTCGAAGTCACGCTGCATCTTGCGGAGGCGGGCACTGGATTCGTTGAGCTCGAGGCGCAGCCGGTCGCCGTCGAGACGCGCCATTATCTGGCCCTCGGTAACGTCGTCACCTTCTTCGGCGAGGACCTCGCGAATCTCGCCATCGACCTTGGCGATAACATCTGCCTCGGCGAATGCCTCTATAGGCGCCGTGCCCGAATACACAGCAAGAACATCGCCACGCACCGGCGTACCTGTTTCAACCGGGATCGGAGACGCTTCTTCCTCGTCTTCCTGTGTGTCGGCCTCATTTCCCTGCTGGCATGCACCCAGCAGCAACACGCACGCAAACGCCGTCGCGCTAATGCGATGTAGCTTCATGAATCCTCCCTTATGCATTGCGCCAGACGAGTGGCGCCGTGAGCGCTTTGCGCGTCAGCCCGTGTAACGGTCCTGGGTCTTGTTACTTGCGAGAACTTTGCTACCGCTGCGCAGGCCCGAATGACCAACAACAACGATGACTTCGCTCTCTTCCAGCCCA
>Ga0224508_10000797_pt1 | contig 29431 bp, 25 predicted proteins | sample SF_Jan12_sed_USG_4_FD_170157 | JGI IMG/M metagenome (GOLD analysis project Ga0224508, IMG submission 170157) | Sediment microbial communities from San Francisco Bay, California, United States - SF_Jan12_sed_USGS_21 | ecosystem: Environmental > Aquatic > Marine > Sediment | place: USA...
TTTACGAGCAGTCACCGAACACCGAGATCTGACTGGCGATGACATGGCGTCAGTCATGCGTAAGATTATGACTGGGGAGGCCACACCCGCGCAGATTGGAGGATTCCTCATCGGCCTTAGGATGAAAGGGGAAACCATCGACGAGATATCGGCGGCCGCTCAGGTGATGCGTAGCCTTGCTACACGGGTGCAGTCCAATGTCTCTGATCTGGTCGATGTCGTGGGCACCGGTGGAGACGGACTTAACACCTTTAACATTTCCACAGCCAGTGCATTTGTTGTTGCCGCAGCCGGCGGCCATGTGGCTAAACACGGCAATCGTTCCGCCTCCAGCAAGTCTGGCAGTGCGGATTTGCTGGAGGCGGCCGGTGCCAAACTCGATCTAAATGCCGAGCAGGTGGGCCGGTGCATCCAGGAGATTGGTGTCGGTTTTATGTTTGCGCCGTTACATCACGGCGCGATGAAGCATGCCATCGGTCCGCGCCGAGAAATGGCGGCGCGAACAATATTTAATATCCTGGGGCCGCTGACCAATCCGGCCGGTGCTCCGAACCAACTGCTTGGAGTTTTTGATAAGAAACTTGTTGAACCGCTTGCGCTGGTGCTCGCCAAGTTGGGCAGTCGCCACGTTTTAGTGGTACACGCAGAAGACGGCATGGATGAAATTAGTATCGGCGCTCCGACCCACGTAGCGGAGTTGAAGGACGGCGAAGTAAAGTGCTATTCCATTACGCCACAGCAGTTTGGCTTCGACCGAGGAGATATCGTCGAACTTGCGGTGGACAGTGCCGAGCATAGCTTGTCTGTCGTCACAGGGATTTTCGATGACAAGCCAGGGCCAACACGTGATGTGGTGGTGTTGAATGCTGGAGCGGCCATTTACGCCTGCGGTCATGCTGACAGCATCGATATTGGCATCATCAAGGCGCGCGAGAGCGTTGGCAGCGGCGCCGCGCGGGATAAGCTCGCGGAGTTCATCCGTTTCACCAACGTCGTCTAACAGTGGTCGTTAAGAGTATCAAGGCGTGCGTTCCAGCATCAAATCTGATTGAGACACGCTCGTCAATGTACGTAAGTCACGATAATGCTGCGCCAACGGGACGAGGGACGTGAACATGGCGCACGTCCCCGACGTTCTTACAAAGATTCTGGCACACAAAATTGAAGAGCTAAGTTGGCGGTCGACTAGGCTCCCGTTGCGTGATCTGCGTGCCCGACTTGACGATGTAGCGTCACCTCGCGGTTTTGTGGCCGCCATAGAAGCCAGCGTAGGGTATGGGCGGGCGGCTGTTATCGCGGAGATCAAAAAGGCTTCTCCCAGTAAGGGCGTGATTCGCGCCGACTACAAACCTGATGAAATCGCGCGCAGCTATGAGCACGCAGGCGCGACATGTTTATCGGTGTTGACTGATCATGAATTCTTCCAGGGTCAAGATGTTCACTTGAAACAGGCTCGAGGCGCTTGCGCCTTACCGGTGCTGCGTAAGGACTTCGTTCTCGATAGCTATCATGTGTATGAGGCGCGTGCGTTGGGCGCGGACTGCATATTGTTGATTGTCGCCGCTTTGGGAGATGCGCAGCTTACAGAACTTTCCGGCCTGGCATTGGACCTGGATATGGATGTGCTGGTAGAAGTACACAATGAAATAGAGTTAGAGCGCGCTCTGGATTTACAACTGCCGCTGGTGGGCATTAACAATCGTAATCTCCATACATTCGATACCAAGTTGGACACCACTTTGAATCTGTTGTCGAGCATACCCGACGACCGCATGGTAGTAACTGAGAGCGGTATTCATACTCCTCAGGATGTAGCATTATTGCGCAATCACAATGTTCATGTTTTTCTAGTAGGGGAAGCGTTTATGCGAGCCCCGGACCCTGGAGTAAAGCTCGCGGAATTGTTTGGCTAGCCCGGAATTTCCATTATGGAAACGTTGTTGAAACTAGGATTTTCTAGGTGTATCAACTAACGGAATGGTTTAAGCGGAGGTTCTCAGATCCTCAGGTAGTGTTCCTGGCGTTGGCGCTGATCGCTCTGTTTGCCATCGTCATTATATTTGGCGATACGCTTGCCCCTTTTCTCGCCAGCGTCATCATTGCGTATTTGTTGGAAGGTTTGGTTGCGCCACTGGAACGGCGCAAAGTTCCACGACTGCTGGCAGTGTTGATTGTGTTCCTTGGGTTCATGCTGTTTGTGATACTGATCCTGTTTGGATTATTGCCCTTACTGTCGCAACAAGTAACACAATTGTTCCAGCAGCTGCCGTCGATTATCGCAGTCAGTCAAAACGCTCTAATGCAACTGCCCGAGGCATACCCCGGTATTATCGATGCAGCACAAGTACAGGAGATCATTGCTGTGATCCGAGCAGAGCTCGCGTTGTTTGGGCAGAGGGTAGTGACCATGTCAGTTTCTTCGGTTGTTGGTTTCATCACGATCGTGATCTACACGGTGTTGATGCCCATCATGGTCTTCTTCTTGCTTAAGGACAAACAACGCATCATTGGATGGTTTGCGCGCTATCTGCCCCGCAATCACGATCTGTCGAAACGGGTGTGGCACGATATGGATCGCCAAATCGGCAATTATGTGCGCGGTAAATTCTGGGAAATACTAATCGTTTGGTCGGCAACCTTTGCAACGTTCTCCATAATGGGGTTGCAGTTCGCCATGTTGTTAGGGGTGTTAGTGGGGCTATCGGTTCTGATCCCTTTCGTCGGTGCTGCGGTGGTGACTGTGCCAGTCATGGTGATCGCCTGGTTCCAGTGGGGATGGAGCAGCGAATTTGCTTACCTGATGATAGCCTATCTGGTGATCCAGCTACTGGATGGAAATATTCTGGTGCCATTGATGTTCTCCGAAGTGGTAAATCTTCATCCCATTGCGATTATCGTAGCCATTTTGATATTCGGTAGTCTTTGGGGCTTTTGGGGCATATTCTTTGCCATTCCGCTAGCCACCTTGGTGCAAGCTGTGTTGGTCGCGCTGCCAGTGGATAAGGTGGTCGCTGCCGAGGGCAAAGCCGCGGCGTAGTATGGGGCGCGATATGAATAGACCGAAACCTACCAGTGGTCTAAGACATGTGGCATTGAATGTGCAAGATCTTGATGCGTGTGAGCAGTTTTATGTTGATCTGATGGGTATGCAGGTGGAATGGCGGCCGGATGATGACAACCTCTATCTGACCAGTGGTAATGACAACCTGGCGTTGCATCGGGCGCAATCTGAGTTTGATTTCGAGGGTGGGCAACGTTTGGATCACCTTGGCTTTATTTTGGATAACGAGCTACAAGTTGATGAGTGGTACCAATACTTGATGGCGCACGACGTTTTCATAGTGAAACCACCAAAGACCCACCGTGACGGTGCTCGGAGTTTTTACTGCCGTGATCCCGATGGAAATGTAGTGCAAATTATCTATCACCCCCCGCTAGCCGGCCGATAGCCGCGATGGGGAGTCAGGTCCGAAAAGGTAGAGGCGCGCTCAGCAATCAGGATGCGCGATATCAGTCATTTGTGCGCATATCCGTCGATAATGGTTGGGACGACCCACAACCTGGCCCCGATAAGCTTCCTACTAAAGTTACCGAGGATCAGTCACGAAGCGTCATTGCACGCAACACTTCGCCGGATGTTCCCTTCGAGCAGTCTATTAACCCGTACCGGGGTTGCGAGCACGGCTGCATTTATTGTTTCGCTCGTCCTACGCATGCTTACTTGGGGCTGTCGCCGGGGCTGGATTTCGAAACCCGTATTATGGCGAAGCCAGATGCGCCCGGTTTGCTCGCCAAAGAATTGTCGAGACCGGACTACCGTTGTTCGATTATTGCCATGGGAACTAACACCGACCCGTATCAGCCGGTGGAACGCCAGTACCGAATCACCCGTGGCATCCTAGAGGTGTTGTCGCGCTGTAACCACCCGGTGGGCATCACTACCAAGTCGACCATGATAGAACGAGATATAGACATCCTTGCGCCGATGGCGGCTCGTGGACTGGCCCACGCGTGTATCTCTGTTACCACGCTGGATTCGGATTTAAGCCGCAGGATGGAACCACGTGCGGCAGCACCGCGCAAGCGTTTGGAGCTGATTCGACGCCTTGTAGACGCGGGTATTCCAACCGGGGTTTTAGTCGCGCCGGTGATCCCGGTGTTAACCGATCACGAGATAGAGTCGATTCTTGAGGCAGCCGCATATGCTGGGGCGCACAGCGCAGGCTACGTCCTGCTGCGATTACCGCTTGAAGTAAAAGACCTGTTCAAAGAATGGTTAGCGGAACACAAACCGCTTAGTGCACAACACGTGATGAGCCTGATCCGCCAGTCACGCCAGGGAAGGGAGAATGACACAGTGTTTGGACGGCGCAAACGCGGTACTGGAGTTTATGCGGACTTGATCAGCAAGCGCTTTCAGGTCGCGACAAGAAAACTAGGTCTGCCGCATGTCTTAGCTGCGCTGGACGTGAGGCAATTTGTCGCGCCGGGTTCGATGGCCGCTGATCGGTTGAATTCGTCTCATCAGAAGCCGGGGATTTCGTCTGATCATCAGCTTTCTCTGTTTGAATAGCTGCTAATGAGGACGGCCCAAACAGCGCACTACAAGGCGCTGCCACTGTCTAGGTGGTGCGATGTGACGTAAGATTTGTCAGTATAAAGGGTTTGGGACTAGGATAACCCTTCGCCTGAATCGACAAAATCACCAATGTGACAAAATCTTATGAATACCCACCAATGGTCAGACTCTAGCCAAGCCACACTGAGCTCGAAAAGGGTAAGGGGTTTCGAGCAGTGGGCACTCAAGAAATACTTAAACACAATCGGTGACCCGCCGGTGCGCATCGTGCTTTGGGATGGAGACTCATTCACCACAAACGACACAACACCTGTTGGCACCATATATATCAAAGATCGTAGTACCCTTTACGGTTTGCTCGTCAATCCTGAGCTCTCCTTCGGAGAGGCCTATATCGATGGGTCAATGGAAATTGAAGGCGATTTGCCAAACCTGCTTGCACACATTTTCAGGGGGCAGCGTAACATGAGCGAGAGTGGTACGGTTGCTCGCCTGCTTTGCAAGCAAGGGATGCGTCGTCCGCGCCGCAATACCAAGAGTGGCTCTCGGCACAACATCCATCAACACTACGACATCGGAAATGAGTTCTACAAGTTATGGTTGGATGAACGGATGCAGTACACCTGCGCATATTTCTCCTCTCCGGATCTCACTATTGAGCAGGCGCAGATCGCAAAGCTCGATCACATTTGTCGCAAACTACAGATCAGACCCGGAGACAGGGTGGTGGAGGCCGGTTGCGGTTGGGGTTCGCTGGCGTTGCATATCGCCAGACACTATGGTGCCAAAGTGAAGGCCTATAACATCTCTACCCAACAGATCAAATATGCCCGCGAACGTGCTGTGAAAGAAGGTATGAACGATATGGTGGAATACATCGAGGATGACTACCGCAATATTAAAGGTGACCATGATGTATTTGTGTCCGTAGGGATGCTCGAACATGTAGGACCACAGAACTACCGAGAACTTGGTGATGTGATCGACCGGTGTTTGAAAGAGGACGGACGTGGACTCCTTCACTCGATCGGACGCAACAAACCGCGAATGATGAATGCTTGGATCGAGGAGCGAATATTTCCGGGAGCGTATCCTCCAACCCTGCGTCAGATGATGGATGTCTTTGAGCCTCATTATTTTTCTGTTCTGGACGTAGAAAACTTGAGACTTCACTACGCTGCTACCATCGAGCACTGGCTGCAGCGATATCAACAGTCGGAGAGTAAAGTGACAGAGATGTTCGACGAGAAGTTTGTGCGTGCTTGGCGACTCTATCTTGCTGGTTCCATTGCGGTGTTTAAGGCCAACTCACTTCAGCTTTTTCAGATATTGTTTGCCAGAGAGGGTCACCCGCTCCCAATCACCCGGGACTATATGTATCCCTCTTGATAGTGAGCCGACCTACTTGTACGTTGAGTGTGCGGGCCGTATCGGGAAAAATTCAACTCAGTGCGCTTGAAACATCCTGCCAACGAAGCGACTTGATTAACGGCCTCGAGACCACCAAGCTCGGTAAACACTAGCTAGCGAATGCCAAGACATGGAGAAAGTTTACGAGGCGGCCAACTTACCGGAGGCGCATCTCATACTACAGTTGCTGGAGCAGGAGGGCATTCCCGCCCGTGTTTTCAATGAGAATGCGCAAGGTGCAGTGGGTGAATTACCATTTACCCACACCTACCCACAGATTTGGTTAGTGCGTGAAGCCGACCTGTGTCGCGCCAGGGAGGTGTTGACGCACTATGAGGGTAGGCAAATTGACTACGGTGTCACTGTTTGTCCTCACTGCGACGAGGAAAATCCCGCTAATTTTGAGCTGTGTTGGCGGTGTGGTGATCGCCTGTAAACAATACCGAGGACTTTCGTTTCATAGACAGTCATCTCTACATGTCGCAGCAGGGTATAGCGAGACGGTGGATCGTGCTTCCCCGCTACCCGTAACATCTTCGCCGTATCTTCCCGTGTTTTAGGCTCAATGGCTAGACGGAGAACATCTCGTAAATCCACACGTGGAAGGAGACGTTCGCGTGTCCGAGGTTTTCTTGGCAGGACTTTTCGTGTTTTGTCAGTGTTGCTACTACTGGTCGGTGTAGCGGCCGTTGTCTATCTTGATTTTGATATACGAGCTAAGTTTGAAGGCAAACGCTGGGCGCTTCCCGCCCATCTTTATAGTCGGCCGCTAGAACTCTATGAAGGCCAGAGGCTCAATGCAGCGCAGCTTGTATCTGAGCTCAAGGCATTGGGGTATCGGCAGGTGAGTGAATCGCGTGAGCCCGGTTCATATGCGGTCGACGGGACAGCAATTGATTTTGTGCCACGTCCATTTGTTTTCTGGGACGGGCCACAGGAGTCTATCGCGATGCGCGCCCGGTTTTCAGGCGGATATATAGATTCGTTTCAATCGATTGACGACGCTGCAACTCCTACTTTAGTTCGCTTGGAGCCGCGACTCTTTGGCAGCATCTCACCGGTACATCACGAAGATCGTTCGCTGATTTCTCTCGATGATGCTCCCGATCATCTGATCGACGCGTTATTGGTGATTGAAGATCGCAGCTTCTTTAAGCATCACGGCATAGACCCTAAAGGCTTGCTCCGCGCCACCGTTGCCAATATTCGCGCTCTTCGTATCGTTCAAGGCGGCAGTACTCTCACTCAGCAACTAGTGAAAAACCTTTATCTAACAGCGGATCGCACCCTGCAAAGAAAGCTTGCTGAAATGGTGATGGCGGTGTTGCTGGATTTTCATTATGACAAAGAACAGATCCTGCAAGCTTATCTAAATGAAGTCTATCTCGGTCAGGCGGGCAATCGTGCGATTCACGGATTCGGTTTGGCCAGTTATTTTTATTTTGGCAGACCTTTAAGGGAACTCAGGGTCCATGAGGTCGCGTTGTTGGTGGGTATGGTACGGGGACCGTCATTTTACAATCCGCGACGTCAGCCGGAGCGCGCTCGAGAGCGACGCGATCTTGTATTGGACGATTTGGCACGCCGAGGTTACCTGTCGGCAGAACAAAGTCAGGCAGCAAAGCGGGCGAAACTTGGCGTGACCAAAGTGGCGTCGAGCGCCGCTACGCCATACCCTGCGTTTACCGACTTTGTGCGGCGTCAGCTGCTCAGGGATTATCGAGAAGAAGACCTGCGATCGGTGGGGTTGCGCATCTTCACTACCCTCGATCCTTTTGTGCAAGAAGCGACGGCACAAGCACTGCAGGGCGGTATCGAGCGATTGGAGAGCCAACACAACTTACCGACGGGTAGCTTGCAGGGGGCAGTTATCGTGGGGGCCGCATCCAATGGTGAGTTGTTGGCTATAGTGGGAGACCGTAATCCACAATATGCCGGGTTTAATCGAGCGCTTGATGCGGTGCGCCCGGTCGGTTCAATTCTGAAACCTGCGGTCTATCTCACCGCCTTGGAACGACCGGGGTCGTATACCCTAGCCACGTTGCTGCAAGACGAACCCTTGACGGTAAAGCAGACCGGCAGTGCACCCTGGAGCCCGCAAAACTACGACGGGCTTTTCCACGGACAGGTCAACTTGGTGACTTCGCTTGCGAATTCATACAACGTTGCCACCGCCCGGCTCGGTATGGACATCGGTGTGTCACAAGTGAAAAGCACGCTATCGCGGCTCGGGCTGCGCAGAAATGTGCCTGAGTATCCAGCGCTTTTGCTCGGTGGTACTGGACTCACTGTCCTGGAAATAGCGCAGATGTATCAGACCTTTGCCAATGGAGGTTTTCGAGCCCCAATGGGCGCCATTCGTTCGGTACTCGGCAACAATGGGCAGGCGCTTGCGCGTTATCCCTTGTCCATTCAGCAAGTGGTGGACCCAGGGCCGGTTCATCTGATCAACTATGCCCTGCAACAAGTTGTGCATCGCGGAACAGCCCGCGGATTAGCCCAGTACCTACCACAATCACTAGGCCTCGCTGGTAAAACGGGTACAACAGACGGATTTCGTGACAGTTGGTTTGCGGGCTTTAACGACGAGTACGTGGCCGTCGTCTGGTTGGGACGCGATGATAACCAACCGATAGACTTGTCGGGCGCCAGTGGTGCGATGACGGTATGGGGAGACTTGATGCGACGGCTTAATCCACGCCCATTAAGGCTCTCTATGCCCCCGGACGTTGAGATAGTGTCGGTGGATCCGGTCAGCGGCGGGTTAGCGGATTCTGGTTGTGACAATGCAGTAGAGTTACCATTCATTATCGGCTCGGCGCCTCGCGAATCAGCACCGTGCTTAGCCCATCAGGTCGTTAGCGATAGTCCCGATGTGAAACGCAAGGCCAATAAAACGGGCAACAGCATCAAGAAGTGGTTTGAAAAACTATTAAAGCCGCTCAACCGTGAACGCGACCGTTAAAAGTGTTGCCTGGGGAGGGCTGGGATTGTGCCTTAATGCCTGCGTCGGCATGTCGGCAACAGACACTCGAGTACCGCAGCCACAGGGTGCTCCAGTCGTCGTCGCTTTGGCTCAGAGCGCGGAGCAAGAGGCCGCAAGCGGCCGGCTTGATCAAGCCGCTAATGCCCTGGAGCGGGCGCTACGCATCGAACCGCAAAATCCGTTCTTGTGGCATCGCCTAGCCGGGGTGAGGTTGCGGCAACATCGCCCCCAGGACGCCATCGACCTCGCCACCAGATCCATTACATTGACAGCAGACAAAGCTCTTATTGCTGAAAACTGGGAGCTCATCGCACAAAGTTATGAATTACAGGGCGACGCTGATAACGCCCAGGAGGCAACGCGCCAGGTGAACAAGTATCGATAAGGCTAACTGCAAAGGACTAGCACATCGCACAACTGGACGGCTTAACCTTTGCGCATCTTTATCTGTAAACCAGTCAAATCGAGGTGAGCACAAATGAGTGAGGAGTCAAAAAACAGAATCATTGATCCGAATGAGTGGCTGAGATTGTTGTTCATGTTGCTTTACGCCGCGGTGGTATTCTATGTCATCAAGTTCATCGTCACGGTAATATTGATCATTCAATTCTTGTCTCGATTGATCACCGGCGCGCCATTGGAACGCTTACGCAAATTTAGCGCGCAAGTGAGTGCCTATGGCTATGAGATTTTTCAATATGTCAGCTACAACAGTGATGACAAACCGTTCCCGTTTAGCGACTGGCCAAGTGGGCTCGCGCTGCAGGAAGCGTCAGCAGGGTCGACTACGACTGGTTCGAGTGAGCAAGCCTCGAGCTCAACGCAGCAACAAGATGAGGGCCCTCAATCCCGTGACAGTGAGGGCGAACCCACCGATCAGTAGTGTAATGGGTGAAATAAAGGGGCTTAGAAAGCACCGCCGGCGGCTGGTGCCGCCGCAGGAGCGGCCGCGGGTGGAGGGGCGGTCGGTGCGCTCGGAGGGGTTGACGCCCCAGGCGCTTCGGTGCCCGAAGGTGTAGTATCCGCTGGAACAGGATCCGGCGCTGGGGCAAATGCACCCTCTTCATCGATGGCCGCGACATCATCTCCAGAATCATCTCTTGCAGTGGAGTCCGGGGATGTGGACGAGCCTGTTGTTGACCCTGAGGATAGCCCAGGTATGTCCGTTTCGCCGGATGGCACCACATTGGCGTCCGGATCAATGGTTCTTGTTTCGACTTGGCCGGCGCCGGCCTCTGGCGGATGGTCTAGATAAGTAATATTGCCGTCCTCGTCGGTCACGATGTACACCGTTTCAGCGGAACAGACAGTCCCCGTTAGCAATCCAGACAAGACAATGAAAGATATTAAGTGGTGGGGCCGCATGGGTTCGCTCCGATCGGTGTCTATTACTTTATGGATTCATTATAGAGCTTTCCGCCCATCTTGACAGTCAAAGACCCAAATTGCCTCGGCGCGTTTCATCCCGTCTTAACGAGTCGGTACAATACGCCGCCATGATGGACGAGCACTATTACCCAGACAAGGTCGAGCATCGCGCTCAGCAGCACTGGGAGACCCAGGCGAGTTTCCGTGTCACCGAGGACACCAGTCGGACAAAGTATTACTGCTTATCGATGTTTCCCTATCCTTCGGGTGCACTGCATATGGGCCACGTGCGCAACTACACCATTGGCGACGTCGCCTCGCGGTACCAGCGGATGCTGGGTAAGAATGTGTTGCAACCCATGGGATGGGACGCGTTCGGTCTGCCCGCAGAAAATGCAGCGATGCAAAACAAAGTGCCGCCGGCGAAGTGGACCTACCAAAATATCGATCACATGAGGTCTCAACTCAAGCGCCTGGGTTACGGCTATGATTGGGAGCGTGAAATAGCGACCTGCAGACCCGAGTATTACCGTTGGGAGCAGTGGTTCTTCACCAAGCTATTCGATAAGGGTTTGGTATATCGGAAGACAGCAGCGGTGAATTGGGATCCTGTCGACCAAACCGTGCTTGCGAACGAACAAGTTATTGAAGGTAAAGGATGGCGCTCTGGAGCCCCGGTGGAGCGTCGTCAGATACCGCAGTGGTTTCTGAAGATTACAGCGTACTCGGAAGAGCTGTTGGCCGAGCTAGATCGTTTGCCTGGGTGGCCGGAATCAGTGCGCGCCATGCAACGCAATTGGATTGGCCGGTCAGATGGGGTAGAGGCGCGATTTGCGGTGTCGGGTTCTCCGGAGTCTCTCTCTATTTTTACCACGCGGCCCGACACCATGTTAGGGGTCACATTTATGGCAGTGGCACCGGAACATCCACTCGCCTTAGAGGTCGGGAAGAAAGCTGCGGAGGTCGCCAGCTTTATCGAAGAGTGTCGACACAGCGGTACATCGGAAGCCGAGCTCGAGACCATGGAGAAGAAGGGCATGCCCTTAGGGATCGACGCGTTGCATCCAGTCACTGGTGAAGTCATCCCCATCTGGGTGGCCAACTTCGTACTGATGGCTTACGGCACTGGGGCGGTGATGGCGGTGCCGGCCCACGATCAACGCGATTGGGAGTTCGCGCGCAACTACGACCTGCCAATCAAGCCGGTGGTGTACCCGGCGGATGGGTCCGAGGTGGATCTTGAAGCCGGTGCCACGGTGGAAAAAGGAGTGCTTAAGAACTCCGCCCAATTCGATGGCCTGACCTCGGCACAAGCCTTCGACGCTATCGCTGATTTTTTAGAATCACAGGACAATGGGTCGCGTCAGGTTGAATATCGTTTGCGGGACTGGTGTGTGTCGCGCCAGCGTTATTGGGGTTGCCCGATACCCATTGTGTATTGTGACGATTGCGGCCCGGTGGCAGTACCGGAGGTGCAACTCCCCGTGGTGTTGCCGGAGGACGTCGAATTCCAGGATGTCGGCTCGCCCTTGAAGAGCATGCCGGACTTTCTCAAAACAACCTGTCCCAAATGCGGTACCGCGGCGCAACGTGAGACCGATACGTTTGACACATTTTTTGAGTCATCGTGGTATTTCGCGCGTTACACCTGTCGCGATAACGACTTTGCTATGGTTGACGAACGGGCTAACTATTGGTTGCCTGTTGATCAATATATCGGGGGTGTTGAGCATGCCGTGCTGCACTTGCTGTACGCCCGTTTTTTTCACAAACTCATGCGCGACGAGGGACTAGTGAGCTCCGATGAGCCCTTTACAAACCTGCTCACCCAAGGGATGGTGCTGATGGGTGGAGGCAAGATGTCGAAATCCAGGGGCAACACACTGAACCCACAAGAGATGATCGATCAATATGGCGCTGACACCGTTCGGCTGGCTATGATTTTCGCAGCGCCACCGGAGCAGTCGTTTGATTGGACTGACAATGCCATGGCGGGCGCCCATCGCTTCTTAACTCGCATGTGGGCCTTGGTGTACCGCACCCGCAACCGACTGAAAAACGTGGTTCGAACTCATGCGAGTAATGGCGCAAGCGCTTGGACTCATTCGGTTGAAGACGAAGACATCAAGCAGTTGCGTGCCCAGAGTCATAGTATGTTGCAGCGGGTCAATCGAGACTATGAGCGATTCCAGTTCAATACCGTGGTGGCCGCGTGCATGGAACTCTCCAAGGCATTGGATCGGTTCGATCTAGGTGAAAAGTGCATGAACGGGAATGATGGCATGGACGTTCGTGCCCTCGCATTGCATGAGTCGCTGGTATTACTGATTAAGGTTCTCTCGCCGATAGCACCACATATCAGCCACGTATTGTGGCAAGAGCTGGGATACAAGGAGGAGTTATTGGATGCAGGCTGGCCCGAGGTGGATCAGCGGGCGCTCAGACGGGAAACCGTGCAGTTGGTCGTCCAGGTCGACGGCAAGCTTCGCAGCCGAATCGAAGTCGATACCGACGCGGATCAGCAATCCATCCAAACAACGGCCCTCGCTGACGAGGCAGTCAAGCGTCATGTGGGCGAGAGGCCCGTAAAGAAATTTATTGTGGTCCCAGGGAAACTGGTCAACATTGTGGTGGGACAATGAGTAACAGGCTTATAATGCCTGGATAGTCATAATCGATAAGGATTACAGATGCCGATACGCTCACTATTGTTAGTGGTGCTTGCTTTCAGTCTGCTACAGGGCTGTGGCTTCCATCTGCGCGGCCAAGTTGATCTACCGTCATCTATGTCTGAGCTATATATCAAGATCGGCAGCGGCTATCCAGGTCTCGAGAGGGAGCTAACAGCGGCACTGCGAGAAAACGGTGTTGAAGTGCTCACTAGTCCCAGCGGTTCGAGTTCGACACTTGATTTGTTCGATGTTTTATTCGAGCGTGACTTGAGTACCCTTGATACCCGGGGGAAAGTCTCGGGCTATGCTTTGAGATATTTGGTGCAATTTAGAGTCACGGACCCTGCCGGAGAGGTAATGTTGGAGGGCACCAGGGTGAGGGCTCGGCGAGATTTTGAATTTGAAAGTACCCAAGTACTCCAATCACAGGAAGAACAAGATTTCCTGCGAGAGAGTATGGAAAGAGAACTCGCGTTACAAATTTTGCGTCGGCTATCGGCTATCGCTGCAGCTCCGGTCTCAGGTGTCTCAGTACTAGCGAATCGGGGATTAGTGGTTAATCCTATTTGAAACAGCACCCCATCCAACGTTCCCGTCCAAATTCGACGGTTAGCCAGAACACAGTGAATGCGCGCTGGCGCGCTCAGGCGGATGCGGCTCACGCCTGACCGATTAGCTGCCCATCTGCAGGGCGAACTGTCGCCGTTTTATCTTGTGCACGGTGAAGAGTTACTGTTGACCGAGGAGACCTGCGACGCCATACGTGAAGCTGCCCGCACGCAAGGCTATGGCGAGCGTAGCCGCTGGGCGGTGGAGCAAGGCTTTGACTGGGATGCGTTGGTACAGGACGCGCACTCGCTGTCTTTGTTCTCGAGTCGCAAATTGGTCGAAATACGTATGCCCAGTGGCCGTCCGGGGGAAACAGGGGGGCGTACTTTGGCGGAGCTTGCACAAGCCGCGCCTGCCGACACTGTTTATATGTTGATCAGCGGGAAGTTGGAACGACGTAGCCGCGACACGCGCTGGTATAAGGCAGTATGTAAGGCGGGCGTGGAAGTAGAGCACAAGGCGGTGAGCGCCGCGCATCTTCCAGCTTGGTTGCAGGTTCGTTTGCGTCGCAAAGGATTGGAGTACGAAGATGGTGTCATCGACTTGTTGGTCTATTATGTAGAAGGTAATTTACTCGCCGCTGCACAGGAGGTAGACAAGCTCGCTCTGCTCGCCGCCGAGGGTAAAGTTACTGTAGCTCATGTTCAGGCCGCGATTTCTGACAATGCTCGATTCAGTGCTTATGCTTTTGTAGATGCATGTGTGTCAGGTAATGCGCGTAAGGCAGTCCGAATTTTGACCGCGTTGCGCTCAGAGGGTGTTGCGCCGGCTTTGTTGTTATGGGCGGTCGCTCGTGAAGTTAGGGCGATAAGTCGCATTGCGGCAGACATCGCTTCCGGCGAGCCGCCGGCGCAAGTGTTTAAGGCGTACAACGTGTGGTCCAGCCGCGCCCCGATGGTCAGCGCGGCGCTGAGGCGATTGAACTATGATGGCTGGACCCAGCTACTGCGTCGTGTGGCGAGAATGGATCGGGTATTGAAGGGGCGGTTGTCAGGAAACGTGTGGGATGAGCTGGAAACCGTGGCGCTTGCCATGTGTGCGGTGCCGACACTGTCGCAAAAGTATGTGACACTATGAACATGCAAAACATGCGGGTAAACGATACGCTGGACATTGCTCGCTATATGCTCAGTATTAGGGTGGCGCCGCACCGCGCCGCACGTGTGCTAGCTTCGGCAGAGACTGAAGCGGAAATTGCGGCTGCGGGTGGGTTTGAGTATGGGTTGGGTGACGAAATTGGTATTAACACCGATAAGCTGCACGCGCGTGGACCGGTCGGCCTCGAAGGCCCGACTTCACACAAGTTTGTGGTATTCGGTGATGGCCATATTCTCCAATAAAACTCAGCCGTGGAACACAGAGTTAGTCTTGTAGGAGTGTTTGGAGGCACCTTCGACCCGATTCACAACGGCCATGTTAGGCCGATTCGCGAAGTTCAAAAGCAAGCCGGGCTGGACCCAATCTTATTTATCCCGAACGCGGACCCTCCACACCGTCAAACGCCAGTTGCGAACGCTGATCATCGCCTCGCAATGATCAAGCTGGCACTTGAAGGCGATCCGGGCCTGCTTGTAGATGACCGTGAGCTCAAGCGGGGGGGTCCCTCATTCATGGTGGACACGTTACGATCACTGCAACAGGACTACGCATCCAGCCGACTATGTTTAGTTTTGGGGTGGGATGCGTTTGCTAGCTTTGATAGTTGGCACCAATGGCAGGAAATTTTGCGTATTGCTCATATTGTGGTCATGAATCGACCAGGGTGGTTGGACCACGACCTGCCACGATGGTGTGGTGATCGGATCGGCGCTGGACTCGAAGATTTAATAGCAGAGTCTTGGGGAAGAGTGGTGTTAGTGACGGTGACGCCTTGCGATGTTTCCAGTACAGCACTGCGTCAGCGGATGCACCAAGGGCTTGATGTTCACGCTGAGCTCGCACCCGCTGTGTGGGACTACATTTGCGTTCAGGGGCTCTATGGCGTGCCGCAACAACGTGAGCAAGCTAATTTAAATATTGCGGCAACGCATTCTACAACAATCGGAAAACGCACAGTCTAGCGATGCGTTCCGAACAAATGCGAGACATCGTCGTGAAGGCGTTGGAGGAGTCAAAAGGAATCGAGGTGCACGTGTTGGACGTACGGGCATTAACCGATATCACCGATGTGATGGTGATTGCCAGTGGTAGCTCCGATCGCCATGTCAAAGGCCTAGCGGAAGCAGTGCGAGACACCATGCGTGAACATGGGATTCGGCCTCTGGGAGTTGAAGGCGAGGCTGAGGGAGAATGGGTCTTGCTCGATTTCGGTGATGTGCTAGTCCACGTGATGCGTCCCAAGACACGTGCGTTTTACGACTTGGAAAAGTTTTGGAGCGAGGACCTTGGACGTGCCATCAAGGCGCATCGAATCAAGCAGCAAGAATAATCCCACTAAATCTAGTGGTGCTCGCGTGGGATGAATTGCGCTTAGCTGAGCGTCGCCCGTATCCTCCAGTAGTTCTAAGTCTATGCTCATCTACGTCGTTGCCTTAGGAACACGGATGCCGCAGTGGGTTGAGCAGGGTTTTAACGAGTACGCGAAACGGATCCGCGGCCAATGTCATCTCCGTTTGTTGTCGGTGGCACCACTTAAACGACCACGCAATGCAGATATGACTCGGCTGTTGCGTGACGAAGGAAACAAGTTACTGGCTGCTGTCCCCGATGGCTGCCGACTGGTGGCTTTGGACCGCACCGGAAGACAGTACACCAGTGAGGAGCTTGCGCTTCGGCTTGATTACTGGTTCGCCCATGGACAGGACGTGGCTCTACTTGTTGGCGGGCCAGAGGGCTTGTCATTAGAATGTCTGGAGCGGGCCGAGGAACTATGGTCACTTTCCGCCCTGACATTTGCCCACCCCGTGGCGAGGGTGGTGCTCGCAGAGCAGTTGTATAGGGCCTGGAGTATCGTAAACCGCGCGCCGTATCATCGCAGCGGATTAAGGGGTCAGAGCCGCTAAGTTTTGCGGATTGCCAATAGCTATTAGCTCGCAAAGTTTATCGGCTCTTGCCTTTTTCCGTTTGCATTGACAATGAGTCGGCTCGGGTCCCATTGTAGGCGCAATGATAGGTGATCAATCCCCACAACTTTGCCTGGCATCCACATCACCTCGACGTAGGCAACTACTAGAGCTGTTGCAGCTTCGATTCGTGGTATCCGCCGCCAACGTCTGTGAGCAAGTTCTCCCGGATGAGGCACCGCGGGACTATGTGCTGCGTCTTGCGGCTGCAAAGGCCGCCGCCGTGGAGGCAGACTGTGCCAGCATGTCAATGCCATTGTTGGGGGCGGATACCTGCGTGACCCTAGACAATGAGATCCTGGGAAAACCCCAGGGGCCGCAGCAAGCAATCGAGATGTTGCATTCACTATCTGGCCGCAAGCACGAGGTGTTCACAGCTATCGCGCTTAGAAGTCGAGGCGAGTTATATACGGCGGTTAGCCATAGCCGTGTGACTTTTGCGTGTTTGGATGACGTCGAGATTCAGCGCTATGTAGACTCGGGCGAGCCGTTGGACAAAGCGGGTGCATACGCGATTCAGGGGCGTGGGGCGACGTTTATCACCTATATAGAGGGTAGCTATACTGGTGTTGTGGGGCTACCGCTTTACGAACTTGCTCAGTTATTAAGAAAAGTGGGAATTTGCGCTTAATGAGCGAGGAACTGCTAATCAACGTAACGCCGCAAGAGACTCGTGTCGCCGTAGTGGAAAATGGCGCGTTGCAGGAAGTACACGTCGAGCGCAGCCGAGGTCGCGGCATTGTCGGCAATGTTTACAAAGGAAAGATCGTGCGCATTCTTCCCGGCATGCAGGCGGCGTTTATTGAGATCGGCTTAGACCGAACAGCATTCTTACATGCGTCCGATGTGCAAACTGCGCCACTATCGGATGCCGATAATGGTTCGGATAGGCCGGCCGAACCCCCCATTCATTTATTGTTGCATGAGCGTCAGGAACTGGTAGTGCAAGTGGTGAAGGATCCTTTGGGGACAAAGGGCGCCAGAGTCACCACCCAGATCACTACGCCGGCACGGCACCTGGTCTATCTGGCGCATTCCAGTCATGTCGGAGTGTCGCAAAGGATTCACGACCCACAGGACCGCGAGCGTCTAAGGAAGACCGTAAGGGAGTTGGTTGAGCAGGAACAGGTGCAGGGCGGTTTCATAATCCGCACCGCCGCAGAGGCAGCCACCACGGCAGAGTTAGCTTCTGACATCGTATATTTGCAACGAGTCTGGGCAAAGATTCAAGGCCGGATAAACACTACTGTCGGACCGGGCCTGATCCATGAGGATATCCCGCTGGTAATGCGCACCATGCGGGATTTGGTTACGGACAGCGTCGAAAGGGTACGAATCGATTCTCGTGAGACTTATCAAAAGGCCTATGATTTCGCCGCCGAATTGATACCCGAAGTGAAAAACCGTATCGAATACTACCCCGGAGAACGACCGATCTTTGACTTGTATTCGGTGGAGGATGAAATTCAGCGGGCGTTGCAAAGAACCGTGCCACTAAAATCCGGAGGGCACGTAGTGTTTGATCAGACCGAAGCCATGACCACTGTTGATGTCAACACCGGTGGATTTGTCGGGCGGCGCAATTTGGAGGAGACGTTGTTTAAGACCAATCTTGAAGCCGCCCAGACCATCGCAAGACACCTTCGGCTGCGCAACATTGGCGGCATCATCATTATCGACTTCATAGACATGGAGGATCCAGAGCATCGGCACCAAGTACGGCGTGCTTTGGAAAAAGTCCTCGTGCGAGATCGGATAAAAACCTATTTCACGGAGATGTCACCGCTGGGTTTGGTGGAGCTAACACGCAAGCGCACCAGGGAAAGTCTGGAGCACATTATGTGCGAGCCATGCTCGGTATGTGATGGACGTGGGGTGGTGAAGACACCGGAGACCGTGTGCTATGAAATATTTCGGGAAATTCTCCGGGAAGCCAGACAGTTTGAGGCCGAAGAGTATCTGCTGCTGGCATCTCAAGTGGTGATCGACGTCCTACTGGACGAGGAGTCCACTGGTATGGCGGACCTGCAGGAGTTCATCGGTAAACCGATTCATCTCCAGGTAGAGAGCACTTACCCACAGGAAGTTTTCGATGTGGTGTTGATGTGAGTGTTAGGGTGGGGCCCCTAGCGGTGCGGCCGGCGAGTCTAGTGACGCTAAGCCATAGCGCTTAGTCGGTTTCAGGCGTGATTCAGTTTGTAAGTGTATAAAGGTGGCGTTGGGGTGCTGGAGTTGTCCTTTGGACTGTAGCCATACAGTTTGATTATCTGTGCCCCGTTGTCAGGCGGAGTTGACGGCGAAAGCGGAGAAGCTTGAGTAATGTTGAGGTCAGTAACGCGCACTGTTGGGGTTTTTGCAGCCACTGCGCTGGCCCTAATCGTGCTTGTCATAGGGTCTGTCGCAGTGTGGTTTGCTACTTTGAGTAAGGGGGAGGTCGAGGACTATCTTTCGCAGAATCTTGGTCGCTCGGTGACACTTTCCGATATCGAAACCAGATGGGACGGGATTGTGCCACAGCTGCGGGCTTCGAGCTTGAGCTTGCAAGCAGATAGTGGCAGTGCCGCGGCGGTCGAGCTCACAGAGTTACGCATGCGCGTTGAGCTAGGCTCTTTGTTGCAGAGAAAGCTGGTGTTCGAAGAATTGATCCTGGTTGAGCCCAAGATTGAAGTATTGCGTGGCCTTGATGGTACCGTTGTGATCTCGGGTTTTGAATCCTTGGGGGCGGTGGCTGACGGTAGCGCTACTGCATTTTGGCGATGGTTGTCTGTTCAAAGCAATCTCCAAGTACAGCATGGCCGGCTTGTTTGGCGAGACTTGTCTCGCCCCGATTCAGAGCTGGAGCTGTCCCCCATTCAGATTCATCTCGATGGCGCGGATCGACGGGTTCTGATAAAGCTAAATTCGGATAACGAACTCGCGCACAACTTTCAAGCCGTAATTGAACTCGGAGAGGATACCGACTCACCGGACTTTGGGCCGGACACTATTTCCTTTCAGGCAAAAGGCATCGACCTTGCAGCGGCCCAGAAGGTGCTCGCCATGGAAGAGCTCGAGAAGGTACGTGGTCTTGCCGATGTGGATCTAGAGTTGTCGTTTGCAGGAGAACAGGTGTCGGCGTTTCATGGTCCGATAATGATTTCCAGCGCACACATACCTGTTCCGGGCCAGTACACGCCGCTCGAGGTAGAACTCATACGAGGCAGCTTGCGGTGGGCCAATCGAGCCACGGGATGGGATCTAGATATAGAGAACGTTCAACTTAGCGGCCAAGATAGGCCGTGGTTCTCTGGCGACCTGAATATCGCACGCAATGACGGTTCGATTGATTTGCTGGTCAGCACCATTGATCTGGGTGAGCTCAAGGCGTTGCTGGGTGTGATCTCAGAGCGCTCAGAACTGTTGCAAGCAATAGCCAGGTTCTCCCCTGCTGGGACGGTTGACAACCTTGAGATCCATCTCCCAGGCGGCTGGTCGAGTCCTGAGACTTTCTCCATCGCAGGGGAAGTGGATCGGCTCGCCTTAAGTCCCTATGAGAGTCATGCCGGTGTCACTGGGTTGAGCGGCCGGTTCGCTGTCAGCGAACAAGGTGGGGAGTTAGTCATCGGGGGAGAAGAGGTGAGTGTGTCGTTGCCTCGGTTGTTGCGGGAACCGTTGCGTTTGCTGCGACCTAAAGGGCGCATAATGGTGCAGCGCGACGCGGAACAATGGGTGATTACCGGCAAGGATATTCAACTTGCCAATACCGATATTTCTGCCGCTGGGCAGTTTACGCTGAGAAGAGATAGCCAAAGCGATCGTTCGCCGCATCTACAACTCTCCGCACGCTTTGAGGGCGGCGATATAAAACAAGCGCCACGCTATTACCCCGCAAAAATAATGTCGCCTAAGCTGTTGCGATGGCTGGAGACGGCGCTAGGCCAAGGCACTGTGACCGATGGTTTTATCAATATAGACGGGCGGCTTGCCGATTTTCCGTTTATCAATACCGAAGGTAAGTTTGAAGTCGTTGCCAATATCGTTGATGGGTTATTGAATTATGTGCCCGGGTGGCCGCCACTGGAGGCAGCACGCGCTCAACTAAGAGTTGAAAACGCGACCATGGCTGTTACCGGTGATACCGGAATAGTCGGTGGGTTGGATATCACTGAAGCGACAGCGCGCATCGATAATCTGCGAAGCCGAACTCCCCACTTGCAAATCGAGGGTGGGTTATATGGTCCATTCAGTCTAGTGGTCGGATTTCTTCGCAATGGGCCGCTGTTTCAGGATACGGGTTTGTCGGCACTTAAAATGACCGGTACGGGAAACGGACTTCTTAACTTATCTTTGGATCTGCCGATAAAAGAGCTGTCCACATCAAAGGTGCTTGGGTCGTATGATTTCGATGGCAGCGGACTCGCTTTTGCCAACGGCATCGTTGTTAGCGACCTGGATGGCATCCTCGATTTCACAGAAGCGGAAGTTCATGGGCAGGGTTTAACAGGCCGTGTCCTAGGTGGAGAGAGTCAGTTTTCGGTGAAAACCATTGCGGCAGGCGCTGCGCGGGAGGTTTTGATCAGTGCCGCTGGTGAGTTTGCCGCGCCCGAGCTCGAGATCCTACTGGGTTCGATGGTTGCTGATAGTCTTAGCGGCTCAGCCAAGTGGGTCGGTGATATCACATTGGTTCCCGGACGGGCGAAGTTGCATTTGGAGTCAGATCTGCATGGGGTAATCATTGACCTGCCCGGCCCTGTGGGTAAGGCTGCCGGCCACGTCGTTTCCTCCGCCGCAGATATCGACTACCGCTCCGCAGGCACACAAAACACAGGTTTTCGCATCGGTGATCGAATCAATGGCGCGCTGGTTTATAAGAGAGATGGTCCGCGGTGGAGACTGAGTCGCGGAGAAGTGGTTGTTGGAGCTAAGCCGGCACGGGTGCCTTACGGGACTGATCTGCACGTTGGAGTCTATGTCGCCGAGCTGGACTTAGATCAATGGTTTAAGGCGTTCGATAAAACGCCATCCGATGTTGACGGCACACCGTCGTCGGTGCCGGTCCGCCGAATTCATGGAGACGTGGGAGCGCTCACTGCTTTCGGCCGAGCGATGGGAGCGTTGCGCTTTAGTGCAGACCAGGGCGCAGACCAGCACTGGCAGGCCACGGTTGATGGCGGTCAGATCAAGGGTGCGGGGGATATCTGGTGGGCTACGGGTGAGCGTCGAGTACGGTTAGAGTTTGAACGCTTGTATTTGTCCAAAGCGGATACGGCGAGCGGTGAGTCCAGCAAAGATCCTCGTGGGTTGCCCGGCGTGGATATCGTGGCCGCAGATTTTCGTTATGACAGGATGGAGCTTGGAGCGTTAGAGATGCATGCCGGTCCAACACAGCAAGGGTGGAACATCCGGCAGTTGGATATGTCCCGACCTGACCTCGATCTGACTATTAGTGGGGACTGGAATTACGACGGTGAGCGTCACCGATCCTCGTTCCGCGGCAAGTTTCTGACTCCAGACTTGGGCAGCGCTTTAGGTGCTCTAGGATTTGCGGAGCAGATCGAAAACGGTGAGGCGTTGATTGAGGTTAATCTGGAGTGGGAAGGGAGTCCTGGACGGTTTGATTTCGCGCACCTTAACGGTGGCTACCTGATTTCCGCAAAGGACGGACGGTTCTTAAAGGTCAATCCCGGTAGTGGACGTTTCGTCGGCTTGTTAAACACAGACGCATTGGTGAGGCGATTGAACTTGGATTTTTCCGACGTGTTTGCCAAGGGCCTAACATTCGACGAGATGAGTGGCGCCGGCAGCATATATCGAGGTGATCTTTATATGGATGGGGTTTTCATTGCAGGGCCTGCTACCTTAATCGAGCTAACCGGACGCACGGGTCTGGCGAAGGAGGACTTTGATTTGGAGTTAGTCGTTGCCCCGCAGGTTGGAGGGAATCTGAGTCTGATCGGTGGTGTGCTAACAGGCCCGGCTTTCGGCGCGCTGATCTTCTTGGCCCAGAAAGTGTTCAAAAAGCAGCTTGGGAAGCTGGTGCGCTATAAGTATGAAGTCACCGGCCCGTGGAGCCAACCTGATATTGAGCGGATCCGGCAATTGCCTGCTGCGGAGAGAGAAGAGTTTGATTCTGGTGATAAGTAACCTCAACCTGTCGCGAAACGTTTATGGATGCGTGAGGGCGCCACCAACAGTTGTCTTGCATGTGGGGCGAGGGACGTGACTCAGATTGCAGTGATTCAGTTGAGTTCCGGGCCGGATGTTGAGGCCAATCTACGACAGGTCGCAACATTATTGGAGCAATCAGCAGACAAGGGCGCACAGCTTACCGCACTTCCGGAAAATTGTTGTCTAATGCCATTGAACCACGACGCGCGCTTGGCGGCTGCGGAAATCGATGGAAGTGGTCCCATTCAGGATTTTATGTCCGCTCAAGCGGCGCGCCTCGGACTGTGGATCCTGGCCGGAACCGTGCCTATGCGCGGGATTTCGTGCGACAAAGTGCGCAGCGCAAGCTTGTTGTTTGATGCCAACGGCGATCGCGTCGCGCGCTACGACAAGATTCATATGTTTGACGTAGAACTTAGTGAACATGAGGGCTACCGCGAGTCGGACAATATCGAACCAGGCGAGGACATTGTGGTGGCGGACACTCCCGCCGGTCGGCTCGGACTGAGCGTTTGTTATGACGTACGCTTTCCCGAACTCTACCGTGAGCTAATAGCGCGAGGTGCGGCGATTGTATCGGTGCCATCGGCGTTTACTGTCACCACTGGCAAACCTCATTGGGAGTTATTATTGCGTGCCCGAGCGGTGGAGAACCTGGTATATGTGATTGCGCCGGCGCAAGTGGGCACCCACGCCGACGGCAGGCAAACCTATGGGCACAGCATGATCATTGGGCCTTGGGGAGAAGTTATGGCATGCTTGCCCTCCGGGGTTGGAGTGATAGCTGCTGAGGTGGATCTCGGTGCTGTGGCGGAGGCGAGACACAGGCTACCAAGTATTGACAATCGCCGCCTTAAATCGGGCTGATCGTGAAAGTTGGCCTGGACATTCTTATGGATAAAACATGACCGAATTGCTGAAAACTGCTAGGAATACCCTGCTCGAGCCCGTCGGAATCGATGATCAAGACCTCGATCGGCTGATGCGACGGATCATGGATCATCAGGTGGACTACGCGGATCTTTACTTTCAGTACGCCCGACACGAATCTTGGTCTTTAGAAGAAGGTCAGGTCAAGTCCGGATCCCACAGCATTGAGCAAGGTGTTGGCATACGCGCGGTGAGTGCGGAGAAAACCGGTTTCGCGTATTCCGATGAATTCGTCATGCCCGCGCTTACCGACGCAGCGAGCGCCGCACGCGCTATCGCTCGTAGCGGCGGCGACACCAAATTACCGAAGGTTTCATGGAGCTCAGGCGATGCGGTGAAGTTGTATGTACCGGATGACCCGTTAGCCACCCTCGGTGACGAGGCCAAGGTGAGGCTGCTGGAAGCGGCGGAAGCAGAAGCAAGGCGTCAAGATCCTCGGGTCAAGGAGGTAATGGCCAGCCTCGCGGCAGTGCACGACGTTATTTTGGTGGTGCGCAGTGATGGCGCCCTCGCTGCGGATGTGCGCCCATTGGTGCGGCTCAATGTGACCGTCATCGTTGAGCACAACGGCAGACGCGAGCAAGGCAGCGCCGGCGGTGGCGGGCGTTTCGGTTACGGATATTTCACCGAGGATGATATGGCGCTGGGCTATGCCCGCGAGGCGGTGCGACAAGCGCTGGTGAACTTGGAGTCGGTCGATTCGCCAGCGGGTACCATGCAAGTGGTGCTAGGGCCAGGGTGGCCCGGCATACTATTGCATGAGGCCATTGGCCACGGTTTGGAAGGGGACTTTAACCGCAAGGGTACGTCCGCGTTTGCCGGACGTATCGGCGAAAAAGTCGCCAGCGAGCAATGCACGGTCGTTGACAACGGAACCATTGCCAATCGACGAGGCTCGCTAAGTATCGACGACGAAGGTACACCTACACAAAACACCGTGCTCATTGAAAACGGCGTGCTCAAGGGTTACATGCAAGATTCACTCAATGCGCGTTTGACCGGGGTGAGTTCAACCGGTAATGGACGACGAGAGTCGTTTGCCCACCTCCCGATGCCGCGTATGACGAATACCTACATGTTGGCTGGCCAATATGACCCGAAGGAAATCATCGGCTCTGTTGAAAAAGGACTTTACGCCGTCAATTTCGGCGGTGGTCAGGTTGATATAACGTCGGGCAAATTTGTGTTCTCAGCCAGTGAGGCCTATCTGATTGAGAACGGTAAAGCGACGCGACCGGTGAAAGGTGCCACCCTCATTGGAAACGGTCCTGATGTGCTCACACGGGTGACCATGGTGGGCAACGACCTGGAACTAGATCCGGGCGTGGGAACTTGCGGGAAAGATGGACAAAGCGTACCGGTGGGGGTGGGTCAGCCGACACTTTGCATTGACGGGTTGACCGTGGGTGGTGTCGAAGTCTGATACTCGATTCCCGGGGACCATCATCCAGAATGCGGTTTGGGTTTCCCCTAGCATTGCAACTAAGCTCACGTTTGAGTCTGGTAGATGAGCAACACTATCAAATCCGTATCTGATCAAAGCGAACAGCAGTTGACCGATCTGGTCGAGCAGGCCCTGGCGCAAGCCAAGCAACAAGGGGCGAGCTCGGTGGAGACTGCGGTGAGTCGCAGTCAGGGTATGTCGGTGACGGTGCGGCTGGGTGAGGTGGAAACGGTAGAACATAACCGCGATAAGAGCTTGGTCGTGTCAGTGTATTTTGGACACAAATCGGGCTCGGCGAGCACTTCGGATTTTACCCCGGCAGCGGTTACCGATACGGTGCGCGCGGCGTGCACTATCGCAAAGTTCACCGCCGAGGACCCATATAACGGTCTGGCTGACAGAGAGCATCTGGCCACGGATATTCCAGAGCTTGACCTGTATTATCCCTGGCCTCTCGACATGGATGAGGCCATCACGTTGGCACGTCGCTGTGAGGACACTGCTCGCGGCACGGATTCGCGTATCACTAACTCTGAAGGCGCCAGTGTTTCCAGTCACGAGGCGTTAGAGGTCTATGCCAATAGCCATGGGTTTATGGGATCGGTTGCCAGCACGCGCCACGGCCTTAGCTGTGCGGTGATCGGTGTGGAAGATAATGGTATGCAACGGGACTACTGGTATAGCGCGGCCCGCGACGCCGCACAGTTAGATAGCCCCGAGGAAGTCGGTCGCGTGGCTGCTGAGCGTACCGTTCGACGGCTCAACGCACGTAAGATTAGCACGCGAAGCTCGCCAGTTGTTTTCGAAGCCCCGGTGGCGGCGAGCCTACTGTCGCATCTTACTGCTGCGATTCGCGGTGCCAGCCTCTATCGTAAGGCCTCGTTCCTACTCGATCATTTGGGTAAACAGGTGTTTGCCGATCACGTTCGCATTCACGAGCAACCCCATTTGCGAAAAGCGCTCGGCAGTGCCCCATTTGATAACGAAGGTGTGGCGACCAAGGCGCGTGATTTGGTGTCAGATGGGATCCTGCGCGGCTATGTGCTGGATTCATACTCGGCCCGCAAGTTGGGTATGGAAACCACTGGCAACTCGGGTGGCGTTCATAATCTGACAGCGGATTCCGGCACCTATGATTTTGAGGGATTGCTGCGGCAAATGGGCACTGGACTGTTAGTGACTGAGCTGATTGGTTATGGCGTCAACATGGTCACGGGGGATTATTCCCGAGGCGCCGCAGGTTTCTGGGTGGAGCACGGCGAGATATGCTACCCGGTGGAGGAGATCACCGTAGCTGGCAATCTCAAAGAGATGTTCCGTGGCATCACGGAGTTTGGGACAGACGTTGATTTACGTCGCAGCACTCGCACGGGATCGATACTGGTCGACCACATGACGGTGGCTGGTGCCTAAGTCACGACTAAGTTATTGGGTATCCTGCACTGGAATCTGCGCTTGAATTCGTTAACGTTCACCCCCACCCACGCAGCAGAAAACACTACAGGGGACTAACGCATGCCGATCTACGAATATTCGTGTAACGCTTGTGACAACAAGCTGGAGGTTCTGCAAAAAATCTCGGAGGAGCCACTGGTGTATTGTCCTGAATGCGGTGCCCCTGAACTTAAGAAGCTGGTTTCTGCGGCTGCGTTCCGGCTTAAAGGTACCGGCTGGTATGAGACAGATTTCAAAGACAAGGCCAAGGAAGAGAAGCCTGCGGTTAACAAAAGCGACGACAAGGCAGACAAGAAATCCGCTACGGCTGACAGCAAGACCAAGAGCGAAGGGTCAACTGATAAAGGCGCAAAGAGCTCAGACACCGCCAAAAGTACCGATACCAAAAGCAAATCCTCTGCGGCTGATTGAACCACGCTTGGCATGAATACGCTGTGCGGTTATTCGGTGCCGTCATTCACCAGCATTGACTTGCCGATACTGCGGTATCTTCTACATAGAGCGAGATCGATCACCGGTGAACTATAAGGACTAGTAATGCGCAGCCACGGTTGCGGCCAAATCGACGAGACGCTCATCGATCACGAAGTGAATCTTTGTGGTTGGGTGAACCGGCGACGTGATCACGGTGGGGTGATCTTTATCGATCTGCGCGATCGAGAAGGGCTGGCTCAAATTGTGGTGGATCCGGACCAAAGAACTTCCTTCGAAGTGGCAGAAGGTGTGCGCAACGAATATGTGATTCGCGCGCATGGTCGAGTGCGGCGACGTCCTGAAGGCACCGAGAACCCGGAGCTTGCCAGCGGCGCAGTGGAGGTTTTGGCGAGCCAGATCGACGTGCTAAACCCAGCGGAACCCCTCCCGTTTCAGCTTGACGAGACTGATGTTAACGAGGCCGTGCGTCTGCGATTTCGTTATTTGGATCTGCGCCGCGATAGCATGCAACGCAATTTGCGGCTACGCCATTATATTGCTAGCACGCTGCGTAACTTTCTTGAAGACCAAGGATTTGTGGAGATTGAGACGCCCGTGCTTACCAAATCCACACCTGAAGGAGCGCGAGACTATCTAGTGCCCAGCCGCATTTACCCGGGGCAGTTTTTCGCTTTGCCACAGTCACCGCAACTGTTCAAACAACTGCTGATGATATCGGGCTTCGAGAAGTATTATCAGTTTGCGCGCTGCTTTCGCGATGAGGATTTGCGAGCGGATCGGCAACCCGAGTTCAGTCAATTGGACATCGAGATGTCCTTTGTGGAAGAGGACGATGTGCTGACGCTGATGGAGGCGATGGTTCGACACCTATTCAGAGTTGTGCTCAATCAAGACCTGCCCGACCCCTTTCCGCGGATGACTTACCATGAGGCGATGTCGCGTTTTGGCACTGATCGGCCGGATCTGCGGATTCCATTGGAGCTGGTGGACGTAGGTGACCTGATGACCGATGTCGAGTTTAAAGTGTTTTCTGGACCGGCAAACATGAGCAATGGAAGGGTCGCGGCGTTGCGAATACCCAACGGGGGTGAGCTCACACGCCAGGCGATCGATCAATACACTGAGTTCGTCAAGCAGTTCGGTGCCAAGGGGCTCGCCTATATCAAAGTGAACCATGTTGAACAGGGACGCGAAGGCTTGCAGTCTCCCATCGTTAAGTTCTTGCCCGATGATGTAATCGAGTCGCTATTACAGCGAGTCGCGGTTGAGGACAGTGATTTGGTGTTCTTTGGTGCCGATCAGTCCAGCGTGGTCAATGCATCTTTGGGCGCGCTACGGGTAAAGCTCGGTCACCAACTCGGTTTTACAGAAGAAGCTTGGCGGCCCTTGTGGATAGTGGATTTCCCCATGTTTGAGTGGGATGCGGATACAAGGCGTTGGCAGGCTTTGCACCATCCGTTTACCGCACCCAAGGAGGCTGATTTGGACTCCCTGGAGAAGGAACCGGGCAGTGCGTCATCGCGGGCGTATGATTTGGTGCTCAACGGTGCCGAGCTTGGCGGCGGCTCTATCCGTATTCATCGCGCAGACATGCAGCGACGTGTCTTTGAGGTTCTGGGTATTGAAGAACAAGAGGCCCGCGTAAAGTTCGGTTTTCTACTGGACGCATTAAGATATGGAGCGCCGCCCCACGGCGGTGTTGCTTTTGGTCTGGACAGGTTGGTTGCAATGATGGCGGGCGCGGATTCAATTCGTGATGTCATGGCATTTCCCAAGACGCAGAAGGCGGCATGTCTGCTGACCGAGGCGCCCAGCGCTGTAGATGAGACCCAACTTCGGGAGTTACATCTGCGACTGCGTCGTCCCAGCAACTCTAGCGAAAGCGCTTAACACCGAATCGGCTGCAAACAAGCATTAATGGTTGCTGACAGCGCAGTAGGCAATCGCTATAAACGCCCTGAGTCTGTACTTGTTGTGGTGTATAACACGGAAGACAAGGTGTTGCTGTTGAAGCGTGCCGACCACGATGAATTCTGGCAATCGGTTACTGGGAGCCTGCGCTGGCCCTATGAAACCTCGAGGTGCGCGGCTGTAAGAGAGTTGTTAGAGGAGACCGGACTACAGGGAGAAGCTGGATTGCGCACGTGGGATAAGACCTTCTGCTTTCCGATATTACCGAAATGGCGAGCGCGATATGCCCCTGGCATTACAGTGAACCGCGAGCACGCTTTTAGTCTCAAGGTGGATGGCGAGTCGACAATCACTCTCAACCATCAGGAACACTCCGAGTATCAATGGCTGACCTTCGACGCTGCGGCCGCGAAAGTGTGGTCG
>Ga0224508_10000798_pt1 | contig 29411 bp, 27 predicted proteins | sample SF_Jan12_sed_USG_4_FD_170157 | JGI IMG/M metagenome (GOLD analysis project Ga0224508, IMG submission 170157) | Sediment microbial communities from San Francisco Bay, California, United States - SF_Jan12_sed_USGS_21 | ecosystem: Environmental > Aquatic > Marine > Sediment | place: USA...
ACGTTCGCTGCCCGCCTCGACAAGCTCGCCCGGATTCGCATCAAAGAGGCGGAGGATGGCGAACCGCTTTGTCCCGGTATCGCTTATGTGGCGCCGGGAGGGATGCAGTTCGAGATTCGTCGCGAGGGTGATGATGCGCTTGCCAAAGTCGTCAATCCACCGCCAAACGTGAACTATAAACCCAGCATCGACAAGGCATTTCAAAGCGCGGCAGATCTGTTTCCCGGCGAGGCGCTGGCAGTGGTTTTGACCGGTATGGGACGCGACGGGTGCGAAGGCGCGAAATTACTGAAGCACCGCGGCTCAACGGTGTGGGCACAAGACGAAGCAAGCAGTGTGATATACGGCATGCCGAAAGCGATTGCCAACGCCGGAGTGGCTGACCAGATCATGTCGCTCAGGCAGATCGCCGGTTCGCTGCAGAGCAGCATTGAGTGAGCCTGGTGGCACAGGGTGCCCGTATCTGGGCGGTGGCGAATCAGAAAGGCGGGGTGGCCAAGACGACAACCGCGCTGGCGCTCGGTGGGTTGCTGTCGGAATCGCAGCAGCGCGTGCTGCTTATCGACCTCGATCCGCACGCCTCGATGACCAGTTATGCCGGTATCGATCCCGACAGCGTGAACACGAGCGTTTATGCTTTGTTCGACGAGTCGCCACCCGGCGATCCGATCTGCGCGACACCCTGGGCGGGTATCGACCTGGTGCCGGCCGCACCCGCTCTCGCCACCCTGGACCGGCGGTTGAACGGTGGACGCGGCCAGGGTCTGGTTCTGACTCGCTGGTTGCGCGGCGTATGCAACCGCTACGATTACGTATTCATGGACTGCGCACCCATGCTCGGTGTGCTTATGGTTAACGCACTGGTCGCGAGCGATCAGGTTCTGCTGCCCACGCAAACCGAGTTCCTGTCGATCAACGGCGTACGCCGCATGGCGCGCACTATCGCCATGCTGGAGCGTTCGCAGCAGCGTCGCCTGTCGTGGCTGGTCGTCCCGACGCTGTATGACCAGCGCACTCGTGCGGCGACCCAAAGTCTGCAGTCTTTGCGTGACGAATTCGGGCACAACATCTGGGACGAAGTTATTCCCGTGGATACCAAACTGCGCGATGCGAGCAGGGCCGGCCTGCCGCCTTCCGCATATGCTCCGCGTACAAGAAGCGTGCTGGCCTACCGGAAGCTGCTGGACTACCTGCTCGCCAGTGAACGAATATGCGAGACACCGGCGTGAACTCTCCGGCCATGGCCGATGCTGGTCGTTTGGTCGTACAGTCGTATCTCGATCGTCTGCTGGCTGATAATCCGGGAGCAGATGCGGAAGTCGTGCAGGTACCCGCGCCAGCGATATGTGCGGATGCGGCGGACGCTTTGACCGACGTTTCAGGCACAGACACACCGACGATGCCTGCCGGCGACCGTGATGAGGAATGGCGCGCGAAGCCTTTTCAGGCATTGCTGTTCCAGGTGCACGCGGTGCAGTTCGCGGCACCGCTGATTCGTTTACAAGGGGTAGTCCCGTGGAGCGAAGAGATCGCGGATTTGCCGGAAACACCCGATTGGTTTTTGGGTTTGCTCGCTTGCCGCGACCATAACGTGCGCGTCGTAGATACGGCGAAGCTGGTGATGCAAGGCCAAAAATTTGACGTTGAGTCCAGCCCTGGCCACATCATTTTGCTTGATAAGGGGCGCTGGGGCATGACTTGCGACGGCTTGAACGAAGTAGTGAACGTCGCGCCGCAGTCGGTGCAATGGCGCGCCCGCAAAGCCAATCGGCCATGGTTGGCTGGTACATTGCGCGAAAAGCTGTGTGCGGTGCTGGATGTCGGTGCGTTGGCACGAATGCTGGAGCGCGCTTCAGCATGATCGGCTGCGTCAACGGTCTGGCCGTGAACGCGATGCCCGGCGGCGGATCAATTGGCGTGAACTGTGCATAGACACCTGATAGGCAGTTTCCGGTCGGCGCCAGGCGGCGCGGACGTAGAGATTCTTTCTTGAAGATATCCGGAGTTGACAGTGGCTGAAGCAGCTCAATTGGCCGATGTTTCGCAGTGGGTGACTTTCCACCTCGGCGACGAGACCTACGGTGTCAATGTCATGCAGGTGCAGGAGGTGTTACGCGTCTCGGAGATTGCGCCGGTGCCGGGTGCCCCTGCGTATGTACTGGGGATCATCAATCTGCGTGGCAACGTGGTCAGCGTGCTCGATACCCGCTTGCGTTTCGGACTGGAAAAAAAGGTAAGCGACGATTCCACACGCATCATCATCATCGAGCTCGATTCCCAGACGATCGGCATACTGGTAGACAGTGTAGCGGAAGTCGAGGACGTGCAAAGCAGCGAGGTGGATACCGCGCCCGGTGTCGGGAACGAGGACTCCGCGCGCTACATCGCCGGCGTGGTGAGCCGTTCGAACGGATTGCTGATCCTGATCGATGTGCACCGCTTGCTCAGCGAACAGGAGTGGCAGGAGATGGACCCGGCGTAGAGTTTCACCGGCATGATCGCACCATCACCACTTATCGGGCTTATCGTATTTATCGTGCTTGGCTGCATCGCCCTGTGCGGCTATCGACTGGGCGCGCGGCGCAGGCGAAATCGTCTGGACGCGATAGTCTCCCTTGATCAGACAAACACGGAGGTCAATCGCGGCATCGAAGAATTGCGGCAGCAATTAAACATTCTGTCTTCCAGTACCCTGGGCGTGGCGGCGCGTGTGGAGAAGCTGGCGGGTGACGTGAGCAGCGTGCGCACGCGCGTGGATGACGTTGAAGAAGGCGCGGCCGCAGGCACCTACACGCCAGCCATAAAAATGGCCGAGAGTGGTTGCCGGGTAGAGGATCTGGTGCAAAATTTCGGTTTGTCGCTGGGTGAGGCGGAACTGTTGCGCAAACTACACGGCGCGAGACAGAGCGCAAACGGTACCGGATCCACGCGTCATTGACCGCTGCTGCGTGATCAGCGCAGCGGGGTGTTGCATCGCCGCACCCGTGTGCAGCGAAGAACGGGAGCTTCATCGCTGGGAGGATCGTCTGGAGAATAGTCAGGCAAAGCCGTTACCGGAATCGTGCAACGACCAGCACATGAACTGGTATGTACGCCGTGGTTCCGCCGTTCAGGGCCCGTATGCTTCACGGCAGATTGCACGCTACCTACTATTGGGCCGCATCCGCCAGACCGATCGCGTCAGTGTGGATGGTGAGTTGTGGCAGGGATTGTCCGAAATCCCGCATCTAATTCCCGACGAAATGAAAGATCTGGAAAGCGAAGAGGGCAGGGCACGTTTTCTCGCCGCCCACCTGCGCGCCGACGAGCGAGGCGGGGAAAAAGCGATGTCGGAGGCCGAAGTGGAGATGCCCGGTTGGCGAGGTCACAAAGAGCGTCGTCATGGTTCGGTGGTGGACGAGTTCGACTACGTGCGCCAGCTGGCTGCCCGTTATGTCGATCTTCGCAAGCGCAGTGGCGATCTGCATCCGGTATTGATTTCGGGCGCGGCAGTGATAGTGCTCGTCACCGCAGGTCTACTGTTCACGGTGTTATACGACAGCGGTCGCTCTTCGCTTACCGGTTCGCAGTGCGGTGTGCAGCCCCGCGCGCACGTGAACTGGGCGTATTGCGTGAAGGACAAATTGTCACTGCACAAGGCAGATCTGCGTGGCGCAATTCTGCGTTACGTATCGATGCGCGAGGCCGACCTGTCCTCGGCGCAGCTTGGCCGGGCGGACATGTCTTACAGCAAGTTTTCGAACGCGAACCTGAGCCAGGCGGATCTGCGCGCGGCGAGCATGGTTGGCGCAGCGCTGGACAATGCGACGCTGGTGCGCAGCGATCTGGCTGGCGCCGATTTGAGCCAGGCCAATTTGAGCGGTGCCGACCTGCGCGGCAGCGATCTGCAGGGTGCGATTCTGGATGGTGCCGTATGGACGAATGGCCGTATCTGCCGGGATGGTTCTGTCGGTCACTGTTTACAGTAGACCGCAGTCTGCGCCACCTGACACTGGCTCGATGACCGCGGCTGACGCCTCGTTGTTCATCGCTTGCCAGACGAAGACGATACTCGGCAAGCGTCTGCCGTGTGGCTTGCCGCCCTTGCCGGACTACGAGTCAGACTTTTGACTCTGCGTTTGCACCGGCCGCGTAGTGCGTACGTAAGTTATTGTTCTTGCAAAAGGAAATCGTCGATCTTGTGTTGGCATGCAATTCGCACACGCAGGATGGGCGAACAAATTCGGTAAGGATGGTCAATCATGGTAAGTGCCGCTCAGAAGCAGACGACTAAGACGGTGACGCTGTTCGACAGTGTGCCGGACCTGTTCTCGCCAGCGCTCGACGGCAATCCGGCCGAATCCGAACTGGCATTGCGAGAAAAGCTTTCGCACAGCCTGGACATCGAAGACCTGTTGAATACGTTCTTTGAATACCTGCCAGTGGCGTATTCCGGTTACCGTTATTGCAATCAACTGCTGAATTGCGACTATCAGATCGGCAGCGATGCCGCCAATCGGGTCGAGTACCGATTGGTGCTGGCAAATGAACACCTGGGTAATTTGAGCGTACAGCGAACCACGCCCTTCGGCATCGAAGAACTCGGCCTGATCGAAGAACGCTTGTGCTCGCTCGTGTACCCGATGCGCAATGCGACGCTGTACCAGGCAGCGTTGAAATCGGCGTTTCGCGATCCCTTAACAGGTGTGGAAAATCGAGCTGCGCTGGAAAATCGCCTGCCCCGCGAGATTCAACTCTCGCAACGCCATGCCACGCCCGCCTCGCTATTGGTGCTCGATATCGACCGCTTCAAATCGATCAATGATTCTCACGGACACCACACCGGTGATCTGGTGCTGCAGCGGCTGGTTGGCGTATTCCAGAGCGTGTTACGCACCACGGATCTCATTTGCCGCTACGGCGGTGATGAGTTTGTTATCGTGTTGAGCAACACGGACGTTGAAGGCGCGTTGCATGTGGCCGAGCGCATCCGGGAAAGAGTCGAGAATTTGCGTGTGCAGGTAAGCAATGTCCGGCTCGTACTCAGCACCAGCATTGGCCTGACCGAACTGCGACGCGACGACGACGCGCTGAGCATATTCGAACGTGCCGACGCTGCACTTCTGCAGGCCAAGCAGCACGGGCGCAATAACGTCGTTATGTCCTGAAAGCCGGAGGGTTGTTCGCGGCCCGTCGCGGCGGCTTTGCGGCAAGTTGACACCCCCGGCGGCTTGCCTTAGAGTGCGCCGCCTCGCTTGGCTATTGCCGGGTGTGCAGTTACCAGAAGTCCCCATCGTCTAGACGGCCTAGGACACCGGCCTTTCACGCCGGCAACAGGGGTTCGAATCCCCTTGGGGACGCCAACGTTACGCTAGTTGGGGGTAACAACGCCCCCAGCTGGGTTTGCCCACGCAGTTCGTACGCTTTGCCCTTTGCCCGGGATGTACCTAATCGGCTCGTACAGGAGCTTACGCAGCGCCTGGCGGGACTTTGGCACGTCGCTGTAAACCAGGTCCTTAAAACGGGCCATGCGCACCCGCAGCTCCTGTCGCAGCTCGTCGTCCGCCAGTGCTTCCAACGCCTCGGGCACGTCACATTGACTCAGCGCGTCCTGCAGTTGTTTTAGCCGTTCTCGCGGCTGGCAATTTCCGCCAGTATAGTGGCGGGTGCCTTACCGTTGGCAATCAGCTGCATGAACCGGTCGAGTTCCTTTTGCACCTTGGTTGTCTCTGCGGCTAACTCATCCTTGCGATTCGGTTGTTCCGCCTGCTGCTCGTTTATCTTGTGGATAGCCTGCTCGATGACGTAGTCAACGGCTGCAGGCGTAAGGATGGTCGTTTCGATGGCCTCCAGCACGCGTGCATCCACTTCGGTCATCAGCGGTTTCTGGCTATTGGCACAAACGCTCTTGCCGCGATTGCTGTAATAGCTGCAGCCGTAGTGATGAACGTTACGGCGGTTGCCCCGCGATCCGTGCACCAGCTTGGTCGCCAGCATGCTCGCGCCACATTCATCACAACGCATCAGTCCCGTAAGCAAGTACTGCGATTCGCGTCCCGTGTCGGGTCGTCCCCAAAGCGTTCCGCCCGTATCACGTATATACGTTTTGCGAACGTTGGACAATCGCTTCTGCACTTGCAGCCAAAGCTTTTCTGGGATGATGCGGAGATCAGGCCTTTCGGCCACATGTATATCGCTGTCCTTCTGCCGGTCGCGTACGCGTTTCCTGGCCAGATACTTGTTACGGTGCTTGCCGAACGTCACCTTTCCCGTGTAGCGCTCGTTGTGCAGGATCTTGCGAACGGAAGCGGGCGCCCAGCTGCCAGTACCCTTGCGCGGCGGTGTAGGTGTTTTCCCGTCGAAGTATTTCAGATTCTGTTTAGCGTAACGCGGATCACCGTTCATGGTCTTGGCAATAACCGTGTGGCCGTGACCTTCGATGTACATTCGGTAGATTCTTCGTATTACGTCCGCCTGCGTTTCGTTGATCGCGTAGTCCGTGTGCGATCCTTCTTTCTTAATATTGTCGTAGCCGTAGACAATGCCGCCTGTGTTGTAACCTCGTTCAGCTTTTCGTTTCAGGGCGTCGCGTGCTCGCTGGCTCGCAGAGTGGCACCTTCGTAAACACGGCATCGGCGCCGGCCGGCGCCGGACCTGGCGTAAACTTCATCTGGGGGTGGACGAAACCACGAAGGAGATCGTGGCCGTAGATTTGACCACGAGCACCGTCCACGACAGTCATCAGCTGCCCGGGTTGTTAGCACGAACATTGCTTCTCCGGCGGACAGGCTGGGGCGCGCAGGTCGAAAGTTGACAAATCACGCCTGTTACGCCATCGACAGCGGTACCCGGCAGAAGGGGGGGCGACTCGCGAGATCCACCTGTGTCGCCCGCGTAGAGTATCTATCTCGATCATCTGCAAGCCAAAGAAATAAGCCTTTAAAATCAAGCGTTAGCATGACATCTCTTCCATGCTCGCGGCCGCCGTCGATCGCGCCTGACGACGCAGTGTCCCACCGAAGCGCAGCGCGATCCGGAACACAACTGGCGCGGGACACTTCTGGCACATTTGCTGCACCACATAGCGAACTGGGACATTGGCTGAATCGCCGGGAGATCAACATGCAATTCCGGCTCGTACGCTACTTCACGTTCGCGAGTCTTGCCGCCTTCATCGTCGTGACCTCTCTGCTCGGCCTGGCTCAGCGCCATATTGCCATCGAGAACATGATCGAGTTGCAGGAAAGCAACAGCATCAACCTGACTAAGACTTTTGCTAACTCCTTGTGGGATGAGTTTCTACCGTTCGTGAAGCGAGCCGGAACGATGGATCGCGAGCAGCTGCATAACGATCCGGAACAGCGCAGACTGCTGAAGGAAGTGCACGCACTGATGCGCGGCCTGAACGTCGTGAAGGTGAAGGTCTTCGATCTCAACGGCCTGACAGTGTTCTCCACACAGGCGAGCCAGATCGGTGACGACAAGAGCAGCAATGGTGGTTTCCTTACCGCCATCGACGGCCACATCGTCAGTGAACTCACACATCGCGATACCTTCAGCGCTTTCGAGCAGGAGATCGAGAACCGCGATGTGCTGTCCAGCTACATTCCCATCGTAAGCCCACACAACGGTCGCATCGAGGGCGTATTCGAGGTCTACAGTGACGTGACACCGTTTCTTGCCTCCGTCTCCGATATGACCTGGCTCGTGGTGGGATTGGTCATCAGCCTTCTAGGGCTGCTCTATCTGACGCTATTCTTCGTGGTCAAGCGCGCCGACAACATCATTCGAGTCCAGGCCGAGGAGAACTCAAGGGTACAGTTACAAGTCGCGCAAAACGAGAAAATGGCGTCGCTTGGCCAGATGGTTGCAGGCGTGGCGCACGAACTGAACACGCCTCTGGCATTTACCCGTAGCAACCTGTCCATGCTGATGGATTTCGTCGACGAACTGCGTCTGCCGCTGAAATGGGGCGGCAGGCTGATCGGCAAGTTGCGTGAAGATACTTCCGGGGAGGTTCATCTCAAGATACGCCTCAGCGAAAGAACCCGCCGCAAGCTCGCCGACCTGGACAACGACCTGAGCCCCGAGCAGTTGCAGGAAATGTTGTCCGAGTCCCTGACCGGACTGGAGCAGATGTCCGAGCTCGTGGTCAACCTGAAGGAATTCACGCGCCTTGATCGCGCCAAGATTGCCGACTTCGACATCAATCATGGCATTAACACTGTCCTGTACATTGCCAAGAGCGCGATTGGCGACAAGATTGAGATCGTCAGGTGCTTCGGCGACGTGCCGACGATTCAGTGCGCACCTTCGCAGATCAACCAGATTTTCATCAATCTTGTCAACAATGCCGCACAGTCGGTCTCCGAGCACGGGAAAATCACGGTGACGACCTCCTGCGTCGATGGAAACATCAGGGTCGAAGTCGAAGACACCGGACAAGGCATACCGGAAGACGTTCTTCCGCACATATTCGAGGCGTACTACACCACGAAGGACGCCGAAGGGGGCACAGGTCTGGGATTGTCTATCTCCCGCGATATCGTGCTGGAGCACGGCGGCAACATCGACGTCGAGTCGAAAATCGGCGTTGGCACGAAGTTCACGGTTCTGCTGCCGGTCGAGCAGCGGTCCGGTCAGGCACTCGCAGCATGATCATAGTGCCTATCCTCCTCCTCTTCCGTCGAGACCTGAAACAATGATTAGCACCAGCCGATCGGGACAACAGCGAATCGTTACGACGCGCAAGCCGCGGGTCCTGTTCGTCGACGATGAGCCCAAGATCCTCCACTCGATGCGGTGGTTGTTCAAGAAAGACTATGACCTGACCTTCGCCAGCAGTGGCCAGGAAGCTATCGAACTGCTGGGGCATCGCTCATTCGAGGTGATCGTTAGCGATCAGAAGATGCCGGGCATCACTGGAGTGGAGGTGCTGCAGGAAGCGCAGCGAAGATCACCCGGAAGCATGCGCATCTTGCTTACAGGTTACGCCGATCTCAAGTCTATAATTGGTTCCATCAACGAAGGCGAGGTATTTCGCTTCATCACGAAACCCTGGAGTAACGACGAACTCAAGGCCGTTGTTAAGCTGGCGGCGCAGACGGCGATGCGTATCAGCACGCGCTCGCCTGACGCCTCCCGAGCCGTTGCCGCGCCGCGCAGGGGTGGTGTGCTGCTAATCGACCGAGACCCGGAGATCCGAAGCGCATTTGGCAAGATCCTAGAAGGCAAGTATTTACTCCATTACGCCGACGATCTCGACCAGGCCCTGGATTTGCTCGATCGCGAAAAGATCCAGGTCGTAGTCTCGGAAACGCACATCGGTCAGACCGATATTACCAGCGTCATCAAGCTGTTAAAGCGACATCATCCGAACATCATCAGCATCGTGCTGACCGAACACCGCGACGCCGAAGCGATTATAGATCTAATTAATGAGGGTCAAATCTTTCGTTTCCTGCGAAAACCGGTCAAATTCGGACAATGCCGCCTCAGCATACAGTCGGCGATGGTCAGGTATGTCCAGCTGATGGCTCACCCCGAGCTGTGCGCCCGCTATCGAACGGAGGAAATCGATGAGGAACGGCTGCTGACGCAGGCACGTCGTCGAGGTATGGGCGACACGCAAGCCGGTGTCCTGCGTCAGGCGCTGCGCCGATTGACCCGTCTATTTAGCGGCGGGATGACAACCGCACGTATGTAACACCCCGCAATCGCGTTCGGTATGCTAGCTGTGCGCGCCGCCTGTGACTCTGTTCTCTCTGCCATAGAAAACGGCGAGGTCTTACGGATTGTGACCACGTAACTGCGAGAGTCACGATAAAATCACAACAACCAATGGCGTTGTTGGTTCACGCCCAGAAAGGCACCAATAGCTGACTAGCGTAACGTTTAAACCCCTTGGGGTCTCGAACGGCTCGCTACTCTCGACGCCCCTTCTTGTTGTCAGCGTTCAGCCAAGGTGGTGTTACGAAATGTAGCATTCAACTACGCAGCACTCGCAAATCCTTCAAACGACAACGTCAGCAAGCCGTTTCTGCGGCGTTTATAAGGTTCAAACCCCCTTGGGGACGCCACCTTATTCCGCAAGTCCATCGCGATCCGGTAGTTGATCCGGCACTCGTGCGAGACCGGGTCGAGCGTGACTTGATCGATCAGGTTGGACAGGAAATCTTTCAGATTCTCGCGCCCCATCGCTTCGATGTTCTCCGCGATCCCATCGAGCAGTGTTTCCACGTGTGCTTCGGTGAGATTGTCGAGCAACGAGGCGGCGGTGTATTCCTGCTCACACCGCGCGATTTCTGATGCGATGGCGGTACGATGCTGTTCGAGTTCTTCCACTTCCCGAAGCGCGGGCGCCGGGTTGTCCATCCCGGCTGCCAACTTCATCATATTTGTGATCTGATCTTCGATACCGGCGAGTTCTTGTCTGAGGGTCTTGGCCGGGTCCTCGCTGTGCGCCTCGCGGTTGTGCCTCGTCATTATTCGTCCGTGAGTAAAAACAAGAGGTTAGGGTGGCGTGCCGATTCGGTGACAGCTGCCCCCAGAGCTTGAGATAAGTGGGAGGGGAGGGCAAACTCTGCCGCCATGTTCCGTCTCCTCATCTTCCTCGTGACACTCGGCGTTCGTGTTATCAGAGCTATCTTTCGCAGCCGCGAGGAACTCCTGATCGAAAACCTGGCATTGCGCCAGCAAGTAATTGCACTGAAGCAAAAACGCGCACGACCGTCGCTTGATGATGTCGACCGCGCCTTCTGGGTTGCACTGCGCGACTCATGGCCGGGCTGGGCGAGTCGCTTGGCGATCGTCAGCCCGGACACCGTGGCAAAGTGGAATCGAAATCGATTCAAGCGCCACTGGGCCAAGCTCTCCCAACACAAACAGGGACCTGGACGCCCGCGCATTGACACCGAGATCCGCCGTCTCATCCGCACCATGGCACGCGATGGCTGGGGCGCGCCGCGCATCCACGGCGAGTTGATCAAACTCGGGTTCGTGGTCTCCGAGATCCCGGTGTCACGCTACATGCCACGAGGACCTACTGATCCCAATCAACTGAAGCGTTGGGTAGCTTTTTTACGTAACCATCGGGAAGCGATTGCGGCCATGGATTTCTTTACCGTTCCCACGGTTTATTTCAAAGTACTCTACGTATTGTTCGTTATCGAGCACGGCCGGCGACGCCTGGTCCACTTCAATGTGACCTTTCATCCCACATCGACCTGGGTCATCCAGCAGCTACGCGAGTCGTTCCCGTACGATACCGCGCCAAAATATCTGATCTTTGACCGCGACGCGATCTTCAATCCAGCCGTCGTGGACGCGATTCGGGCAATCGGTATTAAACCGCGCCGCATCGCGTACCGCAGTCCGTGGCAGAACGGGGTTGCGGAGCGTTGGATTGGCAGCTGCCGGCGAGAACTCCTTGACCACGTCGTGGTCGTTAGCCAGCGTCATCTCGTGCGGCTCATACGTTGCTACGTCGGCTACTATCACGAGGATCGTTGCCGCGTGAGACTGGCCAAGGACACGCCACACGAACGCCCGGTTACACCACGACCATCCTGCACGGCGCTGCCGCGGGTCGGCGGGTTGCACCATCGGTACGAATGGCGCGAGGCTGCCTGAGGTAACTTTTGTTGGCCAGTCCCTCGCAGACCAATAATGACGATACACAGCCGATCGGCACATTAAGCAGTTGATATTCTTGAAACTGGTCCGGTTAAAATTAGACGCCGATTCACACCTGTTTCTCTTCACGTCGCAAATGGTGGGGGATTCGACCCTCAGATATAAATGGGATTCTAATGGCCAAATCACTCGATTCCGTCCCAGTGCTGTTGTGCGTCGTAATTTCCGGCCTCGTATTCCCTGCGCAAGCAATTGCCCTGGAAAAGGTCACTTTCCAACTCGGGTGGGATCATCAATTCACTTACGCCGGACACTATGCGGCGAAGTGGCAAGGATTCTACGAGGAGGTCGGCCTGGATGTGGAGATCCGCTCTGCGATTACGGAGGATCAGAAGTTTCTACGGTCTTTAACGGAGGTTGTCGAAAATCGGGCCGAATTTGGATCTGCCGGTGGTCAGTTGCTTTTGGCAGTGGACAAGGGGCAACCGATCAGTCTTGTGGCTTCCATCTTTCAACAAAGCCCGGTTGCTTTCTTCGCCCTAAAAGGGACGGGGTTGGAGAGCCCCGCCGACCTGACCCGACTTCGGGTATCGCGGCGAGTCAATGACTTCTTGGACGTTGAAATGCAAGCAATGCTTCGGCTCGAAGGCATTGACCCCGAATTGATCACGCCTTATCCGCGGGAAACGACCCTTTCCGGTCTTGTCGAAGGCCGTGTCGATGTTATCCCTGGCTTTCGGATAGCCCGGATGTGGGAGGCGAAACAACTCGGGATCGATGTCGAGGTTCTTTATGCCTCCACTTATGGTGTCGATTTCTACGGAAACAGCATTATCACTCACCGAAGGCTAGCGGAAAACAGGCCGGAACTGGTTCGGCGTTTCAGGGATGCCAGCTTGAAGGGGTGGTTGTATGCCCTTGAACACCCGGAAGAAATTGCTGATCGAATGTCAGCGGAATTGCCACGAAGAATTAAGGTCAAGGATATTGCCGGTCTCAATCGATTTGAAGCCAGTCATATTGGGAAGCTCATTCTTCACCCCATCGTTCCGCTCGGGAACATCAATCCCGAGCGCTGGCGGCGGATGCACACGCAACTCGCGGATGCTGGTCTCGTGGCCGGCGACTTTGATGCGGCCGGCTTCATCTTCGACCCTGAACGAACAAAGAGGGCGATCGCCGAGTGGACGCGGCAGGTCGCGATCGTGACTGCGGTATTGATGACGACGCTCCTTATCGGCGCCCTCGTTTGGACCCGCGTGCTGAGGAAGATGGTGACCAACGCGACCGCCGCTCTGAGCAGGAGCGAATCCCGCCTCAAGGATGCACAAACCACCGGTAAGCTCGGACACTGGGAGCTGGACCTCCGGACCGGCCAGCTCGAACGGTCAGACCAAGATGTCCGCAATTACGGGCGCGAGCCGGGCGATCTCCCGCCCACTTTCGAGGCCTTTCTGGAATGCGTCCATCCCGACGACCGGGAGCTGGTCAAAGAGCGCGCGGCCCGAGTTCGAAGCAATCCGACGCCCGACAGCTATGAGTTCCGCGCGCTGTGGCCCGACGGCCAGGTGAAGGTCATCAGCGCCAAATATGACCCCGTTTTCGACGATGACGGCAAACCGGTGAGCATACTCGGCGTCAATCAGGACATCACGGAACGTGCCGAAGCGGAGGCTGAAATCCACAAGCTCAACAACGCGCTCGGGCAGCGGGTGCAGGAGCGCACGGCGGAGCTCAAAGCCGCTCAATCCAAGTTGTTGCGCCAGGAACGCTTGGCGGCGCTCGGCCAGTTGACAGGCACCGTGGCGCATGAGCTCAGGAATCCGCTCGGTACCATCGACGCATCGACTGAGGTGATCGCACGCCAGATACGGGACACGGATGTGGATTTGACGGCGCCGCTCGACCGAATCCAGCGAAACGTCAGGCGCTGCGACACCGTCATTACCGAGCTGCTCGACTTCGCGCGTTCCAGAGGTGTGGCAACCGAGGCCACGCACCTCGATTCATGGCTGGCATCCATCCTGAACGAGACACGAATTCCGCAGGGCACTGTCCTTCGCCGCAACCTTGGTGCTGGGGACACCGTACTGTCCTTCGACCGTGATCGATTGCGCCGCGCGATGCTCAATTTGATGGCGAACGCGAGCGAGGCGATCACCAGCAAATACGCGGATGCGGGAGGCGGTGAAATCCAGGTGACAACCCGTATCGAGGACGGGCACGCTCAAATCGAAGTCGCGGATAATGGTATTGGAATTCCCGATGATGCCATGCCTGAGATCTTTGAGCCTTTATTCAGTACCAAGACTTTCGGTGTTGGCCTCGGACTGCCAACCGTTCGCCAGATCATGGAAGGTCACGGCGGCGATGTGGAGATTGTCAGTAGCGCACAACATCAAATTACACAGGCCATGCTCTGGTTGCCGCTCGGGAATCCGAGCAATATTTCAGAGTCTGAATAATGCCCTCCCTCAGTATTTTAATTGTCGATGATGGTCCGGATCTGGCCGCAAGCCTCGCTGATCTCCTGGCACTCGACGGTCATGAAGTCCACGTCGAGCTTGCGGGCGAGGCGGGCATAAGTTCCGCCGTGCAGCATGACTACGATCTGATGCTAGTGGATATCGTTCTGCCCGATATGAACGGTTTCGATTGTGTGGCCGAAATCCGAAAGGTCAAACCCGACGCTCCTGTGGTGTTGATGACAGGGTTCAATGCCAACCATCTAGATCAAGAGGCCGCAGACTACGTCGACATTGAGATTATGCAGAAGCAGATCGATCTGGATGCGTTATCGAAACGACTGAAGGCCATTTGAGATCGTCGGTGTTGCGCTCGCGCCCATACGTTGATATCAATTCGAATAGTCCGCTGGGCCCGATGGAAATTTCCCACTGCACCACAGCGAAATCTGGCGACAGTGTGCCGGTCGCCTACACTGCCATGGCTTGCCGATAACGGCTCCAATACCTTGAATATCGGGTAGAACTCGTCCATCAACGCGAAGAGCCGTCGGATCGCCGTCGCGTCGCCATCGTACGGAATCATCCCTTCGTCGAACGCCTAAGCGCAGGGGACACCGGAATTGACTAATAGTGCGAGGTCCGGGCGGGGAATGCGCACGGTTCCGTGCGCGGCCTCTGCATGGCTGCCCTCGGCATGGCTCAACGCGCCATGATTCAGCGTCAGTCGCCTCAAGTTGCCCTCGTCCGGCACCGTTGCCGTCAAAGGTCTGTAAAGTCGGCATCGACGCCGGAGAACGGGCATTTCCTCTGGCTGAACAGGTCCCGATACAGACCGACGGGCTATCGGCTCAAAGTACCACCGCAAACTAGAGCAACAACTGATTGCGGTATTCATCGACTTCGCGGCCTGCGCGGGACTCAACGCGCGTCTTACGTCCCGCCTCGACCGTGAGCGGACCCTTCGGGCGAGCGCCAGAGCGCGGGCCAGCGCAGCGCCGCGAGTGCGATGCACGCGGTCCCCGTGCCGGCTGTGATCGCAAGCGCCGTGGTGGCGCCGACCACATTGCCAATGCCGCCAACGAGCAGGATGCCCGGCGGGCCGGCGCCTATGCATAAGACCAGCACGCCCATCACCCGCGAGCGCGCGGCGGGCGCTGCTTTGGAGATCAGGATTGTGCTCTGCATGGAACCGAAGCCGGCGATACCGACACCCGCGAGAAACAGCGCCACCATCGAGGCGGCGAGATAGACGGAGAAGGAGAAGGTCAGGATCATGCTCAGGAAGAGCAGGGCGCCGGCCAGGAATACTTTGCCGTATAGGGGCGCCCGGATGAAGAATGCCAGCGCGAGCGCGCCGCTGAAGGCGCCGAGCCCCTCCATGGACATCAACACGCCGACCATGACGGCGTCGAGTCCCAGCACGCGCTCACCAACGACTGGCACCATGGAGGCATAGGAGAATCCGAACAGATTGGCGGCGATGGTCGTGACCATGACGGCGGTAAGGATGGGGTCGGCGCGCACCTCGGCGATACCGCCGGTGAGTGACGCCAGAAAAGGTTCCTTCCGGTCGTCCCTCTCGTTCGAAACGGAAACCCGCAGGGTCAGCAGTGCGGCGACTACCAGGAGACTCATGACCAAGCTTGCGCCGTAGACGCCTTCAAGCGCGAGGGCCGCATAGACGGTGCCACCGGCGAGTGGGCCGATCATTCGCGTTGCGTTGAAGGTCGCAGAATCCAGGCTGAGTGCGACGCCGATACGCCCGACACCGACCACGTCTGCGATGAGCGCGCGCCGCACCGGATGCTCCATGGTCCAGACGATGCCGCTCACGAAAGCACCGGCGGCAACGACCCAGACCATCAGCACGTCTTTGAGCGCCAACGTCAGTAGGATGGTGGAGCTGAGCAAGGCGCATCCGACGCCCGTCGCTAGCAGCTTGCGTCGATTCAACCGATCGGCGAGTGCTCCCATGGGCACGCCGAGCAGGACCATGGGCAGGGTGCGCGCGAACAGCATCAGTGCGACCACCAGTGCCGAGTCGGTCTCGGCAAGGGCCCAAAGCGCGATGCCCAGGATCTCGAGCCAGCGGGTGGTGCCGAGCAGCAGGCCGGCCGACCACAGCCGCAGGTAGCGACCGTCCTCGAGCAGTGCCAGCGGGCCAGGGAGCATCAAAAGAGAAAGGCGGCCCGTAGGCCGCCTTTCCGCGAAAGGGCCGGTTGAAAGCCCCGACTATGCAAGTCCGGTATCAGCCGCCGGCGAAGAGGCTGCTCTCCCCACGTCGACCCATACCAAGGCCTTTCAACTCGACACGCATTTCACTAGACATGAGATCACCTCCTTTGCGGTAGCGGAACACCAACCGGAGTATGCCCGCCGGGCGCCGCCATGAAAAGAGACCGTCGACAGCTCCGTCACGAAACGTGGGTTGTGTCCCGTCAAGTGGTGTAAATCTGGGTCTCCGCTCGTGAACCAGGCTGCCTTCCTCGCTTCGAGCAACTCCTGAGGATGTTCGGGATCGATGAGCTTGGCGAGCACGTCGCGGCTCATGTAACGACGTGTGACCTGCCACTCGTCGGTCTGTTCATCGAGCAGTGCGCCGATCAGGCGTATGATTGCCGCGTCGTTCGAGAAGATCCCGATCAGACACCGCCACCGCAGCAGTCCGCAATGTCGGCTCGACGAAGGACGACGCAGTGACGAATACGTCGGCTATTTCACCGACTCCGACGGAAGCAGTGAGCCGGCAGCTGGCTGGAGTGCCGACAAAGCTGACTGTATAGAACAGTGCAATATAGTTTTTTTGCTGAGCTGCACCAAGCAAAGAGTGGACGTTTCACCGAGTAAATCGTGCAGCAGTGAAAAAGAACACTCGACTGCAACCCGCGGCTGATCGACATATCGTGCACCGCTTCCAGAAAGCCGTGTCAGCTCAACTAAATAGCATGCGGTTTTTTTGACCCTAATCAATCAAGCAGATTTCTCAATCGCTAGTTTTGGAAACATCGAATGCAAGCTCGATATATCTACCGGAGGTCGAGCCGACGTTGGGACCGTTGGCTGGTTTCAGAAACGTTGGGCGTGGCGCGGCCCAACTCGTTAACTAAACATAAACTGAGAATTATACAATGAAGCCATATTGGACTCTTAAGAACTTTGCCATAGCAATGTTGCTACTTCTGACCACATCTATGACAAATGCAGATGAGTTGTCTGGCCATATTAATGGTTATATAGGTATGAAGTTTATGGATAGCAGCGATTGGGGTGATCATCTCGACACGCATTTCTCTATGGGGTTTATCTCCGATATTAAAAAAGACTCATGGCCAATCAGTATTGCGCTGGATCTTGTGGATACAGGTGATAAACATGAGCATGATGGCATGGAAGACCTGGGACATACCACAGAGTATCAATTGGGTATACGGAAAATCTTCATGAATCAGCACTCGAAAATCCAACCCTACATCGGAGGCGGTGTTTCATTCATGTACGCCGAACAGGAATTCGAGGAAAACAACATAACAATGAAACAGGATGACAGGGATGTGGGCGGTTGGCTTGGAGCCGGAATGTATTATGAAATTAGTCCCAAGTTTGTACTCGGACTAGATGTGCGTTATTCGCATGGTGAGGTAATCCTTTTTGATAAAGAGCGAGATGCAGGGGGTATTCATACTGGTGTAACTGGTGGATTTCAATTCTGATGAATATTTGTTATCGCGGCGCACGCGATTGCGCTTGGTTTGACCTTGGTGACCGATAACCGCCGAGAGTTCGAGCGCCTGCCCGGACTGGACGTGGTGAACTGGTTGGAGCGATAGTCGCTACAGAGCGCTGATTGCGGAACAGATCCGCACTTGCGGTATACGGACGCATCCCCTTGGGGAGCGCCAACGTTACGCGAGTCGACCGTACACAGCCAGAGCGGCTGCGCGCGTTTTACTGCACTGAGCCCGGGTTCACGACACCCTGATTGCGTAGGTGGAAGAGAGACGCCCAAGCATCGAGGGGGTGCGACGCACAAGCAGGCTGCTCTCGCTACAACACCGAAAACGTATCCTCCGTTCTACGATATATACTCGGCGAAGCGCTCGTGTGGAGGCGAGGGCGGGCACATTAGCACCTAAGGAGACATGGCACGCATGCACTCGTCAGTGCTGACGCACACTCTGTGTTGATTTGGCTCGCGTTCGTACTGTGCCTGGCTGTGATCGGCGTGGCCGGCGTGAAGTTGTCCCACTATGCCGACGCAATCGCGGACAAGACCGGCGTGGGTCGCACCTGGGTGGGGCTGGTGCTGCTGGCTACGATCACGTCGCTTCCTGAGCTTGTAACCGGTGTGAGCTCGGTCACCGTGGCGCAGGTCCCTGAGATCGCTTTGGGTGACGTGTTGGGGAGCTGCGTATTCAACATGCTGATTATCGTCGTGCTCGATTTTCTCCACCGGGGTGAAACCATGTACAGTCAGGCGGCACCCGGCCATATCCTAGCCGGCGGGTTCGGTATCATGTTGATCGGTATCGCCGGTTTCAGCATCCTGATATCCGCCATCGACCTGCCCTTGGCGATTGGTCATGTTGGTCTGTACACGCCGGTGATCCTGCTGACTTATGCCGTGGCAATGCGCACGGTATTCCGTTACGAAGCGAGGCAAGTTCGGGATTTTACCGAGCGGGCGCCCGACAAATACCCTGGCTTAACGACCACTGCGATTATCGTCCGTTACGCAATCGCAGCCGCTTTCGTGGTTGTCGCAGGCATATTCCTGCCATTTATCGGGGAAGGGCTCGCCGAGCAGATGGGCTGGAACGAGAGCTTCGTCGGAACGCTGTTCGTGGCGTTCGTCACATCGGTCCCGGAACTCGTGGTAACGGTGGCGGCGCTACGCCTGGGCGCGCTGGACATGGCGATCGGTAATCTGTTCGGCAGCAATCTCTTCAACATTATGATCCTCGCGATAGACGATCTGTTATTCATACAAGGTCCACTGTTCTCGCACGTCTCGACCAGCCACGCAATATCCGCACTTTCGGCAATTATGATGACTGCCATGGCCGTCGTAGGCTTCTTTTACCGACCAAACCATCGCCTGGCCGGCACCGTCGGCTGGTCGAGTATATTTCTTGTCATCGTATATGCGCTAAACACGCTGACTCTGTACATCCATGGTTGAGATCATGTCCATTACCGATCGTAAGCGATCGAACGGACAGCGCTGGAAGATTTAAATAACGCGGCCTTGCCGATGCACATGATGGTTTGGGGTCCCAGATCAATAACCTATGGGCCTGTTCGAATCGACCGCCGGACTGCTTCCTTCCTCAGCAGCTAGATATCCATATCGTCACCGGAGAGTTCCGGTCTCTGGCGGTACCGGTGCCGGCGCCGTGAAAGGCAAATCCCGCGGCGGACACGGCCAAGCCCGAAACGATGACACGTTTGATGAATTCTCGCCGGCTGACCGGGCGCTGCGCGAAATCAACCAGCGACCGGGTCCTGTGCAGCAAGTTCCTCAAAGCTGAGATTGGGGTCGAAAATCCGGGCATCCGGAGGGATATATTCCGACATGGCTCCTCCTGGCTGATGGTGGTTGTGCGCAAAACTCACCGACCGGTGGTACCCTAGCCTCCGCTCGTCTGATGTAGTGGTATATCCGTATTCTATAGCAGAGAAATCATGGATTGTCGTTACGGGATCGGGCTGGTTAATTACTGTAGCCGCACGCAGGTACGCAGCTCATGCGGCACCGACGGATACGCAAGTTCCCGTAACGGCTACGGCGCAACCGAAAATACCCCAAACGGCAATGCCAGCAAGCCGTAACTGCGGAGTTTATAAGGTTCAAATCCCCTTGGGGACGTTACCTTATGCCGCAAGTCCATGCTGATCTGCTAGTTGATCCGGCTCGGCGCGTGCGAGACAAACGTGACCCGTTCGAGCAGGTTGGACAGAAAGTCCTTCAGGTGCGGGCGCTCATCGGCCTTCGTGCCGGTATGCAGTAGCTCTTTTCGGAAAAAAGAAAGCATCATCGGCTATCCTGTTGCCCGTCACTAACTTGCCGGTTTCCATTGATGAACATCCAGGTCCTCGACGCCATCGCTATCGTGGTCACGCTGACTGCGGTGCTAGCCTACGTGAATCATCGTTTCGTACGGTTGCCGCCGAACATCGGTGTGCTGGTGTTAGCACTGCTGGCGTCGCTGGCGATGGTCATTGGTCATGCGCTGGGCTTCGGCGCCATTGAAGAGCGTGCCGAGGCGCTCCTTGCCACTATCGACTTCGATTTCGCCCTGCTGCACGGGATGTTGAGCTTCCTGCTGTTCGCGGGCGCGCTGCACATCAACCTCGATGACCTCGCCGAGAAAAAGTGGATTATCGGCACGCTCGCCAGTGTCGGCGTGGTCGCTTCCACGTTTCTGGTCGGCACGGCGGCCTGGTTCACGTTTGCGTGGCTGGGTCTAGGGATTCCGTTCGTCTGGTGCCTGGTCTTCGGCGCACTGATATCGCCCACCGATCCCATCGCGGTGCTCGGCATCCTCAAAAGTGCCGGTGCTCCGAAAAGCCTGGAGACCAAGATCGCCGGCGAATCGCTATTTAACGACGGAGTCGCCGTGGTGGTCTTCCTGGTGTTGTTCGAGATCGTGACCGGCAGCCAGGAGCCATCGGCGAGTCATATCGCAATGCTATTCGTGCAGGAGGCGATCGGTGGGGTGGTGCTTGGATTGGTGCTGGGCCTTATCGTCTACCGGATGCTGCGCAGCGTGGACAACTACCAGGTCGAAGTACTGCTCACCCTGGCGCTGGTCATGGGTGGCTATGCACTCGCTTCAGCGCTGCACCTCTCAGGCCCGGTGGCGATGGTCGTGGCCGGGTTAATGATCGGCAATCACGGTCGACGACTGGCGATGTCGGATACGACGCGCCGTCATCTCGATACCTTTTGGGAATTAATCGACGAGACGCTGAATGCCGTCTTGTTTGTGCTCATCGGACTGGAGATGGTGGTGCTGACGTTTACCGGCAACTACCTTCTGGCGGGTGCTCTGGCGATCCCGATCGTGCTGGCGATACGCTGGGTGTGTGTAGGCATTCCAGTGACTCTGATGCGCGCACGGTACGTGTTCACCGACAACGCGGTGAAGATCATGACCTGGGGCGGATTGCGCGGCGGCATTTCGGTGGCCCTGGCGCTGTCACTGCCGGCGGGCCCGGAGCGTGAAGTGATCCTCGCGGTGACCTACGTGGTGGTGGTGTTTTCGATTGTAGTCCAGGGACTATCGATTGCGCCGTTGGTCCGTCGGCTGCAGCGACCCTCGGGAGAATAAGTGTGAAGTTGAAAACAACAATTCGCTACGTCGCGCCGGCTATTCCCTCGAAAGGCAGCGCTTTGTCACCGCACCTTGTGTATAAGTAAACGTTTGCTTGTCTAAAGCGGAAATTCAACTGGTCCGAAGTATTAGGGCCGAAGCAGCGGCCATTCGCCGCAGCCGACCGCACGCCCGAAGGTTACATTAAGGCCCATAACCTACCGACACGTTATCACTAATAACCAACAAACAAATTGAAACGATTATGGCGCCAGCGCATATCATGATAGCAACAGGTACAGCTTTTCTTTCTTTTTTCTTGACCGCCAGCGCCGACGCCGACAATGACGAGACTCCAGTAACAAGTGAAACAAACAGCACTATGACGTTGCCCAAAATAGTGTCGCCAATCGCAAAATTTAAATAGAAAAACAGCACGCTGACAATCAGCAACCCTAGTGACACTTTATTGATCGAAGAGTTGGTTCCCATTATCAACCTGTACCGCTAACTCACTGCGGTTACTGTAAAAGTAGTGGAACGACCGCTAAGCGCCGGTTGTGGTCGTGGATGATATTACCAGGTGAATGACTGCCTTCGGGTACATAGCGGCATCGGCCCGGCATATCCATCAACAAAAGAAAGTGTCGCTTCAGCGTCGAGATGTTTCGGGTGGGGCCAGCGTCTGGCACTCGGAAAACGACCGGACGAAGTGAGATACATCGCCCGGCCGACGTTAAAATATTATTGGTTTAGTGGTGGTGATGGTGATCGTGATCCTTATCCGGTGGCACTCTGATCACCTCCTTTCGCGACGGAACACATAGAGTCTTGGATCGCCTGATCCTTAGTTCTTGCGAACCGAACTGATTTTCCACGACGACGTCGGCGCGGGCATTCTCCCGCGGCTTTACCTCGTAGCACGTCAGGTGGCTGTCCGCGTCCATGATGCCCTCGCCGTTTTTGTCTGCCGGCACGCAAAGGGACTTCGCTTTGTGAACCCACGCGCTGCCATTCTGGAACTGATCTTCTAGCAAAACGACTTGAGGCGCAATATGGCTGAGTTCCTTCACTTTGTAACATACGAAGTGATCCAGCGTTGGTGCCGGATCATCGCGTATGATTGTAATTGCGGTGCCGTCCGGGCCGAGCGGACTTTGATTGGCCCCTACTAGGAACTGGGCGTTGAAGCCCCCAACATCGATTACCCCAGCGTTGATCACCACCTCCGTTGGCGTGAAGATCGTTGGGTCGAACGATCCGAAGACCGAGTGGAAGCTGCCGTCGGAGACGTTGGCAGCAAACGAACTGATCGAGTTCACACCGAAACGTGTGTCGCTCAGGCCCTGGTAAACCGGGTGTGTGGCGAATGCGGGCAGGATGTCGGTGTAGCCGCCGTCGCGAGGCTGCCCTCCTGTTTGGTCCGAATCGCTAATGCCCCACGCGGCGGGAAGGTTCAGCTCAGGGTTGTCCCAGCCTTGCCCGGACACTGTGAAAAACCGCGCGGAATCGTTAAAGATCACGAGACCGGTGGACCGACCACTGCCAGCCCATACCACTGCGTTTCGTACGAGCTCATCCGCACCGAAGGGCTCGACGCCCGGACCTGGGGCTCCCTGGCCAAAAAAAGCTGTCCCCGGGGAAATGATGATTTTAAAGCGCGCAACATCGTGGCTCGTCAGTACGACCCGGCCGCCGCTTTGAACACCGATCACATTGTGCCAAGTCGTTCCGAGTCCTAGACCGGAGCCGCAGTCGATTCGTGATGGGTTGTTGTTGATAGCGATGACGTTGAATTCGGAAAGACCGGCCTCAGTGAAACCCCGGAAAGCCGCGGGCGTCACCTCGGTAACATTAAACTGCCCACCCATATCCACCTGTTGCACCGACATCCCCATCGTATTCGGTGCCCCGAACGAGGTAGAGGGGGGGGACACAAAGGGCGTGCAGTCGACAGTGAGCACGTTGATCTGAGCTTGGGCAGTCGATGGTAATGCGAAGATCGAGAGTAGAGCGGCGAGGCCGATCTCAAAGGACGACCTGATCGCGGGGAGATTATTCCTAGACTCTTTCATGATTTTCCCTCCAACATGAAACTATCGCGGGATAGTGAATGCAGCACGCCTCCAGTTGCGAGAGTTGTTTCTCGTTCGTACAGTAGGTTTATAGACGATGTTTTGGCGATTGCCACTTTACGGTCGGTCCAGGGTCATCCGACGCTCGTAAATCCCTCAGAAGGCAACGCCAGCAAGCCGTTTCCGTGGAGTTTATAAGGTTCAGATCCCCTTGGAGACGTCAATTTGACGCTGTGCTATCTATCTGTTGTCATCAGTATTCCGTTCCAAGAGCGGCGCCGAAGATTCCTCAATTCGCAATCGCCACCCTCGACTTTTGAGGATATCCAGTTCCTGCAGACACGCACAGGAACTCAACAACGAGCTCAAACAACGTGGCCACTAGCAGCAACGCTGGTTATGCTTCCTAAGTGCAACAATGCTGGTTATGCTATTGATCGCTGAGAAGTCGCGCGTTCGAAATGCAGGTGACGTGCCCCTGCCAAACGGAAACTCGCCTGTTATGATTTTGCTGGCGTTGCGCAACTTGATAAACCTATGAACGAGCGGCCAAGAAAAAAGATTACGACCTTTAGTAGGACGTTCCTGTCTTGGATTTCCCTTTGCGTCGTTCTCGGCCTGGTAATCACGATGCCCGGGTGCGCGACGGTCGGTCCATCCAGCGTCAAGCTTTCCGCCGAAGTCGGATCGCGGATGAGCGAGATGCAAGAGCTGCACCAGCGTGCGGTGCACAGTTTCTTCGATTCCGAGAGACGCCGAATCGAGGATTTCCTCGAGAAAAGCTGGGAGCCGCTGTTCCTGAAGAACTTCGTCGCGACGAGTGGAGTTCTCGACGATCTGCAGAACGTTTCTGCGATCGATGACGATCGTCGAAATGAGATCCAGGCGGCGATCGCGGAGTTTCTCGGCGATCCCGAGGAAGAAGCGGAGACAGCGACCAAAGCCGTGATTGATGCGCTCACGAAATCGAGGCAGGATGAGCTGGAAGTCGTACGCTTGGCGCTCAAGAAATACGTCGACGACGATAAGCTCGGCCAGGCGTCACGCCACGTAGTCGCCCTGCTGGGAACCGAGGCGCCGGCGTTGATCATGTTGGACTTTGTAGCGGTCGCCCACGAGATCATGAACCAACGCCGCAAAGAACTGCTCGAGCCGTTGCGGCAGGCCGAAGCTGCTGCGATGGCCGAGTTAAGTAGTGCGTACACCCAGATGACCTCCGCTCAGGCGCTGATCACTGGAAGACTGGAAGCCGCGTCGAGAGTCGCCGAAAAACAAGACGATCTGCTGAACTCCCTCATGGGCCGCGAGGGGTTCGCGAAAGACGCCCGCGAACGGATGTCCCACGTGAGTGAGACGGTGGGTAACGCGCTGGTAAAAGCGCAGAAGTTCGTTCCCGAAGCAGATGCGGAAGAGGGCAGCGAAGACGACAATGTCCTCGACGTGCTTCGCACTGAGCTCAACACACTGTCAACAAAGCCCGGCGACTCCAAGGCGAAGGAGGGAGTACCCGATGGCAACTAGAAGAGCCCGTTACAAGGCTGCAGGGCGAAAAGCGAAGAGCTTGACGAACAAACAACTCGGCACTGAACTGGCCACCTTGGGTCCGATCAGCAAGGACAAGCTGGATGCCCTGTTGCCGAGAAAGCGCGACAAGGAGGCGTTCCTTGAATTGATGCAGCAGGTCGAGAAAGACGAGAACATGGACGAGAACTTGGCCTTCCTGGGTAACAATCTGAAAACCGCTGGAACGGTCGTGTTCAAAATACTGAAATTGTTTGTCTAGCGAGACGTTGTCGCAACACTGAACTCAGCCGCCCTGGCGCCAAAGCCGCAGGTGAACTTAACGCGCTCTAACGGCGTATTTACGCCAAATAGCGCGCATCCAAGCGCCTGCGCAGGCTAAGCAGCGTCCGAGAATTCCTCAAACGGTAATGCCAGCAAGCCATTTACGGGGAGTTTATAAGGTGCAAACCCCCTTGGGGACGCCAGCTTCTCGCGGTCTGCGAGGCCGTCCACCGCAGTATTGCTCACTAAATACACCCGCGAAGGAGTTGCGGGAAATCGGGATGGCTGATGATGGAATGCGTATGCCGTGCACCGTTCCGTAAGCGTAATATCTGTCGGCCACACACAATCCGTGTATCTATGCAGGAGTTAACTTATCGGCTCGGGATTGATTTCGAAGATCTCCGCCAGAACGCGCTCCAGTCGCTCGCGCACCTCGTGGTTGTCGCCATCGATTAGTTGCTTGAACAACCCGGCAAGCTCACGGCGCCGCTTCTCTGGTAGCGCGTCCATCAGATGCGTTCGTCCGGTCAGCGCGAGGGTGATCGCCTCGCGGCGGGCGTGATTGTGTTCAGAGATGAGATGATGGTGAACCCATGCGCGGCCAGTGAGCACCCACGGTAGATTGGGAGCTGTCACGGGGCCTACTGTCAGCACTCGACCACCGAGCGGTTGTCCCAGCACTTCCACTTTTGCCAGTTCGTCGCCGCCGAACCACGCTACGCTGCCACCAACCAAGGCGCCGAGCGCCGCGCCAAGAAGTAGCGATGCGCCGCCCACCAAGGCATCGATCCCGCCGCCGACGAGGGCACCCGATATCGCGCTCGAGGTGATCAACTGTTTCCTGGACAGTCCGAACAGTTCCCAGCCCTCGTGCGTGAAAAGATCCATATCCAGGATTTTTGTCGCTTGCTCCTGGCGTTGGAGGTCCCCATGCCGGTACAGATGCTGCACCTGCTGTCGTGCCTCGCGCTCCCGGAGGGTGATACGTTGTTGCAGGCGCCCGCTCAATTGCGCCTGAACTGCTGCTGCGTCGGTGCCCGGGCTTAACCGCTTGCGTTCGACGAACGAAAACGCATCGGACAGCAGCGCTGCAGTTTCGCGTGCACTTCGTACGATGCGTCGATGGCGTTCTTGCTGGAGATTATCTATCGCATGCGTCAGTGTGGCCCGCCACTCCTCGTTGAGCTCGCAAAACGCCCGTAACAACGCGAGTCGTTCAGCAAAATCGGCGCGGACCGCGTCGAACATACGCACGATGGAAAAATGCTGGCCAAGTGCTCGGTGCCACTGTTCCGTGTAGTCCGCGCTGCCGATGAAATTGATAAGCGCCATCCGCGGTCGGCCAGTCCACTGCAGCACTTTCATCTCCACGTCGTATTCCCTGCCGTAGGGCTTCGATCCATCTACCACGTAGAGGATTCCTGCACCTTCAACGATGGGCTTTAAGAGCGCGCACTCGTCATGGAATCTTTCATCGCCGCGATGTGCTGTGACAAACTCGGCGACGCGCTTCGGTCTGTCCGCCGCGTTTTGCGTGCGTGCTTCCAGCCAGTCCAGTACGGCCCGCGCGCGTTGAAATCCCGGCGTATCCACGAGTGTATACTGGACCTCGCCGTCGACGCTGAAAGTATAAGCATGCGCACGCCGCGTGGTGCGCGGTGTCGGCGCGATCGCAACATGCTCGTTCTCCGCAAGGGTAGCGACAACGCTACTCTTCCCCTTGTTGGGATGGCCCACTACTGCGAACGTGGGTGTCATTCGCTGGCCTGAACGACGTAGAGTCGCGTGTCGCTGAGGTGCGCAAGCGTGGCAGCCCATACGTCGCGGTCTTCGGCGACTATGCGCGCGCCGGTCACATCGACCGGTACGACCGCGATCGCACACCGCGCATCGGTTGTGCGTCGAACGCGTTCGAGAAAGTCGGCGAACTCGAACAGCGGAGGTTCCCAACCTTTGGTGAATACCAACACGCGCTCAGTCCCGGTCGGAAGCGTGGCCAATACTTTGTCGAATTCATCCTGCGAAAGGTGTACCCCAAGCTCGAGCTTTACTCGTACACGGCCGCCCAACGCACGCTCGGTCCATCGATCCACAGCTTGCGCAGATAGCGCCTCATTCCACACGATACTCACCAAGCTGTCGGTGAGCCAACGGGCTCTGGGGGCCGCCAAGGGCTTCTGTGGCGTCTCGGTGACCTCTCCGGGGTCGCCTTCGAGGCTTATCAGCGGCGACGCCAGCCGGTCGAGCAACGCGGTGACTTCCGAATCCTCCCTGAGTAGCGTGCGAGTGGCCACTGTCAGACGCCAGCGACACAGGATCAGCATGACTACGCGAGGAAGTAGTCCGTAAACGGCTACTGCGGCCAGTACGAAGGGCCACCAACTCCCAAGCCGGGCGATAAGGGCGGCGTCCATCGTGCCATCGTCGAGGCGGAAATATCGGGACATTTCGACCAACGCCAGGTCGGGAACGGCAGTGGGCAGCCAATCGCGCCAAGGCAACGCGAGCGCCGCGAATACATCGTGCACGTTTGCGGGATTGAGATCCAACGTCGTTGTCCAGCCGAACGCGAGATCGGTGAACGTGACCAGAACGAGGCCCAGCAGGAAAATGGCTGTGAAGAAGCCTAGCGCGAAAAGTTGCGAGAAGGTGAGCAATTGCCAGCGGCTGAACGTGCTGACGCTGCGGTGCGGAGCGTAGTTCACGGCGAAGAAATCCACGCCGAGCGACTCGTCGAGCCAGGCCCCGAGCCAGCGGCCCGGACTGATGCCCGCGAGCACACCCTGCACGCCGGAAAGTCCAGGTATCCTGCCGGGCAACAGCAGCAGGCTCGCCAGCAACAGGAGTAGCGGCAAACCGACCAGTACACCGAGCAGCGTGAACAGATTTACCGGATAGTTGCCGTCGTAGGCGAAGGCAACGCCGCCTGCGCCCAGGCCCAGTGTGAACCCGGCGCCCGTGAGGATCGTCCCAGCGAGGCGTTGTGCGTAGCGCGCCCGGCGACCAGCGTCAGAAGTCGGTGCACTCCCGAGCTCACGCCACCATTCCAGCACGCGTGTCACATCGGATCGGCTGGCAAGGCGTTTACCGATCCCGCGGTCCCGCTCCAGTCGTTCTTCGAACGGTGTGGTTCGATCTTCCTTAAGCCACAATCGAATGTCTATCACCAGATCCAGCATGGCGCGCAGGGTAGTGCGATCAATGGGTCTGATCAATGGGGTCAGACTTAGTCTGACCCCATTGATTGTTGCGCAATGCCTTCCGTGCCCGCCACTTCAATCGCTCAGTCTGATCATATAGAGACCCGTCAATCGAGTTTAGCGTGATACTTATTCGGTCTAGGTATCGCGTCAATGCATGCACCGACGCCTTCAACTCGCGATGTCTGTGACCGCACCCCTCAGGTCAAGAAGGGTACGAAGTGACGTTACAGGTCTAATTTCGAGGAGACTTTCACGCCTGCTCTTCACGCGCCATTTCGAGAAACCGATAGGGTTCAGCTGCGAGCAACGACGGCACCAGTTGCGTGTCCGTCATCGTTCGAGCGCGCCGAGTACACCGGACTCCTCGATGCGCAACGCCGGGAAAAGAGTCCCGATGTCCAGCTTGGCCTGTAACCGGTAGCGCAGCTGGTCCTTGGGTTTTTGCAGGAGGTTGTTTAGGAAGCGTAAACCTTCAAGCAGGCTGACGCTCGCCGCCAGTTCGATGTCTGCTTCCCCATAGGCCGGCAAGAGGGGCAAGGCGGTGGTGGCGCCGTCAATAATCTCGTAGTCGTCGAGGAATGCCTTGTAACTGAGTCCACGCAGCACCAGATCAAAGGAATTAGGATTGACGACACGCAGCGTGATCTCGAATCTCGGTGCCAAACCCTCGGTCGGCAGCGGCCGAAACGCCGTGACTTTTACCGACGGCTGCTCGAATCCGGGCCGCAACGGCGTCGCGCAGCCCGCTGCGCAAAGCAGCCAGACCACGCCTACTGCTAACCACCCATGCGGAGCCCGCGTCGTTGCGTGTACACGTTGCGGGGATCTCATCGGCCGCACCCAGGAGTGCAGGCGTGCCATGCGCCCCATTCGAGGTGTGGTTGCCGGGAGGCTCCCGACAGGTGTGGTCGGTACCCCTTTGAACGCGATGCCGGGATCCATGACCTGGGT
>Ga0224508_10000799_pt1 | contig 29375 bp, 28 predicted proteins | sample SF_Jan12_sed_USG_4_FD_170157 | JGI IMG/M metagenome (GOLD analysis project Ga0224508, IMG submission 170157) | Sediment microbial communities from San Francisco Bay, California, United States - SF_Jan12_sed_USGS_21 | ecosystem: Environmental > Aquatic > Marine > Sediment | place: USA...
GGGCGGCGAGATCGCGCTCGCGGCGGTCGTCGCGGTTCTGCGTGCGCCATGGGCCAAGCCGGCGCCGCCGCGCATAGCGGCAGGCGGCCGCGAGATCGGCGTTGGAATGTTCGCCGTCGAGCGCGTTTAGAGCTTTGCCGATGATCGCCGATTCAACGCCCTTCGACGCCAATTGGGCGCGGATCAGCCGTTTCGATGCGCCGCGGCGATGCAACGTGGTCGTGCGCATGCGGGCATACGCGTCATCGTCGAGCAAGCCGGCCTCCTGATATCGCTGCAGCACGTCGTTCACCATCACCGCGCCGTCTTCCGGGTCGGTGCCGTGATGGTCGGTGGACCGCTTTACCCGGCGCATCAGAACCCTGCGTAAATTCTCGATGGATGACGCATAGCGTTCCAGATAGGCCAGGGCGATGCGCTCCAGGCGTGCCGGGGTGATCTTTCGGGGAACCCGGCGGCCGGCCGGCTTTTTGTTGGATTTTTGCATGCCTCGCCGAAGGTAGCAGTGCGGCGGGTCGGCGCAACCCCGGGAATTCGCTGAAATCCGTCATGGTGCGGTCGATCGGGGGCATCGTCGAATTGTCACTTATGGTTAAAAAAAAGTTACCAAGTGTGACAGCGATCACTGTCCGGTGGATTGGTGCGGCGCATCATGAGAATCGAGAAGGACGGGTTGCTTGCACCGAACCGGACTTCTCGGGAAATTGGACCTTGGGTCGTACGCCCACCCTGCCCCTCCCAAATGGCATCGGCCTATGGTTCAGGCGGCGGCGCGTTTGCGCCGCCGCTTTTATTTTCAGGCCGGTTCGCCTTTGTCGGACACTCGGATGGGCTGGCGCGCACCACCGTCTTTCCGGCATGCCGCATACCTGACGCATTGACATGAACAGCCCAAAGGTTTGATACTCCGCGGCTTCCGAAGGCGTAGGCGCGCCGCCGGATTCCGTTACTATTGGAGGACGCTGTTATGACAGCGGTAATGCCGACATATGGTCGGGTTGATGTTGCCTTTGAAAAAGGCGAAGGCCCTTATCTGTTCGATACCGACGGCAGACGATTTCTCGATTTCTGCGGCGGCATCGCGGTGGATGTGCTGGGGCATGCCCATCCGCATCTCGTTGCCACGCTCCAGGAACAGTCTGCAAAGCTGTGGCATGTGTCCAATCTATACCGAATTCCCGGCCAGGAGCGGCTGGCGGAACGGCTGGCTGCGACGTCGTTCGCGGATCTGACGTTCTTCTGCAATTCCGGCGCGGAAGCGGTCGAAGGCGGCCTCAAATTATGCCGCAAGTATCACAGCGCCAATGGTGAACCGGAAAAATGGCGATTCATCACCTGTGGCGGCGCCTTTCACGGGCGGACGCTGGCAACGATCTCCGCGGCCAACAATGAAAAGCACCTTGCCGGATTTGGCCCGCGAACCGACGGTTTCGACAACGTCGCCTTCGGCGATTTAAACGAGTTGCGCGCGGCCGTTACCGGCGAGACGGCGGCGATTCTTCTCGAGCCGATTCAGGGTGAGGGTGGCATCAGACCGGCGGATCTCGACTATCTGCGCGGCGTTCGTGAAGTCGCCGATGAATTCGGCCTGTTGCTGTTTTTCGATGAAGTTCAATGCGGTATCGGCCGGACCGGTCGCCTTTGGGCGCATGAATGGGCCGGCATCGAACCCGATGTCATGGCGATCGCCAAGGGGCTGGGCGGCGGATTTCCGGTTGGTGCGTTTCTCGCGACCGCGGAGGCGGCCAAGGGAATGGTCCCCGGCACGCATGGCTCGACTTTCGGCGGCAACCCGCTGGCCATGGCGGTGGCCAACGCGGTGATGGACGTCATCCTGGAAGACGGTTTTCTGGCTCATGTGGAGAAGGTTGGCGCGTATCTGGCGGAGCGGCTGGAAGATTTGGTGCGCCGGCGCGGCGCGGTCTTTACCGGCACGCGCGGCAACGGCCTGATGCAAGGGTTGATCTGCGGCCCCGATTGCGGCGCGGTCGGAACGCGGCTGTTTGAGGAAGGCCTGCTCACCGTCATTGCGGGGGAGAACGTCGTGCGGCTTCTGCCGCCGCTGATTATCGAGACGGCGCATGTGGACGAAGCGGTCGCCATCCTGGATCGGGTGGCCGAGGCTTGGCCCGCCGGCGAGTCATGAGCCAGGCAAAGCACTTCCTCGATCTCGACCGGCTGGACAAGCAACATCTGCGGGGCATTCTCGATGGCGCCGCCGCCTTCAAACAAGACCAGGCCGAGGGCGGCGGTTTGCTGGACGGCAAGTTCCTCGCAATGATCTTCGAAAAGCCGTCTACACGCACGCGCGTGAGCTTCGACGTGGCGATGCGCCAGCTTGGCGGACAGACGATCCTGATGAGCGATCGAGAGAGTCAACTGGGCCGGGGAGAAAGCATTGCCGACACGGCGCGGGTCTTATCGCGCTATGTGGATGCCATCATGATTCGGACGGATTCCGTCGAAAAGCTGGAAGAATTGGCCGAAAACGCCGATGTGCCGGTTATCAACGGCCTGACCGATCGCAGTCATCCCTGTCAATTGATGGCCGACGTCATGACCTTCGAGGAACACCGCGGCCCCATCCAGGGCAAGTCGGTTGCCTGGATCGGCGACGGCAACAACGTCGCGAGCAGCTGGATCCAGGCGGCGGCGCAGTTCGATTTCGAATTGCGTTTGGCCTGTCCGTCCGAATTGCCGCCTAATCCCGAATTTGTCGATTGGGCGCGTCAAAACGGCGGATCAATATCGCTGACCGAAGATCCCAACGCCGCGGTGGAAAACGCGGATTGCGTGGTGACCGATGTCTGGATTTCGATGGGCGACAAGGATGCAACGCAGCGTCACAATCTATTGCGTCCCTACCAGGTAGACGAAGCGATGATGGGGCGGGCGCACCCGGATGCCATCTTCATGCACTGTTTGCCGGCGCATCGGGGCGAGGAGGTGACAGCCGGAGTGATCGACGGTGCACAGTCGGTGGTTTGGGACGAAGCCGAGAATCGATTGCATGCCCAGAAGGGAATTCTCGCCTGGTGTCTGGAATAGGGGATGCCGCCGGCGGCGCGGAAGTGCTGACGGGCGATGATTGCATTCAGCCTTTCCGGCTCGAGTCGGCGGGGTTCCATGGCCGGCTGCTGCGGCTCGGCCCGACAGTCGACACGATCATAAAGCGTCATGACTATGCCGACCCCGTCGCCGGCTTAATCGCGGAGACGCTTGCGCTCGCCGGCGTGCTGTCGGCGGCGCTGAAATTCGACGGTGTCTTCACGCTGCAAATGTCGGGCGACGGGCCGGTGCGGTTTCTGGTTGGCGATGTCACCAGCGCCGGCGATATGCGGGCCTATGCCAGCGTGCGGGGCGCCTTGCCGCCCCTGTCCGAAATTGCGACCGCGCCGGTTCCGCGGTTGATCGGCGCGGGCCACATTGCGTTGACGGTCGATCAGGGCGCTTCCACCGACCGGTATCAGGGCATTGTCGACATCGAGGGCGGGACGCTGTCCGATTGCATTCATCACTATTTCCGGCAATCGGATCAGTTTTCGGCGGCATTGAAGCTTTGCGCCGGTCGCGACCGGGATGGCCGCTGGCGCGCCGCCGCATTGATGCTGCAACGGTCTCCGGAAACCGAGGATCCGAACCTTCAGGATGAGACGGAAGAGGCATGGCGACACGCCCTGGTGATGTTGGGAAGTTGCACCGATGAGGAATTGTTGCACACGCAATTCACGCCGTACGGCTTGTTGTACCGGTTGTTTCATGAGGACGGCGTTCGGGTATTCGATGCGCGGCCGGTTCAATTCGGCTGCCGCTGTTCGATTGACAAGGTGAAAGGCGTCCTTGCATCCCTGTCGGAAGCGGAAATTACCGATCTGATGGTCGATGGCGAGATAACCGTCACCTGTGAGTTTTGCCAGGAGTCGCACGCCTTCGACGGCGGCCAGATCGCGCGAATGCGGATGCCCCGCGACGCCGCGGGGCGTCCGGCGTCGTGACGGTGCAGATGCCTTCCTGGTGGAGTCGTTTCGCCAACCCCTGCGGCGATATATACTTTTGGAACGCGCCATCGCGCTTTCATCTTGCCGCACTTCGTTTTATCAAGTTTCTCACAGGTCGAGTTGGTGGTTCCGGGAGCTCCAAAACATGAATTCCAAACAATCCATATGGCTGCTTCCATGTCTGCTGCTGCTCGTTGCGGCGTGCGAGACACAGGTCGAAGGCCGAAACTTCGCGCAAATTAGTTTTGGTCATTTGCCTCCGATAAAGCTCAACGTCGCTAAAATCGACGTTAAGGAGTCGGCGGTCCAATCGACCGGCAATGGCAACATCGAACACGAACTTCCGGTTTCGTTGCGCGGCGCCGCCCTGCGCTGGGCTCGCGAAAGGCTGCAAGCGGTCGGTCAGACGGGCAGCGCCGTTGTGACCGTGGAAGAGGCGGATTTCAGGGAAGAACGCCTCAAAAAGACGACAGGGATCAAAGGAATATTCACCACCGACCAGGTGGAACGCTACCGGGCGGCATTGACCATTTCCGTGTCGATTTCAGAACCGAGCGGTAGCGCGACGGCGCGAGCCAAAGGCACGCGCAGTCAAACCGTTCCCGAGGATGCGTCGCTGGCGGACCGGGAGAACGTTTGGTTCTCGATGACCGAAAAGTTGGTCAAAGCCGTCGACGCGGAGCTGGAAAAAAGAATCCGCCGGAATTTGCGCAGCTATATCCGGTAAGCCTTCGGCTTCGGAAGCGGCCCGTCTTACGAGCGCCAACCCGTCTTACGAGCGCCAAAAGGATGGTGCGAGCATCACAAGAACGGTGAAGAGCTCCAGGCGGCCCAGCAACATGCCGGCGCTCAGGAGCCATTTGGCGCTGTCCGGCAATGTGGCGAAATTGCCGGCGGGGCCGATCGTTGTGCCCAGTCCCGGTCCCACGTTGGAGATCGCCGTTGCGGCGCCCGAGGCCGCGGTCAGGAAGTCGAGGCCGATAAAGCTCAGCCCGATCGCAAGCGCGGCGAAGCAGAGCACGTACAGGAAAAAGAAGCTCATCACCGAATCGCCGACCGAATCGGGAATCGGTTTGCCGTTGTAATAGGCGATGAATACGCCATGCGGTTCCAACAACCGACGAATCTGCGACAGGGCGGTGGCATAGAGCACTTGCAGCCTAAAGACTTTGACGCCGCATGTGGTCGAGCCCGCACAGCCACCGACAAACATCAGGAAAAACAGCAAACCAACGGCAAAAGTGCCCCAGAGGTTGAAATCCGCGGTCGCGTAGCCGGTGCCGGTGATCACCGAGATGACATTGAAAGAGGCTCGCTGAATCGATTCGCCGACGCCGATAAACCGACCGAAGTGGAGGTACGCCGACATTACCAGAACGGTCAGCAGGACGATGGCGAGGAACCACCGCACCTGGCTGTCACGCCAGAGCGCGCCCGGATTGCCGCGCAACCCGCGCAGGTACAAGACGAAGGGGAGACTGCCGAGCAGCATGAAGACGCTCGCGATGGCGTCGATGGCGCCGCTCTTGAAATAGCCGAGCGATTCGTCATGGGTTGAAAACCCGCCGGTCGCAATCGTCGTCATCGCGTGGGTGACCGCATCGAACCCGGTCATGCCGAACGACCAATACAGCAGGGCGCAGAGCATCGTCATGCCGAGGTAAATGAAACCGATAAAGGCGATGAGCTGGGTCGCTCGGGGCAATACCTTGTCGGAGCTGTCGGAGGATTCCATGCGGAATAATTGCATGCCGCCGACCTGCAGCATCGGCAGGATGGCAACCGCCATCGCGACGATGCCGATCCCGCCGAGCCATTGCAGCAGCGCGCGCCACAGCAAGATGCCGGGCGGCGCATAGTCCAGTCCGGTAAGGATGGTCGATCCGGTTGTGGTAATGCCCGACATCGCCTCGAAAAACGCGTCGGTATAACTGAGCTGAAGATCGGCAAAGGCCAACGGCAGGGCGCCGAATGCCGGAATGATCATCCAACTGAGCGTCGTCAGCACGAACGCCTGGCGCAAATTCAGCGCGCGGCTCTGGGAACGTGCAGTCAGCAACAGCATCACGCCGATCAGTAAAGTGAACGCCGACCCAAGCGTGAAAACCTGCCAATCCTTGTTACCGACAGCCGCGTCTGCGACTGCCGGAACGCACATGGCAAGAGCCAGGGTCGACATCAGAATGCCAACGATAAAGAGGATGGGACGAAAATCGATCAAGGGATCGGCGCGTCCGTTTTGCTGTTGAGGGGCCTAAACATTAGGGAAGAGGCTGGCGATGTCCAGCGTCTTGCAGGATCGTCCTGCCGAAAGGCGGCGCTGGATCAATTGTTATGGATATTCGGTGACGCGCCGATGATGGAAAGGAACTCCCGCCGGGTCATCGCATCGTCGCGGAAATCACCGAGCATCCGGCTGGTCACCATCGATACGCCCGGCTTTTCCACGCCGCGTGTCGTCATGCATTGATGGGTCGCCTCGATAACCACGGCGACACCCTTCGGCTGCAGCACGTCATTCAGCGTATTGGCGATCTGGGCTGTCAGCTTCTCCTGAATCTGCAGGCGCCGCGCGAAGGTTTCGACGACGCGCGCGAGCTTGCTGATGCCGATCACCCGGGCCGACGGCAGGTAGCCGATATGCGCCTTGCCGACGATCGGCACGATATGGTGTTCGCAATGGGAAAAGAACGGAATGTCGCGCAGCACCACCATTTCATCATAGCCTTCGGTTTCCTCGAAGGTCCGCTGCAGCAAATCGACCGGGTCTTCGTCGTATCCCCGGAAGAATTCTTCATAGGAGCGCACCACCCGGCTCGGCGTGCCCAGCAATCCTTCCCGATCGGGATCGTCGCCGGCCCATCGGATCAGCGTGCGCACCGCCTGTTCGACTTCTTCGCGCGCGGGTCGGGATGGCGATACCTTCTTACTTTCGGTCACGGCGGGCTCCCTCCTTTGCGCGAATGTCACGAATATTGTGTGTCAGCCGTCAGCGGTCGCTGCGCTTGCGGGTCAATTCAATTGGATCGGCTGGTGCGGGCTATCCAGCGAGAAAGCTGGAATATCGACATCGAAAAATTCGCCGTCAGCGCCTTCCATCTGGTAAATTCCTACCATGATACCGGAAGGTGTCTGGAGCGGTGTTCCGCTGGTGTACTCGAAATCGGTTCCCGGCTCCAGTACGGGCTGTTCGCCCACCACGCCGGGCCCGCGGACCTCTTGAACGCGACCGATGGCATCGGTAATCCGCCAGTAGCGATTCCGCAACTGAACGGTATCGCCACCGAAATTCTCGATCTTTACGTGATAGGCCCAAACGAAGTGATTTTCCTCCGGCGAGGATTGATCTTCCAGATAAAAGGGCTTCACGGTGACCTTGATGTCGCGTGTTTCTTGTTCGTACATTTGAAAGCTCTTAACCACGCCTGTTCAGGCGCCTAGGTTCAACATATTGGTCAGTCATGGCGGGTTGTCAAAGCCCAATTGGCGGTGCTTAGAGACCGAATTGACTTACCCCGTCGGGTGTTGCCGGCGGATCAAATACCTCTGTTCGCCGTCCATGACGCATTCGCCGCGTTGATTGTGGACGGTGCTTTTCAGCGTCGCCACGCCGGTCGTCCGCTGCGGCTTCAGGTCGGTGATTTCCAGCAATGGGTAAACCGTATCGCCCACATAAACCGGCAGTAGAAAGCGCGAGGATTGGTCGATAAAGGCGACCAGGGAGTCGCCGATCAACCGGGGAAAGTCGCCGGCCCCGGCGGCGGATTGCACGAGAACCTGAAATCCGTGCGCAAGCATGCCGGGATGGCCGCGTTCGCGGCAATACTCCACGTCATAATGAATCGGATGATTGTCGCCGGATGCGAGTTGAAACGCGGCGAACAAGGCGTCCGTCATGGTGCGGGACGGGATGGCGAAACGTTGGCCGAGTTGGAGGTCATCGAAATATTGCGAGTCCTTTTGAAATTCTTGACCTGGTTTAGTCGTCGTTTCAGGCATTTTGCGCGCCCTTTGTGTTGCGGAAGGCGAATATTGTCGTGGCGAGCCGGCACGGCAATGGCGCTTATGTCGTATCCCGCTTGCGCCGGAATGTCCCGTCCGTATTGCCGCTGACCGGCGCATCCACCACCGGGCCGGGGCTACCCCGCCGCCTGCAACGGCGGATGCGGTGGCTGCCAGGCGACCGACCATGGTGCAATCGGCTGTCCCCGGCGCTGGCGGTCGGCTTCCGGCATGATGTCGTCGGATGGCCAGATTCCTGTCTCGATGGCGTCCGCATAGTCCGGGGGAAGGCCGGCGCTTCGGATGCCCGCGGCGGCGGCGGCATGGTCGTAGGATAAGGCACGGTGTTCCAGGACCAGCCCCTTGAATGTCGGCTTGATCAAGCCGCACCAGACCCGCGGCGTGCCGTCATTCGCCGGCAGCCCGATGACACCCGGATTATGCCAAATCCCGCCCGCAATCTCCCGCGTGAAGGGCAGGCCGGAGTGGCCGCCGACTATCAGGTCGGCGCGCGCATCGGCGCATTGGTGGTCCAGTTCACGGCCGTCGGATGTGGGAAACAGAAACTGATTGATCCGGTGGACGCCGCCGTGAATGGCGACGCAGCGTTTGCCGCCGGCGACGAATTCGATACGGCGTGGCAGGGTCCGCATCCAAGCCTTCGCGTCATCGTCCACGGCGGCGGCGGCGAAACGGAACCATTCCGCGGATAACGCGTCGCAGCTGCTGCCCTTGGTGAATCCGCAGCCGCAATCCGCCGCGAAACTGCCGAGCGATTCCTCGACATTTCCCATCACAACCGGGACCGTGGCGTCGCGAATTCGATCGACGATGTATTGCGGATCGGCGGCATAGGCGGCGAGGTCGCCGGTGCACAGCATGTTGCCGGGCTGAATGCCCAAGGCCTCGGCTTCCGCGAAGAGCGCGTCGAGCGCCTGGCGGTTGCCGTAGGGGCCGCCGAAGACCAGCATGGGTCCGTCGACGACACCCAATTCGAGACGATCGGTCATTGTATCGGTGGCGCGGTTCAGGCGGCGCTGCGGCTGCAGGCACCGCCACCAAGTGCGCAGAAACGCGCGCAATGAGGATGGTTCAGCTTTACTGCGCCGGCGGCCTCGGCCAGCGTGCCGCCCATATCGAAACCTTCGTCGTACGGCAGCAGGGTGCACGGGGCGACGACCGGCTTTTCCGCACCCTTGCGTTTGATCACCATACGCGACGAGGCGCACATCATGGCGTCCGGCGAAACGCCGAGCATATCCCAACACCGCTCGGTAATTTCCGGAACGTCCAGAGATTCGTCCATCTCAGGCAACAGCATCATCGATACCGGGTCGGTGGCGTCGATTGCGACATTTTCCGTGGCGAACAATGCGGCGAATCCGGCGCGCATGGTTTCTTCCGGCTCGTTCCAGCAGGTCCTGCCGGCGGCGTGCATGTGGAAACCGTTTTGCGTCAGCCACTGGAGCCCGTCAATCGTGGGTTGCCAGGAATGCGCGCCACGGACCATCTCGTGTAATGCCGGGTCGTAATGGTCCAGTGATATGCGCAGCAGCAGTTGCGCGCCGTATTGTTTCTTCAGCGCCAGCAAGTCGTCGGCGCATTTCATCATCGGACGCATCGCATTGGTCAGGACCAGAACCGAGAAGCCCCGTTCCAGCGACGCGCCGATCATGGCGCAGATATCCGGATTCATGAACGGTTCGCCGCCGGTAAAGCCGATCTCGGTGGTCGGCAAATTCCGCGCGGCGATTTCATCCAGAAATTCCGTGACTTCGTCGAGCGATAGGTAGACGAGCCGGTCGTTCGTCGGACTGGATTCGATATAGCAGTTGGCGCACGACAGATTGCAGAGCGTGCCGGTGTTGAACCAGAGTGTCACGAGATCCTTCAGCGCCACCGAGGCCCTGCGTTCGCCGTCTGCCGTGAAATCCGGATTTTGGAATTTTGCCGGCTGTATAGTTTGGCCCGGGCCGGTCTTGAGAACGGTCATACATGTTTCCTTGGCGGCGTGTCGACGCGTTGGCGTCAATTTAAGGTGCCTTCCGGCGAAGACAACCGAAAATCGCCGTTCAGATCGACGTCATCGATAGAATGTTCGTGAGATTTGTAACGGGGATGTAAAGAAATTGGCCGGGATTGGCGGTAACCGGCGCTTTATATCCGGAATTTCGACGGTCGACCGGCAAATAGCTTGGTTCTATGGTATTGCGAATTTCCAACATAACGATCAGACCAATTTACAGGCAAATGGATGGTAAAACGCTACCGCGCCGCGCCGCTCGACATCCTTCCGATTGACCGGAGCGCCGGCGAACCGCTGAACCGGCAGCTCTATTTCGCCATTCGCGAGGCCATTCTGGATGGCCGGCTGAAGCCCGGAATGCGCTTGCCGGCGAGTCGCGCGCTCGCGCGCGACCTGAATTTGTCGCGCAATACGGTTGTGGTTGCCTTCGATCAATTGCTGGCCGAGGGGTATGTGGAAGGACGGACCGGCGCCGGAACATTTGTTTCCGCGACCCTGCCCGAAGAGCTGCTGACCATCCGCGCGGAGCGAATGGGCCATCGCGGCGGGGCGCGCACCGGCGGGCCGCGGCTGTCGAAGCGGGGCGCGTCGCTGTCGCAAATGCGCCCGGCATTGCCGTCCCGCGGCGAGGCCTTTTCGTCCGGATTGCCGGAACTCGATCTGTTTCCCTTCGACGAATGGGCGCGTCTGATGTCGCGGCATTGGCGTCGGCCGCGCCGCGAATTCCTGGTCGGCGGCGACCCGGCCGGATTTCGTCCCTTGCGGGAAGCGCTCGCGGCGTATCTGGCGGTCGCGCGCGCGTTCGACTGCGACCCGGATCAGGTCGTCATCGTTTCCGGCGCGCAGCAGGCGCTCGATCTGGCGGCGCGCGTGCTGATCGATCCCGGCGATCAGGTCTGGGTCGAGGATCCGGGCTATCCCGGCGTGCGCGGGTCGCTGATGGCGGCCGGGGCGCGGCTTGTGCCGGTCCCGCTGGACGAACAGGGGCTCGACGTCGCCGAAGGCATCCGGGTCGCACCGGACGCCCGGCTCGCCTTCGTTACGCCGTCGCATCAATATCCGCTCGGCGTGACGATGAGCCTGACCCGGCGGCTCGAGTTGCTGCAATGGGCGCGCGGCGCCGATGCGGTGGTTCTCGAGGATGATTACTACAGCGAATATCGCTACGCCGGCCGGCCGCTGGCGGCGCTGCAGGGCCTGGATGACGACGGCCGGGTGATCTATGTCGGCACCATGAGCAAGGTCATGTTCCCCGGGTTGCGGCTCGGCTATATGGTCATTCCGTCAGATCTGGTCGACGCCTTCCTCGGCGTGCGACGGCTGATCGACAGCCACCCGTCGAGCGCCGCCCAGGCCGCGTTGGCGGAATTTATCGATCAGGGGTATCTGGCGGCTCATGTCCGGCGCATGCGCGCGCTCTATGCCGAACGGCAGTCGGGCCTGCTGAGCGCGGCGCGTGCCCGGCTCGACGGTGCGATGGCGATCGCGCCCGACGAATCCGGCATGCATTTGATCGGATTCCTGAAAGGGGGGCGCCGCGACGGTCCCTTGTCGCGCGCGGCCGCCGCCGAAGGCATCGATCTTTCGCCCCTGTCGCAATTCTATTTGTCGGCGCCGCCGCGCCACGGCGTCTTGTTGGGATATGCGGGGGTGGGCGAACGAAAAATTCGCGCCGGCATTGATGTCCTGGCGCGATTGCTGGATGTGCCCTAGCAGGCGCGCCGGACGCGTAGTGGTCTGGCCATTTCGTGCGGATTGGCCCTTTGGTTCGAACCAATACGCGATAGTATCGCGGTGTAAGAATGCGATGGAGTCGAACCGCTAGAGGATAAAAACCGATGACCCTGCAACGCGCCAGCGTTTGTCCGATGGATTGCCCGGATACCTGCAGCCTCACCGTCGATGTGGCGAACGGAGAGGTGATGAAGGTGCGCGGCTCGCACGCCAATCCGATTACCGAAGGCGTGCTGTGCAACAAGGTTGCGCGTTATTATCCTGAATTCGTGCATGGGCCGGCCCGGCTGCGGACGCCGATGCGGCGCACGGGCGCGCGCGGCGGCGATGGCTTCGAGCCGATCGGCTGGGATACCGCGCTCGATCTGATCCACGAGAATTTCGCCCGCATTATTGCGGAACATGGCCCGCAGGCGGTGATGCCGCTGAATTATGCGGGGCCGCACGGCATGCTATCGGGCGATTCCATGTCGCTGCGCTTCTTCCACCGGCTCGGCGCGACCCTGCTCAGCCGGCGGCCGCTCTGCGGCGGTATCAAATCGACCGCCTATGAGGCGACCTTCGGCCCGACGCCCGGCATGCCGCTGCAGCAGGTGGTCGACGCCCGCTTGGTCATCGTCTGGGGCAACAACGTCACCGTCTCCAATCTGCATTTGATGCCGCTGCTCAACCGGGCGCGGCGCAACGGCGCGAGGATCGTCGTGGTCGACCCGAAACGGATCAAGGCGGCGGAACAGGCGGACCTGCACATGGCGCTGCGGCCCGGCACCGACGTGGTGCTGGCCTGGGCCGTGGCCTGCGAGCTGGAGCGGATCGGCGCGTTCGATCGGCACTTCATCGCCGAGCACGTACATGGTTTCGACGGCTTCATGGAGCAGGCGCGGCAATACCCGCCCGAAGTCGCCGCCGATATTTGCGGCTTGGCCGAAGCGGACATCCGTATGCTGGCCTCCTGGTATGCGGAGGCGAACCCGGCGGCGATCAGCGTCGGCAACGGGCTGGAGCGCAACCGCAACGGCGGTTCCGGCGTGCGCGCCGTCCTCGCACTGCCGGCGCTCGCCGGTAAGTTCGGTCTGCCCGGTGGCGGTTTGATCGCCGGCGCCGGCTATGCCTTTCCCAAGACGATGGACAAGCTGCAGCGGCCGGACCTGATCCCGGACGGCACGCGCACGCTGAACATTCTCGACATCGGCCGCCATATTCTGGACGACACGCTCGACCCGCCGCTCAAGGGGCTGTTCATCTATAACCACAACCCGGTGATCGTGCATCCGGAGCAGAACCGCATGAAGCAGGCGCTGGCGCGCGAAGACGTCTTCGTCGCCGGCTGCGACGTCGCCTTCACCGACAGCATGCGCTATTGCGACGTGGTGCTGCCGGCGGCGAGCCATTTCGAGCATGCCGACCTCTACCCCGCCTACGGACAGCAATTCCTGCAGCGGGCCGAGCCGGTGATCCCGCCGGTCGGCGAGGCGTTGCCGAACACCGAAATCTTCCGCCGGCTCGCCGCGCGGTTCGGCTTCGACGAGCCAATCTTCACGGTGAGCGACGAAGACCTGATGGCTGACGCGCTGGACAGCGGCGACCCGCGGCTGCGCGGGCTTGTGCCGGCCGGATTGCCGCTCGACGGCGCGGTCAAGATGACCGTCGAGGGCGCGGAGGATGCCGAGCCGGTGCTGTTCAAGAACGTGTTCCCGAAAACGCCGAGCGGCAAGATCGAACTCGACTCGCAGGACATGGAGGACCGGTTCGGCGCGCGCCTGCCCACCTACCGGACCCTCGAGTCCGACTATCCGCTGACTCTGATCACGCCGTCCTCGGACAAGCGCATCACGTCGACCTTCGGCGGCGTCAAGGATTGCGACGCCACGCCGCCCTTGGAGATGCACCCGGACGACGCGGCCGCGCGCGGTCTCGCCGACGGCGCGTCGGTGAAGGTGTGGAACGACCTCGGCGAGGTACACTTGCCGCTCCGGATTACGGATGCGGTGCGCCCCGGCGTGGTCTGTTCCGCCAAGGGCGCCTGGTTCAAGACCACCGATAACGGCCAGACCGTCTCGGCGCTCGCGCCGGCGACCAAGGCCGATATCGCCGAGGGTGCCTGCTACAACGACACCCGCGTCGAGGTGGCGGTGTACGCCAACTGACGGGAGCGACCGGGCGTCTACCCCCGCGCCTTGTCGAGGAACTGGGCTGCGCCGGCGCCGAGCAGCTTCGGCAGGTGGTTGTAGATATATTTGACGCCGTTGCCGAGCACGGTGTCGATGTTATTCAGTGCGGCCGGCATGCCGGGCGTCTTGCCGGCGGCGGTGATCTTGCGCAGCGTGTCTTCGATCGCACTTTTCACCGGTTCCGCGCCGGGGTTGCCGGGATGGCCCATCGATTGCGACAGATCGGACGGGCCGATGAAAAACACGTCGACGCCGTCGACCTCGAGGATCTCGTCGACATTCTCGATCGCCGCCGCGTGTTCGAGCTGCACGCAGACCAGCGTCTCCTCGTTGCTCGCCGCGACGAATTCCTCCATCGATTGCCCCAGCCCGTAGCTGTCGGGCCGCGTGCCGGCGGCGAGCCCGCGGTTGTCGCCGGGGCCGAACTTGACGGCCGAGACGGCGCGGCGCGCGTCCTCGGCGCTGTTGACGTGCGGCACCTGCACCCCCATCGCGCCCCGGTCCATGATCGAGGAGATGTCCGCCTTGGCGTTGCTGCGCGGCCGGGCGATCGGCGTGATGCCGCTCGCTTCCGAGGCCATGATCATCAGCTCGGCGGTCTCCAGATCGATCGTGCCGTGTTCCAGGTCGATCAGCACCCAGTCGAACCCCGCATGGGCGACCATCTCGACCATCTGCGGCGACGGGATCATGATCGAACACCCGAAGGCCGGCTCGCCGGCCAGCAGTTTCGATTTCATGCGGTTTTGTTTCATGGCGGCGGTCCCCGGCAACACGTTGCGATTCAGGGAACCGGGATAACACGGTTTCGCCGCCGCGTCGTGCCCGCCGCATTCGGATATTGTCAGCGCTCCGGCGCTCGTATTAAGTAGCGGTGCGAGCGGGCGCGGGCGTAGCTCAATGGCAGAGCAGAAGCTTCCCAAGCTTACGACGAGGGTTCGATTCCCTTCGCCCGCTCCAATCCGCGTCTTTGCAGCGGGATGCCAACAAATGCCCACAAAAGACAATCGAAATACGCTTCGCGGGCGGGCGAGGCGGCGCGCGGCCGGTGTTCTGTCGCGCGATGCCGGCTTCGTATAGGTTGGCGCCATGATCCGGGTTCTGCTGGCCATGGTTGCCTGCCAGGCGGCCGCGGCGTTGGCGGCGTTTACGCTGCCGGTTGTTGCGCCGGCGGCCGCGCTGTCGCTCGGGCTGGCGGCGGAACTGGTCGGGTATTACACCACGCTCTTGCTGGGCGGCGCGATGCTGGCCACCGCCGTCACCGCCGGTTTCGTGCGGCGCTACGGGGCGTTGCGGGTCAGCCAGGCGACGCTGGTCTTCGCGGCGCTGGGGCTGGGCGCCCTGCCCTTCGCACATCTGCCGTATCTGGCCTTGCCCGTCCTGTTGGGCAGCGCCGTGCTGATCGGCTTTGCCTACGGGCCGTCCAATCCCGCCAGTTCGCACCTGCTGGTGCAGGTGACGCCGGAACATCTGCGCGGAAGGGTGTTTTCGGTCAAGCAGAGTAGCGTCCCGCTTGGCGGTGCGCTGGGCGGGTTTTCGCTGCCGTTTCTCGAAACCCGCTTCGGCTGGCAGGGCGCAGCATTATGCGCCGCCGGAGCCTGCCTGCTGCTGGCCCTTCTCCTGCAGCCCTGGCGGCGGAAGATGGACAGTGACCGTACCGCCAACGCGTCGTTGTCCAGTGCCGGTTTTGTCGCCGCGATGCAAATCGTCATGACCCAACCCGGGTTGCGGCGGCTGGCGGCAGCCTCGGGCGCGTTTGCCGCGATGCAGTTCTGCTATGTGGCGCTGTTCGTGACCTTCGCGGTGGAACGCACCGACCTGACGCTGCAGACCGCCGGCACCGCGCTGTCGGCCGGGCTGGTGGTCAGTATCGGCGGCCGCATGTTGTGGGGCTGGGCCGCGGACCGGTTTACGCCACGTTTCGTGCTGGCAGGACTGGGGTTCGGCATGGCGGCCAGCGCCTTTGCCACGACGGCGCTTGGCCCCGCCTGGCCCTATGCGGCGATCCTCGTGCTGGCCATCGGTTTCGGCTCGACCGGCACCGCCTGGCAGGGCGTGTACCTGGCGGAGGTCGCGCGCAGCGCGCCGGACGGCCGGATCGCCGAAGCGACCGCCGGCTGCATGAGCTTCACCTTCTTGGGCGGGCTGATCGGGCCCGGCGCGGCCAGCGCGCTGGCCGTCATCACGGGCGACAGTGCGGCGGGGTTCCTGTTCATGGGCGCGGTCACCTTCGCTTTCGGCGCCGCCTTCCTGTGGCCCGAAAATCACATGGCGGAATAGCCGTACCGGGGGGATGCTATTGAATGCCAATCATCTGAAACCTGGTTGCAGTGGGCTGCGGGGAAACTGACCGCATGACCGTCCCCACGCCAATCCGCGCGCTCTAAACCATTTCTAGATCAAATCGACGCACGTGAAATGGTCGCTCTCTTTGCTGTTACGCAAATACGTCGTCGCGAACCGTTTCGGTTCGCTCGGGATTTGCCCTCTCTTTGTTTTTGCGCAAATGCGTCGTCGCGAACCGCTTCGGTTCGCTCGGGATTTGCTCTAGTCCCCCATCACCACGCCTTCGCGCCGTGGGTCGGCGCCGCCGAGCAGACCCTTCTTCGTCACCTCGATGCCGTGCAGCCCGCTGGTCAGGTGGCGGATCTTCACTTTATGGCCCTTGGCTTCCAGCGCGTCTCGGAAGCGTTCGGCCTTGGTGTTCTTTTCCAGTTCGGCGCGTTTCGTGCGGCTGGCGAAATGGGGCAGCTCGATGGCCGACTGGATGTCCATGTCCCAATCGAGCACCGCCACCACGGTCTTCGCCACATAGCCGGTGATCCGGATGCCGCCGGGCGAGCCGACGACGAGGCGGAGCGTGCCGTCGGGGCGGAAGACCAGCGTCGGCGACATCGATGATCTTGGCCGCTTGCCGCCTTCCGGCCGGTTGGCGACCGGGTCGCCGTGCTTGGTGGGGCGGAAGGCGAAGGCGACCAGATCGTCGTTCAACAGGAATCCCCGCACCATGATGCCCGAGCCGAAGCCGCGCCCGATCGAGGTGGTGAAGGAGACCGCGTTACCGGCGGCGTCAACCACCGACAGATGGCTGGTCGATGGCGGCTCCGGCGCATCGTCCGGTGCATGCCGCATCGCCTTTTTCATCGGCGGGGTGCCGGGGCCGGGCCGGGGCATCGCTCGATCGGGGTCGATCCGTTTGGCGCGCCGGGCGAGATACCCCCGGTCGAGCAATCCGGAGACCGGCACCGATACGAAGGCGGGATCGGCGATGTAGCGGGTGCGGTCGGCAAAGGCGAGGCGGGACGCTTCGATGAACAGGTGCACCGCATCGGGCGAGTCCGCGCCGAGCGACCGCAAATCGAACGGCTCCAGCAGGGCCAGCGTCATGCCGAGGGTGATTCCGCCGGTGGTGGACGGGCCGCCGCCGCAGACACGGTGCCGGCGGTAGGTCACGCAGGCGGGTGCATTCTGGACCGCGCGATAGCGCCGCACATCCTCGATCGTCATCGGCGCGGGATGTACGACCGCGTGGGTGACCGCCTTGGCGATGTCTCGGGCGATCGGCCCTGTATAGAAGGCGTCCGCGCCGTGTGCCGCGAGCGTGCGCAATGTCGCCGCATAGGCCCGGTTGACCAGAAGGTGGCCGGCCGGCCAGGCCTCGCCGTTGGCGTCGAGCAGATAGGCGCGCGCGGCCGGTTCGCGCAGCCGCTTGCGGTTCCGGTTGATCTGTTTGTGCAGCCGCGGCGAGACCGCAAAGCCTCGCTCGGCCAAATCGATTGCCGGCTGGAACAAATCCTTCCACGGCAGTTTGCCATGCCGGCGATGGGTCAGCTCGAGCAGGCGCGGCACGCCCGGCACGCCGACGGTACGGCCGCCGAAATGCGCCGCGCGCCGGCGCACCGGCGAGCCGTCGGCCTCCAGGAAATGATCCGGCCTTACTGCGGCAGGCGCCTGGGACCGGCCGTCATAGCTGTCGACCCGCCGGTCGCGCGCCGACCAGTGCAGCAGGTAACCGCCGCCGCCGATGCCGGAGCTTTGCGCTTCCACCAATCCCAAGACCAGCGATGCGGCGATGGCCGCGTCGATTGCGGAGCCGCCACTCTTCAAGATGTCGTAACCGGCGCGCGCCGCATGGGGGTTGGCGGCCGAGATCATGAAGGATTTGGCGCGGACCGCTTTCTTGGGCGTGAAGCCGGTATGCATTTCCGGCTGCGCCTGCGCGCGCGCGGCCATCGGCGCCGAGATGGCCGCAACAAGCAACGACAGCAGGGCTGTGAAGATTTTCAGCGTGTGAAAACGGGGACGGCAGATTGTCACGGGGCTCTTTCCGGCGGGCGCGCGCCTATGCGGTTTGCACGTCAGAGGTATAATCTTCGGCGTTAAGGAACCGTAAAAAAACGGTTGGCGCCGTCCAGGGAGAAATTGCATGCGCATCGAAAAGATAGAAACCATTCCGGTTGTCATTCCGCTCACCCGGGTGTTCGGCGGCAGCAAGTATTCGGTGCCGACCCGGGCGACCGTGGTCACGCGTATTCATACGGAAGGCGGGCTGGTCAGTGAAGTCTACAACGGCGACGACCGGAGCGGCGGGCCGGAAATTTGCAAGATCATCCAGGAGGAACTGGCGCCGCTGATCCTGGGCGAGGACGCGATGGCGGTCGAGCGGATCTGGGCGAAGATGTTCACGATCGCCCATCTGATCCGCGACCGCGCGCGGGTGATGGAGGCGATCGCCTGCGTCGATACGGCGCTGTGGGATCTGGTCGGCAAGGCGCTCGGCACCAGCGTTGCCAAGCTGTTCGGCGGCTATCGTGACCGCATGCCGATCATCTCGATCGGCGGGTATTACGAAGACGGCGTCACGCTGGACGATTACCGCAAGGAGATGGAAACCCTGAAAGGGCTCGGACTCGCCGGGGTCAAGTTCAAGGTCGGCGGGCTCACACTGGACGAGGATTTCGCGCGGGTCGAGGCGGCGCGTGACGGCGCCGGGGCGGAATTTCTGATCGCCATCGACGCCAACCGTGGCTGGGCGACGGCGGATGCGGTGCGCTTCGCCCGCAGGGTCGAGCCCCTGGATATCCTTTGGTTCGAGGAGCCGTGCCATTGGTATGACGACTATCCGGGCAACGCCGAGGTACGGCGCGCGACGAGCATCCCCGTCGCATCGGGACAAAGCGAGATTTCCGGCCACGGCGTCAAGCGGCTGATCGCGGCGGGCGGTATCGATTTCTGCAACATCGACGCGTCCCATTGCGGCGGGCCGACCGAATGGCGGCGCATCGCCGGGTTGTGCGCCCTGCACGGCGTCCGCATGGCGATGCACGAGGAAGGCCACCTGTCGATGCACCTGCTGTCCGGCATCCCGCACGGCACCTTCGTCGAATGCTTCGCCGACCCGGACCGTGACCCGGTCTGGCAGGCGATGTACGGCAACCGGCCGGCTATCGAAGGCGGCGAAATCGCGGTGCCGCAAGCGCCGGGCTTCGGCATCGAGCTCGATTGGGACATGGTGACGAAGTATCGGGTGGATTGAATCTGAGGCATCACCCCCACCTAAATCCCTTTGATCGCGATGAGCGATCAAAGCCATCAAGGGGGAGGACTTTGAGGTATAGCGCGAACACTTGTTCCCTCCTCCCTTGCGGGGGATGGTTAGGGAGGGGAGTGAATCGAAGTATGTGCAGGTTTGCACTGCTCCCAATGGAGCGGTATTTGATTTATCCCGGCAATAGATCCGCGAAGACGAAACCGTCGCGTTCGACGATCTCGCCGGGGGTGATGGGGATCGGGCGGACGAACATCGGGCCTCGATGGGCGAAGCTGTGGAATTCGCCGTTCTCGCCGCAGGGGTCCACGGTGTCGGGCAAATTGTCGAGGAATGCGGCATCGAACGCGCGGCCGGCGAAGGCCGGGTCGAGCTGTTTCGGATCGATGCAGGTGATGCGCGCGGCGAGCCCGGACGCCACCATCTCGCGCGCCAGCTCGCCCGTATCCAGGCCCCAGAGCGGGAACACCGGTTCGATGCCGGTGCCGGCGAGGTTCTTCTCGCGGTATTGACGCACGTCCTCCAGGAACAGGTCACCGAAGGCAAAGGCGCCGACGCCGATTTTTCGCACTTCGGCCACCGCCTCGGCCATGCGCTGTTCGTAGGTCTCGTTGGGGCAGGGGTGCGGGATATGGACTTTGAGCAACGGCAGTCCCGCGGCCGCGGCCTGCCGGTCGAGCAGGCTTTCGCGCACCGCATGCATGGCGACGCGCGAGGCCGCCTCGTTGATCGTGGTCAGCAGGCCGATGATGTCGAAGTCGTCTTGCTGCCGCAGCCGATGCAGTGCCCAGGCACTGTCCTTGCCGCTGCTCCAACACAGGATCAGTTTCGGTTTGGCCATGCGCGTTAGTCCCGCGAATGCGGGAATCCAGGTATATCAAAAGTTTATGGATTCCGGATCGGTGCGTCGCACCGTCCGGAAAGACGAGAAATACCCCGCCCCGCGGCCCCTATACGTGGAAGGATTCGCCGCAGCCGCAGCGGCCTTTTTCGTTCGGATTGTTGAAGACGAAGCCGGATTGCAGCTTGTCTTCCTGATAGTCCATTTCCGAGCCGATCAGGAACATCGTGGCGGCCGGATCGATCAGGATGGTGACCCCCTTGTCCTCGACCAACTCCTCGAATTTCTTCTGCGCCTCGGCATATTCCACGTAATAGCTCATGCCCGAGCAGCCCTGCGCCTTGACGCCGACCCGGAGGCCGACAATCGGCTTTTCCGACTGTGACATCAGGTGCTTAGCGCGTTCCGCCGCCGCGTCGGTGAGGGTCAACATTGGTGCTGCCATGATGGTCTCTCTTGCCTTTAAATTCTGTTTTTCAGTCTACCATATATCGAGGGCGAATCGCGCATCTTCCGACATGCGATCCTTGGTCCAGGGCGGGTCCCAGACCAGCGCCACGGTCACTTCGCCGATGCCGTCCAGGGCCGCCACCGCCTGCCCGACCTGTCCCGGCATTTCGCCGGCCACCGGACAGGCCGGCGCGGTCAGGGTCATGCGGATCGAGACGTTGCCGTCATCGGCGATCCTGACTTCATATATAAGGCCCAAATCGTAAATATTTACCGGTATCTCCGGATCGTGAACGCTCTTCAAAGCCTCGATCACGGCCGCTTCGTCGGCGATGGCCTGTCCGGCCGGCAGGGGCGTCCCCACCTTGGCGATCAGGGTGTCGCCCTCGGCGGTCGCCGCGCCGGGCATGAAATCCTGGAGGCTCAGCCCGTCTTCGCCGTCGCGTTTGGGGGTATCGTCCGGCGTCATGTCATGCCTCCGTGCTGATCTCGTCCTCGCCCTCGATCGCCGCATTCAGCGTATGCCAGGGCAGGGTGGCGCATTTCACGCGCACGGGAAATTGCCGCACGCCGGACAAAACCTGGAGCTTCTCGATATCCTCGTCCACGTCGTCGCCCATGCCGTCGGCGCTGTCGTCGGTGCACATGCGCTGGAAGTCCTCGAACAGGCGCTGCGCCTCGGCGGCGGATTTGCCTTTGACGATCTCGGTCATCATCGAGGCCGAGGCCATGGAAATGGCGCAGCCCTTGCCGACGAAGGCGGCGTCCCGGATCATTCCGTCCGCATCGACATCGATGTAGACGACAAGCTGGTCGCCGCATAGCGGGTTGCGGCCCGCGGCCTCGCCGCTGGGATGCTCCGGCCGGCGGAAATTCCGCGGTTTCTTGCCGTGGTCCAGGATGACTTCCTGGTACAGTTCGCGCAGTTCGTCGAGCATCAGCCGAAAATCTCCTGCACCGTTTCGAGCGCCTGGACCAGCGTGTCCGCCTCGGCCCGGGTGTTGTAGAGGCCGAAGGACGCGCGCGCCGTGGCCGTGACGCCCATCCGGTTCATCAGCGGTTCGGCGCAGTGGTGGCCGGCGCGAATGGCGACGCCGGCGCGGTCGATGATCGTGCTGATGTCATGCGCGTGCGCCGCCTCCATGGCGAAGGAGACCACCGCCGCCTTGTTCGGCGCGGTGCCGATCAACCGGAGCCCGTCGATCGAGGCGAGACGCTGGGTCGCGTAGGTGAGCAGGTCGCGTTCATGGGCGGCGATGTTCTCCAGACCCAGTCCCGTCATATAATCGACGGCGGCGGCGAGCCCGATCGCCTGTACGATGGCCGGCGTGCCGGCTTCAAACTTCGCGGGCAGCGCGGCCCAGGTGGATTTCTCGAAGGATACCGAGCTGATCATATCGCCGCCGCCGAGGAAGGGCGGCATCGCGTCGAGCAGCGCTTCCTTGCCGTACAGCACGCCGATCCCGGTCGGGCCGTATAATTTGTGTCCGGTGATGCCGTAAAAATCGCAATCGATATCCTGCACGTCGACCGGCATGTGCACGACCGCCTGCGCCCCGTCGATCAGCACCTTGGCGCCCGCGTCGTGGGCCAGCCGGGTGATCTCCTTGGCCGGCGTGACCGTGCCCAGCACATTGGACGTATGGGTCATCGCGACCAGTTTTGTGCGGTCTGTCAGCAGCGCCTTGTAGGCGTCGAGCAGGAATTCGCCGTCGTCGCTGACCGGCGCGATCTTGAGCGTGAGGCCGAGTTCGTCGCGCAACATCTGCCAGGGCACGATGTTGGAGTGGTGCTCCATCTCCGAAATGATGATTTCATCGCCGGCCTTCAGGTTTTCGCGGCCCCATGTCCGCGCCACCAGGTTGATTGCTTCGGTGACATTGCGGGTGAAGATGATTTCCTTGCGGTCGCGGGCGTTGAGGAAATCCCGCAGCGTATCGCGCGCGCCTTCGTACAGCGCGGTTGCGCGTTCGCTCAGATAATAGGCGCCGCGGTGCACATTGGCGTATTCGGATTCATACACCCGGCACATCGTGTCGATGACCGCGCGCGGTTTCTGCGCCGACGCGGCGCTGTCGAGAAACACCAGCGGCTTGCCGTGGACTTCCAACGACAGCGCCGGGAAATCGGCCCGGATACGCTCGATATCGAAACCCGTGGCCGGGCCTGAATCGGCGGCATTGCGCGCCGGATTGCTCTGATCGTTCATGTCCCCACCCCTGTATTCCCGGTCGCGCCGTCGTGCCGCCCGTCGGTCAGCCATCCCGCAACGATGTCGCGCAAGGCGTTTCGCATGGTCGGGCGCAATATTTCGTCGATCGTCTCGCCGATGAATGCTTCGATCAAAAGACCGCGCGCCGTCTCCGGGTCGATGCCGCGCGCTTGCAGGTAAAACAGCGCGTCTTCGTCCAGTTCCCCCGCGGTGGCGCCATGACCGCATTTCACGTCGTCGGCGTAGATCTCCAGCTCGGGCTTGGAGTCGATTTCTGCGCCGCGCGACAGCAGGAGCGTCTTGTTGACTTGATGCCCGTCGGTTTTCTGGGCGTTGCGTCGCACCAGGATCTTGCCCTGGAACACGCCGCGCGCTTGATCGTCGACGACGCCCTTGTAGACCTCGCGCGAGGTACTTTCCGGCGCGGCGTGATCAATCAGCGTGGTGTTGTCCGCGTGCTGTTTGCCGCGCAGCAGATAAGTGCCGTTCAGATGGCATTCCGCATGGGAGCCGAGAATGCGGGCGATGATCTCGTTGCGCGCCATATGGCCGCCGATCTGCAGCACGAAGCTGTCATAGACCGCACGCGCCGCCAACTCGACGCCGGTCGTCGCGGTGTGCCAGGCGGCGGGGTGATCGTTCTGCAATTTGTAGTGCTGCAGCACGGCGCCCTCGCCGACCGAGGCTTCGACCACGGTGTTGGTGAAATAGGCGCCGTCGCCCGCGCCGACATGGCTTTCCAGGATGCAGCCATGGCTGCCCGGCTCGGCGATCAACAGCAGCCGCGGATGGAACGCCACGGGTTCGCCGCGCGCCGCGCCGATGGAGATCACATGCAGCGGCCGCTCCAGCGTCACGCCCTCGGCGAGATGGAGGTACACCCCGTCGGCGAGCTGCGCGGTGTTCAGGGCCGCAAGCGACGCGTCGCTTTCGCCCGCGATCCGGTCGAGATGAGTCTCCAGCAGGCCGTCCTGTGTCTCGAGCGCATCGGCGATCCCGAGGACGGTCGCGCCCTTGGGCAAATCCGCCAAATTCGAAAGGTCCGCCCTGAACCGGCCGTTCACCAGCACCACGACCGCGCCTTCGGCCGCGATGGCGGCGCCCACCGGCACGCTGTCGACCGCGGGCGCCTCCGCCAGCGCCGCTGCGGTGAAGCCGACCCGCGGCAAGCGGTTGAGGTTGGTGAATTTCCAGGATTCCAGCCGGGGCGTCGGCAGGCCGGCTGCCGCATAGCGGTCCCGGGCGGCGGCGCGGAGTTCTTGCAGCCAGCCGAGATCCTGCCGCGGCAATGTCGCGGCCACGCCGTCCAGGTGATCGGCGAAAGCGGTGAGGCGGGTGGATTTCGAAGCCATGGGAATCCGCTCTCCGGTCACGCCGCGTCGGCGTTGGTGTATTGCGCGTAGCCGCTCGCTTCGAGCTCCTGGGCCAGCTCCTTGCCGCCGGATGCGACGATCCGGCCGTTGGCGAGGACATGCACGTGATCCGGCTCGATATATCCCAGCAGCCGCTGGTAATGGGTGATGATCAGCATCGAGCGGTCGGGCGACCGCATCGCATTGACGCCGTCGGCGACCACCTTGAGCGCATCGATGTCGAGCCCGGAATCGGTTTCGTCCAGGATCGCCAGACTCGGTTCCAGCACCGCCATCTGCAGCACTTCGTTGCGCTTCTTCTCGCCGCCGGAAAAGCCGACATTGACCGCCCGCTTCAGCATTTCGTCGCCGACGCCGAGCTCCTTGGCCTTGCCCCGGACGTGTTTGAGGAATTGCATGGCGTCGAGCTCGTCTTCGCCGCGATGTTTGCGGACCGCGTTGAGCGCCGCCTTCAAAAAGGTGGTTCCGGCGACCCCCGGGATTTCGACCGGGTATTGGAACGCCAGGAAAATGCCGTCGCAGGCGCGCTCGTTCGGTTCCAGGTCGAGCAGGTTCTTACCCTTGTACAGGATGTCGCCCGAGGTCACCTCATAGCCCTCGCGGCCGGCCAGCACATAGGACAACGTGCTCTTGCCGGTGCCGTTAGGCCCCATGATCGCGTGGACTTCCCCGGCCCCGATCGTCAGGTCGAGCCCTTTGAGGATTTCCTTGCCGCCGATGCCGGCGCGGAGGTTCTTGATGTCGAGCAGAGAGGTCATCGTGTCGTGCCTTCGTAATTCTTGGCTCAGGTTATTTATGATGGCGGGTCCGGCTCAGCCGACGCTGCCCTCCAGGCTGATGCCGACCAGCTTCTGGGCCTCCACCGCGAATTCCATCGGCAATTGCTGTAACACTTCCTTGCAGAAACCGTTGACGATCAGCGCGATCGCCTCCTCGTCCGACAGGCCGCGCTGGCGGCAATAGAAAAGCTGGTCGTCGCTGATTTTCGACGTCGTGGCCTCGTGTTCGACCCGCGCCGAGGGGTTGCGCCCTTCGATATAGGGCACGGTGTGCGCGCCGCACCGGTCGCCGACCAGCAGGCTGTCGCATTGCGTGTAATTGCGCGCGCCTTCCGCCTTCGGCATCACCTTGACCTGTCCGCGATAGGTGCTGTCGGAACGGCCGGCGGCGATTCCCTTGGCGATGATGGTCGAACTGGTGTTGCGGCCGATATGGATCATCTTGGTGCCGGTGTCGGCCTGCTGCATGTTGTTGGTGATGGCGACCGAATAGAATTCGCCAACCGAATTGTCGCCTTCCAGGATGCAGCTCGGATACTTCCAGGTGATCGCCGAGCCGGTTTCCACTTGAGTCCAGGAAATTTTCGAGTTGCGGCCGCGGCAGGCACCCCGCTTGGTAACGAAATTATAGATGCCGCCGAGGCCGTTCTCGTCGCCCGGATACCAGTTCTGCACGGTCGAATATTTGATCTCGGCGTCGTCCAGTGTGATCAGCTCGACAACCGCCGCATGAAGCTGGTTCTCGTCGCGCATCGGCGCGGTGCAGCCTTCGAGATAGCTCACATAGGAGCCTTCGTCGGCGATGATCAGCGTGCGTTCGAACTGGCCGGTATTCTCCGCGTTGATCCGGAAATAGGTGCTCAGTTCCATCGGGCAGCGCACGCCTTTCGGGATGTAGACGAAGGACCCGTCGGTGAACACGGCCGAATTCAAGCAGGCATGCTTGTTGTCGCCATAGGGCACCACGGATCCGAGATACTTCCGCAGCAGCTCGGGGTGCTCCTGCACGGCTTCCGAAATCGAGCAGAAGATGATGCCCTGCTCTTCGAGTTTTCCTTTATAGGTGGTGGCGACCGAAACGCTGTCGAAGACCGCGTCGACGGCGACGCCGGCCAGCATTTCTTGTTCCTTCAGCGGAATGCCAAGCTTCGCATAGGTCTCCAGCAGTTTCGGGTCGACCTCATCGAGCGATTTCGGCTTGTCGTCGTCCGATTTCGGCGCGGCGTAATAATAGGCGTCCTGATAATCGATCGGCGGGAATTCCACCTTGGCCCATTCCGGCTCCGGCATTTTAAGCCAATGCGCAAAGGCTTTGAGCCGCCATTCGAGCAGCCATTCCGGCTCGTTCTTCTTGGCCGAGATGAAGCGGACGATGTTCTCGTTCAGCCCTTTCGGCGCGTAGTCCAAATCGATGTCGGTGACGAAACCGTATTTGTACTTGTCGCCGACGGATTTGACTTTTTCGACGGTTTCCGCGGTCGCAGCCATACTATTGCCCCCCCTGGCTTGCCGTTTTGTTTTTCTTGGTGCGGGCCGGCGGCGCGTCGGCAATGTAATCGCGCGACGGGCACAGTTCGGCCAAGGTCACTTCTTGCAGCGCCCGCCGGATGGCCGTGTTCACCTTGTCCCAGCCGCCGCGCATCGGACACAGCGATTCCACGTTACAGGCATCCTCGGCGCCCTCGACGCAATCGGTCAGGGCGACGGGCCCGTCCAGCGCCTCGATGATTTCCATGGCGGTGATGTCTTCAAGGGCGCGGCTTAACGCATAGCCGCCATGGACGCCCCGATGGGAATCCAGTAGGCCGGATTTCGCAAGCTGTTTGAGCAGCTTGCTGACGGTCGGCGCGGGCAGGCCGGTGGCCTTCGCCAGATCCGGCGCGGTCGTCACGCCGCCGGCATTCTGATTGATCTGGGACATGACGACGACGCCGTAATCGGTCATTCGGCTCAGTCGGATCACCTGTGAAACTCCCCCGTTGCCGGGCGCTATGGTGCGCCCACATACCGTACGAAATTGGTTCGGTATTAATTTGGACCGACTTGGTACGCATTTCAAGGAGACGCCGCAAGTGTTTTTTTGTCGCGGCCGGGGGACCAATCGCGAGGCTCCAGCCGCCAAGGCACGGTGATTACGCTTTATGGCTCATTTCAGGTGGCGCTAGGATATGATCGGTATCCGCCCGTCGAGCGCGTGGCTAGCATGGCGGAAGGATCACAGCGAGGGAAGACGGCGATGCGGGCAATATTTCAGCGATTTGCGCGGTACAATCAGTGGGCCAACGGGCGCCTGTACGATGCTTGCGCGGACCTATCGGATGCTGAGCGGAAGACCGAGCGGCAGGCGTTTTTCGGCTCGATCCGCCACACGCTGAACCATATTTTGCTGTGTGACCGCATGTGGCTGTCGCGGCTCGGCGTCGGCGACCTGATCACCGACCCGCTGGACACCGAACTCTATACTGATTTCGAGACGCTGCGCCGCGAGCGGGCAAAGCAGGATACGGTCATTCTCGACTATGTGGCGGCGCAGGGCGCGGGATCGCTTGGCGAGGTCAAGTCCTACGCCAATGCATCCGGTCAGCCGCAGCAGACGCCGCATGGGGTGATCCTGCAGCATTTCTTCAATCACCAGACCCATCATCGCGGTCAGGTGCACGATATGCTGAGTCAGATGGCGGTAGCCCCGCCGTCGCTCGATATGATCTACTTCGTTCGGGAAGTGCCGGACGCGGCCTAAACCGCGTACTGTCCGGCCCAGCGCCGGATGGAGACGCCCTTGCTGACAATTCGCGGCCTCACGCGGCCGGGCCTGGAGCCGGTCTTTCTCGATCTGTCCGATGGCGAGATGATTACCCTGTCCGGCCCGTCGGGCTCCGGCAAGACACTGTTCCTGCGCGCGATCGCGGATCTCGACCCTAACAACGGCGATGTTCAGCTCGATGGGCTCGACCGCAATGCCATGCCGGCGCCCGACTGGCGCCGGATGGTGACCTATGTGCCGGCGGAGGCCGGCTGGTGGGCGGATCGGGTCGACGCGCATTTTACCGATTGGGACATCGCCGCGCCGCTGGCCATGCGCCTGTTGTTGCCGGCCGCGTGCGGCGGTTGGCCGGTGTCGCGGCTTTCCACGGGCGAGCGCCAGCGGCTCGCCTTGGCTCGCGCCTTCGTGCAGATGCCACATGTGCTGCTGCTCGACGAGCCGACCTCCGGCCTCGATCCCGCCGCGACCGCGGCGGTGGAGGGCGTGTTGCGGGAAAAGGTCAGCGATGGGATCGCCGTTTTGCTGGTGACCCACGATCGCGCGCAGGCACGGCGTCTCGGCGGTCGCCATTTCCGGATCGAAAAGGGGTGCGTCACGGAGGCCGCGCGGTGAAGGATTTCATCACGCTGGATTACGGCGATGTGGCGATGGCGGCCGCGCTGGTGTTGATCAACGCCGGCTTGTCGATCTGGCTGCAACTCGGATTGGAGCGGCGGCTGCTGATCGCGGCGGTGCGGATGGTGGTTCAGCTGTCGCTGATCGGGCTGGTGCTGCAATGGCTGTTCGCGCTGGTCTCGCCGCTCTGGACCGCGACGGCCGCAGTGCTGATGGTGCTGTTCGCCGGGCGCGAGGCGATGGCGCGCCAGGAACGGCGGTTCAGCGGCTGGTGGGGGTTCGGCTTGGGCACCACCAGCATGCTGATGGCGTCTTTTCTGGTGACGATATTTGCGCTGACCGGCCAAGTGCGGCCCGATCCCTGGTACGACCCGCGTTACGCGATCCCGTTGCTCGGCATGATCCTCGGCAACACGATGACCGGGGTCGCGCTCGGGCTGGACAGCCTGACCACCGGCGCGTGGCGCGAGCGGGTGACCATCGATTCCCGTCTAGCGCTTGGGCACGGCCGGAGCGAGGCGATGCGCTCGGTTACCCATGGCACGATGCGCACGGCGATGATCCCGATGGTCAACTCGATGTCGGCGGCAGGCATCGTCTCGTTGCCGGGCATGATGACGGGGCAGATCCTGGCCGGGGTGGATCCGGTGGACGCGGTGAAGTACCAGCTCGTGATCAGTTTTCTGATCGCCGGCGGCACCGCCTGCGGCGTGCTGGCGGCGGTGTTCGGCGGTGCGTGGCGGCTGACCGATGCGCGCCACCGGCTGCGGCTCGACCGGCTGGCGCCGCCGCGCGGCTAGAGCACGCCTTTACTCCGCGGCGGCGGGCGCCTCTCCGGTAACCACGGCGGTGCGCGGCAGCA